>Ga0210057_1000956_pt1 | contig 45779 bp, 56 predicted proteins | sample CryGeyCG2114_010_2_FD_183968 | JGI IMG/M metagenome (GOLD analysis project Ga0210057, IMG submission 183968) | Groundwater microbial communities from aquifer - Crystal Geyser CG10_big_fil_rev_8/21/14_0.10 (SPAdes) (version 2) | ecosystem: Environmental > Aquatic > Deep subsurface > Groundwater ...
GGCAGAAAAAGAAATCATTGGTCAGCTCGACAACTTACGACCCGACCAGGCTTGGGAATACCCGCCGTTGTCTTTTTTGGACAGCACGATGCCACGGGAAGCCGATCGGGGTGATATTAAAAAGAATGCCGAAGTGATTGAGAAAAACCTCGAATCCTTTGGCATTGCCGCCCGGGTGACCGAAGTTAATTTGGGTCCGTCAGTCACTCAATATGCTTTGGAAATTGCTCTGGGAACCAAGCTGTCCAAGATCACCACGTTAGCAAATGATTTAGCGTTAGCTTTGGCGGCGCCGACAGGCCAAATCCGCATTGAGGCGCCTATTCCTGGTCGCTCTTTGGTGGGGGTGGAGGTACCCAACCGTTCTTTGCAACTGGTGACCATGAAGCAAATGATGAACGCAGAGGTGATGAAAAAGATCAAATCTAAACTGACCGTTGGTTTGGGGCTGAATGTTTCGGGGCAACCGATCGTGATGGATATTGGTCAAATGCCGCACGCGCTGATTGCGGGCGCGACTGGTTCCGGCAAATCGGTTTGCATTCACAGTCTAATCTCGACGATTCTTTTCCAGGCTTCGCCGGCCGAAGTCAAGTTTATTTTGGTCGATCCCAAAAGGGTCGAGCTGACCCAGTATGAGGGGATCCCCCATCTTTTAACGCCGGTGATTGTCGAGCCGGAAAAAGTGCTGGCGGCGCTGAAGTGGGCGATCAGCGAGATGAATCGGCGTTACAAGCTGTTTGCCGAAGTGGGGGTCAGAAACATTGCCGGCTATAACGAATTGTCTGGTTTTACCGCGCTGCCCTACATCATGATCATCATTGACGAGCTGGCGGACATCATGCTGTTTGCGCCGGCGGATATTGAAGACGCCATTTGCCGGATTGCCCAGATGGCTCGGGCCACCGGGATTCACTTGGTGGTTTCCACCCAGCGACCGTCGGTGGATGTCATTACCGGCTTGATTAAGGCCAACATTCCCTGCCGAATTGCTTTTAATGTTTCTTCCCAAGTTGACTCGCGGGTGATTATTGATATGCCGGGGGCGGAAAAGTTACTGGGTAAAGGGGATATGCTGTTTATTCCGCCGGATCAAGCCAAGCCGACGCGCATTCAGGGGACTTTTGTTTCTGACCAAGAAATTCGTAAACTGATTGAATTTTTGCGCCAAAGCGGGGTTCAGCCCAGCTACACAGAAGAGGTCACCGAAATGGTTGAAAAATCAGCTAGTGGCGCCTTGGGCGGCGCGGTTGCAGAAAAAGATGAATTTTTTGACGAAGCCATCCGGCTGATTTGCGCCGACGGCCGAGCGTCAGCTTCCTTGCTGCAGCGGCGGCTTAAAGTCGGCTATGCCCGGGCGGCCCGGATCTTGGATCAGCTGGAGCAAACCGGCATCGTCGGTCCCGCTGAAGCTTCCAAGCCCCGCGAACTTTTAATCAAAAACCCTGAAGAATACTTCACCAGCCAGCAGCAGGAGGCGTAAATGAGAACAGTGGGCGAACTTTTAAAGGCGGCGCGGGGAGAGCAAAAGATTTCTCTCGCCGAGGCGAGTCGGGCGACCAAAATTCACCAGCGTTTTTTGCAAGCGTTGGAAGCAAACGATTTTACGGCTTTACCCTCACCAACTTCAGCCCGCGGTTTCTTAAAAAATTACGCGGAATATTTGGGGTTAGCATCAATGTCGGTTTTGGCAGCGTACCGGCGTGATTTTGGTCGGCAAGAGCCTCTTCAAGCTGATTTGCCGGACCACCGGCCTTTTGCCTGGCAACCCAAAATGACTTTGGCAGTGGTGCTGGGAAGCTTTTTTTTAGCCTTAGCCGGCTATTTGGGCTATCAGTATTTTTCTTTGGCGAAACCGCCTTCCTTGGCAATTCAGGCGCCACAAGACAAACAAAAAATTGTGGAAGAAAAAGTGGAGGTGCTGGGTCAGAGTGATGCTGACGCGGCGGTAACGGTTAACGGCCAGCCGGTTTTTGTTACTGGAGAAGGTGAGTTTCGCTACAAAGTGGAGCTTTTTTCCGGTGAGAATAAAATTGTGGTTGAATCGCAAAGCCGGCTGGGCAAAAAAAGCCAGCTGGAAATAACTGTTTTTCATCCTTGACAAAAGAGCTGGGAACTTATAACTTTTAACTGGTAACTATGCTGCCCGATACCACCCAAATTTTGCTCGTCGTTATCATCACGGTTTTGACAGTTTTGCTGACGGCCGTTGGTGTTCAGGTTTTTTTGATCCTCAAGGAAGTGCGCCATTCGGTTGAGCAGCTTAACAAGATCCTTAATAATGCCGGCGAAGTGGCGGCCGCGATCAGCCGGCCGATTGCTTCTTTGGCGGATTCTGTGACCGGCCTTTCGGGGATAACCGGCTTGTTGGGTTGGCTGATTAATCATAAGCGCAAAAACCATGCTGAGGAAGAAACCGCCGTTTGAACAACCCTGTTCCTGCCAGACGAATAATTTTTGGGGCGGCTTGGTTTTAGGGGCGCTGGTAGGGGCGGGGGTTTACTACTATTTAACTTCAAAAAAGGGCGGCGAAACCTTAGACAACCTTCAGGATTTGCTTGGTGATCTCAAACAAAAAGGGGAGGAATTTAATAAAAAAGTTCGACAGGTTCAAAGCAAATTGGACCAAAAAGCCAAACCGTCAGCCAACTTCTTCACGCGCCATGGTAAGCCACTCGTCTAACTTGCCTTGAGGCTAGGTTTGGACTATTATTGAGCAAGTGATGACCACTTCAAGTTTAAAAAAGCTTTATCTGGATTTTTTTGTTAAAAAAGGCCACCAGATTATTCCCAGTGCTTCTTTAGTTCCGGAGAATGACCCCACGGCCTTGTTTATTTCTGCCGGTATGCACCCTTTGGTGCCTTACCTTTTGGGAGAACCCCATCCCCTAGGGAAAAAATTGTGCAGTGTGCAACGCTGCTTGCGCACTGGTGATATTGATTTTGTCGGGGATGGTTTCCACCATACTTTTTTTGAAATGCTGGGCAACTGGTCTTTGGGAGATTATTGGAAAAAAGAGGCAATTGGTTATAGTTGGGAATTTTTAACCAAGATATTGCAAATTCCGGCGGAGAAAATTTCCGTGAGCTGTTTTGCCGGCGATCAGGATGCTCCTAGAGATGAAGAAACTGCCCAAATTTGGCAAAATTTGGGCATTCCCCGAGAAAAAATTCATTTTTTGGGTAAAAAAGAAAATTGGTGGGGACCAATTGGCCAAACCGGACCTTGCGGGCCGGATACAGAAATGTTTTATGATACCGGTAAGCCAGTTTGCGGGCCTGATTGTAATGTTGCCTGTCAGTGCGGTAAGTATTTGGAAATTTGGAACGACGTTTTTATGCAATACGAGAAAACCGCCGCTGGCCGGTACCGGTGGCTCAAGCAACGCAATGTTGATACCGGGATGGGGGTGGAGCGGGTGACGGCGGTGTTGAGCGGTTTTGAAGGCGATGATTACCGTACCGATGCCTTTTGGCCAATTGTTGAAAAAATTCAGTCTGTCAGCGGCCAAAAGTATGCTGGAAAGAATCAGGTGCTGATGAGAATTATTGCTGACCACCTGCGTGCGGCGGTTTTTTTGATCAATGACGGTGTCCGACCAGGCAACATTGAACAGGGTTATGTTGTGCGCCGGCTGTTGCGTCGAGCGGCTGTCAAAATGCGCCTTTTGACCGGCAAGCTGGCTTCGGCAGGTGAGCTTAAGCTAATTACGGACACGATTAAGGCGAAAAAAGAGCTGGCGGCGGTCATCGGCGAAGAAATGGTTAAATTTGAAAAGACGCTTGACCGTGGCTTGCGCCAAGTAAAAAAAAGCAAAAATTTTGACGGCAAAACCGCTTTCGATTTGTATCAGAGTTATGGTTTTCCTTTTGAAATTACCCAAGAATTGGCGCAAGAGTGTGGTCAGAAGATAAGCCAGCAGGCGTTTGCCAAAGAGCTTACCCAGCATCAGCAAATTTCGCGGCAAGGGGCCACGAAAAAGTTTGCCGGAGGGCTGGCGGATCATTCGGCAGTTGTCACCAAATACCACACGGCGACTCATCTCTTGCAGCAAGCCTTGCGAGACGTGTTGGGTGATCAGGTTCACCAAATTGGTAGCAACATCACGGCGGAGCGGCTGCGTTTTGATTTTACCCATCCCCAAGCGTTGACAAGCGAGGAGATTGAAAAAGTAGAGAAAATTGTTAACCAAAAAATTAAGGCTGGTTTGCCGGTCACAATGACGACGATGAGTTTGGCGGAAGCAAAAAAGCAAGGAGGACTGGCTTTTTTTGAGGGCCGCTACGCTGACAAGGTAAAAATGTATTCCATCGGTGATTATTCAAAAGAGGTTTGCGGCGGGCCGCATGTGACATCGACCAGAGAAATTGGTAGTATTAAAGTAACTAGGCAAAAAGCTGTCGGTGCCGGTCGGCGGCGGCTTTATGCTACTCTTGCCCATGGAAGTTAAGACCATTTTAGAAAAAATTCGTCGGTCGAAAACAGCAGAAAAAAAAGAGTGCTTTTGGGCACTGCAAATTGGTTTTGGCTTGGTCAAAAGCGCGATCTGGGCAGTGCAGCAGGGCTTGGTGACGGTTTTGGCCAAAGGCGAGACAAAATTTTTCCAAACCGACGAGGAGCTTTTGGCCGCCATTGACGAAAGCTTTGCCGCGGCGGTTGATAAACTGGGAGCCCAGCAGGTTTTTGCCGAGCCCAACAGGGTGGTTTTGGGTTTACCCCGTGACTGGGTCAAAGAAGGCAAAATTGTGGCGGCGAAAACAAAGCTGCTTAAGCTGATTAGTAAGCAGTTGTTTTTGGATTTGGCCGGCTTTGTGGTTTTTGAAGAAGCCGTGGTTTTTCGGCTCAAAAGCCATGAAGGGGTACCGCCTTCGGCAATTTTGGTTTATTTGGAGAAGCAAAAGATTAGGGTTGACTTGGTCAATTTGGGCAAAAGCCTGGGGAGTGAAACCGTGGTGCGCAGCGACGATTTGCCGTCTGACTTGATTGAAGCTTTGTCGCGGATCAGGTACGAGGGGATTTTTCCGGCCCGAATTTTGCTTTATGGAATGCCAGGAGAGTTGGATGCGGCCAAGCAGGCGCTAGAGGCCTTCAATTGGCAGGGAGTGGCTGGTGACCAAGCTTCGGGAATTCCCAACTTTGTGCATCTTCCCAAGACTGAAGCCCTGGAAACAGATTTTGATATTCAGGCCATTGCTTTGGCCGGGGGGCGAGAGATTGCTCAGGCCACGGGGATCAAAGAGGTTAGTGCCGACTTGCTACTGCCGCCGGAAGCGCCGTTAGTCCAAGCAACCCTGGTTGCTGCAGATCAGGCAGAGAAGATGGGTTTTGTTAAGGATCAGGATATCATCCAGCAGACTTTGGTTGAACCAAAAGAGCCGATTGCGGTGAGGCCGAAGTTTTGCCTACCCCGGCTAAAATTGCCGCGTTTTGCCTTGCCCAAAGCTTCTTGGCTGCTGATAGCGGTGGTTATTTTTTTGGTATTGGGTGGTGGCTTAGCCACGGCTTTTTGGTATTTGCCCAAGGCTCAAGTAACAATTTTTTTGACTCCCCAGGTTTTGGAAAAAGAATTTATGGTTCGCCTTGACCCCAGTTTGAGTAAGGCTGACAAAAAGAACTTGGCCTTACCTGCAGAAGAAATTAAGTTGGTGGAGGAAGGCCAAAAAACCGCTCCCACCACGGGAACGAAATTAATCGGTGAGCCAGCCAAGGGGAAAGTCACGATTTACAACGGGACAACCCAAGCAAAGACCTTTTTGGCGGGCGCCGAAATTACCAGCACTTCCGGGTTAGTTTTTACCCTTGATGAAGCGGTGACGGTTGCCTCCCAAAGCGGGACAGCGGCTGATCCGACGCCTGGCCAGTCGGAGGTGAACGTCACGGCGGCGAAAATCGGGACGGAGGCAAATTTAGCGGCGGATACGGAATTTGGCCTAGCTAATTTTAGTCGTTCTGATTACGTGGCCAAAAATAAGCAGGCCCTTGGTGGTGGCACGAGCCGTGAAGTTCAAATTGTGGCCAAATCTGATCAAGAAGGCCTGGCGGCGGATTTGGAAATAGAGTTTGGCAAGGACGTTTTGGCCAAGTTAGCTGATAAGCTTGACTCCAGCCAGAAAATTGTGGAAGAAACCTTAACAAGCAAATTAGCTAGCCAGCAGTTTGATCACGATGTGGGTGAGGAAGCAGAAACAGTTAGCCTGACTGCCAAAATGACCTTTACGGTTTTGGCTTTTAGCGAAGCAGACTTTAAAGATTTAATTATGGATGAAATCCGGGACGCGATCCCCGACGGTTTTGAGTATAAACCGGAAGAAGACGCAATGTCTTTTGAGCTTGATAAGGTTACCAAAAAAGGGGAGGCGTTGTTTACCGTGAATTTTAAAACTAGGCTCTTGCCGATTTTTGCTCGAGAACAGATTCAAAAAAATTTAGCGGGGAAAAAGTTGCCGTTTGGCGAAGCATACTTGCACAATTTGGCTCACATTGATTCTTTTGAGGTGGTGTATCAGCCTCAAGCGCTTGCTTTTCTCAAAATGTTTCCCCGATGGGAACGTAATATCAGCATTGAACTGAAGGTGAAGTAATGCTTTACCGATACGTGAAGGCTTTGCCCGAGCCGCGGCGTCATCTTCGTTTCATTGCTTTTGGCCTTACGGGGATTGGTTTAGTCATGCTGGCCAATGTGGGGTTGCCTCTTTTTGTCTACCGGCTGCAAACCCAATCGCTTTCTCCCCAAATTATTAGTCCCTTGGGTCAAACAAAGGCTGTTTTGGGAGCGGATTCGATCCGTATCGAGCAATGGTTCCCCAGCGTGCCTGCTTTGCCTTCCTGGCAAAGCAAAATTACCGATTACAACTTGAGCATTCCCAAATTAGGGATTAAACAGGCTTTAGTTAAGATTAATAGCGAAGACCTTTCCCAGAGTCTGGTTCACTATGCGGGGACAACTTTACCAGGGCAGTATGGTAACGCGATTATTTTTGGCCACTCGATTTTACCGCAGTTTTTTAACCCCAAAAAGTATAAAACGATTTTTTCTACTCTGCCAACTTTGCAAGAAGGTGACGAAATTTTGGTTGACTTTGACGGCATCACGTATCGCTACCAGGTGATTAATATGGTTGAAGTCTCCCCTCAAGATGTTTCCGTTTTGGAACAGCATTATGATGCAGAATATTTGAGCCTGATTACTTGTGTACCGCCGGGAACTTATTTGCATCGATTAGTCGTTAAAGCCAAATTAGTGAGATTTTAAAATGATTTTGGGAATTGACTTCGGGCTAAAAAGGATCGGCTTGGCCTTAGCTGATCAAGATTTAGTGGAACCATTTAAAGTGGTTAACAATTCTTCAGCTGGTTTTAAAAAGCTCGTGGAAATCTGCCGCCAATATCAAATCAGCCAAATTGTGGTTGGTTTGCCTGAAGGGAGGCTGGTACCGGCGGTAAAACAATTTGCTCAAAAATTAAAGCGGGCAGCTGGTTTGCCAGTAGCTTTTCAGGATGAAAGCTTGACTACTCAAGACGCGCTTGCTAAGATGATCATGTCAGGTAAAAAACAGCAAGCAAGGCGGCAGACAGACACTGTCGCTGCGGCTTTAATTTTGGAAAATTATTTACAGCGTACAAATAATGTTTAAGAATATCATCGCTCCGGTTCAAGCTTGGCTATTGTCGGTAGGCAAGTGTGTTGGTTGCGGAACACCTCTGTCTAAAGGTAAGCAAGCCAAGTGTCAGGGTGGGGCAATTAAAATTACCTGTAAGTGTGGTCGGATTTTTATTTATGATCCGAAAACCACAAAATACCGTCGTGCGCTTTTTGAAGAAGTTTAACTTTTTAATCTTTTTTTTCATTTTTCTTCTGGTTGGCCTTGTGGGGGCTTTTTTTTGGTGGCGTTGGGCAGTTGGGCCGGTTGATCTTACTTCGGCGGAAGTGCAGATATTTGTGATTAAACAAGGGGAAGGGGGAAAGTCAGCGGCGCAACGTTTACAAGAGGCGGGGCTGATCAATAATGCTTGGGCTTTTCGGGTGTTGGCCTATCTTTTGGGACTTGAGAGCCAAATTCAAGCGGGAGATTTTCAACTTCAGCCCGCCTGGTCGGCGCGACAGATTGCCGAAGCCTTCACTCATGGCACCATGGATATTTGGGTGACTTTTCCTGAAGGTTGGCGGCGTGAGCAATACGCTCGACGGCTGGTCGCTAACTTAGAAAATTTTGCAGAAGAGGAGTTTTTGACTCTAACTAGCCATAAAGAGGGCTATCTTTTTCCAGACACTTATCTTTTCCCTAAGGGAGCGTCTGCTGAGCAGGCGGTGGCTATCTTGGAGGGAAATTTTGCCAAGAAAGTTCCAGCAGACTGGGAAAAAATGGCAGCCACCCAAGATTTGGTTTTGGCACAGGTTTTGACCTTAGCTTCATTGGTAGAAAGAGAGGTAGATCAATCTCAGAGCAAGTCTATCGTCGCGGGCATTTTGCTCAAACGTTGGCGGGCTGGTTGGCCCTTGCAAGTAGACGCTACGCTGCAATATGCTAAGGCCAGTCAGGCTTGTCAGTCTTGTGGCGGTGACCAATTTGACTGGTGGCCGTTGGTGACTGCCGCCGACAAACAGTTGCCATCTCCTTATAACACCTACCAAAACAGCGGTTTGCCACCGGGACCAATTTGCAATCCCGGTCTGGATTCGCTTAAAGCGGTTGTCCAGTCACAAGAAACTGATTATTGGTTTTATTTAACTGATTCGCGGGGTCAAATGCATTACGCCGTAACCGCCGAGGAACATGCCGCCAATATCGCCCGCTTCCTACGCTAGGCCAAAACTTGCTAGATCAGGGTGTGCAGGCGGAGATACATCGGTAACACTTTTAAGGTAGAATAGTTTCTCTATTATTTCTTTCCTCCCAAGAAAAAAGCTTCCGTCAGTAAGTTTGTTTATTGGCGAAAGTTTGCCCAGGATTTATTTTCATCAGTCTCTTGGCTACCGGATACCCATTGAGCATGCTAACGAGTGCTACTTCAAAGTATTACCTATGTGGTTGGCCAGGGCAGGTGCTTGACAGCGTAATTTTTTTGTGCTATTTTGAAGACCATTAGTAAAGGTGTCGCAAGACACTTTTGCTTGAGTCCGATAGCAATCGGCGTTTTTTTACGTCAGAAAAACTCCACTAGCGGTGGGGATGGTCTGCCTTTTTAAAGCCAAGCTTGATGCTTTCATTGAACAAACAAAACTATCGAGTCAACTGGCAGCGAACTGATCAGCGGTTGCCTTCCTTGGATCTGTTAGCAGTCCAGAAAGACGCTTATCGGCAGTTTTTGGACTACGATTTGGGTCAGTTGTTGGAAGAGATTTCTCCGATTGAGGATTTTACTGGTAAGAATTGGAAGCTTTTTTTGGGAAAGTACAGCTTTGCTAAGTTTAAGCACACGCCGTCCAAAGCTTTAAAAAAACGTTTGACTTATGATCGGGCGTTAAAAGTGGAGGCAACCCTTTTAAATAAGCGAACCGGCAAGGAGATCAAAAGACAAGTTTTTTTGGGGGATATCCCGCAAATGACGGATGTGGGTACTTTTATCATCAACGGTATTGAAAGGGGGGTGGTAAACCAAATTGTTAGGGCTCCAGGAGTTTTTTTTTCTGGTGAAGTGGATAAAACCAGCGGCCGGATGCTTTATGGAGCTGAAGTGAGGCCCATTCATGGTTCTTGGTTGGAAATGGCGGTGGGTCGTAATGATGTGGTTAGTGTGCGTATTGATCGCCGCCGTAAATTTCCGGTAACGAGCTTACTACGAGCCTTCGGTTTATCAACGGACCAAGAAATTTTGGGCGCCTTTGCTGAAGAACCTAAAGAATCGCGGCAAATGATCATGGCGACGTTGGCAGAAGACAATAGTAAAAGTCGCCAAGAAGCGCAAGCGGAGATTTATCAAAAGCTTCGCCCAGGAGAGCCAGTAGTTTCGGAAAACGCTCGCAACCTGTTGGAAGGAATGTTTTTTAACCCGAGACGTTATCAGTTGACCAAAGTAGGGCGTTTTAAAATCAATCGTCGTTTGGGGTTAAACATTCCCAACGTTTCCCAGAATTGGGTCTTGCGGTTAGAAGATGTAGTAGAAACAGTTAAATATTTACTTCGTTTGCAAAACGGTGAGGGCTATGTTGATGACATTGATCATTTGGCCAATCGCCGGATTCGTCAAGTGGGTGAATTGGTGGCTGAAAGCGCTTTTCGAGTGGGGTTGCGGCGTTTAGAGCGGTCGGTTAAAGAAAAAATGAGTCTTTTTTCTGTTGAAGAGAGAGTAACCCCCATTCAATTAATTAATGCCCGCCCGATTATTGCGGCGGTTAATGAGTTTTTTCGCAGTAATCAGCTTTCGACAGTTTTGGACCAAACTAATCCCTTAGCAGAAATTGATAATCTACGTCGGATTTCGGTAATGGGTCCAGGAGGCATTACTCGGGATCGCGCCTCCTTTTCTATTCGTGACATCAACGCTTCTCAATATGGTCGCATCTGCCCGATCCGTTCCCCCGAAGGGCCCAATATTGGCCTGGTGACTTATATGGCTTTGTTCTCGAGAGTTAACGATTATGGCTTTTTGGAGACTCCTTACCGTCGTGTCAAAAAAGTGCAGCGGGGCGGCAAAACCAAAATGAAAGTGACGGAGGAAGTAATTTATCTCACCGCTGATGACGAAAATGAGCACTATATTACTCATACAAAGATTAATTTGGATAAAAACAATTTTATTGTTGATTCTTGGGTTCCAGTTCGGTATAAGGGTGAGTTCCTTGAAGCTTCTGCAGAAAAAGTAGAGTTTATTGATTTAAGTTCACAACAGGTAGTCGGGATTTCGGCTTCATTAATTCCCTTTTTGGCTCATGACATGCCTAACCGAGCCCTCATGGGCACACACATGCAATGCCAAGCAGTGCCCTTAATTAAGCCAAGTTCTCCTGTAGTGGGTACTGGTATGGAAGGAGTTGTGGCTGGTGCTATGAATCGGACAGTTCATGCTCGCCACAGCGGAGAGGTGGAGTATATTGATGCCAACAAGGTAGTTTTGAAACTTGACAAAAAGTCTGGTTTATCCGATACAGAAACAATTAAAATCGCTGGTAGTAGAGAAAATTACTTGGTTAAAAAATTTGAACGCGCTAACCCTAACAGCACTTGTTATTCGCAAAAACCGGCGGTTTCTGTTGGCCAAAAGATAAAACAGGGGGATTTGCTGATTGATGGACCAGCTTGTGAGAATGGGGAAATTGCTTTGGGACAAAATTTGGTAGTGGCCTACACATCTTTTGATGGCCTGGAATATGAAGATGCGATTGCTGTTTCTGAAAGGCTAGTCAAACAGGATTTGCTGACATCGATTAGTATTGAGGAACATGAGATTTCGGTAGTAGAGACTAAACTGGGGCCAGAGGAGCTGACGCGTGATATTCCTAACGTTAGTGAGTCAGATTTGGCTAATTTGGCCGAAGACGGCATTATTGTGGTTGGCTCGGAGGTGGGACCGAATGATATTTTGGTGGGAAAAATTGCTCCCAAGGGAGAGACCGAGCTGACGGCTGAAGAGCGCTTATTACGAGCTATTTTTGGCGAAAAGGCACGCGAAATTCGTGATACTTCTTTGCGAATGCCTCATGGTGAGAACGGCACCGTCATTGATGTCCAAATTTTGGACCGCGATAAAGGTGATGAACTGGAGGCCAGTGTGATTAAAAAAGTGATTGTTCGTGTGGCTCAACTGCGCAAAATTAAGGTTGGTGACAAGCTGGCTGGTCGCCATGGTAATAAAGGGGTTATCTCTAAGGTTGTTCCCGAAGAGGATATGCCTTATTTAGAAGATGGTACTCCCGTGGACGTGATTATTTCGCCTGTATCAGTGCTGGCGCGAATGAATTTGGGGCAATTGTTTGAGACTCATTTAGGCTGGGCAGCGCAGCGCTTGGGTTATAAGGTAGCGGCTCCGGTTTTTGAAAAAATTCCGGAGGAAATAATTGTTAATGAAATGAAAAAGGCTGGTTTACCAGCCGATGGTAAAGTGACTCTTTATGACGGCCGTACCGGCAAACCCCATCAATACAAAACCGTGGTAGGGATTGGTTACATTCTTAAGTTGGTCCATATGGTTGATGATAAAACCCACGCGCGTTCTACTGGCCCATATTCTCTAGTGACTCAACAACCACTGGGAGGGAAAGCTCAAATGGGTGGTCAGCGGTTGGGAGAGATGGAAGTTTGGGCTCTGGAAGCACATCGGGCTGCCCACACGCTTCAAGAAATGTTGACGATTAAATCCGACGACGTCATTGGCCGAGCCAAAGCTTTTGAGGCGATCGTCAAAGGCATGGAAATTCCCGAGGCAACTGTTCCGGAATCATTTAGGGTTTTGGTTAAAGAATTAAACAGCTTATGTCTGGATATTAAAGCCATCGGTGCGGTAGAAGGGCGAGAAGAATCGGATGTCGAGCAAGGGCAAACAGGGGAGGTAGCTGATGGACAATAATATTATCGATTTTGATGGGCTAAAGGTGATGCTGGCTTCACCGGAAGTGATTAAATCCTGGTCGCATGGCGAGGTTACTAAGCCAGAAACGATCAACTACCGGACCTTAAAAACCGAAAAAGATGGCCTTTTTTGTGAGCGAATTTTTGGACCATCCAAGGATTGGGAATGTTATTGCGGCAAGTACAAGCGGATTCGTTATCGCGGAGTGGTTTGCGACAAGTGCGGGGTCGAAGTGACCCGCTCACGGGTGCGGCGCGAGCGTATGGGCCACATCAATTTGGCAGCGCCGGTTGCTCACGTTTGGTACTTTAAGGGCGCTTCCTCCAAGCTTTCTTTGCTGCTTGATATTCCCCCCAAGGGGTTGGAAGGAGTCATTTATTTTGCCCAGTATTTGGTGACGGATATTGATGAAAAGGGAAAACAGCAAGTTTTAAAGCGCCTAGAGGATGATTTGGCCAAAAAAAAGCTGGCGTTAAAAGGTGATTTGACAAAAGAAGTTGATAGGTTGCAAAAAGAAGCCAAAGAGGAAATTAGCGCTGCGGTGGAAAAAGTCAAGACTAAGGAGCAACAGTCATTGGTAACAGAAGAGCTGACTCTCAAATCTAAGCAAAAAATTCAACTGCTTCGGGACGAACTGATTTTGGAACAAGAGCGGGCTGAAGAGGTTTACCGCACCATTGCTGAAATAGTTAGCAGTCTTCGTGAGTTATCGTTGATTAGCGAGGATGAATATTTGAAGTTGACTGATTATCACGCGGCAGATTTTTTCAAGGTCGGGATGGGAGCGGAAGCCTTATTAAAGGTAATCAAAACCTTGGATTTGGAAAAGATGGCCGTGGAGTTGCGAACAGAAGCCAAAAAGGCCAAGGGCAGCCGTTACCTGAAGATTACCAAACGTTTGCGTTTGATCGAGAAAATACGCCAAGCTGAAATTGATCCAGCGTGGATGATTTTGCGAGTGCTGCCGGTGATTCCCCCTGACTTGAGGCCGATGGTGCAGCTTTCGGGAGGGCGCTTTGCCACCAGTGACTTAAACGATCTTTATCGTCGGGTGATCAATCGCAATAATCGCTTGAAGCGGCTGATCGATTTGGGGGCGCCGGAGATTATTTTACGCAATGAAAAAAGGATGCTCCAAGAAGCTGTCGGTGCGCTGATTGATACCAACAAGACCCCTTCTTACAGTTATCGCCGTCAGGCCAAACCAACACGCTCTTTGTCAGATATGTTGCGTGGCAAGCAAGGTCGTTTTCGCCAAAATCTTTTGGGTAAGCGAGTAGATTATTCCGGTCGATCGGTGATCGTTGTGGGCCCGGAGTTAAAGCTAAGTCAGTGTGGCTTGCCCAAAGAAATGGCTTTAGAGATGTTTAAGCCTTTCGTGCTTCGGGAGATTATTTTGACAGGGCTAGCTCCCAACGTAAAGAGTGCCAAGTATATTCTTGAGCACCGTCCGCCAGAAGTTTTTGATATTTTGGAGCGAGTGACCCGCAAGCATCCAGTGCTGCTCAACCGGGCGCCGACCCTGCACAAATTGGGGATTCAGGCCTTTTATCCGGTTTTGGTGGAAGAAAACGCGATTCGCTTGCATCCCTGTGTTTGTGCCGGTTACAACGCTGATTTCGATGGTGACCAGATGGCGGTTCATGTTCCCCTGCGTCAGGCGGCCATCAAAGAAGCCATCGATTTGATGAGTGCCGAGAACAACCTGCTCCGTCCCGCCGACGGTTCGCCCATCACGATTCCCAACAAAGAGATGGCTTTGGGAGTTTATTTCCTGACCTCGATTGATAAGCGAGCTGAAGCCTCCCCGACAATTTTTGCCAGTCCAAAAGAGGCAGTGGTGGTTTACCAGATGGGCAAGTTAGGCTTGCGTCAGTTGGCTAAAGTTAGACTTGATCGAAAAGCCAAGCCGATCGAGACAACGGTAGGGCGTATCCTGCTCAACGAGATCGTGCCGCAAGGAATTGAGTTTGTCAATCAGACTCTGCGGCAGGGGGATATCAAGGATTTTATCACTCGGGCGCTTCATGTTTGCGAACGTTCAGAAGTAGTGAAGTTGATTGATGGTTTGAAGCATCTCGGCTTTTGGGGAGCCACCCTTTCCGGTCTGTCGGTGGGGATTTGGGATTGCCTGGTTTATTCAAAGAGAGAAGGCTTGATTAGCCAAGCTAATCAGCAGGCGGCGCAAACCGAACGCAATTACAGTCAGGGCTTGATTACTCAGCAGGAAAGGCGTCGCTTGATTCAGGAATTGTGGATGGACACGACGGATGATTTGGCAGAAAAAACTTGGGAGCAATTTAACGACAAAAACAGTATTTATTTGATGGTTGATGCGGGCTTGCGGCGTACTTCCAAGGACCAAGTGAAGCAATTATCAGCCATGCAGGGTTTGGTGGTCGACCCCTTGGGCAAGATTGTGGAGTTACCGATCAAATCCAACTTCAGAGAGGGCTTGACGGTTTTCGAATATCTTACTAGTGCCCGCGGTGCCCGCAAGGGCTTGACGGATACGGCTCTCAAGACGGCCGATGCCGGTTATTTGACCCGACGGCTGGTGGATGCCACGCACGATATTATTATCCGTCAGGACGATTGCCAGACCAAACATGGCTTGCGCATCAGCCGCGAAGATCGCCGAGGGCAAAAGTTTTTGGAAAGAGTGTTGGGGCGAGTTTTGGCTAAAGGGGTGGTAGACCCCAAGACCAAAAAGACTTTGTTGGCTCAAGGAGAGATGATTAGCCAAGCTCATTTGGAGTTGCTGGAGCAACATCAGGTTCAGTCCGTGGTGGTGCGTTCGCCGCTGACTTGTGAGTCGCGTTATGGACTTTGCGCTCAGTGTTATGGCTGGGATTTTTCGGCACGCGGCTTGGTGGAGATTGGCACCCCTGTGGGCGTCGTAGCGGCGCAATCAATTGGTGAGCCAGGGACGCAGCTGACGCTCCGCACCAAACAAACCGGTGGTATTGTTGGCCTGGATGTGACCCAAGGATTGCCGCGAGTAGAAGAGCTGTTTGAAGCGCGCCTTCCCAAAGCGGTGGTGCCTTTGGCAGAGATTGCCGGCAAGGTCAGTATCACCGAGACCGATGACGGTTTCAGGGTCAAAGTGACGAGCATAGACACCAAACCAGTGGAAGAAAAGGAGTATCTTATTTCGACTTTAAGCAAACTAAACGTGACTGATGGTCAGCTGGTCGACGCGGGCTTTCAGTTGGCTTTTGGATCTTTGGATATTAAAGAAGTTTTGGAAATTCGGGGATTAGTCGCCGCGCGAAAATATTTGCTGGAAGAAATTCAGTCCGTTTATGAATCGCAAGGTATTCCCATTAATGATAAACACTTTGAAGTAATTATCCGTCGGATGAGTGATAAGGTGGCGATAGAAACGACTGGAGACACGAATTTTCTTCCTGGTGAGTTAGTCAGTAAGACTCGTTTTGAAGAAGAAATCGCCCGAATCTTGGTTCAAGGGGGCGAGCCAGCCACGGCGAGAGTGGTTATTTTGGGATTGACCCGCGCCTCTTTGTTTACCGAGTCTTGGCTTTCGGCCGCTTCTTTTCAGGCGACCACGACCGTGTTGACGGATGCCTCGTTGGAGGACAAGGAAGATCGTTTGGTAGGTTTGAAAGAAAATGTTATTATTGGCCGCTTGATTCCCGTTTCTCCCGAACGGGCCAAAATGGAGGAGCAACCTAATGCCAACGACTAACCAATTAACCCACCGCGGACGGCAAAAAAAAAGCAAAAAGATCAAAGCCACTGCCTTAAGGCGTAGTTTCAACGCCCAGACTCGGCAGGTGGTCAAGAGCGTCAATCCTTTTAAACGAGGGGTGATTACTTTGGTTAAAACCATGCCGCCCAAAAAGCCCAACTCGGCGTTGCGTAAGGTTGCCAGAGTCCGGTTATCCAATAAGCAGGAAATTACCGCTTATATTCCGGGAGAAGGCCATGATTTGGCCGAGCACAGTGTGGTTTTGGTCCGGGCCGGTCGGGTTAAGGATTTGCCGGGGGTTAAATACCACATTATTCGGGGCAAGTATGACGCTACTGGAGTAGAAGGCCGCAAAAAAGGTCGTTCCAAATATGGCACGCGTAAGGGTGGTCAGGTAGCCGAAAAAGAAGCGGCCGCGCCGGCGACAGGAGCGGAGGGCTAAACTATGAGAGGCAAACAAGCCAAGCAAAAAATAGTGTCTCCCGACCCGATTTATGGCAGTGCAATTGTCACCCAGCTGATCAATCGGGTGATGAAAGACGGGAAGAAAAGTGCGGCCCAGAAGCAGGTTTACCAGGCTTTGGAGCTGCTCAAAAAGAAGACCAAAAAAGAAACGTTGGCATTTTTTGACGAAGCGTTGGAAAATATCAGACCCAAGCTGGAAGTGCGCCCTCGCCGGGTAGGCGGCGCCGCTTACCAAATACCGATGCCGGTGCGTGGGGAGCGTCGCAACGCGCTGGCGATTCGCTGGCTGATTTTGGCCGCTCGCAGCCGGCCCAACAAGGAATGTCACCATTTTAGTGAAAAACTGGCGGCCGAGATTCTTGACGCTTGCAAAAATGAAGGCGGCGCGGTCAAGAAAAAAGAAAACATTCACCGCATGGCCGAAGCGAACAAGGCCTTCGCCCACTTCCGTTGGTAATCCGTCGTCAACCACCTCTAAGGTGGAGTTAGGTATGCACCCTTGGTATTTTATAAAAGAAAAAGGACCCAATCATGGCGAGGCAGCAAAGTGTTTTGCACTTTGGTGTGCATCCCTGATTGGGTCCCCTGAATAAACCTGCCGAGAATCAACTTTGCAGTCCCTGCTCTTCCAATTGCTGAGTGAGGACTCTCGCTTGGATCTTGGCGTCCTCCCGTAGCCAAAGTCCGGTGTTCAACATGAGTTCGAACATGGGCAGCTGGATTATAGCTACCACCGTTGAGATCCCCTTGTTGTACCCCCTGTCTACCGCGCCCCTGTATGTCGTGATGCCGTCGAACGCATAGACGATTGCTAGAACCAAAATTCCAAAGACGTCTATAATACGTTCGAGATTCTGAAGGGATTCGCGGTTTTGCTGGAAGCCGTAAGTCTTGAGAACATCGCTTACTTTGCCAGCCATGGGCGCGGCAATGAAGGCGATAATTCCTGCTTCCAGAAAGTTGAATGAGAACCCAATCAAAATGGCCCAGAACAGACCTGAATCACTTGGGTTCGCTCCAGCGATCCCTTCTCCAGAGGTTATCCCCTGGAAGGCGAAGAATGCCACCGCGCCGAAAATACATCCCCAAGCCACGACCTTTTTGTACAGCGGGTGAGTTTGTGCGAGTTGCATGCTACCTCCTCCTCAAGCTTGTTGGAAAAGAGCCACCGTGATATTAAACTGGCTATAAGATAGCAGAAATGACGGTGAAAATCAAATTATAGGACTTTTTTGCAACTCGTGCCCATTTTTGTTAGAATATGTCTGCAGTTTTGACTGCTTCTTTGCGAAGCAGTTTTTAGTGTCCTAAAGATGGCTGAACAGAATCAGATTACGCAAAATCGCAACGTGCCTTTGGCAAAAATCCGCAACATCGGGATTATTGCCCATATTGATGCCGGCAAAACGACCACCACCGAGCGGGTGCTGTTTTACACCGGCCGGACTTATAAGTTGGGGGATATTGACGAGGGCACGACCCAGATGGACTGGATGGAGCAGGAGCGGGAGCGCGGCATTACGATCATGTCGGCCGCCACGACCACCTTCTGGATTCTCAAGCAAGCCGGGGCCGTTCCCGCTGGTTCCTACCGGATCAATATTATTGATACCCCGGGCCATGTCGATTTTACCGCCGAAGTAGAGCGTTCTTTGCGGGTGTTGGACGGCGGGGTGGTTGTTTTTGACGCCGAGGAAGGTGTTCAATCCCAGTCTGAGACTGTCTGGCGTCAAGCTGACAAGTATCATGTGCCCCGGATTTGTTTTATTAACAAGATGGATAAGCTGGGCGCGAATTTTGACCGGACGGTGGGGATGATTAAAGAGCGCTTGGGGGCTACACCCGCCGTTTTGGCTTTGCCGATTGGAGCGGAAAAAGATTTCCAGGGTATCGTTTTGGTTTTGGAACAACAAGCCTGGACTTGGTCGGAAAATGACCCGACGGGGGAGAAGTTTCAAGAAGTTCCCGTGCCGGGTGAGCTTCGGGAAAAACTAGCCAAAACCCGCGAGCAATTGATTGAGACGATTGCCGAAAGCGACGAGGAGGCGATGGAAAAATACCTGGCCGAAAAGTCGATGAGTATTGAAGAGCTCAAACTGGCCCTGCGGCGGGCGACGACTGCCAACCGGTTGATCCCGATTTTTTGTGGCTCTTCCTTGCGTAACAAGGGGGTGCAGCCCTTGCTGGACGGGGTGGTGAATTTTTTGCCCAGCCCCTTGGAAGTGCCCCAGGTGGAAGGGATCAATCCGGAGACTGGCCAGAAAGAAACCCGTCAGACTGATCCCAATGGCCCCTTGGCGGCGTTGGCTTTCAAGATTCAGACCGATCCTCACGTCGGCCGCTTGACCTACATGCGGCTTTACTCCGGTAAACTCAAATCTGGCGACACGCTTTGGAATAGTTCGCAAAACCGCGCCGAGCGGGCCGGTCGGTTGCTGCTGATGCACGCTAACCAAAGAGAGATGATTGATGAAGCGTTTGCGGGTGAAATTGTTGCGGTTATCGGTTTGGAAAACACCACTACCGGTGACACTCTTTGCCAAAAGAATCAGCCGTTGATTCTGGAATCGATTTCCTTTCCTGAACCAGTGATTTCCCTGGCGATTGAACCCCGTACCAAGGCCGACCAGGAAAAATTGGGTTATGCCTTAAAAAGATTGTCTGAAGAAGACCCGACTTTCAAGATCAAATCCAACCCGGAGACTGGCCAAACGATCATCTCCGGCATGGGTGAACTGCATTTGGAGATTTTGGTTGACCGGATGAAGCGGGAGTTTAATGTTTTGGCCAATACCGGTCGGCCTCAAGTGGCTTACAAAGAGACGATTACCCAAGTGGCCGAAGGTGAGGGGAAGTACATTCGTCAGTCGGGCGGTCGTGGTCAGTACGGGCATTGCCTTTTGCGAGTTGAGCCGCGGGGGCGGGGCGAGGGGTTTGAATTTATCAACGAGATTAAGGGGGCGACCATTCCCGCCGAGTTTATTCCGGCGATTAAAAAAGGAGTGGTGGAGGCGATGGAAAGAGGTGTTTTGGCCGGTTACCCGTTGGAGGACATGAACGTGGCGGTCTATGACGGGAGCTATCATGAAGTTGATTCTTCGGAAATTGCCTTCAAGATTGCCGGTTCCCAGGCGTTGCAAGCGGCTATCAGGCAGGCCAGCCCCATCCTTTTGGAGCCGGTCATGAAACTGGAAGTGACCACCCCGGAAGAATTTATGGGGGATGTGATTGGCGACTTGTCCAGTAAGCGCGCCCAAATTTTGGGCACCGAGTCGCGTGGCCAATTGAGGTTGATTAACGCTTTGGTGCCCTTGGCCGAAGTGCCGGGTTACTCGACGATGCTGCGGAGCATGACCCAGGGCCGGGCCAGTTTCTATATGGAGCCGTCGCACTATGAAACCGTGCCTAACAACATTACCGAGAAGATTGTCGCCGCCAAAACCGGAGTGACCCTTGCAAAATAAAAAACGATCCTGTAAAATTAGCGAGCTATGGCAGACAAAGCAAAATTTGAACGGACGAAACCCCACTTGAACATTGGGACGATTGGCCACGTGGACCACGGCAAGACCACGTTGACTTCCGCGATTACCAAGACTCTTTCCGAGCACGTCAAGGGAGTGGAGTTCGTGCCTTTTGACAAGATCGACAGCGCGCCTGAAGAAAAAGAGCGCGGGGTGACGATCAACATTACCCACATTGAGTACGAGACCGAGAAGCGTCACTACGCTCACATTGACTGCCCCGGCCACAAGGATTACATCAAGAACATGATTACCGGTGCGGCCCAGATGGACGGCGCAATTTTGGTGGTGGCGGCCGATGACGGTCCGATGCCCCAGACACGGGAGCACTTGCTTTTGGCCCGTCAAGTCAACGTGCCGGCCATCGTGGTTTTCTTAAACAAAGTGGACATGGTCAAAGATCCCGAACTGCTCGACTTGGTCGAAATGGAAATTCGGGAGCTTTTAACCAAGTATAAGTTCCCTGGTGATGAAGTGCCGATCGTGCGTGGTTCGGCGCTCAAGGCTTTGGAAGGTGATCAAGAAGCCCAGGCACAAATTATGGAGTTGATGAACAAAGTGGACGAGTATATTCCCGAACCCAAGCGGCCGTTGGATGAGCCGTTCTTGATGCCGGTAGAAGACGTCTTTTCGATCAAGGGCCGTGGTACGGTGGTGACCGGCCGGATCACTCGTGGTAAAGTCAAAGTCAACGATACGATCGAGATCGTCGGCATTCGTAAGACGACTGCTACGGTGGTCACCGGGGTGGAGATGTTCCGCAAGACTTTGGATGAAGGCCAGGCCGGCGATAATATTGGGATTCTTTTGCGGGGAATTGAAAAAGAGGACGTGGAACGTGGTCAAGTTTTAGCCAAGCCCGGCACGGTTACCCCGCACACCGAATTTGAAGCGGAGGTTTATATTTTGACCAAAGAAGAGGGTGGCCGGCACACGCCTTTCTTCACCGGCTACAAGCCGCAGTTTTATATTCGCACCACGGACGTGACCGGTGACGTCATTTTACCCAAAGGGGTCGAGATGGTCATGCCGGGTGACAATGCCAAAATGACGGTGAAGTTGATTCAACCCGTGGCTTTGGAAGAGGGCCTGCGGTTTGCCATCCGTGAGGGTGGTCACACTGTCGGCGCCGGGGCCATCAGCAAGGTGATTAAGTAGTCATTTTGTTTGCAAGTTGTAAATTGTAAATTGAAAATTTATTGTTATGCCAACAGGCAGAATGAGGGTACGTTTAAAATCGTATGATCATCGGGTGATTGATGAATCATGCGAGAAGATTTTGGAAACGGCCTTGGCGACAGGAGCCAAGGTAGTGGGGCCTATGCCCTTGCCCACCAAGCGCAAACTAATCACCGTGACCACTTCCCCCCATACCGACAAGGACGCCCGCGAACACTTTCAGATTCTCACCCACAAAAGACTGATTGATATTCTCGAGCCGACCAACAAGACGATTGATTCGCTCATGCACCTCGATTTGCCGGCCGGGGTGGACATTGAAGTGAGGATGTAAAGTCTCGTCCCCAAAACTTGACAAACGCAAATAATATTATATAATACACACTATAAGTTCTTTTAAAAAGACTAATTGTGAACGGTGTGAAGAGGAAGGGTTTCGTCTTTACTCCGCTCACAATTGGTGAGTAGGCAAGGTGGGTAGGAGGTGTCCTATGAATGGGTTTTTGACGGCCGTATCGTTTAAATTGTTCAACTGGGCTGCATCCTGACCACCGTGTGGTCGCGCGGGCAACTGCTGGTCGTCACTATTCGCTGTGAGCCAGCAGCGCTGACCGCCCAGAAGGGCCGGAAGAGTGTAAAAAGATTGTTTGGCGGTTTAGACCACCATCTTTTTACCTTTCCGGCCTCCTTTTTTTCTCCCATGAGGAAGCTAAGATTTGCTGGCGATTTTGGCTTATATAAACGTTTGACATTTTCTACCCTATAGGATACAATAACAGGCATATTGGCAAGGACTTTAATAAGATAAGGAGAGCCATGATGGGCTGGGAACGAGGTCAAGACCGAGATCGGGAATTGGCTGCTTGCCAAGTAGCCTGCCGGGGGTGCCTTTTGAAAGCGTGAGTATAATCTCACCTTACAATCCAAAGCACCCCCTTTCTTTTTTTTACAGGGAGGCAGGTTCATGCGCTCTTCGTTGCAAGCACAGATGCTTCTCCTCTTTGCAACCGGCGGATTTGTATAGTATAATTCCCTTACTTGAAAATGGAGGTGGTAAGCTCAATTTAAAGCTTAGTAACAATAGGGACTTTACCAGAGTGCCTCCGGCACTCTTTTTGGTGCCCGCAAAAAAAATGATCAACGCGATTTTGGGTCAAAAATTAGAGACAGTGCAGCAATTCTCTGGCAAAGGGAAGCGTCTGCCAGTGACGGCCGTCAAGGCTGGACCGTGTGTGGTGGTGCAGGTTCGCACCGAGGCCAAAGACGGCTACCAGGCGGTTCAGCTGGGCTGGGGAGAAAAAGACTTGAGCCGCACTACCAAGCCGTTGCAGGGACATTTTCAGGGCGCGAAATTAACTAAGGCGCCGCTTTTTTTGCAAGAAATCAGGGTGGACTCGCCCCAAAATCTTCGGCCTGGCGATCCGGTTAAACCGGAAACGATTTTTAAGCCCGGTGATGACGTCAAAGTCACCGGTTGGTCCAAGGGTAAGGGCTTTGCCGGCGTGGTCAAGCGTTGGGGTTTTAAAGGTGGGCCCAGAACTCACGGCCAATCGGATCGGGAACGGGCGCCGGGATCGATCGGCTTAGGGACCACGCCGGGCCGGATTTTTAAAGGCAAAAAAATGGCTGGTCGCCTGGGTAACCGGCGCGTGACGGTCAAGGGTTTGCAAATTGTGACCGTTGACCCCGACAAACAAATTTTGGAAATTAAGGGTTTATTGCCGGGTCACCCGGGCAGCTTTTTAATCATTACCAAAGAAGATGCCAAAAATTGACGTCGTGGATACCAAAGGCCAAAAGGTTGGTCAGTTGACTCTGCCTGACAAGATTTTTGCGGCCAAGATCAATCGGTCCTTGATGGCTCAAGCGGTGCGGGTTTTTCTGGCCAATCAGCGTCGGGCCGGCGCCAAAGTTAAGGATCGTGGTGAAGTGGCCGGTTCGGGGCGCAAAATCTGGCGTCAAAAAGGCACCGGCCGCGCTCGTCATGGCGATCGGTATGCCCCGATTTTTGTCGGTGGCGGTGTCGCTCATGGCCCCACCGGCGAACAAAACTACCAGCTGAAACTGCCGGCCAAAATGAAGCGGGCGGCGTTGCTTTCGGCCCTCTCCAGCAAGCTCAAGGAAAAATCAGTGGTGGTGGTTGAGGGGCTAGACAAGGTTAAACCAAAAACCAAAGCAATGGCCAAAATCATGGCTGATTTGCGGCTGGATAATTTAAAAATTTTGCTGGTTTTACCCGCCAAACAGGCTAACCTTGCCCGGGCCAGCCACAATCTCAAAAAAGTCAGCTTAAGACAGTTTAATTATTTAAATACTTATCTGGTTTTGGCGGCCCAAAAAATTCTGCTCACCAAAGACACGGTGGCCGCGATGGCCAAACAATGGATTTAAAAACAGTGATCAAAAAACCAATCATTACCGAACGCTCCACCGGCTTATTAGAAGGTAACCAGTATACTTTTATCGTGGATCGACGGGCGACCAAATTACAGATTGCCCAAGCCGTGGAGCAGTTTTTGGGCAAGGTCAAAGTGGTGGGAGTGCGCACCAGCACGACGACCACCAGAGCCAAGCGCGTGGGTCGCCAACGACGACTGGGGAGCAAAAAAGTCGTTAAAAAAGCAATTATTCAGTTGGCTCAAGGTGATAAAATTGATTTTTTACCGGAGACAGCGACGCCCAAAAAGCGCAAGCCAAAAGTCAAGGAGACAACTAAATGAGCCGTAAACTAAAAAGAATTTTACCTAAGAAGTCCGGCCGGGATGCGGCCGGTCACGTGTCCGTGCGCCATCAGGGTGGTCGGCACAAGCGTTTTTTACGACGGATTGATTTTAAGCGGGACAAGCTCGACCTTCCCGGCAAAGTGATGGCGTTTGAATATGACCCCAACCGGACGGCGGACATTGCCCTGTTGACGTATCCTGATGGGGAGAAGCGCTATATTTTGGCGCCGCAAGGGCTGAAGGTAGGCGACCAAGTGGTGGCTGGTCCTGAGGTAGAAATTAAGGTGGGGAACACTTTGCCTTTAAAACGAATTCCGGTTGGCACGCCGATTCACAATGTTGAATTGACACCGGGCAAGGGTGGCCAAATTGCCCGCGGGGCAGGGACCGCCGCCCTGATTCAGTCCAAAGAGGGTGGCCTGGCAACGGTCAAGCTGCCCTCCGGTGAAATCAGAACGCTGTCGGAAAATTGTCTGGCCACGCTTGGTCAGTTAGGCAACCTTGATTGGAAAAATGAGGTTTTTGGCAAAGCCGGTCGCAAACGCTTGATGGGCATTCGACCCACGGTGCGTGGCGTAGCCCAGCATCCGGACTCTCACCCTCATGGTGGTGGCGAAGGCCGTTCCGGGATTGGCCTGAAGTCGCCCAAATCACCTTGGGGCAAAAAGACTCTCGGCAAAAAGACGCGCCAGCCCGGCAGGTATTCTGATAAGTTAATTATTAAAAGAATCAATTAAAAAGATGTCACGTTCAAGCAAAAAAGGTCCTTATGTTGACCAAAAATTACTCAAAAAAGTGATGGCCCAAAAAAGCGGAGGTAAAAAAGAACCGATTAAGACTTGGGCGCGCGCCAGCCAAGTGCCGCCGGAGTTTGTCAGCCATACTTTTTTGGTGCACAATGGCCGAACCTTCAATGAAGTTTATATTAACGAAGCCATGGTCGGTCATCGTTTGGGTGAATTTGCGCCGACCCGTACCTTTCATGGTCACGGCAAGATTGTGAAACGAACCATTACCAAAACCTAAAATAATTTTAAAATTAGAATTTTAAATTAAAACATTAGAAATTAAGATTTAAACCAATGGAAGTTTTAGCCAGATCAAAAAATATTCGCATGAGTGCCCGCAAGTTGCGGTTGGTGGCGGATGTGGTGCGTGGTTTGCCAGCCGATCAGGCGTTGGCGATTCTCCAACATTTACGCCGCCAAGCGGCCCAGCCTTTGTTGCTGACGCTGAAGCAAGGCGTGGCTAATGCCGTTAATAATTTTGCTTTGTCAAAAGACAGCTTAAAAGTCAAAATGCTGGAGATTGGTGAGGGGCCGACTTTCAAGCGGGGCCGGCCGGCTTCGCGGGGTCGCTGGCACCAGATTTTCAAAAGAACCAGTCATATTAGGATGATTTTGGAGGGAGAAAAAAAGGAGCCTAAAGGAAAAAAAATTGTTAAGAAAGAAAGTAAATCTAAAAAAAATGATAAATAAATTTTCAATATTGTTTCGAAATTCGAAATTCGAAATTAGAAATTATCCGACCGAAGGGAGGGTCTGTGGGCCAAAAAGTTAATCCGGTGAGTTTTCGTCTGCCGCAAAATAAAGACTGGCAATCACGTTGGTTTGCCAGTGATAAGACGCGGTATCGGGACAACCTGTGGGAAGACATTAAGATTCGGCGGTTTTTGATGGAGCGGTTGGTCATGGCCGGGATTGTGCGTGTCCAAATCGAGCGGTCGATCAATAAGTTCAAGCTGATTTTATATGTCAGCCGGCCGGGGGTGGTGATTGGTCGCGGCGGCTCCAGTTTGGGGGCACTCAAAAAGCAGCTGGTCAAAATGATTTCCATTCCTCAGCCGGAAAAAAATCTGGAGATTGAGGTCGTGGAGATTGAAAATCCGGAGTTATCGGCCCAGCTGGTGGCCCAGCGGATTGCCGAGCAGCTGCAAAGACGCTTTCCCCACCGCCGGGTCGTCAACAAAGCGATTGAGCGCGTGATGGCCGCCGGCGCCAAGGGGGTTAAAATTGTCCTTTCCGGCCGGATTGAGGGCGCTGAAATCAGCCGGGTGGAAAAATTTGGTGATCGCGGTCAGGGGGCAACCGTCCCCAGCCAAACTTTACGGGCCGATATTGATTACGTTGGTTTTCCCGCCTTGACGCGCTCCGGCTATATTGGGATTAAAGTTTGGATTTATAAAGGAAAGGAATAAAATGGCCCTGCAGCCGAAAAGAACTAAATATCGCAAAGAATTTCGAGGTAAAATGGGCGGCGTCCCCAGTCGGGGGACCCACTTGGCTTTTGGCGATTTTGGCCTGAAGAGCTTGGGGCGGGATTGGTTGACCACGCAGCAAATTGAGGCGGCACGGGTGGCCATCACACACTATACTAAAAGGCAGGGCAAGTTGTGGATTAGGCCCTTTCCCCACAAGCCGGTCACCAGTAAGGGGTTGGGAGTCGGGATGGGCACCGGCAAAGGCGACGTCAAAGGTTATGTGGCGGTGGTGAAGCCGGGGATGGTTGTTTTGGAGCTTTCTGGAGTTAGTCAAGAAATTGCCCAAGAGGCGATGCGCCGCGCGGGCGCCAAGTTGCCGTTTAGAACGAGGTTTATCAGCCGAGAATGAAGACAAAACAGCTGGCTCAATTGAGAGTCAAAACCATCCCGGAATTAAAAGCACAAATTGACCAAGCTGAAGTTCAGCTGGCGAAGTTGCGGGTTGACGTTGGGGCCGGCCGGGTCAAAAATAGTCAGCAATTAAATCAGCAAAGACACGATTTAGCCAGGTTAAAAACGATTTGGCAGCAAAAGGAGATGAATGAAAGCGCTTAAGGGTAAAATTGTTAGTGACAAGATGGTTCAAACCGCCACCATTTTGGTGGAAAGACGGGTGGTCCACCCGCTGTATGGTAAAGCCTTGCGGCGGCGTCAGCGTTATCACGCGGACAACCAAATTGGTGCCAAACAGGGTGATATGGTAGAATTTGTCGCTACTAGACCTATAAGCAAAACGAAAATGTGGAAAATAGTTAACATCATCAAAAAATGATCCAATTACGTACTGTTTTAACACCAGCGGATAATTGTGGCGCCCGTCGTTTACTGGTGATTCATATCTATGGCGGCTCCCGGCGGCGTTTTGGCTACTTGGGAGGGGTGGTGCAGGCCGTGGTTGACCAGGCTGACCCCAACGGGGTGGTCCAAGATTCTGAAAAAGTCCGCGTTTTGGTCGTGCGGACCAGGAAAGAATTTCGCCGGCCGGATGGTTCTTACATTCGTTTTGATGACAATGCCGGGGTGATTATTGACCAAGATGGTAATCCCCGTGGCACCCGTCTTTTCGGGCCGGTGGCGAGAGAAGTCAAAGAATCAGGTTACACGCGGATTGCCTCGCAAGCGAAGGAAGTGCTATGAAATTAAAAAAAGATGATCGCGTGGTCGTTTTGGGCGGCAAGGACAAAGGCCGGACCGGCAAAATTGAAAAAGTTTTGCCTCGGCAGGCCAAAGTTTTGATTGCCGGCCTTAATTTGTTTAAAAAGCACGTTCGCCCGCAGGGAGAAAGGCAGCCGGGCGGAGTAGTGGAAATTGCTAAACCCCTACCGGCCAGCCGGGTCGCCTTGGTTTGCCCTAAGTGCGGCCAGCGGACGAGGGTGGGTTATCGAGTTAACCAAGTTGACCGAGTTAATCGCGATACCAAGTTAAGGATTTGCAAAAAATGCCAAGCAGCAATATAAAAATTACCAAAGTGGTCGTCAGTATGGGGATTGGCGCGGCTTCTCAAGACAAGAAGCTCATTGAACCTGCTAGCCGGGATTTAACGGTGATTACCGGCCAAAAGCCCAAGGTGACGCGGGCCCGTCGGGCAATTGCTGAATTTAAGCTTAGAGCGGGCGCGCCGATTGGCTTGGTGGTGACCCTGCGTGGCCGGCGGATGGAAGCTTTTCTGACCAAGCTTTTTCGCATTGTCCTGCCCCGCCTGCGGGATTTTCGGGGAGTGCCGACCAAAGGTTTTGATGGCCATGGTAATTACAATTTAGGGCTGGCTGAGCAAGTGGTTTTTTCGGAGATTGACTCCAGCCAGGTTCGCCAGACCAGGGGCTTGCAGGTGACGATCGTGACGGATACGAATTCTGACCAGGCAGCTAGGGATTATTTGAAAAAAATGGGGATGCCTTTCGAAAAGGAAGCCCCCTCTGCTAAGGCTACGGGAGGACACCATGGCTAAGACATCAAAAATAGTTAGAGAATTAAAAAAGCTCAAGTACCCGACGCGGGGTCGGAATCGGTGTCAACTCTGCGGCCGACCACGCGCCTATATTCGTTATTTTGGTTTATGCCGCTTGTGTTTTCGCAAGCTGGCCAGCAAAGGAGAATTACCGGGAGTGACCAAGGCTTCCTGGTAGACAAAAATGACTGATCCGATTGCCGATATGTTTATTAGAATCAAAAACGCCTACCTGGCCAGAAAAACCCAGGTACAGTTGCCCTATTCCCGGATCAACGAGGCGATTGCCAAAGTGATGGTTCGGGGCGGTTTTTTGGCGTCAGTGAAAGTGGGCGGGCAGCCCTTCAAAACTCTCCAGCTGAAATTGAAGTATATCGATCGCCAGCCTGCCTTGACCATGGTGAAACGGATTTCCAAGCCGGGTAAGAAGGTTTATTGCCAGGCCAAAGATTTGCGACGGGTTAATTACGGCTTGGGGATGAACATTATTTCTACTTCAGCGGGAATGATGAACGGTGGACAAGCAAAACAAAAAAAATTAGGCGGCGAAGTTATTGGCGAAATGTGGTAAAAAAATGAGTCGTATTGGCAGAAAACCAATTTTTATTCCCGAGGGCGTGACGGTGACCAACCGAAAAGGGGCGGTGACGGTGACTGGCCCGCAAGGTCAACTGGAACAGGCGATCAGGCCTGAAGTGATCGTGTCGGTTGAAGGCAACCAAGTCACCGTGAAGCGTTTGGCTGATGACAAACTAAGCCGGTCTTTGCATGGTTCGATTCGTAGTTTGCTGGCCAATATGGTGCAGGGGGTCAAGGGCGGTTTTAGCAAAACGTTGGAACTGGTGGGGACTGGTTATCGGGTGAATTTGGAAGGAGAGACGGCCGTTTTTTCTTTGGGTTTCTCCCACCCGGTGCAGTTTGTCGCGCCGGAAGGAATTAAGTTGACGGTGGAAGCTAATAATGTGGTGATCGTTTCCGGGATAGACAAAGTGCTGGTCGGTCAGGTCGCCGCCAATATTCGGGCGCTGCGACCACCCGAGCCTTACAAGGGCAAAGGAATTCGTTATCAAGGGGAAGTGGTCAAAACCAAGCCCGGCAAAGCCGGTAAAGTCGGCGCTGCCGGTGGTTTTGGCACGGGAGGGGGGCAATGAGGAAAATTAAAGGGGGACTCGGTCGCCCCAGGCTAGCCGTGTTTCGCTCCCACAAGGCGATTTATGGGCAGGTGATTGATGATCAAGCGGGCCAGACCCTCGCTGCGGCGAGTTCGCATGAGCTTGGCAAAGAGAGTAAAATGACCAAAACCGAACAGGCCTTCAAAGTTGGTGAAGCTTTAGCCGCCAAAGCGGCCAAAAAGAAAGTTAAAAAAGTGGTTTTTGACCGGCGACGTTATCGTTATCACGGTCGTGTTAAAGCTTTGGCTGAAGGCGCCCGTCAGGGCGGTTTGGAGTTCTAACATGGAATTTACCGAATTTAGCGAAAAAGTTGTCCAAATCAATCGTGTTTCCAAAAAAACCAAAGGTGGCAACCGGATCGGTTTTTCCGTGCTGATCGTGGTTGGCGACCGGCAAGGCCAAGTTGGGGTAGGTTTGGGCAAGGCCGCGGATGTGGCCACGGCGATCCAAAAAGGGATCAAACGGGCCAAGCGTTATTTAGTCAAGGCGCCTTTAAAGGGGCAAACCATTCCCTGCGCGATTCGGCTGAAGCGTGGAGCGGCCGAAGTGTTGCTGAAGCCGGCGCCAGTGGGGACCGGCATCATTGCTGGTGGGGCGGTGCGGGCCGTGGTTGAAGCCGCCGGGATCAAAAATATTGTCGCCAAAATTTTGGGCAGCAACAACAAGGCGAGCAATGTCTACGCCACTCTGGAGGCACTGAAGAAATTAAACCAGCTCGACAAAATAAAAAAGGGAAAATAATTTTAAATTCGCAATTCAAAATTAATGATGAATCTCGGTAATTTACCCAAAACTACCAGTCGGCAAAGCAAGCGTCTCGGTCGGGGCTACGGTTCCGGCAAGGGCGGTCACACCGTCGGCCGTGGGGCCAAGGGCAACAAGGCGCGTGGTGAAGTCAGGTTGCTTTTTACCGGCGCTAAGACCAAAAAATCCTTTTTGAAACGTTTGCCGCTCCAGCGCGGTAAAGGAAAGCTAAAAAAGAAGAAAAAATGATCAAAATCGGGGCGGTTTTGCGCCGAACCTGGAAGATTGAGGAATTACGCAAGCGGGTACTGTTTACTTTAGCGGTGGTGGTGGTTTTTCGCTTGGCGGCTCATGTTCCCGTTCCGGGCGTGGACACGGCCGCTTTAAAGCAATTATTTTCCCGCAACCAATTTTTGGGTTTGTTGGATATTTTCTCCGGCGGCACTCTGGCTAATTTTTCGATCATGGCTTTAGGCGTGGTGCCGTATATTAACGCCTCGATTATTTTTCAATTGTTGACGATGATTATCCCCAAGCTGGAAGAGCTGTCGCACGAGGGCGAGTATGGCCGGGACAAGATTAACCAATACACGCGCTTAGTCAGTGTGCCCTTGGCAGTGGTTCAATCTTTGGGGACTTTTTTTCTGCTCAAAAGTCAGGGGATTATCGCCGTGACATCCTTGCTGCCCGTGGTGGGTATTATTGTCACGATGGTGGCCGGCACCGTGCTGCTGATGTGGCTGGGAGATTTGCTGACCGAAAACGGCATTGGTAACGGGATTTCAATGGTGATTTTTGTCGGCATTGTCAGCCGTTTTCCGGTTTCCATTGGCCAAACCTTGGCAGTTTTGGAGCCGGGCGGCCTTTTTAATTTAGTGGTTTTTGTGGCGATGGCGGTGGCGGTGATTGCCGCCGTCGTTTTTGTTAACGAAGCTTCCCGCAAAATTCAAATTCAATATGCGCGGCGGATTCGCGGTCAGCGCACTTATGGCGGCCAGACGACCTACTTGCCCTTGCGGATCAACCAAGCCGGGGTGATCCCGATTATTTTTGCGGTCTCTTTGGTCCTCCTGCCCTCGATGGTGGCCAATTATTTAAGCGGTGTTTCGCAGTTGGGGCTAGCTCAGGCGGCGCAAAAGGTCGCCGCCGCTTTTCGTCCCGGCTCGGCCGTTTATAGTCTGGTTTACTTTTTGCTGGTCATTGGCTTCACTTACTTTTATACGGCCGTGGTTTTCAATCCGGAAAAAATTGCCGAGGAGATCAAAAAACATGGCGGGTTTGTGCCCGGCATTCGGCCGGGTCGGCCGACGGTGGACCACCTCAATTATATTATTACCCGTTTGACTTTGGCGGGGGCGTTGTTTTTGGGTTTGATTGCGGTGTTGCCTTCGCTGGCCCAGGGCTTGACCGGCCTAAGCACGATGACGATCGGCGGCACCAGCATTTTGATTGTCGTGTCAGTGGTCCTGGAAACCACCAAACAGCTGGAAGCGATGCTCGTCATGCGTTCTTATGAGGGTTTTCTGTAAGAACCACCTCTAAGGTGGAATTAGGTATGCACCTCTGGTAATTATTCTACCGGTTTCCCCCACCGCCAAACAATATAGTGTAAAATAAAGCCATGATGAACATTATTATGATGGGTCCGCAGGGATCGGGCAAATCCACACAGGCAGAGCTGTTGGCCGAGCAGCTGGGTATGGCTCACCTGGAGGCCGGCGAGTTGTTGCACTATCTGTCTCAAGTAGCCACCCCTCAAGGCAGAGCCATCAAAAAGATCATGGCCAGCGGCCAGCTGGTGGGTGACGAGCTGATGGTCAAAATCATCAAGCAACGGCTGGCCGAGCCGCAGTACCAAAATGGTTTTGTTTTAGACGGCTTTCCGCGGGTTTTGTCTCAAGCCAGGCAGTTTGACGCCAAAATAGAGCGGGTTTTTTATCTGCAAGTGAGCGATCAGGAGGGGGTCAAGCGTTTGCTAAAAAGAAAGCGGGCAGACGACACGGCCGCGACGATCCAAAAAAGGCTCTTGCTTTACCATCAGGAAACCGAACCGGTTTTGGACTTTTATCGTTCCCGGGGGGTGCTGACGACCGTGGATGGGGAGCGTTCGGTTGAAGCGATTCATCAGGATATTCTCAAGCGTATCAAAAGATGATTGCGATCAGGACGGACCAGCAAGCGGCGCTTTTGCAGGCAAGTGGCAGTCGCTTAGCCCGGGTTTTTGCCGCCGTGCTGCTGGCAGTTCGGCCTGGGGTTGCCTTGCAGGAGCTAGACCAATTGGCCGACGAACTGATTCAAAAGCAGGGTGGCCAAGCCTCTTTTAAGACCGTTAAAAATTATTACTGGGCCACTTGCCTGAATGTCAATGAGGGGGTGGTGCATGGTATTCCCGATGGTTATCGGTTAAAAAAGGGCGACTTGTTAAGCATCGACATGGGCATGCTTTATCAGGGGTGGCATACGGATATGGCCAGGAGTTTGATCGTGGGTGGGGGGGACTCAAAATTTTTGCAAGCGGGGCGGCTGGCGCTGGCGGCGGCGACGCGACTGGCCGTCCCGGGCAATCGGGTGGGTCATCTTTCTCAAGTCATCGAGCGGGTGATTAGCCAAGCCGGTTTTCGGCCGGTGCGCCAGCTGACCGGCCACGGCGTCGGCCGGCGGCTGCACGAAGAACCGCAAATCCCCTGCTTTTTAGATCATCCTTTGACGGAGACTCCTCTGCTTGAGGCCGGCATGAGTTTGGCCGTGGAAGTAATTTACACCCAGGGGCAGCCGGAGCTGGTTTTAGCGGATAATGGTTGGACTCTGGAAAGCGCCGATGGCCTCCCGGCGGCGCTTTTTGAGGATAGTTTAATCGTGTCTGTACCACGATCGTTGGTTCTGACTAGACTAAGTTCAGATTCTTTGGTAAAATAAGGCTTAGTAAATGGTGCAAAAACAAGCCAATATTGAGCTTGAAGGGGAAGTAACTGAATCTTTACCCAACGCGATGTTCCGCGTCAAACTCGATGACGGCCGGATCGTGACTTGTTCACTGGCCGGCAAAATGAGAATTCACCACATCCGGGTGATGCCTGGTGATGGGGTCAGGATTGAAGTCACCCCTTATGATGAGGCTCGTGGCCGCATCATTTACCGCAACCGATAATGATGGTCAAACCAAGTATCAAAAAAATTTGTAAGCAGTGTAAAATTGTCCGGCGCGAAGGCCGGGTTTACGTTATTTGTGAGAATCCCAAACATAAGCAGAGGCAGGGCTGATGGGAAGAATCGCGGGTATTGACTTACCAGATAATAAGCGGGTTGACATTGGCTTGACGGCCATTTATGGGATTGGTCGTCACAACGTGACGCTAGTTTTGGCCAAAAGTAAAGTGGCCGCGTCCACCAGAATCAAAGATTTAAATCAGGAAGAAGTTAGTCGTTTACAGGCGGCTTTGGATGATGTGCCCATCGAAGGCGTGCTGCGGCAAAAAATCAGCGAAGATATCAAGCGGCTTAAATCGATTGGCAGTTATCGCGGTTTGCGCCATAGCCACAATTTGCCGGTGCGCGGCCAGCGTACCCGTTCCAACGCTCGCACCAAGCGCGGCAAGCGCCAGACCGTCGGCGCGCTCAAAAAAGAAGCCGAAACCAGACAGGAGACTCCCCAAACCAATGAATAAAACCCAAGCCAAGGTCTGTATTAAAGCGACGTTTAACAATACTTTGGTGACGTTTACCGATCTTCAGGGGAACACGTTGTGTTGGGGTTCCGCAGGGACAAGCGGTTTTAAAGGGGCGCGTAAATCCACGCCTTATGCCTCAACGACGGCCGTGGAGACAGTGGCCAAAAAGGCTCAGGAACTGGGCGTGCGGGAAGTGGAAGTTTATCTTAAGGGTCCGGGACCGGGGCGAGACGCGGCCTTGCGCGCCCTGCGCACCGCCGGTTTAAAAATGAGTTTAATTGCCGACGTGACGCCGGTGCCCCATAACGGGCCTCGGCCGCCGAAGCGGAGGCGTCTCTAATGGCTCGCTTGGTGGATGCCAAGTGCCGGCGTTGCCGGCGTGAAGGGGTGAAGCTCTTTTTGAAGGGTGAACGTTGCTATTCGGCCAAGTGCCCGATTGACAAAAAAGGCGCCGTGCCGCCTGGCGAGCATGGCGCCAAGCGCCGTCGCCGACCCAGCGATTATGGTCTGCAGTTGCGGGAGAAGCAAAAAGTGAAGCGTCTTTACGGCGTGTTGGAAAGACAATTCCGACGTTATTTTAATCAAGCGCGCAAAGTCAAGGCAATGACTGGCGAAGTGTTGTTACAGCTTTTGGAAACCAGGTTGGACAACGTGACTTACCGCTTGGGGTTGGCCGCTTCCCGGTCGATTAGTCGCCAGCTGGTTAGCCACGGCTTTATTCAGGTTAACGGCAAAAAAGTCAATATTCCTTCTTATCAAGCCAGGCCGGGTGACGTGATTAGTTTGGTGCCGGCCGGTTTAAACCTTAGCCGGGTCAAAGAGAGTTTGGCCGATAAAGACCGAAAAGTGTCCAGCTGGTTGCAACGTAAGGCCGTAATTGGTAAAATATTGCGGTTGCCTAAGCGGGAAGAGATTGAAGCAGATATTGATGAAAATTTAATTGTCGAATATTATTCAAGGTAATCCGCCGCCGGCGGCGTAAACAAATGATTAGTCCTAATTTTCAGATTAAAAAAGAAGCGCAAACAGCCACCCAGGGGCGGTTTGCCATTGAGCCTTTGCAGCAAGGGTATGGTCATACTTTGGGGAACGCTTTACGACGGGTGCTTTTAAGCAGCTTGCCTGGAGCGGCGATTACGGAAATCAAAATCACCGGGATTCGTCATAAGTTTTCCACCCTAGAGGGGCTTAAGCAAGACATTATTGAGCTGATCTTGAACCTCAAGGAAGTGCGCTTTGCTTATACCGGCAAGAAGCCGGTCAAGCTGTTGCTGGAGAAATCCGGTCCGGGCGTGGTGACGGCGGGGGATATCAAAGCCAGTGGCTCAGTGCGGGTGGTTAACCCCGAATTGGTGGTGGCTGATTTGGCCAGCCGCAAAAATCGGCTCAAGATCCAGTTGACGGTCAGTCCTGGCTATGGTTATTCTTCCTTTGAACAGCGGCCGACGGACAAGATCGGGGTGATTCCCATCGACGCGATTTTCAGTCCGGTGCAGCGGGTTAATTATTGGGTTGAGGCGACGCGGGTGGGCCGCAAGACCAATTGGGACAAGCTGGTTTTGGAGATTGATACTGACGGGACGATTAAGCCACAGGAAGCGCTCAAGCAAGCTGGTGAAATTTTGGTCGACTTTTTTGGGCAAGTGGTTAAACCCAAAAAAATGAGTGAGGCGAAGTCAGCGCCGACCATGGCGGTGGCCGGCTTGGCCAATTTGACTTTAGAAGAATTGGAATTGCCGACCCGGATTATCAACGCTCTGCGCAAAGGTAACTACGGGACGGTGGGTGATTTACAGGCGGCGACGGCCAAAGACCTGACCAAAGTAAAAAACTTGGGGAGCAAGTCAATTGAGATTGTCATCAAGGCCTTGAAGAAAAAGGGCGTCAGCCTTAAGGAGGCCTAAAATGAGGCACCACCATTTTGGCAAACAGCTTTCCCGCGATATTAAGCAGCGCAAGACCTTATTTAAAAGCCTCATCAATTCCTTAGTCATTCATAATCGGATCAGGACTACCGAAGCCAAAGCCAAAGCGGTGCGCGGCTTGGCGGACAGGTTGATTGCCAAGGGAAAAGTTAAGACTCCGCAGATGCGTCGTTTAATCGCCGGTTTTTTGCAAAACAAACAAGCGGTTAACAAGATTGTCGATCAGCTGGGGCCGCTGTTTAAAAAAAGGCCCGGTGGTTTTACCCGGATTGTTCGTTTGGGCCGCCGCCAGGGTGATGACGCGATGATGGTTCGTTTGGAGTTGGTTGAAAGTCCTCCGGATCAGTCGGCCGAAGCCAAACCGGCCACGCGCAAAATTATTTCGACCAAAAAAACTAAAAAATGAAAACCAAATCCACTACCGAAGCCGAAATTACCAGAGAATGGCATTTGTTGGATGCCAAGAGCCAGGTCTTGGGTCGGTTAGCGACGCAAATTGCCCGCTTGCTGACCGGCAAAGATAAGCCGAATTATGTTCCTCATTTGGATTGTGGTGATCATGTAGTCGTGACCAACGCGTCTCAAGTAAAAGTGACTGGCCGCAAGGCTGACCAAAAGATGTATTATCGTCACTCTGGTTATCCGGGCGGCTTTAAGGAAATTTCTTATCAGCAACAAATGGCCAAAGACCCGCGGGAAATTATTCGTCACGCCGTGGCCGGCATGTTGCCCAAAAATAAGTTGCGTGCTCCCCGCTTAGCCAAATTAAGAATTTTTGTCGACGCCAAACATCCGTATGAAGACAAATTAAACAATGTTCAAAAATCTAAAAATTGAAATAATTTTATATTTTTATTTTAAATTACTTTGAACATTAGAACTTTTGAACTTTTTGAATATTTAAACATTTAGTATTGTAACTTTTATGCCAAGCAAAACAGATCAAACTAGCAAGCAGTCGAAGAGCAAAGTTAGCAAAAAGCAATATATCCCCGCTGTCGGTCGGCGCAAAGAGGCGATTGCCAGGGTGCGGCTTTTCCATGGTAAAGGCGAAACCACGGTCAATGGCCAACCAATCGGCGAGTATTTTTTCGGTCCGATTGACGAGGCGACTTACTTGAAGCCTTTCAAAGTCACCGGGACAAGCGGTAAGTTTTACATGACGGTTAAGGTGATTGGTTCAGGCAAAAAGGGCCAATTGGGGGCGCTTGTTCACGGCTTGGCGCGGGCTTTAGACAAGCAAAATACCGAACTTTATCATCAACCGCTCAAACAGGCTGGCCTGCTGACGCGTGATTCGCGCACCAGAGAGCGCCGCAAACCCGGTATGGGTGGTAAAGCCAGGCGCAAAAGGCAATCGCCGAAGCGATAGTCCCATTACCACCTCTAAGGTGGAATTGTATCTACACCTTTGGTATTTCTTGCTATATTTCAATTTGCTGATCGTCTTTGGGGACAATGACGGTGCCGGTAAAGTTTTTCTTCACGGCTTTGATAGTTTGCTCGTCACTCGCCAGATCGTAAAGGTGGAACAACACCACTTTTTTAGCTTTTGCCTCATGGGCGATCATCCCAATTTGCTGTGGCGCCAGGTGGGTCGGAAAAGCGCCGCGGTCATCATACATTTGTGGTGGGACAGAAGCATTAATCAAAAGTAAATCAGTCTTTTTGGCCAAAGAGATGATGTTCTGGTTATAAGCGCAATCACCGCTGTAAACAAAATTTTTGTTTTCCGCTTTAATTCTAAAAGCGACTGATTCAAAAAAATCCGTGTGTTTGACCGGCAGGGATTGAATGTCGAAACCCTTGAAACGGCGGGAATCTTCTCGATATTCATGAATTTTGATTTTAAAATTTTGCGGTGCTTCCGGCATCATCATCCGGCGTAGTCGTCGAAAATCTTTTTTAAAACCTTTATAACCGTGCAGAAAAAGTTTGGAAGCAACAGTTTTTTCTGGATGAAAACTAGCGGCAATCAAGCGCGATTGGATCAGGGTCATGAGGCTGGCCAAATGATCGGCGTGAGAGTGGCTGATAAAAATATGGTTAAGGCTATGGGGGTCGATACCGGCGGCCAATAATCCTTGCGGGCAGCCCCAGCCGCAATCAAAAAGTAGCTTTTGGTCAGCCACTTCCAGCAGGAAACACGGCCCCCGCCGCTTGGCGTTGATGTATCCCGTCCCCGAGCCAATAATAGTTAGTTTCATAAAAAATGGTTCTTACTCTCTCACACCCCTGGGGTGTGACTGTATCTACACCTAAGGTGTTTTTTGACTAGTCGGGGATGCCGGATTTGAACCGGCGGCCTCACGCACCCCATGCGTGCGCGCTACCAGCTGCGCCAATCCCCGTGCATGATCTTATTTTACCACTAAAAAGCCGGTTTGAAAATTTTTCTTCTTGTTTTTTCGGGTTATTTATGACAAAATCAAAATCAAGATGAGTAAAGACGACAAATTGCAAGCGGTCAAGATGGCAATGGAGCAGATTCAAAAACAGTATGGCAAGGGCGCAATTATGAAGCTGGGTGAAAAAGGGGCGATTAAAAAAATGGACGTGATTCCGACCGGAGCCATTGCCCTAGACATTGCTTTGGGAGTTGGTGGTTTGCCGCGGAGCCGGATTATTGAGATTTATGGCCCTGAAGCTTCCGGCAAAACTTCTTTAGTGCTGCATGTTTTGGCTGAAGCCCAAAAAAGGGGCGGTACGGTGGCCCTGATTGATGCCGAGCACGCCCTAGACCCGATTTGGGCGGAAAAAATCGGTGTCAATCTGGACGAGTTGCTGGTTTCTCAGCCGGATACCGGTGAGCAGGCTTTAGAAATTGTCGAGACTTTGGTACGCTCGGGCGGGTTGGACGTGGTTGCGATTGATTCCGTCGCCGCTTTGGTTCCCAAAGCCGAGATTGAAGGGGAGATGGGTGATTCGATGATGGGTGTTCAGGCCCGGTTGATGTCTCAAGCTCTGCGTAAACTCACCGCGGCGATTGCCAAGTCCAACACGGCGGTAATTTTTACCAATCAGCTCCGTCACAAAATCGGGGTGATTTTTGGCAATCCGGAGACGACTCCCGGTGGTTTGGCGCTGAAGTTTTATGCCTCAATTCGTTTGGATGTTCGCAAAATTGGGGTAATCAAAGCCGACGGGGAAGTGGTGGTGGGTTCACGGCACCGCGCGCGCGTGGTCAAAAACAAGGTGGCCCCGCCTTTTCGGATGGCCGAATTTGACATTATGAATAATGAAGGCATTTCCAAAGCTGGCAACCTGGTGGATGTTGGGGTGGAATTGGACATTATTCAAAAAAGTGGTGCTTTTTTGAAGTACAACAAAAAAATTTTGGCCCAAGGCCGGGAAGCCGCCAAAGAGGTACTGCGGGAAGATGTTAAACTAGCCAAAGCGATCGAAGCCGAGATTTGGAAAAAAGTTGACGAAACCCGCTTCGATATTGGTCACGAAATTGGTGAACGAAAGAACTGACCAGCAACTCTGGCTGGACAAGGCCTACCGTTTTTTGTCTTATCGGCCTCGTTCCCAGCATGAAATCAGTACTTATCTGCAGCGTAAGCAAGCGTCTCCGCAAATAATTGCCTCGGTAATGGCCAAATTAAAACGGCAAAAGTTGTTGGATGATCAGGAATTTATTGTTTGGTGGGTGGACCAGCGGGCTCGCTTTCGACCTCGTGGCAAACGCGCTTTGCGTTTTGAGTTGCGACAAAAAGGCGTGTCTGGGCCGAGCGTGGAGACGGTTTTAGCTGGTCTGGACGAGCTGAAATTGGCCAAAAAAGCCCTCAAAAATCACGCCCGCTCTTACCGGCAAGCCGGTCGCTTTTTGGTCCAGCGTGGTTTTGGCTGGTCGGTGATCCGGCCGGTGCTTGAGGAAATCTTCCCAAAAGGGTAAAATAGAGGCCTGATGGCAGTTTTGGACAAATTAAGTCAGTCGTTGCGTGAGAAGCTGACTCAAGAGCTGGCCGAGATGGCCGGAGAAAAAGAGACCTTGGAAAAGGTGGCGGGCTTGAGTCGTGAGGAAGCCAAAGAGCTCCTTTTGCAGGTTACCGAAAGACAATTGGCCGACCAGCTGGCGCGGCGGATCAAGGAAGCCCGAGAGGAAATCAAAGCCAAAGTTGATCAGGAGGTGAGGGAGATTTTGGTGGACGCGATGCAGCATGGCGTGACCGATCAGGTGGCCGAGTACACGGTGTCGACGGTGGTTTTGCCTGATGAGGATATCAAGGGGCGGATTATTGGTCGCGAGGGCCGCAATATTCGGGCTTTTGAACAAGCGACCGGCGTGGAGATTGAGCTTGATGAGTCCAATGCCCTTCATTTGTCTTCATTTGATCCCGTCCGCCGGGAAGTGGCCAGATTGGCTTTGCAAAAACTGATGCGCGACCGACGCATTCAGCCCAGCCGGATTGAAGAAGTGGTCGAAGCCACACGTCAGGAGATGGACAAAATTCTTTATAACGAGGGCGAAAAACTTTGCCATGCCGTCAAGGTGTATCGTCTGCACCCCGACTTGATCAAGCTGTTGGGCCGTTTCAAATTCCGCTATTCTTATGGCCAAAATCTGGTTATCCACACTTTGGAAGAGACCAAAATTGGCGTGCAGTTGGCTTATGACGTGGGCGCGGATGTCAACACGGTGCGCTTGGGTTGCTTGTTGCACGATATTGGCAAAGTGGTCAATGAAGAAGAAGGGACGCACGTTCAGCTGGGGGTAGACTTGGCCCGCAAGTATCGTTTGCCCCAGCCGGTCATTAACTGTATTGCCGAGCACCATGAAGACAAGCCGTTTTCTTCGCTCGAGTCACACTTGGTCTTGATTGCGGACGCGATTTCCTCCTCCCGCCCCGGTGCCCGCTATGAACCTTACACCAAATATGTGGAGCGCATCAGCCAGATTGAAGAGATTGCCAAGAACTTTGAGGGGGTGCAGGAGGCTTTTGCTTACCAGGCCGGCCGGGATGTCCGAGTGCTGGTCAAACCCGAGCAAATCTCTGACGATGAGCTGACGGTGTTAGCCAACAAGATTACTAGTGCCTTAGAGGAAAAAGCTTCTTATGCCGGTCAGATCAAAGTCACTTGTATTCGTGAGGTCCGTGTCGCCGAAATTACCAAGGCAAAATAGTTAGGTATTTCTTGACAAAATAGCTTCGGGGTGCTACTTTTAAATTGCGAGGTTACTTCTGCTCGGGAAGGAGAGTTTATGACCAAAAATCAGCTGATGAGCCTGGTGGCTACCAAAGCCCATTTGACCAGAAAAGCGGCTCAAGAGTCGATCGACACTTTTTTGGACGAAGTGGCCAAAGCCTTAAAAAAGGGTGAAAAAGTGATGCTTTCCGGGTTTGGCACTTTTAAGGTGGTGCGGGTCAAAGACAAGCCGGTGACGATTCCCGGTACCGGTCAGCGCACCATGATTCATTCTCACCGCGCCCCAAGGTTTTCTCCCGGCAAGCCGCTTAAAAGAGCCGTTCGGTAGTGCAACTACCACCTCTAAGGTGGAATTGGGTATGCACCTCTGGAGATAGAATTGGATGCGGTATAATACGTTGGTGAAATCGCAAATTTATTTCATTAAAACTTTCGGTTGCCAGATGAACGAGGCGGATTCGCAACGGCTGGCGGCGGCTTTAACCGGTCAGGGTCATCGGCTTACCTCCCAAATTGATCAGGCCACAGTGGTGGTGATCAACACTTGTTCGGTGCGCGAGGCCGCCGAAAATCGCGTTTTTGGTCTGGTTGAAAAGCTGGCTAAGTTATCAGCCAAAAGTTATCAGCCAAAAGTTATTCTGACCGGTTGCATGGTTGGTTCGGCACGGGGCAAGCGCCGTCGTTACACCCTGACCCAGCTCAAAAACCGGCTGCCCCAAGTCAAGGAGTTCAAAACGATTTCAGAGTTGGTGGGTGATCACCCGTTACCCGTCACGCGTCCCTGCCCAGCCGAGGTGTTGGTGCCGATTATGGAAGGCTGCAATCATTTTTGCACTTATTGCGTGGTGCCCTATGCGCGCGGCGCGGAGGTCAGCCGGCCGCTTGACGCCCTTGTTACGGAAGTCGAGGCACTGGTCAAGCAGGGTGCGAAGGCAGTGACTTTGTTAGGCCAAAACGTTAATAGTTATCAGCCTGATTTTGCGGCCCTGCTGCGACGGTTGCAGACAATCAATCGGCTCCAAAAAATTGCTTTTTTGACCTCCAATCCGTGGGATTTAACCGATGAGATTATTGCGGCGATGCGCGGTCCCAAAGTGGACCGGCAGTTGCATTTGCCGGTCCAGTCCGGTGACGACGTGATTTTAAAAAAAATGAATCGGCCCTACACCGCCGCCGCGTACCGTCAGCTGGTGGCCAAGATCAGGCGGGCCATTCCGGAGATCCGCCTCAGTACGGACATTATTGTCGGTTTTCCGGGAGAAACCCGGGCGCAGTTTGCGCGGACCGTGGCCTTGTGCCGGCAGGTAGGTTTTAACCAAGCCTATATTGCCCGTTATTCGCCGCGTCCCGGCACCGCGGCTTTTCGGTTGGCCGACGACGTCACCCCGGCCGAAAAAAAGCGCCGCTGGCGGGTTTTAGAAGCTTTAATTAATCGTGGTAAGATCTAAACTATGAGTGGGCTTTTTGGGGTAGTCAGCCGGCGTGATTGTGTTCAAACCCTTTTTTATGGTACTGATTATCATTCCCATTTAGGAACCCAAAAAGCCGGAATGGTGGTACTGAACAGTCGCTTACAGCGCAGTATCCACGATATTAGCACTTCCCAGTTTAAGTCAAAATTTATTGAAGAATTGCCCAAGATGAAGGGAACCATGGGTCTGGGTGTGATTAGTGATTCCAACCCCCAGCCGATTATTATTGCTTCTTCTTTTGGCAATTTTGCCTTGGTGACCAATGGCCTTTTGGAAAACAAAAACGAACTGGTTGCAGAAATTAAAAGTCAAGGAGGCAGTTTTTCCGAATTAAGCGCGGGGGTGATTAATTCCACGGAAGTGGTGGGCAAGTTGATTGCCCAGAAAAAAGATATCGTTGCCGGCATTACCTCTGTGCTTGCCAAAGTCAGGGGGTCGGTGTCGCTGCTGGTTTTAGGCAATGAAGGCGTTTATGCGGCTCGGGATCACTGGGGACGCACCCCTTTGATCATTGGTCAAAAGAGTCGGACTTGGGTGGTGGCTTCAGAAACTTGCGCTTTCCCTAATTTGGGATTTACTCCGGTTAAAGAACTACTGCCCGGGGAAATTGTTTTGTTAACCAAGAATGGTCTTCAAGAGAAGCGGTCGGGCAGGCTTCAGGAAAAAATTTGTGCCTTCCTGTGGATTTATACTGGTTATCCGGCGTCTAGTTATGATGGCGTGGCGGTGGAAGCGGTCAGAGAGCGTTGCGGCATTAACTTGGCTAAGCGGGACAAAATTAAGGCGGATTTGGTGACGGGCGTGCCGGATTCGGGCATTGCCCATGCTTTGGGTTACGCTCAAGCTTCCGGAATTCCTTACCGCCGGCCGTTGGTCAAATATACCAGTGGCTATGGTCGCAGTTACACCCCGCCCTCGCAGCAAATCAGAGACCAGGTGGCCAAGATGAAGTTAATCCCGATCAAAGACGTGATTGCCGGCAAAAGCATTGTGATTTGCGACGATTCGATTGTCCGGGGGACGCAGCTAAAAAATCAAGCGCTGGAAAAGCTCTGGCATGATGGGGCCAAGGCCATTCATGTCCGGATTGCTTGCCCACCCCTGCTGTTTCCTTGCCGCTACTGCTTGTCGACCAGGACCAGAAAAGAGCTGGCGGCCCGGCGGGCGATTAAAAAGGCTTACGGTTCAGCCGGCAAAAAAATTCCTGTGGCCAAGCTCCTTGATGAAACCACGCCGGAATACCAAAAAATGATCAAGACGATCTGCCAGGAGTTAGGCGCCACGTCGTTGCGCTACCAAAGCATCAAAGAAATGGTCAAAGCGATTGGTTTGCCCCGAAACCGGCTGTGCCTTTTTTGTTGGAATGGTCAGGAGGCTTAGCCGCATGGAGAGGTTGTTGGTGATTGGCGGGCCGACCGCGACCGGCAAAACTGCTTTGGGAATTCGCTTGGCCAAAAAGTTTCAGGGCGAGATCATTTCGGCCGATTCCCGGCAAGTTTATCGGGAGATGGACATTATCACCGGCAAGGACACAAATAAATTTTCAATTTTCCATTTTCAATTTTCCAAGAATAATTTTCGGCTAGGTTACTATTTGATCAATGGGATCAGGGTTTGGTTGTATGACCTTGCCCGGCCCGATTACCGTTTCAACGTGGCCGACTATGTTGCCTGCGCCCGAGCGGTTGTTGAAGATATTTGGCGGCGGGGGAAACGGCCGCTTTTGGTGGGCGGCACCGGTTTTTATCTCCGCGCCTTAGTAGACGGGGTGGACACTATTAATATTAAGCCCGACTGGCTGTTACGCGGCAAGTTGGCAAATTATCCGGTGGCGAAACTGGCCAAGGATTTGCAGCAACTTGATCCCCAAAAGTGGCGGCAGATGAATGCTTCCGATCGCCAAAATCCCCGTCGCCTGATTCGGGCATTGGAAATCGCCAGCCATCGGCAACCCCTCTGGGGCGTGAGGGGCTCACCCCCCAGAGGGGTGAAATCTGATCAGCTCTTCATCGGTTTGACCGCGCCATTCCCGTTTTTATACCAGCAAATTGATAGGCGTGTTGAGCAAAGGGTGGCCGTCGGCGCCGAGCAAGAAGCTAAGCGATTATTTAAAAAATACGGTCAAAATTCGGTTTTGGGCGTCACCATTGGCTATCAGCAATGGCAGGACTTTTTCGCCGGTCGAGTCAGCCGCCAGCAGGCGCTCCGGCGCTGGCAGTCTGCCGAGCATGCTTACGCCCGCCGTCAGGTGACTTGGTTTAAGCGTGACCGGCGCATTAAGTGGTTTGACATCCGCCGGAATAAATGGCAAGATAAAGCAGAAGCTTATGTTAACCGATGGCTTGCCCAAAATGCCTCATAAAATTGAGATTTCCCACCGCACGATTATCTTCGCCGTCGTCTTTTTGCTGTCGCTAGTCTTGCTTTATCAAATCAGGCAAATTTTGGTGCTGATGTTTATTGCGTTGATTCTGATGTCCGCTTTAAACCCGACAGTGAGGAAGTTGGAGCAGATTCGTGTTCCCCGGGCGCTGGCGGTCGTCATGATTTATTTATTGATTTTTTTGATTTTTGGCTTGGCGATTGCCGGGGTGATCCCGGTGTTAATCGAGCAGACGGCCAGTTTAATTAGCCGCTTGCCGGAGTATTTGGAAGCCCTTCGCCTGGGCGGTCAGCTGTCGATGATTGACCAAAACGTGATCAATTCGCAACTTAACCAGTGGGGTTCGATTCCCGCCAATTTGTTAAAGATCACCGCCAGTATTTTTGGCAGCTTGACCGCTTTCTTGGTGGTGATGGTGATCACTTTTTACCTCTTGATTGAGCGTCAGCATCTGGATCGTTATTTGGCGATTTTGTTTGGCGGCGACGGCGTTGACCGGGCCCGGGCTTTTGTTGACCGGCTGGAACACCGTTTGGGTGGCTGGGTGAGGGCGCAGCTGGCATTGATGCTGATTGTAGGGGTGGTGACTTACATTGGTTTGCGCTTGCTTGGTTTTGAGTTTGCCTTGCCCTTGGCGATTTTGGCGGGATTGTTGGAAATTGTTCCTAATCTGGGGCCGACGTTGGCGGCCTTGCCGGCGGTCCTGGCTGGTTTGGCGATTTCACCGCTGATGGCCCTGACCGTGGCGGCCTTTTATTTTTTGGTTCAGCAAGTGGAAAATAGCTTGATTGTGCCCCAGATCATGGCGCGAGGGGTGGGGATCAGGCCGCTGGCAGTGATTATTTCCCTGGCCATCGGCGCCAATTTAGCTGGCCTGCTGGGCATTATTTTGGCGATTCCCTTTTTTATCCTCGTCCGCGTCATCCTGGAAGAATTGAAGGCCCC
>Ga0210057_1000957_pt1 | contig 45708 bp, 46 predicted proteins | sample CryGeyCG2114_010_2_FD_183968 | JGI IMG/M metagenome (GOLD analysis project Ga0210057, IMG submission 183968) | Groundwater microbial communities from aquifer - Crystal Geyser CG10_big_fil_rev_8/21/14_0.10 (SPAdes) (version 2) | ecosystem: Environmental > Aquatic > Deep subsurface > Groundwater ...
GGCAAAAGGGAGGGGTAGAAAACACTATTGGCATTATTAGAAGACACTTACCGAAAAATACCGACCTTGCTAAACTAACAGATGATGATATTTACAAGATTCAAGAAAAAATCAACAATCGACCAAGGAAAAAACTTAACTTCCGCACTCCTAACGAAGTCTTACAAGAACAATTAAGTAGTGCGCTAAATTCCTGAGTACAAAAGGTGTCCATTATGCCGCGGGAGGGAGTCGAACCCTCATGAGCTTGCGCTCGCTGGATTTTGAGTCCAGTGCGTCTGCCAATTCCGCCACCGCGGCATGTAAATTTATATCCATTCAATTATACCCTGATATTTGCTATAATTTCAAGGTTCGGCTAAAATCCTAACTACCGACATATGCTTAAATTTACTATTATCACAGTGGGAAAACTAAAAGAACAGGCTTTTTTGACTTTGGAAAAAGAATACTTAGATCGCTTGAGCCCCTACGCTAAGATTAAAATCGTAGAAATCCCGGAGGTAGCCTACCGAAAAGAAAAGGACGCTTCCAAGTCCCGCCTAAAAGAAGCCGAAATAATCCTCAAACAGATTCCGGAAGGATCACTGGTAATAGCGTTAGACGAAAAAGGCAAAACCTTAACCAGTCAAAACTTTGCGCGAGTTTTAGCCCCTTACAACGCCACCAGCAGAGAAATGACTTTTATTATCGGTAGCTCAACCGGTCTTTCAGATGACATAAAAAAGAAATCCAACTGGTTTCTTTCTCTATCCCCACTTACTTTCACTCACAATTTTGCGAGAATTTTACTGGAAGAACAAATTTACATGGCATTAACCATACTGTCCGAAAAAATCTATCACAAATAATTTAATGCCTACCGCTCTGGCGCAAGGGTCATCCTCGTTTAAATAAGGATGACCCTTTATTTTTTCAGTATTCAATTGTTGCTTGAGAGAAGTCAAAGGTTAAGCTGTCCGTTTAGCAAAATTTTACCCTTCGACAGTTTTGGGGAGTAAAATTTTGGTTATTTCGTAATTCAAAGTTATACTAATGCCGCAACCAACCACGAGCTTTTTGCTGAAAACTTTTTCCCCTCGTAAATTTATCCTGTCAATATAGCGATAGCTATATTGACGCACTTTTAAAACCTCACGCACCAGAAGCCTTAGACCATTTGTCAAAGGACAAACGAGCGAGCGTTATACTAACTCTTCCGTTTGAATTTCCACCACATCACCACGGTCAACCTCTCCCGAAAGGAGTTTTTTTGCGATAATATTTTCTACTTTATCCTGGATCACTCTCCGTAGTGGCCTCGCCCCAAATTCCGGCGAGTAGCCGAGCTTGGAAACTTTTGCGACTAACTCATCGGTAATTTTTAACTGAACATCTTTTTGTTTCAGTCGCCTATTTAAATCGGAAAACAATAATTTTGTCACTTCCCAGGTTTGGTCTTGAGTAAGCGGTTTATAAACAATGACCGCGTCGAATCGGTTTAAAAACTCCGGCCGAAATCTACCTTCTTTTTGTAAATAATCCAACAGCCTTTCTTTCAAATTTTGTTCTCGCATTTGCTCCACCGACTGCCTGATCATCTCGGAACCGGCGTTTGAAGTCATAATGATAATCGTATTTGTAAAATCAACCGTCCGGCCAGAAGACCCGGTCAAACGACCATCATCCAAAACCTGTAAAAACAAATTGAGGATGTTTGAATCAGCTTTTTCGATTTCATCCAATAACAAAAGAGAAAACGGATTATCAATAATCGCTGTAGTAAGTTGCCCCGGCTCCGCGCCATCTCCAAGCAATCGTTTTACCGAATCGGCCTGCTGAAATTCGGACATATCAAAACGCAACATAGATTTTACCGATCCAAAATAGGTTGAGGCCAAGGCCTTGGCGGTCTCGGTTTTTCCAACACCGGTCGGGCCAAGAAACAAAAACGAACCAATTGGTTTTTTCTCCGACGCGATTCCCGAACGAGATCGTCGCAAGGCGTTCGCCACCGCGGTGATTGCTTCACTTTGACCAATAACTTTTCGATGCAAAACTTTTTCCAAATCCAACAGAACTTCTTTTTCCGCCATCGCGATCTTTCCGACCGGGATCTCGGTTCGTCTGTAAACCACCTCTTCCACGTCTCCGCTGGTCACGAGAGAACTTTTCCTGTCCGCTTTTGCATATATCGCCGCCTCTTCCAAAACATCCAACGCTTTTTCAGGAAAAGGGACATCTTTTATATAACGGTCTGAAAGCTTGGCTGAATCAACCATCGCCTGATAAGTGACTAAAACTTGCGAGTGAGCCTCGATTTGAGGAACAGCGTCTTCCAAAATACTAATAACATCATCCACTTGAGGTTCATGAATTTCGACTTTTTCAAAATCTTTTACTAAAGACGGATTTGATCCAAAAGTCCGCTGATAATTTTTAAAATCAGTCATTCCAATCACTTGAAAATTTGGCGAAGATAAATATGGAAGAAACAGCTCGGTGGCATTTATTTGTCCCGCCCCGGCATCGCGGGAGAAAATAGAGTGAATTTCATCTATTAGCAAAATCACGTTTCCGGCAGAAACCGCGTCATTTAAAACATTTTTTAGTTTTAATTCAACCTCATGAGATGAACCCGACCCCGCTAAAACTGAACCAATATCCAGCTCCAGCACGCGCTTGTGTGCTAGCGATGGTAAAACTTTTCCGTCTAAAATTCTTTTCGATAGGGCGTAAGCGATGGTTTTTTTACCGACCCCCGCCTCTCCGACTAACACAACGTTATTTTCTCCGGCGCGAGCCAAAATTCGCTCAATGGCATCGGTTTCGTTTTTGCGCCCATACAAATGCGCTGAAAATCCACGCTTGGCAATGGCATAGGTCACGTCACGGGCGTATTTGTCGAGCTGAACCGTATATCCCGCCGCCCAGTCTTTGGCTATCCCTCGTCTTCCCATCAAGTTTTCTTTCGACCAAAACTTTTTTGTTTTTTCAAAATCCTCTTCCATCCGCCACTGCCAACTTGCCAGTCGCCGAATGTCTCCTTTTTCTAATTTTTCGTTGAATAAAAATTTGTTGAAAAATTTCGAATGTGCCGACAAAGAGACAAGCAAATCTCTCCATGTAATAATATTTTCGTTTCGGCTATCACGAGCCTCCTGCAGCGCGTCTTCTAAAAAAACTATAAACTCTTCATTTTGAGTTTCAAATTTTTGATATTTTAAATAATTTTTTAAATGCTCTTCAAATGTCTTTGGGTTTATACCGATTCGATATAAAATAAAATCGACTTGTTTATTTTTAAGCATTGAAAACAGCAAAGCCGAAATATCATGCCTGCTACTTTTCTGATAAGACTCAATAGTTTTGGCTGACAAAAAATCCAAATAACAAGCAAGGTTGTCTTCATTAAGTTTTGGGCGTTCAAGATTTTTTAAATATGTCGTAAAAAATAAACTGTAAACCCAAAACGTAAAAGCAAATGACGTAGCCATTAAAAACAAACCGAAAATCCTGTCTTCTCCCAGCAATTCCGGGCTGGTCAGCCAGACAATCATCAAAAACACCAAAACAACAAACATGAAAAGCACCAACCTGTGGGTTGCTTTCGTGGAGGAGACTTTTTCCAGTCTCAACGCAAATCGTATTGGTGCCTTGCCTAAATCAAAATACATATCTCAATATTTAAATCAAAAGTAAAAATCCATAAAAAAATGCCGCTGCTAAAACCAGTGGCGCTGACATCCAAAAAGCTAAAAACAAAAAACCCGCGCAGAAAATAAACACTTCGACCGTTAAACCTATAATGATAGTTGTTCCGCGAATAATAAATCCAATAACTCTCGCGACCATGTTAAACGACCAAGCCTCCATAAACCGTTTAAAATCAAATCCGCGTCCGTAAGAAGTTTTATATTTATGCCATGGAGATATTAGGGTTTTAAGTAGCAACCAGATAGAAAAATAGTGGAGATTCCCTAGTAAAAAATTCGCCCAGATATGTACTATAAATAAAGAAGCCCGACCAAAATACCAAACCAAAAAAGCCGCAAATATATTTGTGCTAAGTTGTGTTTCTTTAGTTTGCATTTTAGTTTCTATGATGACTTACAAAGACGATCTTTGTTCCACAATGACCGTTCTTGTCTCCTGAGCTCATTATACATCGAACTAGCGTATCAGCAAAATTATAAAGATTAGCACAGCCAAAGCGTACCTATAAAAAACAAATAAATTAAATGAATGGGTTGTAATAAATTTTAACAGAAACTTTATCGCGATAAAACCGGAAACTACGGAAGCCAAAAACCCAACAATTAAGGCTGTATTAATATCTCCAACATCCGGAATAGAAACCAAACCCGCGCCAAATATTATCGGGCCGGAAAGAAGAAATGAAAACCTTACTGCCTGCGCGCGAGTTAAGCGCGAGAACATTCCCGCTGTCATAGTGACTCCACTTCGTGATACTCCGGGAATAATAGCAATGGCTTGGGCAAAACCAATAAACAAAACTTTCTTCCATCCTAACTGCGTACTGTTTACTGTATTCTGTGTACTTTTTTTATCCGCCACCCAAAGCAGTAGCGCAAACGCCGTCAAGGTTACAAAAATCACCCACGGGCTCCGAAAAACCGATTCTGCCTGACCCTGCAACAAAAAACCGATCACAGCTGCAGGAATAGAACCAAGCACCAAGAACCATGCCATTGCTCTGTCTATCCCTCCAATCCATAACCCTTTGAAATATTTCCAATAATCTTTCCAAAAAATGATAACTACCGAAAGCAAGGTCCCCCAATGCAAAGCCACGTCAAAGCCTAACCCTTGATAACCCCAATTAAAAAAATACGGAATTATATATAAATGCGCCGAAGAAGAAATCGGCAAAAATTCCGTAAAGCCTTGAAGTATTCCTAAAATTATTGATTGAATGATAGTCATATAGCCATTGTGTCATTGCGAGCCTCAAGCGGAGTCGAGAGGCGCGGCAATCCCATAATTATCTTGAGATTGCTTCGTTATTTTAACTCCTCGCAATGACAAAACAAAATTATTTCAACTTACACTTCTGAATAATCCGATGCTTTTTGCCTCTCTTTTCGAATTGTCCATATTTATCAGTTACACCAATCCCTAACATTGTAGGTCGGAATTTAAAAATTTTTGCCCTCATTGTTTTGCTGCACGAAATTAGATCGTCAAGATTTTGAAATTTATTCAAAGTAATATGCGCAAAAGAAGCGGTTTTTCCTTTTATTGCGGCATCCCCAAAACTTTTTTTTAATGATTCTCTAAACCTTGAGTAATTTTTATCAGCTTTAACATCTACGCCTAAAACCTGATGAGGCTTATAAATCCATGGCCCTGAAATGATAACCTTTGGCGCCCTTATATCTTTAAACAATCTTTTGGCCTTAGTTAAAACTGTCTTAAAATCTACTATAGAAATTTCAACATCAAAAAGTGTTATGTGAGGCTGAAATTTTTTATTATCCACCGCATACACTACGGGAAAACGACTAGCGTAATTTAAAGCTAGTTTACCAGTATACTTTGCTAGCCTGGTTGGTGGTAAAATAACGAATCTAAGTTTCATTTTCACTCAATCCCCGGGACCGGGTATTGCAAGGCAAAATTTTTAACTTGATTTTTTATTTCGGATAACTTTACCGAATCATCTTTGGCTTGCAACGTTTGGTCTATGAACTCCGCGGTTTTTTCCATTTCTGTCTCTTTCATACCGCGGGTAGTCAACGCCGGAGTGCCAAGCCGCACGCCGGAAGGATCGAGCGGCTTCCTGCTGTCATAAGGGATCATGTTTTTATTGATAGAGATACCGACGCTTTCCAGCGCTTTTTCTGCTTCTTTACCAGTGATTTTTTTGCTCCCAAAAATATCAACCAAAACAATATGGTTATCGGTGCCGCCGGAGATTACTCGGAAGCCTTTTTGCTGCAAAGATTGCGACAATTGTCTGGCGTTTGAAATAACCTGTTTGCTATACTCAATAAATTCCGGCTTTAACGCTTCGCCAAATGCAACCGCTTTGGCGGCGTTGATATGATCGTGCGGTCCGCCCTGCACCCCTGGAAAAACCGCCTTGTCTATCGCCTTTGCGAATTTTTCTTTGCACATGATTATCGCTCCCCGCGGACCTCGCAGGGTCTTGTGAGTAGTGGTGGATACAATATCAAAAAACGGCACGGGAGATTCGAGCTGTTTTCCCGCGATCAGTCCCGCGACATGGGCAATGTCGGCGAAGGTTATAGCGCCAATTTTGTCCGCGATTTCTTTAAACCGCTTCCAATCAAAATTTCTACTGTAGGCGGAAAAACCAGCTAAAATCATTTTCGGCTTTTCCGCTAAAGCAATTTTTTCCACCTCATCCATATCTACCATTTCTGTTTTTTTATCAGTAAGATAGGGAACAATCGTGTATAGCTTTCCGGAAAAATTGAGCGGATGCCCGTGAGAAAGATGTCCGCCTTGGTCAAGCGAAAATCCTAAAACTTTATCGCCTGGTTGTAAAACGGCCATATAAACCGCCAGATTTGCCGGGCTTCCTGAAAGCGGCTGGACATTTACATGTTCGGCGTCAAAAAGTTCTTTTGCGCGGTCAATAGCAAGAGTCTCGGCTTCATCAATGACCTCATTTCCACCATAATACCTTTTCCCTGGATAACCTTCGGAATATTTATTCGTCAAAACCGAACCCATGGCTTCCAAGACTGCGGTGGAAACGTAGTTTTCGGAAGCGATTAGCTCGAGGCCTTCTCTTTGCCGGGTTTTTTCTTTCTCAATGATTTTATAAACCTGCGGGTCTTGTTGTTGTAAATTCATGCTGATTCGTAATGTAACGGAAGTCTTTAGACTTCCACGATTTTGCAGGAACTTGGAAACCTAAAGGTTTCCGTTACATTCTTAATAATTTTAAAATTGCAATTTTTCCGACCGGCCCTTTCCTGATTATTTTAACATTTCTCCCTTTAACCTCCAACATTGTGGATGGTTTTACTTTTTTGAGCCGTCCAGCGTCCAACACCAAGTCAGGCTTATCTTTGCGGTTTTTAAATTGATTTATAACTTCATTGGCAGTATATGAATCGTGCCCGCCGTGTTTGTGTGAAGGATTCGCAGATGTTGCCGTAATCGGCCGGCCGAGCTTTTTTACCAATGCAAGCGCAATATTATTTTTCGGCATTCGAATCCCAATGGTCCCCGTCTTCCCGGCCAAAATTTTTCCAAATTCTAACTTCGAGATTCGAGATTCGACTATCAACGTCAACGGTCCCGGCAAAAACTTTTTAAATAGTTTCTCTGCGGTTTCACTAAATACTCCATATTTCTTTGCCTGCGCCATAGACGAAACCACTATATGCATCGGTATCGAATTTATTTTTTTTCTTTTGATTCTGTATATTTTTTTTAAAGCGTTTACGTTTGTAGCGTCAACCGCCAAACCAGAAGAAGTATCCGTGGGGTAAACCACGGATTTCCCGGCCTTCAAATATTTGACCGCAAGATTAATTCCTTTTTCATCCGCTTTTATAATTCTCATAAATCTGTTAGAATTGATCAATTCTAAACGGAGGGTATAAATGCACTTCAAGCTTGTTTGTACTAACTGCAACGAGCAAAGAGCCTTTCGTATCTACAACGACTTGACCGTTGCACAAATCATAGCGTGGGTACGCAATAAAGATTACGGTCTAGGGTGCGAATGCCCTTTAGCCGCAATCAAAATCGTCTACGGAAGAAATGCGGGAGAAGATTTTCCGACATACATATGGTCCTGCGGAGGATGCGGCAAATCCATCGAATTTGGTTTTCAAAGTGGCATAACTTTGGAGGAAGTTGTGAGAATAATCAATGAAACCCACTCTGTGCTTCGTGGTGAGTGTCATTGCGTTGACAACCAGCTGAAAGTGCGACGAATCCACAAAACCCCTGTCAAACTTGATAGTGGTTGACCGTAACCGTGCTACACGTAGTTACGGTTTTTTTTATAACCCTTCTTTCAAATCTTCCGGATTGGTTACGTTGTGCCATTTGGTCGCGCGCACAATATCGATTTGGGCGCCATCTTTTACCATTTGCATAAATGTTTGCGGTAGGCCATATTCTTCTGTTTGATTTCCAGCCAGCACCAAAGAGTAATCAAAGTACCGCTTATCCAAAACATAGGCCCCGCAGTTAGCCAGATCCCCGGATTTCGCTTTCTGCCGTTCAATAATTTCTGACAGTTTACCTCCGCCGTTCAATTTCGCAATAGCGTATTTATCCTCAACGCTATCTTTTTTTATTTCTCTAACCAAAATGCACAAAGGATGTTTAACCATTTCTTCCAAATCTTTTTTCTCGTACAAATCATCCCCCATTAAAACAATAAATTTATCATGTAAAACCTTTTTACACATAGACAGGGCGTGTCCGGTGCCTAAGAGCTCTTTCTGCTCGACATAAGTAACTTTTTTACCTTCATATTCATTGCCAATATATTTTTGGATATTTTCTTTCAAATACCCCACAACCAAAACCACCTCAAAAACTTCTTTGGGCAAAGCCGCGAAAGTATGCTCGAGGATTGTTTTATTTTCGATTGTGAGAAGCGGTTTGGGATTCTTTTTTGTTAACTCGCCCATTCTTGTGCCCAACCCTGCTGCCAATATAACTGCTTGCATACTGCTAATATTCTTGATAATATTAATTTAGTAAAAAAAGTTAAGGAGTAGAACTATGCTTATTCTGTTGGCGACGATCTACGTTTTATTGTCAGTAGTCATCGTCTTGCTCGTTGGAGCTATGACGGATATGGATAAGAACTTCATGTTTACTGCTGGCATTTTCTTGTCCATTTTACCAGTTGCTGGTATATTGGGTCTTCAACTGTTACTTTCCTCTCTATGGCTCACATACAAAAGCGAGCTCTCTGATACCCAAAGTATGTGGGGCGTAGCAAAGCAACTACTACTTCCGAAAAAAGAGGGTGACCATCTATCCTAACCCCATCTATTTTGCCCCTGCTTTACCGCCGGGTTTTTTTTATATTTTGTGGTGCGAATTAGGTTGACTCAATGTAACGGAAACCTTCAGGTTTCCACGTCTTTGCAAAATCGTGGAAGTCTAAAGACTTCCGTTACAAAAATCTCGCATCTCTATTATCGGTTTATTTAATCACAAAATTCACGAGTCTCCCTTTTACATAAATCGTCTTTACGATAGTTTTCCCCTGCAATTGCGCTTCGACTTTAAGACTTGCTAACGCCTGATTTTCTATCTTGTTTTGAGGCAAATCTACCGGAACCATAATAATATCACGGGTTCTGCCATTTACCTGAATCACAATTTTTAGGGTGTCCTCTACTATATATTTTTCATTATGTTTTGGCCACTCCTTTGTGTGGATAGATTTTTTGTGCCCTAAAACCTCCTGCCAAATCTCTTCTGCCATATGCGGAGCAAACGGGGCAAGCAAAATTAAATACCTTTCCGCAACACCTTGTGGAATATTTTCAAGTTCTTCAAATTTATTGATAGTTTCCATAAACGCCGCGACCGCGGTGTTAAATTTCATATCCAGCAGGTCGGAGGTGATTTTTTTTATCAGTTTGTGAACTGCTTTCTCCGCTTCACCACTTCCTCTCCCCCCTGGAAAAAGGGGGTTAGAGGCGATAATCTTCGCCTGGTTACTTTGATAAAAATTCCAAACCCGCATCAAAAACCGATAAACCCCGACCACTCCACGGTCGGCCCAAGGAACCATCTGGTCAAACGGCGCGATAAACAACTCATACATACGCAGAGTGTCAGCCCCATACTCACCTACAATATCGTCAGGATTTATTACATTGCCAAACGACTTCGACATTTTTCTGCCGTCGGAAGCCAAAATTATTCCGTGCGATCGCCTGCGGGCATATGGCTCTGGGTTTGGCACCAATTTTTGGTCGTATAAAAATTTATAGATAAATCGTGAATACAACAAATGCAGGGTGGTGTGTTCCATTCCTCCGTTGTACAAATCTACAGGCAACCAATAATCCATCTTCCTGCGGCTGGCGAACTCTTTAGCGTTCTTTGGATCGGCATAGCGAATAAAATACCAGTTGGAGCCGGCCCAGTTGGGCATTGTATCGGTTTCGCGCCGCGCCGGCTTTTTACAAATCGGACATTTGACGTTAACAAAAGCTTTAATACCCGCGAGCGGTGATTCTCCGGTATCGGTGGGTTCGTATTTTTTTACCTTGGGAAGCAAAACCGGCAAATTCTTTTCCGGCACCGGCACTTCGCCGTGGTCGGGACAGTAAATAATCGGAATTGGCTCGCCCCAATAATGCTGGCGGGAAAATATCCAGTCGCGGAGTTTGTAGGAGACCGTCTGCTTGCCCGCACCCTGCTTTTCTAGATCCTGAGTGACACGCCTACGACCTTCTTCCGAGGTCAGACCGGAATATTTGCCGGAATTTACCATAGTGCCTTCGCCGGTGTAAACGTCACCGGAGGTGAGTAGCCTGTAGATCAAAGCATGGCCCGGGTCGCTGACCATGGCTACAACCTTCGCTTCCGGCACCCAAGCCAGCTTGAACTTGCCGTGTTCTCCCGAATCGAGCTTTAAGCCAGTCTGGCTGCCGCCTTTCAGCTCAAAAAGCAGGCCGTGCATACGGGCGACGTAATGACGATTCTTAACGTTAGAATAAAAATGGTTGTTGACGGGAATATTGGCCTGTCCGATAAAACTGACTTGGGTATAGCCGGTTTCTTCCGCAATCTCCCGCTGGGCCACTTTTACTAAATCGCTTTCACCGGCTTCCACGCCACCGCCTATAAAAAGCATGCCTCCCCAATTCGCTTGCCGGGGTCCCCAGTCGAGCATGAGCACATTTTTGGTCTTAGAATCGCGGACGACGGCGACAATCGCCTCTTTTTTTTCCTCTTTTTCCGCCGGAATGCCGGTAACCGGCTCGATGACCGGTTTGATAGGCAACTTAAATTTCTTCGCAAACGCGTAATCCCGCTCGTCATGCGCCGGCACCGCCATAATGGCGCCCGTGCCGTAACCCATTATTACATAATCGGCTGTCCAGACTGGAAGGGCTTCTCCAGTCAGCGGATTTTTGACGCGTAGACCCTTCAACTCAACTCCTGTTTTTTCTTTATCTTCCGCCGTACGTAAAATATCATTCTTCTTGAGCGTTTTTTCTACATATTCTTTTACCTCGTGTAAATTCCATACGCCGTGGGTGTGTGGCTGACTCTGAAGATAAGACGCAACCACGGGATGCTCCGGCGCCACCACCAGATAAGTCGCGCCGAAAAGCGTGTCGGCGCGGGTTGTGAAAACTTGAATATTTTCCGTCATCCCGGAAGCCACAAGCGAAGCGCGAGCTGTCCGGGATCCAGAGCTCTGGATTCCCGCCCGCGCGGGAATGACAATAGGAAAAACGATTTCCGCGCCTTCGCTTTTGCCTATCCAGTTTATCTGCTGGGTTTTAACTCGTTCGGGGTAATCCACGAGCGCGAGATCTAAAAGCAGTCGGTCGGCGTATTTGGTAATCTTAATCACCCACTGCTTCAACAGTTTTTTTGTTACCTCGGTGCCGCAACGCTCGTGTTTTCCGTTGATGACCTCTTCATTGGCCAGACCGGTCTTGCAGGAAGGGCACCAGTTGATGGGAATCTCTTGTCGAACCGCCAGGCCGGCTTTATAGAGTTGCAGAAATATCCACTGCGTCCATTTATAATATTTTGGGTCGGTCGTGTCTACCATACGATCCCAATCGTAAGAAAGTCCAAGCGCTTTCAACTGCCGCGTAAAATTTTTGATATTTTTATCAACTGCCACCCGTGGATGGATCTTATGCTTTATCGCAAAATTTTCAGTAGGCAAACCAAACGCGTCAAAACCGATCGGGTACAAAACATTGTATCCATCCATGCGTTTATAGCGCGCAACAGCGTCGAGCGCCGCGTAGCTTCTCACATGCCCCACATGCAAACCATCACCGGACGGGTAAGGAAATTCTACAAGCGCATAGTACTTTTTTTTATTATCAAAATCTTTGGCAGCGAAAGACTTCTTCTGCTCCCAGAATTTCTGCCATTTACGTTCTATTTTTTTATGGTCGTATTTTTTCATCCTTGACAAATAATTACAAAAAAATTATAGTTCTATGTCATAATAATACTCTAATAGTATACCATAAGGAAGAACGACATGGACGACCAAATGAACGAGTTTAGGTAAGAGCTCGGCGCTGCGATCAACGAGTCGCTGTCTGACTCCGAGCGGATTGCGTCCGCTCTAGACGAATTCAAACGAGCTGGCTATGATGTCTTCTCGGTTCTAGAGGCGACCATCGGGTTCAACAAACTCAACAAAGGCAGTCGCGGCGGAATCCCCGGTCAGATACACTGGACCTCGCAAGATCACAAGTTCCTCAAAACACTGAAAATCAAAGATGAAGAATAACTCCAAGCGCCCCTCCCGGCGCTTTTTTATTTCCTCAACTCTTTCATTATTTTTTTATGAAGAACAGGATTTACGGCCACCAGCTCCCCCGAATCCCACCTATAAGGCTTTCCTTGAAAATCAGTCGTCTTTGCGTCAGCTTCTTTTGAAATTAACGCACCAGCACAATTATCCCAAGCCGGTAAGCGGCTGGCAATATACGCGTCATATCTCCCGCAGGCGACGTAAGCACAAGATAGAGAAGCCGCCTCCATCCTGACCGGCCACCAACTGTGCTTGATCACTATATTATCATAAACCTTTTTTTATGAACTATGGGTGACAGGCCTGTTGCCATAAATATTGCCGAATTAACAGACTCAATATTTCTTTTGGACGAAACATAAATCTTTTGCTTATTTAAATAAGCGCCGGATTCCTTTTGTGCATAAAATAATTCATTGTTCATCGGGTCGTAAACCACGCCATGCGTTATTTGATTGTCACGGACAAAACCAATACTCACGCAAAACTGTTTAATCTTTTTTTGAACCCTCTTGTCCCATCAAGCGGGTCAATTATCCATAAATTCTTTCCCTTGCCAGTCTGCCCTTGTTCTTCGGAAAATATCGCATGGCTAGAATATTTTTTATGGATTTTATCGACGATATATTTTTCGGAAGCCAAATCAAATTGAGTCACCAAATCCCAATCTGCTGATTTTTCTTTTATGTTCAAAGGTTTACTAAACCCATCTCTCAAAATCTTTCCCGCGCCCAGCGCTAAATTTTTTATGAATTGCTCCACCTCAATATAGGGAAGTCGGACTTCCGTCGGAAGTCCGACTTCCGAAAGTTAAATTATATCTTAAAAACTTCTCTCGCATTTTTAGTGGTTTGTTCTTCAACTTCCTTGACATCAATCCCTTGAATTTCCGCAAGTTTTTGGGCTACGTATTTCACATTCATTGGGTAATTGCGAGTGCCGCGAACTGGTTCGGGAGAAAGATAAGGACAATCCGTTTCTAAAATAATTTTTTCTAATGGAGTATTTTTTACGGCTTCCAATAAATTTGGGTCCGATTGCCCGGGTTTTTTTTCTTTTCTTGGTTTATAAGTGATTATACCATTAAGACTCATATAGCAACCCAGATCGAGAAATTTCTTAACCACCTCCCAACTACCGATAAAAGAATGGATAACTATTTTTTTCGGTCTGTCAGTTCGATTGTTTAAAATTTCAAAAATATCATCGTACGCATCCCGACAGTGGACCATTAAAACTTTGTCTATATCACTTGCCAGTTTTATCTGTTCCAAAAAAGTTTCTCTCTGTAATACCTTTACTTTTTCCTCTTCGCCCTCTGGCAACCGATAATAGTCAAGTCCGGTCTCACCAATCCCAACAACCTTTGGAGAGGTAGCCAGTTCTTTATATTTTTCGTAATCGAATTTTTCTTCTTGGCTTTGAAAAGAAGTTTCTTCCTCGTCTACGTGTTGGCTGTAGGTATGAACGGGATGCAAACCAATAACCGCGTAAACCCCCTGCTCAAATTTTTCCGCCAGTTTGACCGCCCGTTTGCTTGTGCGGTATTCACTACTCGCGTTTATAACCCAAGTATCGTTTTCAAGGCAATCTTTCAAAACCGCTTCAGAATCATCTTTAAACGCGTTAAAATTTACGTGTGCGTGTGTATCAATTAACATAGCGAATATATTAAATAATTCAGAAAAAACCTCTTCGCGCTTTCACTCTAACACGTTAACGTATTAGAGTGCTAATAACTTTACTTGCTCGCTGAACCGCGCTTTTTAACTTTTTTATATTTACCATAAGCAGATCTAACGCCTAAAGCGGCCACACCGACAAGCAATTGAGCGGCAGGATCCCATTTCCATAATCTAGGAAGCTTCCCTTTCTTCTTTGATGAAGCTAAAAGCCGCTCAATAGCTATTCTATAACCATCACCGACCTCGTGTAGCCAGCGAGAAACGGTTCCTATTGTTGTATCACTCACACCGACTTCCTTCTTAATATAAACGTAGTCAGCCCCCTGATGAAGCAGCTTCGCGATTTGGAGTCGTTTTGCTAACATTTGTCTTTCTGTGTGCGTCAAAATATCACGGGAAAACGCCCTCACTTCATCTTTTGTTTCAAGTAAAGTGACAGCCCTCCAAAACTCCTCGATAAATTTTCCGGTTTTTTGGTCTGGAAAAGGTTTCCTTGAAACCTTTGTCATAATTTTTCTTTAATTCTCTTTCACTCTAATACGTTAACGTATTAGAGTTGTATATTTATACTATTAGACTAATCAATTTTCGGGAACAATGGTTCCGCTTTTTGGATTTTTTTTGCCGTAACGATTTTTTCAATTTTTTTACCGGTTTCCGACATAAAAGGGGCAATTAATTTTGCAACTAAAAATAAATTTGTTAATATCGTTGCACAATGCTTGCGAAACGTTTTAATGTCATTTTTTGCAAGCTCCCATAATTTTTCTTCATCAACTAACTTGTTAGCCAAGGAGACTATCTCCCAAATTTTTGCGAGTGCATCGTGAAGCTTATAATCCTCTATATCTTGCTCAATTGCCGTTTTATTCTGCTCTGGTAACTCTATCTTTTCACCAATTTCCCCATCCAAATTTTTCTCTATCAAATTCGTCACCCGGCTAACCAGGTTCCCAAGGTTATTTTGTAAATCCGCTTTGTACCTTTTTTCAAATTTTTCAATAGTAAAATCGCCGTCACCGTCGCTTGGAATTTCTCGCAACAAAAAATATCGCACGGCATCGACGCCATATTTTTCGGTCAGCGCGACCGGATCAACCACGTTTCCCAAAGATTTTGACATTTTTTGCCCACCGGAACCGATAAACCCATGAACGTATACTTGTTTTGGTAGAGGAACTTTTGCCGAAATCAACATCGCCGGCCAAAGCGCGGCATGAAATCGTAAAATATCTTTACCAATCAAATGCACGTCTGCCGGCCAGTACCGTTTATATGTATCGTCCTCTTCTGCGAAACCGATCCCTGACAAATAATTGATCAAGGCGTCGAACCAAACATAGATTACCTGGTTTTTATCGTCTGGCACCGGAATCCCCCACGAAAGTGTTTTGGTTGATCGAGAAATGCTGATGTCTTGCAATCCTTGTTCGACAAATTTTATAATCTCGTTAAACCGTTTTTTTGGAACGACAAAATTTGAACTCTCTTTATAATGATCCAAAAGTGGTTTTTGATATTTAGACCATTTAAAAAAATAATTTTCTTCGGCAATCTTTTCAGGTTTAGTTTTGTGTACCGGGCACTTTCCTTCCAATAAATCTGATTCTGTCACATAATTTTCACAACCGGAACAATACAATCCTTCATATTTTCCTTTATAGATATCTCCCGCGTCCAGGCATCGTTTCCAAAACTTTGTAACTGTTTTTTTATGACCTTGCTCTATCGTGCGGATAAAGTGCGAGTTAGAAATGTCTAAAGTATTGGTTAAAACGCGAAATTTATCAGAAATTTCATTTACAAATTCCGGGATTGGCTTGCCGGCTGCTTTCGCGCTTTTAGGAACTTTACTGCCATGCTCGTCCGTTCCGGTTAAAAAGAAAACGTCACGCCCAAGCAGTCGGTTGTATCGGGCCAAAACATCGGCCTGAATAAATTCCAAAGCATGCCCAATGTGCGGTTTGGCATTCACATAAGGTATAGAGGTGGTGATATAAAATTTTTCCTTAAAGTTATTCATACTTATTACCTCTCCCCCTCATGAGGGGGAGACCGAAAGGGGGTCATAGTAGTCGACATAATCTAATTCCAGCCAGGACCTTCCCCACCCCTCCCACGAAAAGGGGAATTATTCTGTAAATAAAAAAGCCTTTTTGGCTTAGTTATTGTACCAAAAAAAGGCGTAAAAAGCGAGTTCGTAACTCCGTGTGAAAATAGAAGCAGAAATAAACTGGAATCGATGCAATCACCGTCATTAAAGTGACACAATCGAAGGCCTTTGCTGCGACCTCATAAAACGCATCCAAAAATACCATAGTGCCTCCAAAAAATTGAAATCTCTACTCCATTGATTATAGCAATTTTAATTCAAATCAAGAATGATAGATAACAACAAACTCACCTTGAATTTTCTTGTCTTTGAAATATTCGTGCGCTTCTTTTGCCGTCCCACGGACAATCTCTTCAAACTTCTTGGTAAGCTCTCTACCGACGATTACTTTTCCTTCAAAATGTTTCAATGCTTCCAGGGTTTTCAAAATCCTATGAGGTGATTCATAAAAAATAACCGGCACGTCCGATTCTACCATCCGTTTGATCGCTGTTTCTCTCCCCTTCTTGTGTGGTAAAAATCCGAAAAACGAAAATCTATCCATGGGGACGCCGGAGACCGAGACCAGAGCCGTAAGCGCCGAAGCACCGGGGATGGGTACGACAGGAATTTCATTTTTTATCGCCTCTGCGACCAGTACCCTTCCTGGATCGGAAATCCCAGGAGTTCCAGCGTCGGTAACCAGCGCTGTATTTTTTCCAGACGATAACTCAGAAATTAAATACTCTACCTTTTGCAGTTTGGAGTGCTGATGAAAAGAAATCAGCGGTTTGTTTATTTTATGCCGTTCCAGTAAAATTTTTGTTCGTCTTGTATCCTCGCAAGCAATCAAATCAACGCTCTTGAATGTATCAAGCGCGCGCAAAGTAATATCTTCCAAATTCCCTATCGGCGTCGCGACAATATATAATGTCCCTGTCATATAACTTCTTTGCCATCCCGAACGAAGTGAAACGAAGCCGAGGAATCCCTTTTCCGAATTACAGCTAAGAGATTCTTCGGCTTCGCTCAGAATGACTTATTATTAGCTCTCTGTATTTACTTTTTTGTGGCCGGAGATATCATCCAAAATTACATTTATAACAGCAACGATCGGCGCCGCGATTAACATCCCCGGAATCCCAGCGATTCGAAAACCGATAAGCAACGCAACCAAAACCACCAAAGGATTTGCACCGATGCTTTTACCGATAATGCGAGGAACCAAAATATAGTTTTCAAATTGCTGAACCGCGATATATAAAATAATAACCAACAGAGCCAATAACAGTGATTGCAAAAAGGCGAGAAAAACTGCGGGAATCGCGGCAATGATTGGCCCTAAAATTGGAACAATCTCCAAAAGACCGGCAAACAAAGCCAAAGCGAGCGCGTTTTTGACTCCAAAAATTAGCAGACCGACGTAAGTCAAGACAAATATAGCGGCCATCAAGGCGATCTGGCCAACCAACCAGCGACCCAACTTTTTTTGGACTCGCTGTACCACAGTATTGATTCGACTGTGATAGCCTATCGGGGTAAGTGATTTTACAAAATCTTTAAGTCCGTCCTGTTGGATAACCAAGTATAGAGAAATAACTAAAACTGAAATTACGCTAAACAGACTGTTTATGACTCCTAATGTTTTTTGAAACAAGTTAGCGGATAACTTTGACACCCCGCCAACAAAAGATTCAACTGCGCTTTCAAAACCGAACTGATTCAACGAACGCATAATAACCGAGTCATCATTTTGTATGTGTGACTGTAAATCTCCGACGTTCAATCCCAAATCTACAAACTCATTGACAATTCCTGGCACCAAAAAACTAAAAGCCAAAACCATCAAACCAATAAACAAGATGTAAACCAAAACCACGCTCAACGCCCGCGGGAACCTCATTCGACTATACAACCAATCAACAAGCGGCGTCAGGGCAGAAGAAATAATCGCCGAGATTAGCAAAAGTAAAATAATATCTCGAATTAGCCAAAAAAAATATATTGCTAAAAGCAACCCAACAATTTTGAGGATGGTTATGGTCGAAATGTTTGTTATTTTTCTTGATACTTGTGCTTCTGCCATATTATATTGACGCCTTTATTGTACCAGAAGGCAAATTTTTTGTGAAGATGTTATTTATTCCGCGGTATGGTATGATAGAATAATAAAAAGAATTAACTCTTGAAACAAACAATGAACACAAAATATCTAAAATACGCGACTTATCTGGCGCTTTTAACCGCTCTAATTTCCGGAACCAACAATTTTCTTACGAAAATTGCGGTGACCGTAATCCCCAATCCGATAGTTTTTACGACTTTGAAGAATGGAATAGTCGCGCTCGCGATAATTGGCATTATTATCAGTTTCTCCAAATGGAAAGAAATTAAAACACTTAGCAAAAAACAAATTGGAAAACTGATGGTTGTTGGTGTTATCGGCGGATTTGCCCCATTCGCTTTATTTTTTACGGGCCTAACTATGACTTCCGGTCTAAACGCCGGGTTGATTCATAAAACACTTTTTTTGTGGGTTTTGATTCTAGCTGTTCCGATCCTGAAAGAAAAGATTACCAAATGGCAACTGATTGGGATCGTTGCACTATTTTCTGCCAACTTTGTCATCGGCGGTTTTCAAGGTTTCAAATTCAACATCGGCGAACTGATGATACTGGTCGCAACCATTCTCTGGGCAATTGAAAATATTATTGCCAAAATCGCCCTACGGAATCTGTCGAGCCTGACTGTTGCCGGCGCCAGGATGACAGTCGGTTCGGCGCTTTTGCTTTCACTTGTTGCGATACAAGGAAATCTGAATATGTTTACCGGACTCTCTGCTGTCCAGTGGAGCTGGACCCTGCTTACCAGTTTGTTGCTTACCGGATTTGTTCTGACATGGTACACCGCGTTAAAGTATGCGCCGGCAACATACGTTGCGACCTTGCTCGTCGTTTCGACTCTGGTGACCAATGTTTTAACCACGGTTTTCATTACACATAATTTCAACATCAAAATGGCCCTGAGCGTATTTCTGTTTTACCTTGGTGCCGAGCTCGTCATAAAATTCAAAACGATTCCCCAACCTACAAGCTACCAGCTAAAAACTAAAAGCTAGACACATGGATGGTCTCTTAAAATGCTCGCGCTACGCGTTTGGCCCCAACCGCCTGCACTACTGCGGACCGGACGCAAGCGCGGAAGTAAAAGCTTATATCGATAATGGCGTGCAGGATTTCGGTCTTGCCAAGCTCTTGACGGGATTTCGGACCATGTATCCCTATCTACAGTTGATAGCCGGCGCAAACGGCATCGCCGATCCTTTTGATGTCCGAGTGGTCGAAGCGTATTGGTTGGGAAATGACTTGCTAACCGGAATTACGAAGCAACAATTGTATATACACCTGCTCGATACTTTACAATTAAAAAAACGGCTCGGCGTAAAACATTTTGAGTATGTCAAAACCGCTATCGGCAACGGCGCGATGCCTCATCACAATTTTCATGTTTTTGATATTTGGAAACGCAACGGGAATTCCGAGCGCGAGCATACTCTTGATTCGCTTGATTCCTGCCGAATCAGCTGGGGCAAAGTAATAAAGGCCGAAGGGCCTGCTTTGGAAATCCAAAACAATCCTCTCACCATCAGTCATGGGCAAATAAAAATTGACGAAACCCAAACGAAAAAAATCTTTCGACACTTAGAAAGCAGTTATGACATCGAACAGCTTAAACCAGGTCAAATCGTCAGTATTCACTGGGGCGTGCCGTGTGAGATAATCACAAAAAATCAGGCTAAAGTCTTGGATAAGCTGACTTTAAAACATCTGGCGATCGCAAATCAATCCCTTTAACCTCCTTAGGGTTGCTTCTCCTCACCAGTCTGAATCTAGTTACATCTTTCTATTGTTCGAGCGGAGTCGAGAACAAAATTAAACTTCTCGACTTCGCCTACGCTTCGCTCGAAGAATAATTTATGAAAATATTTGTTTTTGGAAATCTAGATCTCCCAGAAGACTCCCTTCCACTCCGCCTTGTCCCAAAACTTGAAAAGCTATTCCCCCGACACCATTTTGTAATAAAAGACCCCAACGAAGAATGGGATATGCCGGAGGAATTTTTTGTTATCGACACAGTTCAGGGAATTGATAAGGTCGCTGTCTTTGACGATCTAGATAAATTTGAAAAAGCACCCCGAACCACAATGCATGATTTTGACGCGCTAACCAACCTGCGCTATTTAAAAAAACTGGGAAAAATAAAAAAAATAAAAATCATCGGTTTGCCGCCGATGATGGATGAAAAGACAGCACTTGGAAAGATTTACGAATATCTAGTATAATAAACCGATACGTAAAAAGGGGGTGAAATGACCTTTCGTAAACTCGCAGTTCGGGTCGGTGATATACTCTTCACCTCGGTCTTCCTTTTGGTTATGCTAATGTGGTTCTTCTGGCAACTTTCGGAAAGGAGTCTCTAAATGAGTGACCAAAACGCTAGCGGACCCTTGACAGTCATCGGTGGGATCATAGCGCTATTTGTGTTGATCGCGCTCATATTCGCCGGTGGATGGCCGTTTCCAGACTGACCGACAGCTCCGTGCTGTCGGATTTTTTTATTGGCCTGCCTGTCTTTCCGATCCGCCGAAGGCGGAGAAGCAACCTCTATCTTTAAGATTGCTTCGTCCTCCGACGTATCATCAGAGTACCCGCAATGTAAAAGCCAAAGAGACTCTTTGACACAGAACTGTCAAAGAGTCTCTTTGGCGACTTTGGCGATAATAATACTATTTCCACTTTACTTTCAAAAAATGGCTACCGCAACTCATGCACGGGTCATACGCGCGGATAAGTTTTTCAATTTCATGTTCAATCTTCTCTTTTGAATCGGTCTCTTTAAGTGTCTGCTCGACAACCTGGTATACGTCTTCTTCGATATTAATTTGGTTTTGTCCGGTGGGCACCACGATTTCCCCGCTTTTAACGATACCGTCTCCACCCAGCACCACTTTGTGATAAAGCGTCCCCCGCGGCGCTTCAATTACTCCTATCCCCACCGCCTCGCGCGGCTGTTTTTTTATCACCGGCTCGGGTTTAAAATCACCCGATTTTAGCAGGTCTATGGAATCGTCAATGCTGTGCAAAATCTCCACGGCTTGCGCGAGATTATTATGGTAAATATCAGTCGAAGGAAACTTCTTCAACGTTTTGGTCAAGTCTTTTTTTGTCCTGTCATTCAACTGTTCTTTGGTTAAATTCAGACGTGCCAAAGCCCCGACCATGTAAGATTTTTCTTTATGCTTATAAGCGGAAGCCTGTGAGTAAGGCAACACGACGTGCTCCAGATGTTTTCGGTATTCGCTTGGTGGAACGAGATTTCCAAAACTGTCACTGATCACGCCTTCCAAATAGCCATATCTGGCGCCTTCCGCAATCAAAGCCATAAAATTGGTTTTACGGTCAAAATGAAATGGCGCTTTTTCAAAAACTTCAGTGAGGCGCAACACCGCCGGCCGGGCTTTTTCCAGCTTTTCAATCGCCTCGACAATTTTTTCTTTTTCTGGAAACTTTAAAAACCCGCCGATGACCGGGAAAGGCGCGTGCACCGATCGACCGGCAATCAAAGTCGCTAAAAAATTCCCCGCGGATTTAACCTCAAACCCGTCATGCAACATCTGGTGCTGCTGTTCGTCATTTTCGTCAAAGTCCAAAAAAGCGTCCTTGCCAAAAATATCCGGCATGGAAAAAAGGTAAAGATGCAAAGCGTGGTCGCGGATAATCAGACCGTGATAAGTCAGTTCGCGTAAAATTTTGGTTTGCGGGCTCGGTGTAATATCCAAAGCGTTTTCACAGGCCTGAATACTGCAAATTAGATGAGCATTGCTACAAGTCCCACAAATCCTAGCCAAATGCTGTGGCATAGCAACAATAGGTTTCCCTTTCATGGCGTTGGTGAAAAAACGCTTGTATTCGGTAATTTTGAATTTAACCTCAGTAACCTTACCTTTGCGCACTTTCAAATCCAACCCTGCCGCCCCTTCGACTTTGGTCAATTCTTTGATATTGAGATCTAAATCAATATTATGCATGACATTGACAAATCCCCAAAATTTTTATAAGATAATTTATCTATGCGGAGGATTATATGAAGGAACTCTTAGATTGGCTCTCGGAAAAACCCATGAGGGTTTTCGGGCTTGTCAGTTTCCTGGCAGTGTTCGGGATTCTGACGGTTTACGTGATGATCCATCACACGTAATCTCCATTACCAGAACAGGCGCAAGCCTGCTTTTTTTATAATTTAAATTGTTCTTGCAATTCCCGACCGCACTCGCGCAATAAATTCAAAATCTTCGCTCTGGTCGCGAATGATATATCAAACAAATTCCTTAACCAACAAATTCACTTTCCTCAAAAAATCCTCCGGGTTCATGGGGCAACCGGGCACTTCCACGTCCACTTTAACGACATCGGACAACTTCAAAACTTTTGGTAGAGCTTTAAACCGCGAAATTAAAAACTCGATTTCTTCCTTTTGCTTCTCGTCAAAAAAGTTACGCTGGGCAGAAGGCATCCCTTGGACGGCACAAGCGCCGATGGCTACGACCTTCTTTGAAACCTTACGGATCTCTTTAGCCATCTTTTCGTGTTCGGGGCTTGCGACCGCGCCTTCAATAAACGCGATGTCGAGTTCGTCCAAAACATTATTTTTCTTCAAAACCCGCGCATGTCGAAAATCAAAAAGCTCCTTCCATTCTTTCCAGTGATCGTTTAGAAGCTCCGTAAAAATAATGGTGCTATCCTCACAGCACGAAAATGTAAACCATCCGACTCGTATTTTTTGTTTTCGTTTCTTTGGCATTAAAATATCACTCCTTCTTTTACCTTTGTCATTCCGGACGCCACGAAGAGCGATCTGAAATCTAGGTTCTAAATCCCTAGTCAAGCTGAGAATGACAATCCAATCTACGGATAAATTTGCTTACCTTGCTTGTCCTTTAAAATTATCGCTTTGGTTGGGCAGGACGCTGCTGCCGCCTTGGTTTCTTCGTCGTCTGCCACATTGGCGTCTTTAACTATGGCTTTGTTTTCTCCATCCAATTCGTATGTCCCGCCAGATACCGCGACGCAAGAAGCCGCGCCAATGCACAAATCTCGATCGACAATTATTTCTCCGATTTCTGACCCCTCTTTATCTCTTTTATATGTATCTTGTTTTCCCATATTTTTACCCAATTAATATTGTTAATTATATTATAACAAATTATTCTTAAATCCTAAATCTTACTTCTTAAATCTTTTAAAATTTTTATATCCCGCTTCACCAAATCGTGCTTCGTTTCCAGGTATAAATTAATATTTTTCAGTCTTGGGTCATTTATAAAGGCCTTTATACCATCTTTTCCTATCTTTCCGACTCCTATGTGTTCATGCCGATCTTTCTTTTCGCCCAATTCGACTTTTGAGTCGTTGATGTGGATTACTTTCAAATTTTTTAACCCGACAACCTTGTCAAAATCAGAAATGGTTTTTTTAACTGTAGCAGGAGTTTTCAAGTCATAGCCCGAGGCAAAAGCATGTTGAGTGTCGAAACAAACTCCCAAATTATACTTTTTTAATTTTTGATGAGTTATAATCTTTTTTATCTCTTCAAAACTTCCACCCATCACTTCCCCTGCCCCAGCAGAAATTTCCACTAATAACTGGGCAGATCCCGTGTACCCATCCAGCGCTTTGAAAAGCCCTGAAATCAATTTTTCAAATCCTTCTTTTCTGCCCAAATCTTTATAGCTTCCCAAATGGGTCATAATATATTTACATTTCAGTTTTGTTGCGCGTTCCAGTTCTTCACGGATGACAGATGATGATCCGTAAAATATCCTATTATTTTTCGACCCGAAATTTATATAGTATGGGGTATGAATAACAAACTCTGAAATTCCCCACGCTTTCATCTCCGCCCAAAACTCTTTTATAACCTCTACGGTTAATTCTCCAGCTTTTCCCCCGCGTGGCGACCGGGTAAACACTTGAAAAACTTCACAATCCAAATCTGCCGCATTTTTTGGTGCGTTTTGAATCCCCCCCGCAATTGAAACATGACAGCCAATTTTCATAACCTGTTCAAATATTCACCCCGCAAACGCTGGAAACTAACAATATCAACTCCTCCTACATCATTATCGGTATTAATTGCTTTAATGTAAAATTGTTGAGATTCTTCAAAATTTTTATTCCTCACCAAAAGAGCTGCCTGCGCTAAATAATAATAAGCTAAAAAATCTCTCCCAGGATAACTATCCAATAGAATTTTTTCGTCATTTTCAGAAATCGCAAACGGCGCAGAGGCGGGCAAGTCGGAAAGGTTGGATGATGATGTAACTTTGTACAAAAAACCGTTTGACACGCTTTTTTCCCCTTTATTTTCATATGAATCTGGAATTATAAATGATGTGTAAATAGAATCATTTTCAAACTCAGAATCTGTTAACACAAAATCTAAAAGACCGTTTCTTTGATCGGAAATATTTTCTTCTCCATAAATTTTCAACAGCCTATCTTTATAATCATAGGCGCTGGGAAACACATTTGCTGGACTTATAATCGTAACATCCTGTCTTAACTTTTTTACAGATTGCTGATAAAGCAAACTGAAAATCATTGAGTCGGTTTCTTGTCCTTCGGTAGATAAAATCATAACGGCATTAGGATCTAAACGCTCTAACATTTGAGCAGAGTAATTTTCAACAAACTTAAAATCTAACAAGTTATTCTTTTGAAAATTGCTAAAAAGAAATAAGCCACTGGGTAAAACCATCAATACAATAATCAACCAGGCTACCGTCCGGCTTCCCGCCTTGACAGGCTTGAGGATGTAACGTGGCAACTCAGCAATCCCCAGGATAGTAAAAATGGCAGTCATCGCATAGGCCGGGGTATAATAGGTAGAATAAAAAAACTCCCCGGAAAAACTAAATTTTACGTCGCGCAATAATACTATTCCTAAAATGTTTAATAATAATATCCCAAACAAAAGAAAAAAAAGATTTTGGTTTCGCTTTAACAACAATCCGGCCCCAAAAAATCCAAACAGTAAAAGTACCGAAAACTGATCAAAAATATTTTGAAAAGCGGAAACCAGATACAATCCTTTGTCAGAAATCGACGGGCCCACTCCAAAATCATCATAAGACGAGCGGGTAATGTGATTTACAAAGTTCTCCAAACCAGCTCCGGTATTTCCCCAATCCAACACCGGATCCATGGCTGACCGTAAAGGTAGATACAGAAAAACACTAAATCCCAAAATCAAAAATACAAAAATCAACGTCAATACTTTTAATTTACGTAAATCACTTCGGATAATTATTGTTAAAAAAAATACTGGCAAAAAAAGCACCATCATTGTATGAACTCCCAAACCCAAACCAAAAATAAAAGCGAATAAATAAATCCATTTTTTCCTATTGGATTCCAAAAATTTTATGAATAAAAATAACACTACTGACAAAAATAGCACGTTTAGAGAATATGCCTCGGCTGTTATAGCTTGCTCCCAGAAAATTTTTGAAAAAGCCAGGATAAATAACCCGGCGCCCGCAATCCATCTGGAAAAAAGATCGGGAATTTCTGGAAAACACGAACGAATCAATCGGGTCATTATCATATACAGAAAAACCAGTGTCAAAGATGCGGACAGCGCCGATAGTAAATTTATACGCAACACCACTCCATCAATCGGTAAAAACGAAAACAGTTTGGCGAACATCACATAAACCGGAAATCCAGGAGGGTGAGGGATACCCAAGGTCGCACCAGCAGTAATAAACTCTGCATTATCTCCCAAAAAGATAGTTCTGGGCGAAGTAAAAACGTATATCGTAAACGAAATTATAAAAAGAAATATTAAAGGTAGTCTTGCCGAAATTGCTTTTAGATTGGTCATTTAAAATTATAAATCTTGAAAACCTCTTTATCAAAACTATTATTAATAATTCTAGGTTTCTCTAGGTTATTTTCGAACTGTTCAAGCTCTTCATCACTTACTATCGCTGATATATTCGGCTGTAGAATAATTCTTTCTCCAGGAGCAATGTAATAAAACTCCTCAATCTCCAGATCGCGGAAAAAATCTGGCCCCAAATTGTCAAGCGCCTGTTTATAAACGTCATAAGTCATAACCGGCCAGCCCTCGTAAATCATGCGTCTCGTCAGCGCCCAAAGCATAGCCTCGCCATAAAATCGAGGGTCATATACAAACATCGCCGCAAACGGCTCACCCTTGAGCCGTTTGGTTTTTTCACTTATAAAATCAGACAAATTCTTGTTTGCTATCGGCAACACCACAGCGGGTTTTTTTTCTTCTAAAATTCCATCAATTACGGAGTCCAAAGCGTTATAGCCGTATGGATACGCAAGCTGTTTTATTGCTATGGACTGAAAACCGTCCTTACGAGGTTCTTTCAAACTTAGGTTTGTATTAAAGGCAAATACCGTCTCCGCTGTGAAAATCCCAAAAATCAACACCCAAAATACTTTGCGTAACTTTCCTAGTCTTGAGAGCAATTCAATTAAAACCATCGCGACTAACAAAGCAAGCCAAGGCACCATCAAAATTAAAAATCTTCGGCTTGGACCGATTAATACGGTAAAAAATAAAAAATATAGCGACAAAACCGAAACTAAAAATCGGCTGAAAGTTTTTTTCCAAAGAGCCACGACTGTTCCAACCACGCTCAAGCCGCTTATCCAAAAAAAAACTGGCGACAGTGTTTCTTTAAAATTGATGAAAAAATATTTCAATTTCTCTCCTAGTGTCGGAAATTCAAACCGCCCCGGTCGCGCAGCCCATTCGGCAACATCTTGTCCTAAAAGGTAAGAAAATTGAAAATCAAAATGACCAAAGGTTTTGTAAAGAAATATATTATATAAAATATACGGCGAAAAAACTGCGATCGAGATTAATCCTGATATGTAAATCTCTCTTTGCTTAAACAAATCCCTACGAAAAAACCAAAGATACAAAAAGGCCAGCGGAAAAATTACTATAGTATGGATTTTGATGAGGAGAGCCATGCCGGCAAGTAAACCGAATAAACAAAAGTACTTTTTTTTGACCAAATTTACTGCCTCTCCTTGCCTCCTCTCCCGCTTGGGAGAGGGCTGGGGTGAGGCTTTCGATATGGCTTTTAGTAGTACCCAAAAACTTAAAAGGACAAAGAATATTGAGGCTGATTCCTGCAAAGCGACCCGCGAAACCCAAACGTGATAACTATTAACTGCCAAAAAACCGGCTGCCAAAAAACCGATTGCTTCGCTAGCCAATTGCCTACTGATCAAGTATAAAAGCCCTACGGACAGCAAACCAAACAAAGCCGCGGGTAAACGCATGGCAAAAGTTGAAATACCAAAAACTTTGAAAGTAAAAAATTGAATTAAAAAATTTAAAGGGGGGTGATCGTGAAATGATAAATAACTCCACCAAGGCCGCTCATCCATCCACTCTAACGGTGTTGTTTGGTAAGGAGTAGCCAAAAAATCTAAATATCCAATTGCGCGAAAACTAACCGACGCCTCGTCCGTCAAAACATCGGCACGGTCGAGAGCGTAGAATCGAAAAAAGATGGCGACAAGAATTATCGCGAGAAATAAAATCGCCCGCCATTTAGATATTGACATACTGCTTTCTTCGCTTTCTTATGTAACAAAGACCTTTGGAACTTATCCTGAACTAGATTCAAGATTTCCACAACGGAAGGCTGAAACCTTCCGCTACATTTAATGCTCGCCTGACAAATCGAAAAAGTCTTTTAGAAAAATCTTTAAAGGGTAAAGTATGGCCTCTAAAATAATCCCAAAAGAAAACTTTGACTCGCCGGTTCCTCTTTCCGTAAAAGTTATCGGGGTTTCCAGAATAGTCTTTCCGGCGCGATGCAAAAGGTATTTCATTTCTATCTGGAAATTGTAGCCATCCGAGCTCATTTTGTTAAAATCCAGTGACTTCAAAGCTAAAACTTGGTATCCCACAAACCCGGCTGTCATATCTTTTATCGGTACTCCTGTCAAAATCCTAGCATAAGTCGATCCTCCACGGCTAATTAATCTACGAAAAAAACTCCAATTTTCTATTCCGCCACCTTTCACATATCGTGACCCAACAACTATGGAATTTATTTTTAATAACTCAAGGATCTCGGGTATTTTTTCAGGAGGATGCGACAAATCAGCATCCATGGTAATAATAAAATCCGAAAAATTCTTATTTATTATATTTTCCATCGCTTGTCTGTATGCTGGACCTATTCCTTCCTTTTTTGATCGCGATAAAAGTTGAATGTTTTGATCTTTGCTTTGAAGTAAACGAATTTCATCGGCCGTTCCATCCGGAGAAGAATCGTCAACAAATAATATGTCCATGCTGCCTGTGGCTTTACGGATGCGGAACACCAGTTCTGTAATATTCTCCCTTTCGTTATAAGTTGGAATGATTATCACGAGATTATAACTCAATGAGTTTTTCAAGTTTCTTTTCTTTCCCTTTATAGGGACCGATAACGGCCAACTTGTAATTGTTCTTTTTAAAAAGTTTTCGAGCAAGTTTTTGGAGTTGAGTTGCGGTAACTTTGTCTACTTTCGCAAAAGACTCTTTCGGGGTCATTATTTTTTTTTGGAACGCGATCTGTCCCAAATACCACTCCATCCTGCTTTCGGTATCTTCAAGCGACAAAGTCATTCGGCCTTTCATATTTTCTTTCGCTTTTTTCAACTCCTCTGGCGATACCTTTGTGTTTTTGATCTTACGAAGCTCTTCAGAAATTACCTTGATTGCCTCTTCCAATTTTTCCAGACGAAGCCCAGCCGTGATCACCACCGACCCGGTGTCCTGAAAATGTTCTTCGCCCATACGGACATAATAAGCAAGCCCGCGCCTCTCCCGAATTTCAGTAAACAGCCGGGAACTCATCCCTCCGCCTAAAATATTCGAAAGCACTTTCAATATATAATTATCTTTATTATTATAATCAAAACCGTAAAAACCCAAGGCTAAATGTGCTTGCTGGGTCTTCTTTTCCACAATTTTTACCTTTGGCCCTTTCTTTAATGTAGGCGCTGACGAATATTTTGGGGCTTTGCCGAGATTCCCTTTACTCCAATATTTCTTTAACAAATCGTTGAGTTTTTTATCATCATATTTTCCGGCGATTGATAAAGTTAGGTTTTTATTTTTATAGTTGCTGGCGATGTATCTCATAAGATGCTCTCGTTTCGTCCGCGCGACAGTTTTTTCATCACCGATAATTTCCGCCCCCAAATCGGAATTCGGCCACATATGCTCCTCTAAAACATTACCAATGTGTCGCATTGGGGTGTCCCGGTACATGTTCATTTCTTCTACAATAACACCTTTTTCGCGCTCTATTTCTTTAGGATCGAGTTTTGGGTTTTGCAACATATCTGAAAGCACGTCGAAAATTAATGGCAGATATTTCGCTGCCGCTTTTATATAGTACAAAGTATATTCTTTGCTGGTTGCAGCGTTGTAATCCGCGCCAATTGCTTCTACTGTACTCGATAATATTTTAGCGTTAGGATATTTCTTTGTTCCTTTAAACAATAAGTGTTCTAAAAAATGGGACATGCCGCGCAATTTTTTTGGCTCGTTCCGCGATCCGGTCTTTACAAAAAAATTAACCAACACTGATTCAGAATCTTTCATCGGCACTTTTAGCACTGTTATTCCGTTTTTTAAAACTTGTTTTGTGTATTTCATATATACCGACCCGAAGACCCGGATCCATCCGAATGACTCGAAAAATTCGATTCGTGTAATTCGGGTGTAATTCGTGACATTTGGGTTGCGTTAATAATCATAGTTCCACCACCTCATTTACTTCTTTATCCAACATATAAATAAATTCCTTCATCCGCTCATCATTTAAAACTTTGACGCCCAACTTCTCCGCCGCAGCGACCAACTCTTTTCTCTTTTCTTCCGACTCATCCTTGTTTTCCACAACAATTTCTGCTTCGTAATATTTAATATCTTTCGGAGGACAATTTACCAAAGACCACTCAATCCCTTCGTGCTCATAAACCAACTTCTCCCGAATCATTTTCAATCCTTTTTTACATCCTAAGGCTTTTACCACTTCTTTTGCCTTGTCCAAAGTATTTTCTTTTAAAGGCAGGCTGACTTCTTCTCGAGCCTGATTTCCGGTAGATACTTTCCTTTTCAACATAATTTCGCAAAATCCGTCAGTATTTCGTAGTCGGATGTCGATCTTGCGCTCGGTTGGGTCGTGGGAATAACCGGGATAGTCAAACAATAAATACATCTCCCTTTTGTGTTCTTCAACCTTTTTTCCCTCTTTACCAAAAAAACCTCTCAACCGAGAGTATTCTTTTGGCGACAATTTACCGCGGATTTCTACTTCAATCATTTTGTTAAAAATGATCCTTAACCAAACTCGCTAATATAACTAAAAATCATTTTATGCCAAAAAAGCATAGTCGGACAGCCTTTGCAATTCTAGAATCAATTCTTCACCATACTTTTGATATGCTTCTAAATCAGCTGCTGTTATTGTACCACCTTGCTTTGCTTTGTTTTGGTAGGCATTAAGTGTTGAATAAAAATTATTCAGTCTTTCTTTAAAATCGTCTGGCAGGCTTTCATGTGTTTCCAAATAACCAGCGTAAACCGCACGAAGTTTGTCGCCTATAGAATCTAAATTAACAGCTATATCACTCCCACCCTCCAATTGTGGTTTTCCGTGTTGTTCAAGCATTGGGTATTTTATTTTGCAAATAACTTTTTAGCTCCACAATCGACACTCGTTCCTGCTTCATGGTGTCGCGATCGCGAATGGTTACTTTTTTGTCTTCCAACGAATCAAAATCTACAGTCATGCAATACGGCGTGCCGATTTCATCCTGCGAGAAGTAACGTTTTCCCACGTTGCCACGATCATCCCATGCTGTGACAAAGTCTTTTCGAAGATCATCGTAAATCTCACGTGCTTTTTTAACAAGTTCCGGTTTATTTTTCAAAAGTGGAAACACTGCCACATTATAAGGAGCAAGATTGGTATTCAGTTTCAAAACCACTCGGTCTTTTTCCTCTGTATAAGCATCTATTAGTACAGCCATCATCATCCTCTCCATGCCAAATGTCGGCTCGACAATATATGGCACAAATTTTTCGTTGGTAAAAGGATCTTTGTAGAACAAATCCTTGCCGGAATGTTTGATATGGTTTTTCAAATCATAATCAGTACGGTTTGCAACCGCGGCAAACTCGTCCCATCCAAAAGGAAAATTATAATACCAGTCCACTGTCCGTTTGGAATAATGTGCCAAATCTTCTTTAGGAAGATCCACAGGTCTGATATTTTTTTTGTTCAACCCCAAAACTTTTGTAAAAAACATTTCTTCATACTTTAACCATTCCTCGAAAGCCGCTTCATCTTCTCCGGGCTTCACAAAATACTCAAGCTCGGCGATTGAAAACTCTTTCAATCGAAAAAGAAAATTTCCTGTGGTGATTTCGTTACGAAAAGATTTGCCTATTTGGGCGATTCCAAAAGGCAATTTTCTACGAGTAGTTTCCAAAACCAGCTTGAAATCCGTCACCATGGTTTGCGCGGTTTCCCCGCGCAAATAAACGGCGCTTTTTTCATCTTCCACGGCGCCGATAAAAGTCTTGAAAAGCAAATTAAAATTCTTTGGATCAGTCCACTCCACTTTTTTCCCTTTGTGAACGGCTTCGTGAGCCTTCACTTCGTCCAGCTTATCCTTGCGAAAGCGAATGTGGCAAATCTTACATTCCACCATTGGATCGGTAAAATTGGTCAAATGCCCGGAAGCTTCCCATACTTTAGGGTTCATAATAATTGGCCCCTCAACACCAACCATATCGTCTCGCATATGGACAAAATATTTCCACCATAAGTTTTTTATATTGCGAAAAAGCTCCGCGCCCAAAGGACCGAAGTCATAGGAGTTAGCCAGTCCACCATAAATTTCTGATCCCGGAAATATAAAACCGCGCCGTTTGGCTAAGCTTACGATCTTTTCCATTAGAATAGAATTCTTGTCCGCCAATTTACGCTTTTAACTTTAAAATTTAAGCTTTCTATATTATATCAAATTCCTTTTATTTTGGCGAAAAATTAGAGAACGAAATTTGATTCGCCCAACTCTTTTGTAAAAAAGGCCGGATATTATGATCAAAGATTATCGAATATCTATTTTGTAAAAAAATCCTCTATTGCCTACGGGCCAACAGAGGAAACGAAGCTCTGGTAATTTGTCGATCGGGCTTCAACCAGCGCCCAATATCCTTCTTGACGAACAAAATCGAAATATATCAAATACTGGCCGCCTTCCGGCACTAAACGAAACCTCGACTTAACCAGCAATTTCTGTCCGTTTGGACTTTCAACTTTCTTCACCTCGGCGTCTTCGACAATGTGCCCCAACCGATAACAGCTGTCGAAATAATCCTCTACAAAACTATCAATGTCGGGTGACGACTTTTGAACGCCATTATGGCGCCAGACAAACAACCGCGCCTCGGCGACGTTTAGTTGTTTTTTTGTTTCTATGTTTGAAGAGATTCCACCGAGTTCCCCAGCGAAATGCCACGAGATGAAACAAAAAAACAAAGACGACACTACGATCGCAATGAAAAATTTCATAAATCCTCCATCAGACCTGCCAAGATTAGCAAAAAACCGTCCGCTTGTAAAGGCACCTTAAAAATAAACACCCAATCGGGCCTGCGTAAATACGCAAACCAAAGCGAGCGATGTAACGCCGGCAGCGACTAGAATTCTTCGCAGGTTCGGCAATCCTTCCTCGCCAGCACCTCCGTGACGAAACAATTTCGTAAAAAACTTACCAGAGACCGCCACCCGTTCTGCTTTCAGCAGATCGCTCACGATGACAGTGATTCAATGTTATGATCGAAAAATCTTTTACCGTTTTCTTTCTTTATACCCTTTCACCATCTTATCAAAACTTTCATACTTTATCGCCCGGCGGATTTTTTCCATCAAATTTAAATAAAATTTCAAATTGTGCATTGTTGCCAGCCGGATCCCTAACATTTCTCCCGAAACAAACAAATGTCGTAAATACGCTAGGGTATGATGAGCGCACAAATAACAATCACAGGTATTATCCGGAGCTTCAAAATCCTTTTCGAATTTCTTCTGGCGGATGTTTATGGTTTTATAACCCTTCCCGAGTTTCGCGTTTATAAACAACTGCCCATGTCGCGCGTTACGAGTAGGGATAACGCAGTCGAAAGTATCTAAACCCTTGGCAACCGCTCGCACGATCTGCCCAGGCGTTCCCACACCCAATAAATGTCTAGGTTTGTCATCTTCCATTTCAGGCACCGTCCAGTCCAAAACTTTCAACATTTTTTCTTCCGGTTCTCCCACCGACACTCCACCAATCGCGTATCCATCAAAACCAATTTCCGACATTTCGGCTACACTTTGCAATCGTAAATCTTTATAAAATCCGCCCTGAATAATCCCGTAAAGTTTTTGCTCGAGGTTTATCGAACTTTTCATGATTTTTTCGTGCTGCCTTTTAGCGCGTTCCGCCCATTGCTTGGTGACACCTAAAGATTTTTTGATATGCGCTTTGTCGGTAGGAAATCCTGGCACATCATCTAACATCAAAGCGATATCGGAGCCGAGGTTAGATTGAATCTGGATAGATTTTTCCGGAGTCAGGCAATGACGAGAGCCATCCTCACCTGCCTGAAAAGAGACCCCAGCTTCGGTTACTTTCACATTGAACGCCGGCTTTCCTTCTTTTATCCCGGCGTACCGCCTGTCTCCTTTGGCAAGGCTAAAAACCTGAAACCCGCCGGAGTCAGTGAGTATCGGGCCGTCCCAAGCCATAAATTTGTGTAGTCCACCAGCCTTGTAAATAAGCGTATCACCGGGCCTTAGCCAGAGATGATAGGTGTTTGCCAAAATCATTTCAGCCTTCCAAAATTTCAACTCTTCACTAGTGACAACCTTCACAGTTGCTTTGGTGCCTATAGGTGTAAACGCCGGGGTATTTACTTTTCCGTGAGCTGTATTCAAAACGCCGAGACGAGCTCGGCTGTTTGAATGTTTCTTTTTTATTTCAAAGAATGACATATACTACTTTGAATTACGAAACTCCCCAAACACAATGTCATTTAAAGGCAACAGCCGAAGCAATCTCGCATTTTTTAGAGGATTGGTTTGTCGCTAATACTCCTGCCGATGATAAGAATATCGGGGTTTTGGTAATTCACTGATACTACTTCCTTTCCTTTTTAGAAGAGGGGGTTGATTTTTAAAATCTTCTATTGCCTCCGCGTGGAGGACCGCCTCTTCGTGGACCGCCTGGACCACGTCTCGGACCGCCGCCAAAACCACCACGATCGCCACCGCCAGACGCGACCGGTTTACCAGCATCATCCAGTTTAACAAGGTTGATACGACCCATGGCGTCGATTTCGTCCACTTTTACTTTTATCGTATCACCAATATTTACCACGTCTTCAACCCGCGCTATTCGAGTTGGAGCCAATTTTGATATATGTACCATTCCATCTTTACCGGGAAGCAGCTCGACAAACGCGCCGAAATCCATAATCCGAACAACCTTTCCGTCAAAGACTTCACCAACTTCTATTTCGCGGACCAAATTCTTTATCCACTCGACAGCCTTTTTCATTCCTTCCGGATCTTTACTGGTCACCGCCACTTGTCCGTCATCTTCAATATCGATATCAACTCCGGTTTTTTCAATAATCTCATTGATAATTTTTCCACCTGAACCTATAACCTCTCGGATCTTTTTCGGGTCAATCATAAACGCTTCTATTCGTGGCGCGTATTTGGACAACTCCGGCCGTGGCTTATCCAAGACTTTATCCATTGCGTCGATAATATGCATTCGTCCCGCGTGCGCCTGCTCTAGCGCCTTTTCCAAAATATCCGCAGTCAACCCTTTGGTCTTTACATCCATCTGTAAAGCGGTCACGCCTTCGCGAGGCCCCGCGACTTTGAAATCCATGTCCCCAAAAAAATCTTCAGTTCCTTGGATGTCGGTTAAAACTTTGTAGTTTCCGGTTTCGGTGTCTAAAACTAAACCCATGGCCACGCCACCAACTTGCGCGGAAATCGGCACTCCGGCGTCCATCAAAGACAACGAAGAGCCACAAGTCGATGCCATAGAAGTTGAACCGTTGGAAGAAAGCACCTCTGACACCAAACGCATGGTGTAAGGAAATTTTTCTTTACTTGGCAATACCGGCTCTATCGCTCGTTCGGCCAAAGCTCCGTGACCAATTTCTCGACGACCCGCGCCCCGCAAAGGCCTTACTTCTCCTACGGAAAAACCGGGCATGTTGTAATGGTGAATATATCGTTTTTTCACTTCCTCAAAATTTTCCATACCATCCAAAATCTGCGCATCGCCCGTTGAACCCAAAGTAACGATGGTTAAGGCCTGGGTTTCTCCACGATTAAACAACGCGCTCCCATGCGTCCTTGGTAACACAGAGGCGAATGCGGATATCGGTCGAGTAACATCCATCGCCCTACCGTCAATTCTTTTTCCCTGTTCCAAGATTCCTTTTCTAACAATTGCTTTCTGCAGTTTATACATCGCTTCACCCGCCTGTCTTTTCATTTCGGAAGTATCCTCAGAGCCTGCGGCTTTTATCCCGTCATTTTCGAGTTGCTCTATTACGGTTTTTTCAATCTCTTTTACCGCTTTTCCACGCTCGGCTTTGTCCGCTATAAATAAGGCTTTTTCAAATTTGCCTGAAACGAGTTTGAAAACCTCGTCAACTATATTTTGTTCCGGTTTAAAAATAACAACTTCGGCTTTTTCTTGTCCGCCGACTTCATCTTTAAACTTCAACTGTAAATCGACAAGTTTAGTAATCTCGGTTTGGGCAAGTCTCACGGCTTCAATAATATATTTTTCCGGAACAATTTTACTGCCCGCTTCCACCATCATAATATGTTCTCGGGTTCCGGCAACTATAATATCCAAATCGCCTTTTTCTCTCTCTTCATAAGTCGGGCTCACGATAAATTTTCCATCAAGCCGGCCAATTCGTACCCCTGCCAAAGGCCCATCAAAAGGAATGTTTGAAATAGTCAGCGCCGCCGATGCCGCGTTCATTCCGATAATATCAGGATCGTTTACTTCGTCTACCGAAAGAATCGACAAAATAACCTGCACATCGTTGCGCATCCCGTCTGGAAAGAGTGGCCGCAACGCACGATCAATAACCCGACCGGATAATACCGCTTCATCGGTTGGACGGCCTTCACGTTTGATAAATCGCGAACCTTTAATTTTTCCGACCGCATATAGCTTTTCCTCGTAATCCACCATCAACGGAAAAAAATTCATTCCCGGTCGGGTTTCCGAGCTCATTACCGCGGTGGCTAAAACCACGGTATCTCCGAGCTGTCCAACCACAGCTCCGTTAGATTGCATAGCCAAAGTCCCCGTTTCAAAAGAAAACGGTTTTCCGCCTAAATCTGTATTCACTTTTTTTTGCATATTAAATGCCCTTTTGTTTCTAGAACTGATTTTCAGGATAACAACGACTAATTTTATTAGCCATCGCTGATTCTGCAAACCAATCCAGAAACTTAATTATTTATACTTTGTCATTCTTTGTTCGTCTAAGGCGTGAGAAGAACCCCTATAAACAATACCATCGATAAAGATCTTTCTCCGCCTGAGACGAATCAGGATGACGGGTCTATTTTATACTTTCAATTTTAACCTTTCCGCTAGTTTCAAATATCGCTTCTCGTCTTCCCCTTTTAGGTAGCGCATCAACCGACGGCGGTTACCAACCATTTTTAACAAACCGCGCCTGCTATGGTTGTCTTTTTTGTGAATGAGCAAGTGCTTTTGCACCAGCTCAATTTCGCGTGACAAAACCGCGACCTGCACTTCGGGCGAACCTGTATCGTCCTTGTGAGTTTGAAACTTTTTTATGAGGGTTTCTTTCTCTTTAGTTGTTAACATCTTATTATTCTTTCTTCGAGCCAGGCAGATGTGTCCCGGCCGAATTACTAATAGTAAACGCATTATATCAGGATTATTAGTATCTGGCAAGGTTATACAATCTTTCCACTCAATTTAATATTTCCTAATTCATTATTCAAGGTTGTTCTGCTATACTTATGTCGTACAATATAATATTTAAAAATGACATTCAGAGCGGAGTCAAACTATCCGTTGACCGAAGTCGAAGGAACCCTTACTCACCATCTGTCATCCTGAACTTGTTTCAGGATCCATGAAATAAAATTACTGGATCCTAACCTACATCAGGATGACAAATTAAATATAAATTAGCCAGCTACAAAAATAAATCGTACATGAAAAGTTTAAACGAACTAAAAAAAGAATTTCTTGAGCATTTGGAGATCGAAAAAAACCGGTCGCAGTTAACCTTGCGGAACTATGATCACTATCTTTCGCGATTTTTGGAGTTTGCTCAAAAAAATGGCGTCAAATCCCCTGAAAAAATATCGCTCGATTTGGTAAGAAAATTTCGTTTGATGCTAAACCGGATGACTGACGAACATGGGAACGATCTAAAACTCATCACTCAAAACTACCATGTTATTGCCCTGCGTTCATTTTTGAAATATCTGGCCAAACAAGATATTAAAACTTTGGCCGCGGAAAAATTGGAACTGGCTAAAACTCAATCTCGGCAGGTTCAGTTTTTGGAAAATGATGAAATAGAAAGGTTGGTGGAGTCTACGAAAAAAGAGAAAAACGATTTGGTTGGATTGCGAGATCAGGCGATTTTAGAAACACTTTTCTCAACTGGGCTCCGGGTGTCGGAACTTGCCAATCTCGTAAAATCAAAAATAAATTTGAACAAGGATGAATTTTCTGTCAAAGGAAAAGGAGGTAAAGTTCGTATGGTATTTTTAACCGACGACGCGCGCGACTCGTTAAAAAAATATTTAGAAACCAGAAAAGACAAATCCCCTTCATTGTTTGTCGCGCACAAACAAAAAAAATCCGTAAAAAAAGAAATTGAAGAAATGGATGAGAAAGTGGCTCGTGGACTCACCCCAAGATCGATCCAGAGGATCATAAAAAAATATGCCTTGAAAGCCGGCATTACAAAAGATATCACCCCGCATACCCTCCGCCACAGTTTTGCGACAAACCTACTAACAAACGGCGCTGACCTGCGCGCCGTGCAAGAAATGCTCGGGCATTCATCTATCACTACAACTCAAATCTATACGCACGTAACCAACAGGCAGTTGCGTGACGTGCATAAAAAATTCCATAAAAAATAACACTATGCGTCGTCTGGCAAGTGACTTTACATTCAACTGTCAAAGACTCCCTTTGAAATATTTCACTTTCTCTTATGTCAAATTACAAAATAATTCTAGTGACGATCATTGCAGCCGGAATAATTGTGCTCATCTCTCTTTTTGGAAACCCTTCTAAAACAAACACGCCAGAGCAGACCAGCCCCGCAGAAATTCCACAAATAGAACAAACCCCTGCTGATAAAGATGAAACTATGATTTCTCTCTCCTTTATCGAGCCCCTGGACAACACCAAAAACAGAGTGACGAAAAAACCATTTGGAATCTATATCACTCCTCAAAATTCTCCCACGCAACCGGAACGATTCTTCGGTTATCACACCGGCGCTGACTTTGAAACTTTTGAAAATGAAAAAGATATAGACGTGGCAGTCAGAGCGATTTGCGATGGAATTTTACTTCAAAAAAGAACAGCAAGCGGTTATGGGGGAATTGCGGTGCAAGAATGCCAATTTGAAGGAATCCCGATTACTGTTGTCTATGGCCATCTTCGTCTTTCTAGTATCGGGCTGGAAATTGGCGGTAGACTCAAAAAAAATGATTTTATCGGATATCTTGGACAAGGTGACACCAAAGAAACAGACGGCGAGAGAAAACATTTGCATCTAGGAATCCATAAAGGAAATGCGGTCGATATAAAAGGTTATGTCGCCCGAGAAAAAGAATTAGAATCTTGGGTTGACCCGATTACACTTTTGCCTTAATTCAGAAAAATGACTCTGCCGTCAACCTGAATTTATTCCACCTTCCAGTTTCTTAATTTATCTAGCAATCCTCAATTTATCTAGCCATCTTCGCATGTTCAAAAGGTTGGTCAACACTCCAATCACGATCGTGAGTTGAGTGTCTGAACTTAAAAAAAATTGTAAACAGGACTTACGTATTTGGCCAAGTTCGAGGCAAAACCGAGGATTTGTGCCGAAGGCGTAGTAGAGCTACGACGAGGCCAAACCGCAGGTTTTAACGAAGAAATTGGCCAAACCCTTGCGGCGTTGCCGCCCCAAGGCCGGGCTTTGCCCGGCCGAGGCGGCAAGTGCGTAAGTCCTAGTAAAAATAAAAAAAACCCGGCGAGCGCATGCGCGCCAGGCGGGTTTCGAAGTTCAGTGAGAAACTGTGGCTGTGAGTTCCGGCCGACTAAAGACGCTGTAAAAACCTTCGTCTATATGCGGCCACGCCCCGTAGAACCACGCTCCGCAGAGCAAGAACCACACCACCATGATTGGAACCGACAACTTCACATAGTAGGCCCAATCGCTTGCATTTTTAAAAAGCATCACTCCGACAAGGCTGGACACCGGGGTGAGCAGTACTGCGGTCGAGAGGATGTGCACCTCACGCCATATGACCCCCGTCGCCGGATAAAGAGCCCCGGTAATCACACCATTGATGGATGCTGGAATGAACGCCAGCCACCCCTGGAAATGCGCCATCATTGGTTCGATCGGAACCGCAATGAACCAGGCGATCACCAGAAGTAGCATCACGGCAACCTCGGTCTCGGTTTTCATGACGTGGATGAGGTCCTCTCCTTGCCCGGTGATGAAGCTGTAGACAAACAGCACACCAAGGCACAAAAGGACATTGTGAGAAGCAAGCAACAACACGATCGCCGCGGCGAACTCCAAATAGTCTCCGCTGTCCGCGATGCTCTTCCTGTCTGATCCTTCGTCTCCACCGATCGACTTTACGCCGGTGACCTCGATTTTGAGACGACTGCAAAGCCGTCCCAGAAATATGAGAAACACGATCACCGGCGGGATGACCGGGGTCATACTGTGCCAGTAGCGCATTCCGTATTTCAGCGCGAGCGGCAACATGTAGACCTCCCCGAAGTAAGTGATGAGGCCTCCGATCAGAGCGCCGAACATGTTATACGCCCGGAACTTGAACTGGTCTTTCTTGTCCCCTTCCAAGTTCGCCATCCCGACCATCAGCAAAACCAGAAAACTGTCCATAAATCCGCTGATAAATCCGCTGATGATAGGATACGCAAACAACGGAATTGGCTTGCCAAACGCTCGGCTTGGAAAAGGGATTCGGGTGATTCCCATCAACCCTCCCAGAAAAATGACCAGGACGATAGTCTCTGCGACTACCGAGAAATGATGCGCATTGTCACGCAACGCAATCATCACCGCCCCGGTGATTCCCAGAAGTAGGGTTTCAAGATTGTAAATTCGCAGATGCTCTTCCGGTAAAAAAGAACTCAGGATATTTGTAGACATCTGTATCCTCCTCAGGATTTTTTCTGTAGCTTCGTACTATTGCCGTTCGATCGAGGACCAACCCTCTCACGAAGTATAAATTTTACATAAAAACCGCGATTTGTCAATACGATCGGTTTTTTGACAAACAGCTCTCTCCGTTTGAGATACTAATCATCTTCATCAACTATCCTGAAATCTTTCATCTCTAACGGGGTGAGCTGTTCATAATTTGTCATTGCGAGCGATAGCAAAGCAATCTCAAGGTTCTTAGGAGATTGCTTCGTCGGTGACACTCCTCGCAATGACATTAAGAAAAATGAAAAAAATAAAAAGGCTGGCGCAGGATGCACCGGCTGTTATGAATTGTATTCAGGCACAAACGCGGATAGGGACCGCGACTTGGCCATATAACACTGGTTGAGAGGGTAACAAGAATACACGTACTCCCGCAGCGTCTTCGTAGGGATGGAGGTCAACACGGAGTCCTTCCGGAAATTCGGCGACTCCGATACGTCGATCTCGTGCAACAAAGACGTATTCAGCCTCTTCAGAAAGCTCTATGGTAACTGGTAGAGTGGGCCGATAACGAAGATCGGCATGGCGTCCTTCTTCGGGAAGGACAATAGTATGAGCGTCGCAGGCATCGGTAAGAGCTTTTACGCCGTTAAATAGTTCACGAACGACTAAGGTCTCACCGAACGGATCTGTGGCCCGGAAAATCAGAGATTGAGTGTCTTGTAGACGCATGCCAGGTTATCACCTTTGCGTCATATGCACCTCCTTGAACTTGGGATAAACTTATTGTATATAAATGTTCATTTTTTGCAAGAGGATAATTTTAAACAAAAAAAAGCCGCTTTCGTTAACCAAGCGGGCTTCAACGAACAGGACCCTTTTTTTTCTCATTGCGCACCTTTGCCTTTTTTGCTAGCCGTTTGAGACGCAACTTCAAAAGCAAATCTACAGGAGGACCAAAGATACTAACCACTCCATAGAGCATTCCCGGAAGCAAGCTCCCCCACATATACTGATAAGCACCTTCCTTTTTTAGGTCCTTTAGTTCCTCTTTTATGAACCCGACGATTTTCTTCATATTGGTCCTCCGTTATCGACCATAAGGATGAATTGCCAGAATGTGGAACACGGACGTTTCGTTAGCTCTTGCGCTAAAAGCTTTGATGAAAATCAAGAGCGCTAAGAGCCAAAACGCCTGTCTAAATCTTTCCCGAATTTTTCTCATCACCATCCTCCTTCCAGTTAAGGTTAACAATTAGTTTAATCAAAGTAAAACATCTGGTTCGGAAGAGCGGAAATCGGATGAATTTAGTGAGAAACCATATATTTGATAAGCTTAATTAATCATGTAATACGTATTGGAATAGACCCGGCCCTTTCTGCGAAAGAGCTGGCGGGAATCGGATTTCCCAAGCTTGATGGTAAAGGCCTTATCCTTCCGCAGTTTTAGCGTAGGAGAATTAGCACATAGGAAGATTAGCACTTGACATGGTAGAGTGCTAATGATATGATTTCTTCATAAGTTTTTACGAAAACTAACCACAATAAACTACTTACTATTTTTATGTTTCCACTGGATAAATTTACGCAAAAAGCTCAAGAAGCTATCGCCGGCTCACAGGCTATTGCTGCTGAAAAACAGCAACAGCAGGTCGATAGCCTCCATTTGCTACTTTCTTTGGTTACTCAAGAAGGTGGCATCGTCCCCTCTTTGCTTGAAAAACTTGGTATAGACCCGGAAATAGTCGAGCAAAAAGTCGAAGATAAAGTTTTATCACTTCCTCAAATCGCAGTGGTATTTGGCGGGATGAGTCAGGTTTACATCACCCAAAATTTAAACGAAATTTTAAACGAGTCTATAAAAGAAGCAAAAAAACTTAAAGATGATTATGTTTCCACTGAACATTTATTTTTAGCAATTTTAGATAAAGGGCAGACCGCAAAAACAGTTCTGGAGACTATTGGTATAAATCGAGACAAAGTTCTAAATTCCCTCAAAGAAATCCGTGGTGGTTCTACCGTTACTTCTCCCGATCCGGAATCTTCTTATCAGGCTTTGGATAAATATACCCTGAACCTTACGGAAATGGCCCGCAAAGGAAAACTTGACCCGGTTATTGGTAGAGATTCCGAAATCCGCCGAGTCATGCAGGTGCTTTCCCGCCGGACAAAAAATAATCCGGTACTAATTGGCGACCCGGGAGTCGGTAAAACCGCGATTGTCGAAGGGTTAGTCCAACGGATCATCGCCGGTGATGTTCCGGAGTCATTAAAAAATAAAAAAATCTATTCCCTGGACATGGGATCACTTTTAGCTGGCGCAAAATTCCGTGGCGAATTTGAACAAAGGTTAAAATCGGTTCTCCGAGAGGTAGAACTGTCTACCGGACAAATAGTCCTCTTTATAGATGAATTGCACACGGTCGTAGGCGCAGGAGCGGCAGAAGGCGGCCTAGATGCGGCAAACATGTTAAAACCGATGTTAGCGCGCGGAACCCTACATGCTATAGGCGCAACCACCCTAAAAGAATATCAACGCTACGTCGAAAGAGACGCGGCACTGGAACGCAGATTCCAGCCAGTGCATGTGTCGGAGCCTTCAGTAGAAGACACGATAGCAATTTTACGAGGGATTAAAGAAAAATATGAAGTCCACCACGGAATAAAAATAACCGACGATGCAATTGTTGCCGCGGTCGAATTTTCATCCCGTTATATATCAGACCGTTTTCTCCCCGACAAGGCTATCGATCAAATTGACGAAGCTTCTGCCAACCTGCGTATGGAAATCGATAGTATGCCAGAAGAGCTAGATGAACTGAAACGTAAAGCCCGCCAATTGGAAATTCAAAAACAAGCGCTAAAAAAAGAACCGGCTAAAGAAGTTAAAGATAAAATTAAACACCTCCAAAAAGAACTGGCTGAAGTAAACGAGCAATCAAAAGATTTGGAACTACACTGGAAAGCTGAAAAGGATGTTATTACTAAAATTCGAGAAGCTAAAAGCACAATTGATAAATTAAAAAATGAAGCTGATGGTGCCGAACGTGAAGGAAATCTAAACAAAGTGGCCGAAATTCGTTATGGAGAAATTCCTGATTTGGAAAAGAAAATAAAGATTCAAGAAAAACGTTTGGGTCAATTGCAAACCAAGCATGCAATTTTAAAAGAAGAAATTTCTTCGGAAGATATTGCTCATGTTATCTCTCGCGCTACGGGTATTCCTGTAGAAAAAATGTTGCAATCGGAAGGTGAGAAACTGAAAAGTATGGAAAAAGAACTAACCAATCGCGTGGTCGGACAAAAAGAAGCGCTTACCTCCGTTGCCAACGCAATCCGCAGATCGCGGTCTGGGATTGCAGAGCCCCACCGACCAATTGGCAGTTTTATCTTTATGGGGCCAACCGGGGTTGGTAAAACCGAAACCGCCAAAGCTCTGGCTGAATTTTTATTTAACGACGAAAAAGCGATTATTCGGGTTGATATGTCGGAATATTCCGAAAAGCATTCAGTTTCCAAATTCATCGGCTCCCCTCCCGGCTATGTCGGCCACGAAGAAGGCGGACAGCTAACCGAACAAGTGCGGCACAAACCATACTCGGTAATTTTGTTTGACGAAATCGAAAAAGCACATCCGGAAATTTTCAATTCACTATTACAAATCCTCGATGAGGGTCGGATGACCGACGCCAAGGGACGCAAGGTCAACTTTAAAAACACTATCATTATCATGACTTCCAATTTGGGATCAGATTTAATGCGGCAGTTTTCGATCGGGTTTACTGAAAAAACTGATGACGGTGTCCCGGATGAAGCGGCTATGAAAGAAAGGGTTATGGACATTTTGAAAAAATCTTTCCGACCGGAATTTCTAAACCGATTAGACGAGACGATCTTTTTTCATCCGTTGTCCAAAAAAGATATCCAAGAAATTGTTAAACTTCAACTAGATGTCGTAAAAGCGCGACTGGACGAGCAAAATATCAAATTGCAATTTAAAGATTCGGTTAAAGCGCTTTTATCCAAAGAAGGCTACGACCCTGCGTTTGGAGCGCGTCCCCTAAAAAGGCTCATACAGAAAAAAATTCTAGACCAACTTGCTTTAATGATCGTCAGTGGTGAGATAGAAAAAAAAGATACCCTAATAATTGATGTTAAAGATAATGATGTAGTGATGAAAAAAAAGTAATCTTGATCCTCATCACCCTACGAAACCCTCCTCCCATATTTTTCTCTCCCCTGGCGGCAGAGGATGCCCGAAAGGTAAGTGAGAGGAGGGCTAAGGTTCGAAATCTGTTCCGACATAACGACGCGATCTCCCTAATACCTGGGGAAAATAACGATCCCTAAAACTTCCTGCAGGGTATTCCCTAAAGGAAATACTACATCTGCTCGCATTTCTATATTTATGCTAGCAGACGTGTTTGATCGGGTTATTTCCTCCGTTCTACTCCCATGGAACTCCGGGCAGGCAGAATACCCCAATGTTTGCCGCGGGGGTAATCTGCCGGAAATAATAAAAATTTGTATAAAAAAAGACCCGAGAAATCAAGTTTTTTAATACTTATAAAAAGGTAGTCTTTTATTCAAATAACCTTCTTTTTCTTAATATGGCTAAATTTAGCGGTATTTTTGTACTCAGGAATTTAGCGCACTACTTAATTGTTCTTGTAAGACTTCGTTAGGAGTGCGGAAGTTAAGTTTTTTTCTTGGTCGATTGTTGATTTTTTCTTGAATCTTGTAAATATCATCATCTGTTAGTTTAGCAAGGTCGGTATTTTTCGGTAAGTGTCTTCTAATAATGCCAATAGTGTTTTCTACCCCTCCCTTTTGCC
>Ga0210057_1000958_pt1 | contig 45686 bp, 37 predicted proteins | sample CryGeyCG2114_010_2_FD_183968 | JGI IMG/M metagenome (GOLD analysis project Ga0210057, IMG submission 183968) | Groundwater microbial communities from aquifer - Crystal Geyser CG10_big_fil_rev_8/21/14_0.10 (SPAdes) (version 2) | ecosystem: Environmental > Aquatic > Deep subsurface > Groundwater ...
GTCAAGTGTTTTCCTTTTTGCGGCTCTGTCGGGGCATATATGCTATATGGCGGAATGTCTTCCCTCCACCCACTCTTCAGGATATCTGCTCGTAGTATAGCATACCCGATTCTGTTTGTCAAGCATAAAAACCCATACCTTAATTCCGCAGAACATTGGCATACGTTCAATCTATTGCAGATAAAATGAAAACATTCTCATATTCTCGAGAATACGAGAATGTTTTCATATGTTTATTATGGTGCGTGTTCTATTAAACGCCCCCCCTATGCGTCTAATCGTTCAATATTCACACCGATTCCCGCAAGCTTGTGTTCAATGCGCTCGTAGCCACGGTCAATGAGGTGCGCGTTGTGAATGAGTGAAGTTCCTTTCGCAATGCTTGCCGCCATGAGATACGCAAGCCCCGCACGTATATCCGGCCCATAGAGTTCTTTACCACGCAGACGCGTCTTCCCTTCTATGGTTGCCTCGCGCGCACTCCACACCGTTATCTTCGCGCCCATCTTTTTCAAATCGTCCGCATACCCAAGCCGCCCCTCAAATATTGTTTCAAAAATACGCGATGCTCCGTCTGCTTGTGTCATTAAAACCGCCATCGGGGCTTGCAGGTCTGTGGGAAATCCCGGGTACTCGTGCGTTTTAATACTGATGCCACGATACGCGCGCGCACCGGCACGAACGCGCACCTGTTTTCCTCTGATTGCATACTTCACACCAAGTGCGTCCATGCGTTCAAATAATGCGGAAAGTTCATCAATCGGACACGGACCAACCGTTACATCCTTCCCCGCAAGAGCCGCGAGTATGAGATAACTCCCCGCTTCAATTCTGTCGGGAGGCGTTATGTATGTAAGTGATTTTTTCTTCAATAATCCACCCGTGCCGTGAATGGTGAGGGTGGGTGTACCAATTCCTTCAATGCGCGCGCCCGCGCGAACAAGAAAACGCGCGAGGTGCGCAATCTCCGGCTCAAGCGCGGCATTTTCAAGAACCGTTGTCCCTCGCGCTACCAGTGCGGTGGTGAGAAACGTTTCTGTCGCGGTAACACTTGCAATTGGAAAAACAATGCGTGCGCCATGCAATCCATTTTTTGCACTTAAATGATATGAGTGGGAATGTGTGCGCACCGTCGCGCCCATTTTTTGAAAACCCGACAAAAACAAGTCAATCGGCCGCTCGCCGATTACGCATCCACCCGGGTGTGGGAATGTGGTTTCTTTAAGGCGCGCAAGGAGAGGTCCGATAAATAGTACTGACGCGCGCATGCGCCCCGCCTGTTTGGAAGACAAGGTGCCCGTGCAAATTCCTCTCGGGTCAATCGTCATTCGGTGCTTTGTGCGAACAACAAGCGCGCCGAGCTCGGTGAATGCTTCCGCAACGCGATCAACATCAGCAAGCGCGGGGACATTGGTGAATGCTACCGGCGTATCAAAAATGAGTGCGGCGGCAAGCGCGGGCAACACCGCATTCTTGCACCCCGATACCGAAATCTTCCCCATAAGTGTACGCGCGCCGTTGCTCCCCGTGATTTGGAATGCTTCCATACGACACTACTATAGCATAGTGGCGCGAACGAACCGTCGGTTCGTTCGCGCCCTAAAACAACACCCCGCGCTTCTGCCAGAAACGGCGAAACCTCTCCCATCGACGGGAGAGAAAGACGCAGGCGGCAAGAAGTACCCCGCCCACGAAAAGAGCGGCGAAAAGAAGTATCGGGAAAATTATTTTCACCTCCCGATAGGTCATTTCAAAGATACTCATTGTGAGCTCCCTTTTGGTTTGGTCTTCTAAAGAGAAGAATACCACACCTCCTTGCTTTTTCGGCCTTTTTTTGTGAATATGGGGGCTCAATGGCTCAAAAACACCGAAAAACATTTGCATGGTTTGTTGCCGGCATCATCATTGTCCTCATCGCCTCCGCGGGGGTTTTGTATGCCCTCGGATGGCGAATTGGCAGTAGTGGCTTGATTAGCCCCGGAACACTCGTTGTTGAAAATATAATGTCATACGGCCTTCTCATAGTTGACGGTGACGAAAAAACGGTGACTGCGGAGACCGAACACATCCGTCTCGCCAGTGGCGTACATACGCTTATCTACGCGGAGCCAAACATGTGGCCATGGGCACGCGATGTGCGCATTGTGCCGGGCGAAAACACAATCGTCGCGCCGTTTACCGTACCGCAAAATACGAACGGTTTTACCGTCGGTGAACCGGATGATGAATATCCGGCAATCGTTGCGGCATTCGGCTCGCCGGCGCCATTGCCCACACAAGATTCTCCCGCGCATTCGGACGACGGCACAACATCACTTTTTTTATCGGGGTCAAATGTGCACATGTATTGGGATGACGAGAGTGACCCACCGAGCGCGTTTTGTGTTACCGACACATCCTGTTCGGACACCGTGACCGTCCTTGCTCCGCTTGAACCAATCCGCGCACTGACGTTTTACAAAGGCCGCAACGATGTGATAATCGCCGCGACCGGAAACACCATTTTTGCATTGGACAATACCGTGCGCGACGGGCAAAACTTCCACCCGATTTACAAGGGCGTTGCACCAACCTTCCGCGTGAAAAACGACCAGGAGCTGTACGTGCGGGATGGCGAACAGTACTACATCATCAATTACTAGCCGTAACTATTCGCCCCCACAGAGACCGTTCCACAGAGGTCAGACCTCTGTTATGAGGCAATAAAACGTATTTTAGTCAATAAATCTATTTATTATTTATCGGCGACTGGTACCGGGTGTTATTCTCGTGTAGCATGGGCGCATGCATGTCGTCACCGCAATCCCTATCGGGCGCGGCATCGGTGCCGATTCCCTCTCGTATTTTAGCAAAGACCCCATGCCCGTTGGCACGGTCATTCGCGTACCCGTGCGTTCGCGAAATATGCCCGCCTTGGTGCTCTCATCGGTGAGTGTAAGCGAAGAGAAGCTCGGCGTAAAAGGAGCGGGATTTGCGCTCAAAAAAATTCCTCCGCAAACGCCGCACCGTATTTTCACCGGCGCGTTCATGGACGCGGTCGCCATAAGTGCGGATTTTCACGCATGCACAACCGGCGCCATGATGTCCGCTCTGGTGCCACAAGCGATTTTGGAAAAACCGCCGACATACGCAATCCCCGACACGGTAAGACGAAACTTTTTATTTGAAGAGTCGGTCGTCCAAGCGCCACACGATGAGCGCATTTCATATTATCGCAGTAGTATTCGCGAATCTTTGGCACGAGGAGAATCCGTGCTCGTTGTAGTGCCCACCATTTGGCACGCAGTGTCACTTGGTGCACTGTTTGCGCGCGGTATTGAACATCGCACAAGTGTTCTTCACGGAGGCATGACGCCAAAAACAGTTCGCGAAGAGTGGGAGCACATTGCCACATCACCCGAGCCGGTTCTTGTTGTTCTAACGGGTGGTTTTCTTTCGGTTCCACGTTCCGACATCGGCACGATAATCATTGAAAATGAGGCGTCCGAGCATTATGCACGCCGTGAACGACCGTTTGTAGACATTCGCGGTGCTACGCGCGAGTGCGCGCGCGCCTACGGCGCGCGCCTCATTAACGGAGACACGATTGTATCGGCGGAAACATACGCACTTCTCAAGCAAGGAGATGCGACACCGGCGGTGCGTCCCGTGCTCCACCTTCTCTCACCTGCGACGACACGTATCGTCGATATGCGCACGCATGATGACGAGAAAGGATTTTCACTTCTTTCCGATGAAGTACTTGCCATGGCGGAACACCTTGCGAACGACAACAGCACCCTCTTTGTACTTGTGGGGCAACGCGGCTTGGCATCCACGGTGCTCTGTCGCGAATGTGGTTCCGTTATCACCTGTGCAACATGCGGAGACCCCCTCACCATTCACGAAAAAACAGAGACGGTTAATCGACATATGGCGTGCCATCGGTGTGGCACCAGAGAAGCCGCACCACAGAAATGTGCACACTGTGGAAGTTGGAATCTGGGTATGTTTGGTGTCACCACAGACGGCGTAGTGGAAATGCTTAACCGCGAACTGCCCGCAACACCGCTTTTTCGCCTTGAAAGTGACCATGTAAAAACACATCGCGAGGCGGCAAGCGTGGTGCGCGAGTGGACCAAAACCCCGGGAGGCATTCTTGTCGGTACTGCAATGGCACTTCCCTATCTGCCGCAAGAAATACCGCATGTTGCCGTCGCATCAATTGATGCCCTGTTTGGTGTTCCTGATTTTCGCATTCACGAGAAAATTATGGGCATGCTTACTGAATTGCGACTTCGCGCGAAAGGATTTTTTATTATCCAAACCCGCGCGCCGGAATTATCACTCGTACAGTATGCGGCGGAGGGCAATGCGGAAGGTTTCTACACGGACGAGCTTATAACACGAAAGGACCTTGAATACCCGCCGTATGTCGTACACATACTTCTCGGAGCACGAGGCACCGCAAACGCAGAGCAGGGAGTGCGCGCGCAAGTTGAGGAGACATTTGCCGACTGGAATCCGAAAATATTTTCAGCGCGCGGAAGCGGTGGCTTTCGCGCGCTGATTACCCTCCCCGCGCATGAATGGCCGCACCCGGAGCTTCTCGCGCATCTTCGCGCACTACCGCCAATCGTGAGCATTGCCGTCAATCCGCGTTCAGTGGTCTAGTCCGTTTCCGCCATGGTATACTCTTCGTAATGAGCAAGGATAATCTATCACCATACAAAGGCGTGCGGGATTTTTACCCGGAGGATATGGCGCGCCAAAAGCATATTTTTGACGTGTGGCGACGCGTCTGCGAACGATTCGGCTACGAGGAATACAATGCGTCAATCCTGGAGCCCACTGATTTGTATCGCGCAAAGACGAGTGAAGAAATTGTGAATGAGCAGACCTATTCGTTCACCGACCGTGGCGGTCGCGACATAACACTTCGCCCTGAAATGACGCCAACCGTATCACGCATGGTCGCGGCACGACGTCGCGAGCTCGCCCTTCCGCTTCGCTGGTTCTCCATTCCAAACGTATTTCGTTATGAACGACCCCAGCGCGGCCGTTTGCGCGAACACTGGCAATTAAATGCCGACATTTTCGGAGTAGAAGGCATTGAGGCGGATGTGGAAATAATTACGCTTGCCTACAACATCATGAAAGAGTTTGGCGCACAGGACTCTGACTTTGAGATTCGCATAAATAGTCGTGCGGCACTTCGCGAAATCCTTAAAGCTCGCGGTATTGCTCCAGAAAATATTGAGGAGGAACTTTCGCACGCAGACAAAGGAAAATCTTCAATAGAGATTAGCGGCACTCCGGAGAGTGTCAAAAACGTACTTGACGCGCTCTCTTCGCGCGGAATTATAAATGTTCAATTTGAGCCGACACTCGTACGTGGTTTTTCCTACTACACTGGCACCGTGTTTGAGGTTTTTGACACCAATCCGGAAAACAATCGTTCCCTCTTTGGCGGCGGGCGATATGATAATTTAGTGGGGACGCTTGACGCCGATGATTCTATCCCCGCCGTTGGATTTGGCATGGGCGATGTGACTATTGCCGACTTTCTCGATGTGCGCAATTTGATGCCGGAATACGTCTCTTCAACGCGCGTGCTCGTATGTGTTGTTGACGAGAAAGGCACCACGGATGCGCAAACGGTTGTGAGCACACTGCGTGAAAACGGAATTGCTACAGCGCTTTATCTTGGAAGCAAAAAGGTCGGCGACCAAATTGCGATTGCAAACAAAAAACACATTCCGTATGTCATCTGCGTTGGAGAGAAAGAAGCCACGGAAAAGTCATACACGCTCAAAGAACTCAAAACCGGCGCAGAAACAACCGGCGACATCTCCACGATAGCTCGCGGGGTTGCGCGCTTGTAGGCCCCAAAGCTTATGCACTATTTGGTTTTTGATATTGAAACAAAAAATATTTTTGATGACGTTGGGAAAAACGACCCCGCACTTTTGGATCTGTCGCTCGTCGGGGTGTACGACTACAAAACCGATTCATACGAAAGTTTTCTGGAAGAGGAAATGGGCAATCTTTGGCCCATTATTGAGCGGGCGGATGCACTGGTTGGTTTTAATAGTGACCACTTTGATATCCCTCTTCTCAACAAATACTACCCCGGAGATTTGGGAAAAATAAAAAGTATCGACCTTATGGCAACGATAAAAGAGGCGCTCGGCCGTCGACTCTCGCTTAATAATGTGGCGAACGCCACGCTCGGCGTGGGAAAATCAAGCGATGGGCTTCAGGCGGTGCGTTGGTGGAAGGAGGGCGAAATCGGAAAGATTCGCGAATACTGTTTGCAGGATGTGAAGGTGACCAAAGACCTCTTTGAATATATGCGCACAAATAAAAAAGTGCTTTACCGCGACGGGCCGAGCACGCACGAGCTTGCCGTTGATGTGAGTGGCTGGGAGGGCGGCGAACATGCGTTGACGCATACCTTGGGGCTCTAGACCCCAGAAGGGTTAGAAACCGGGAGACGAAGGGGGCGACGCGAGCAAACGCGCCGTTCTGTTCATTAGAAGAACATTGACACTCCAATAAACAGAGCGAGTAGGATGCGATACCACACAAAGGGCATGAGTGAGTGTTTTTTAAGAAAGTTCACCATAAAGTGAATCGCGAGGAGTCCTACGATAAATGCTACGATACCACCAACGATGAGTTGCAATTCAAGTGACGCGACAGCGCCGACATTTGAAAGGTCGAGTAATTTTTTAATCCCCGCGCCAAATAAAATCGGGAACGAAAGCAAGAATGAAAACCGCACCGCCTCTTCACGGGTGATGCCAAGAAGAAGCGAGCCCGAAATGGTGGAACCGGAGCGCGACATGCCGGGCAAAAGTGCCAGTGCCTGAAAGATTCCTGCGACAAAACCTTTTCTCGCAGTGAGCATGCCATCACGTGCGTATTTCTCCGCTAACGCAAACAGGATTGAGCCAAGCACCAATCCGATTGCAACCGGCATTACTCCGCGCAGATGCAAAGAGATGGTGTCTTCCAAAAAATACCCCGCAAGTGCTCCCGGAATCGTACCGAGAATGAGGGAGAAAAGGAGTGTTTGCGCGCCCGTGTCAGCACTCCCCATACACCACTTCCACAGACGCGCTACGATGCCCCAAATATCACGCCAAAAGTAGAGCGCCACCGCGAGCGCAGTTGCGAGGTGTAAGGTTGCGTCAAACGCTAATCCGTATGTCTCTGAAATCCCCAAAAATTCGCGCACAAGAATAAGGTGACCGGTTGAGGAAATCGGAATGAATTCCGTGAGCCCCTGCACCGCGCCCAGAATACCGGCTGAAAGAATCTCCATGCTACTCAATGATTAAAAGAAGTCCCATAATCGCCATCCCGCACACAAGCCCCAGAAATTGCACCACCGACGCTTTCGTGCCACGCTCTTTGTGGAGCGCTGGCACCAAATCGGAGCCGGCAATATAGAGAAACCCGCCGACAGCAACGCCGAGTAACACACTCTGCGCGCCAACAATCCACGCGGTAAAAAAGAGCGCTAGAAGCGCCCCCACGACTGACGTAAGCCCTGAAAGTAAGTTGAAAAAGAGTGCCCGCGCCCGCGTGTACCCCGAGTGAATCAGAATCGCAAAATCACTGATTTCTTGTGGAATCTCGTGAAATGCGACCGCAATTGTTGTTGCAATACCCACGGGAATGCTTGCCGTGAATGCGACCGCGATGATAGCGCCATCAACAAGGTTGTGCAGTGCGTCAGCGACGAGCACAAGTCGCCCAACCGGGTGGATCTCTCGCACCGGACAATCAGGACCGTGGCACTCATGTGCTTCATGCCCATGATGCCAGTGGAGAAATTTTTCCAACACAAAAAAGACGAGAAGACCCGCAAGAATTGAAGTGGGAATCGCAAACAACGAGCCCTCGGCAAACAGCTCCGGCAAAATGTGGAAAAAGGCATCGCCAAAAAGTGCCCCCGCGGAAAGCGCAACCAGAAAGAGAAGCAGTTTATCAAGAATTTTTTGATGTATGCCTACTGTCGCCGCGCCAATCAGAGAAAGAAGCGAAACCCCAACAACCGCGCCGAGCGTATAGGTAATCGTCAGTGCCATACGCAAGCAATACTAGCACATTTTTGTCAAAAATACTCCCTCGTAGCCCACATTTCCCGCCTGTGATATACTGTGACCCACTACTGGTAATCATCATTACGTATGGAAAACAAAGTTCTTATCCCTCTCGCCATTATCGTCGCCGCGCTCATCATTGGTGGCGCAGTGTGGTATAGCCGCTCGGCATCACCTGATGGTGACGGCCCAAGCACGCCGACGGAAATCGCCATAGTGCCTCTTTCGGAAGATGACCACATGATTGGTAATCCAAATGCGCCGGTTGTGCTCATAGAATATTCAGACCTTGAATGTCCGTTTTGTAAAAGCTATCACGCCGAAGTACAGACCCTCATGGACAATGACGCATACGGCAAAGCGGGGCGAGTGGCATGGGTCTATCGTCAATTCCCCATCCCCTCACTCCACCCAAAGGCGCCAACTGAAGCATACGCAACAGAATGTGTGGCAGAGCTCGGCGGCAACGACGCATTTTGGACATACGTTGCTCGTATTTTTGAAGTGACACCGTCAAACAACGGGCTTGACCTTGGGATATTGCCAGACCTCGCTGAAGAGGTGGGTGTGGACCGCGCGGCATTCGAGAAATGTTTGGATGATGGCACATTTGAAAAGAAAGTGCAGGACAGCTTTACCGATGCGCTCGGCGCGGGTGCACAGGGCACGCCACATACGGTGTTTGTGATGAAAACTCCTATCACCGACGGACGCAGACAAGCAATAGAAAGTGCATTCGCCGACACACAGCTTCTGAGCCGACTTGTCTTTTCCGATGACAACCTCCGCATGTCACTTTCGGGCGCGGTGAGCAGTCAGGTGCTCGAGGCAATTATTGACGCATTGGCACCGGCATTGCCCATTGCCGAAACCGCCGAATAATTCTCTGTTTAAGTAAACCACCCCCGCCTGCAAGGCGGGGGCTTTGTCTACGCACTGAAGTGCGGCATTAGGACACGTCGAGCACAGTGAAGTTATCGCCACGCTTGAGCTCATCATCATCTTGGTGCTCAATGTAATGCATGATCATTTCGTCAGTGATGGCGCCTGAGGTGGCAGTGAAGTAGCCGCGGCTCCAGAAATGCTTGCCCCAAAAGCTTTTGTTGAGTTTTGGGTTCTCTTGCAAGATCTTGCGAGATGTTTTGCCTTTGAGGTATTGGGCGATTCTCGATACAGAGAGCTGTGGTGGTATGGATATGAAAAGGTGCACGTGGTCTTTTGAGACATGTCCCCGTATGATTTGTACACTGTACGTGGCACAGATCTCTCGGATGAGGTCCCGCACACGGGTGCCAATCCTTCCGGTGAGTACCGGTTTCTTGTATTTCGTCGTCCATACGAGATGATATTTGAGGTCAAAGACCGTGTGCGGGCCCTTACGGTACAGCTTCATGTGCCCATTCTAGCATTCTTGAAAGGTTCGCCTGAAGGCGAGGGGTTTGCTCCCAAAGATGGATACAAAGAATGGCACAAAAATACCGTGGCGTACGCCACGGTATTTTTGTGCCCGTTACTCCCTATCCACCAACCCCCAGCGGTACACATCCAATGAACTTTTCCCTTCAAACATATCGGACGGGTTTGGCAAGAATAGTTTTCGTGTACGCACATCTTCCGTGGCATCGGCAAGAAGGCGATGGAAAAGTGAAAATTCGCTCTCATGCTTCTTGAAATCAATGATATGTTTTTTCAACTGCGGTTTACCGTTCCTATTTTTTGTCTTTTTGCATTCATATACCAAAAACCGACGCACCGGTTTTTTAAATTCCGAAAGTACCGTGTAGTAGTTAAAAAGTGCTTGAAACATAAAAAGCGGGTTGTTGATGTCTGTGGCGCCGAAAAAACTCACGAATTTGTGGTCCACGATATCCACCGCGTCAGAGTCAACGCGCGACTCCACTACGAGGTCCGATATTGCCTTGATGGGCACCGGGATACCGGGAATGTGCGCAAGGACCTTCACCTCAACCCCAAGCACCGTATGCCGCGGCGGCCGATTTAAATAAAACGAAATGGCTTGGCTATATTCTCCTTCCATTGCACGACGCTTTTTCTTTTGTGCCGCAAGAGAACGGGCTTTGCCAAAGTCAATTTCAAAATCGGGAATATTTCGGAGATACTCCAGTCCAATTTGCATCGCATCCTCTTTCGGTACATTGCCGTAGAAATGCTGGAGGGCTATGTGCCCCGCGCGACCCACGGCAGACGCGGGTGTCCCCGGGGTATCATACACTCCCTCCACGTATCGCTTGTGCCACGCCAGAGGATTCCGCAGATACGCGATAAGTGATGAATAGCTCCAGTGTTGTATCGGATACCGCCGTCGTGCCATGACGCGATTATAACACGACCATTGTCTCACTTGACTTTCTTTTTCTGATGTGTAGAATACGAACACGCGTATGAAAAGAAAAGCGCATCAAGCGAATACATGGACATACATGGGTGTTATTTCACACCCTCTTTCCCCGTGCTTGTATTTAGCCGCGTGTGCTTAATTTCTCTCCCTCACTCCTGTTGAGAACACTCGGCTGAACAAAGGCCGAGATTTTTGTTTGGCATTAGAAGTTCTTTAACAACACAGAAGAGGAAGTAGATGAATCCGATTATTGTCTGTCATGGTACGCTCGTTGACTTGCCCCTCTGTGACGTGGAACGTGACTTGGAGCTGGCGCTTCGGTGGGTGAATTCTCCGATAAGCTATCAGTTCCTTAATCGGGACAGACCCATTACAAGAGACGAGGAGCAGCACGCATTGGAGCGTCTGAGCAAGAGCGATGACAAGCTGTTTCTCGTTATCGTTGACAAAACGACCGACGAGAGTATTGGCACATGTGGACTACATGGAATCCACCCGACGCACCGCTTCGCGACATACGGGATCATGATTGGCGAAGAGAGGTTTCATAACGGAGGTCGCGGAACCGAGGCGTGCAAACTCATCTGTGCTTTTGGGCTTGACGTACTCAACCTTCACAAGATCTGTGCAAGCGTCTATGCCAACAATCCGCGAAGCGAACGGCACATGAAGAAGCTCGGCTTTGTGGAGGAGGGGCGACGCATAGCGCAGATGTGGCGTTTGGGTGAGTGGGTGGACGAAGTCCTTCTCGGGCTCTTCTCCGAAAACTTCAGGCGTTAAACCAAAAAGAGCAGGGTTCTCGGCCCCTGTTCTTTTTGTTTCCCGCTAAGTATCAACTAATATAGCGTCTCTACCGAGGTCAGACCTCGGTAATTAAGCCATGAATTTAAAAAATATTCAAATTCCATACTATTATTGAAATAGCGTGGAAACGCGTTAGTATCAATAATTGCCCTTTCCGCCCTCTCAAATCCAGTGTAGTCAAGATAGCTTGATTGTTTATATTGCTGAAGGTGCTTTTTAACCAAAGAAAGATTCCGTATTCCCCTCTCTTTCCATTTTGGCTGGATTAATTCCACAGGATTTAGGTGGATATATGAGAAAATATATTTTAGATATTCATCCGTGTCTAGGTGTTTTGCTTTAAATCGCCCCTCAAAAAGTGTTCCGGTACGCTTATATTTTTCGTTGAAATACATACTATATGCAGTCCCAAGTTTTTGCATAAACTTGCTTATTCCCAGATGAGTTTTCTCGTGAACAACCATATGGAAATGGTTTTTCATGAGACAATAGGCACCAATATCACACAGAGTGTCTCCACGCCGTGACAAAAAGACGGACGTACCGAAAACATTTCGTGTTTCTACTCGCTTTGTCCCGTTGCACAAAAATAACAGACGCATAAATCGACCAGTGTCGTTTTCATCAAGAAAAAGATCCCTCTTTTCTGTTCCTCTTTGATATATGTGGTAATATTCGCCTTCAGAAAATTTGACTAATCTTGCCATACATCATATTATAACAGAGGTCTGACCTCTGTTATAGGTGGATGTTTTTAGAAGTTTTTCAATTGTTGAGATAACTTGTGTGTACGGATTTTTTCGTGCGCCTTTGCCTCAATCTGACGAATACGCTCACGTGTTACGCCAAACTCTTTCCCCACTTCTTCAAGTGTGTGTGACACGCCATCCATAAGCCCACTTCGCATTTCAAGAATTTTGCGTTCCTTTGGAGAAAGCTCGCTCAAGATTGCCTGAATGTGCTCGGCGAGAATACGCTGTGACGATTCTTGGTCCGGTGATGGCAGTCGGTCGTCTTTGACAAAATCACCCAATGTAGAACTGCCATCATCCTCTCCCACCGGCAATTCAAGCGATATCGTGTTTTGATTGATTTTCTGAATATGGTGAATTTTATCTACGTCCATACCCATTTCAACGGCAATCTCTTCCGGGAGCGGCTCGCGTCCAAGCATCTGTGCCAAACGGCGCGTAATGCGCTTGTACTTTGCAATCGTCTCTACCATGTGCACCGGAATACGAATGGTACGTGACTGGTCGGCGATGGCGCGCGTAATTGCCTGTCGAATCCACCACGTCGCATATGTTGAAAACTTGTAACCACGCGTCCAGTCAAACTTATCAACGGCGCGAAAAAGTCCGATATTTCCTTCTTGGATAAGATCAAGCAGAGTAAGATTTGGGCTTCGGTTCGCGTATTTTTTTGCAATGGAAACCACCAAGCGCAAGTTTGCGCGCGCCAGAGCACTTTTTGCTTCCTCATCACCATCTTCAATGCGACGAGCCAACTCTTTCTCCTCGGAGGCATTGATGAGCCGGTACTGCCCGATTTCACGCAAATACATCTGAATGGAATCATTTGATGCATCTTCGCGCGTGAGGGAGCTATCTCCCAAGAGCTCCCCACCAAGCATTCCCCCGCTCTCAAGGATATCCACACCCTCGGTGGAGAGATTCTCGTAGAGCTCCTCCATAAACATAAGGTTGTCCTCAACGTTGGGAAACTCTTTCAGGATTTCGTCATAGGTCACAAAGCCGCGCTCCTTGCCACGAGCAATGAGCTTGTCCGCTTTTTTATAGAGCGTCTCTTCCTTTTTTGTGCGAGATTTTGCTTTCGGCCCCGCTTTCTTCAGCGCGGGTTTCTTTACAATATCCTTTTTGCGCGCCGGTTTCTTTTTTGGCACTCGCTTCTTTGCGCTTTTTTTCACCGCTCGCTTTGGTGCGCGTTTTTTCGCCAACTTCTTCCGCGCAACTTTTCTTCGTGCCGGCTTTTTCTTTTTTGCCACGACTTTCTTTTTTGCGGCTTTTTTCTTTGTTATTTTTTTCTTTGTCGTTGCCATATGACTTTTGTGGATAATACCTACTGACGAACCGTTGCTTGTAATGTTTCAATCTGCTTGGAAATATCCTTGCATTCATTGAGCAATGTGTGCACGCGCGCCGTGTCTCCCATAGATTCCGCGTGGTGTACCTCCCCCACCTTCCCCGCAAGCATTTCCTTGAGAATATCGGCTTCAAGATGTGCGAGCATTTCTTTCGTATGCTTATCGATGTCTGCTCCTCCGCCAAAATATGCTTCCGCTTCAAATATCATCGCGTCCCGTTCGTGTGGGTCATCGGGTTCATAAAAAACATTGAGCTCCGTGAGACGCGCCCGCGTTTTCTCAATGTCGGGATTCTTTTCACCAAGTCCTTCTTGCCACAAAATAAGTCCGATGAGACGGCGCCGGAGTCCGTTCGGGCGCTCGGGTTTTTCCGATTCGGATTGTTCGGGAATATCGGAAGTATCTGCCGGAATCCGCGCAAGTGTTTCCCGCACCGCCTCCGGTGTCGTACCTAAGCGTGTCGCTATCTCGCCGATGAAATGTTCGCGATCAAGCGGGCGTGAAATATCCTTAACGATTGGCAAGATGAGCGACTCTATCTTTCGCGCACGCTTTCGCACATCATTTTCATCCGCCTCTACACGCGAAAGCATAAACGGCACCACATGTGTTGCGGCGCGAATTGCCGCTTTCCACGTTTCAATGTCTTTTGAAATCACATCCGCCGGGTCACTCCCCGCGGGGAGTGCCGCCACTTTCACCTCCATACCTTGCGCGAGCGCGCGTCGTGCCGATTTGAGCGCCGAGGTAATGCCCGCGGCATCCGCATCAAGCGCAAGTGCCAAATTTGGAGAGAGCCGCGCCAGTTTCGTGACATGGCGGTCTGTAAGTGCGGTGCCTTGAATTGCAACCGTATTGGTGTAACCCGCCTGATGCGCAAGCAACAAATCAAAGGGGCCTTCCACCAGAATAGAAAAATCGTATGAGCGAATTGCCGTTTTTGCCTTGTCATACCCAAGCAATACATCCGACTTCTTAAAGAGCGTCGTCTCCGGCGTGTTGATATACTTTGCCGGGTCATCTTTTTCAAAAATTCTCCCCGCAAAAGCAATCACCCTTCCGGAACTATCGGTGATTGGCACAATGATGCGCGAGCGAAACACGTCATACAGATTTCCTTTTTCGTGTCGTTTGATAAGCCCCGCAGTGAGCATTTCCTTTTCACTGAATCCGGCGCGTCGGAGATAATCATGAAGTGCGTGCCATTCCTCCGGTGCAAACCCGACCTGAAATACTTTCTCTGTCGCCTCGGTGATGCCGCGTGAACGAAGATACTCACGCGCGCTCGCCGCGCGCTCCAACCCGCGCACAAAAAACTTTGCCGCCGCATCAAGAACGGCAAACAGGCGCGCGCGTTCTGATTCCGCTTCCGGTGAAATACGTTCCATTTTTATCCCCGCGCGTTCCGCAAGTATCTTGAGCGCGCCGGGGAAATCCAATCCTTCAAACTCCTGCACAAATGAGAAAATATCGCCACCGCGCGAACAGCCAAAGCAGTAGTAGGAATTGCGGTCGGGAGACACGATAAACGACGGTGTCTTCTCGTTGTGGAACGGGCACTTCGCTTTGAAATTCTTGCCCGCTTTTTCAAGCTTAATATACGACCCGACAACGTCGGTAATACCAAGCCGCTCTTTGATTTTTTCTACAGTGCTTGACATTAGCTATCTTTTTGATATTTTGACTCTGAAGCTCTTTCCTACAAACCAAAGGGAGGCAACCTCGTGATCCGGGACGTCCTCTTCGTGTTAAGTTGGATTCTCATCAAGGCCCTCAACAAAATGTTCCGCCTCACCTACTAGTGGAGGCACACCCTCGGCTCGCGGCTCCTCGCGGGCCGCGTTTCGTTTTGTACTATAAAGAACCTTTGCTGCAGTCCTGCTATTCTATTCCTCGTCCTCGTTATCCACGATTTTTTCGTGGAGTTTGTCTATCAACTGGGCCTTTGGCCCACCATGAAAGCCGGTCCCCGCGGGGATCAAACGGCCGATGATAACATTTTCTTTGAGTCCGGTCAGATTGTCTGTCCGTCCGCGAATTGCGGCGCTAATCAGAATGCGGTTTGTATTCTGGAATGATGCCGATGAAAGAAAACTTGAGCGTGAGAGTGCAACATTCGTGATGCCATAGATGAGCGGTCGTGTTTTTGCCACTTCGCCACCTTCTTCTTTCACGCGCTTGTTTTCAAGAATAGCTTCCGCGATTTCCACAATATCACCATTGGTAAATCCGGTACCACCATTTTCAACCACCTTCACGCGCGAGAACATCTGCTTTATCACCACTTCAATGTGCTTGCGTGAAATGCTCGCGCCCTGCAATTCATAAATCTTTCCGATTTCGTGAATGATATATTCTTGCGTTTTCTCACGCCCCGCAAATTTGAAGAGCTTCACGAGGTCTGCCGAACCGTCGGTTAAAAGGTCGCCTTTTTCCACCGCATCACCCACTTTCACAAGCGGCATGCGACGGAAGTGTACGCCATATTCCACCGCGGACGCTTTCTTGTCTTTCTTATCGGCAAGTTCCGGCAAAATAGAAATAATTTTTTCCTTCCCGTCATCTTTAATCTCAAGCACTGTGCCCGATACTTCGGAGATAACTGCGGGATTTTTCGGCGGACGACGGTCAAAGATTTCTTCCACGCGCGGCAAACCTTGCACAATGTCTCCCCCTACCGACGCGGTACCACCGGCGTGGAAAGTTCGCATCGTCAACTGTGTTGCCGGTTCACCGATTGACTGCGCGGCAATGGTACCCACCGCCTCACCAAGGTTAATCGGCTTGCCATTTCCAAGGTCTTCCCCATAACACTTCTGACAAATACCACGGAGTGTCTCGCAGGTCATTGGTGAACGTACCCACGCCTCCGTGACCCCCGCGTCCGCGATACGGTCTGCATCTTCGTGTGTGATGTAGGCACCCTTCTTTGCAAGCACCGTGCCATCGGGAGCAATGATATCTTGTGATGCATAACGCCCGCGTATGTTTTTATTGAGGGGCACTATAATACCGCCCAGGTTCTGCACTGTGATGCGAACTCCTTCTTTGGTACCACAATCTTCTTCCGAAATCACCACGTCTTGCGACACATCAAAGAGTCGTCGCGTGAGGTACCCGGAGTGCGCAGTATTCAAAGCGGTGTCTCCCAATCCTTTACGCGAACCGTGTGTGGTGGTGAAATATTCAATCGGTGTCAAACCTTCCTTGCTTGATGAGAGAATCGGAAAGTCCAGCGTGCGCCCACCGGAACCCTGAATCAGTCCTTTCAAGCCAACCATGTTGGTAATCTGCCCCAAGTCTCCACGAGCGCCGGATTTCCACATGGTGAAAATAGAGCCGTTTTCATCGAGGGTCCCACCGACGAGCTTTTCCATATCCACGCGAAGCTTCTGCCAGATTTCCGTATCCAGGCGGAATTTTTCTTCGGCGGAGAGAAGTCCCTCTTCGTATTGCGCGGCAACTTCATCCGCCTTCTTTTCCGATTCATCAATAAGACCCGCTTTCTCCGCCGGAACCACCACGTCATCCAAACTGAACGTAGTGCCCGAATAGGTTGAATACTTGAATCCGAATGCCTTGATGCGGTCAAGGATGCCTCGTATCTCTTCACGATTGTAGCGGTCAATGATATCAGAGAGAATTGTCGCCATTTTCCCCTTCTCAATCTCCGCATTGATGTATGGATAGTCGGCAGGCAAAATGCCGTTAAAAAGCAACCGTCCAACAGTTGTCTCGAAAAGCTTGCCTCCGAATACCGCGTACTTTTCTTTTTCCGTTGGCAGTACTTTAATCTTCGCGCGAATATCAATGTCGCCAAAGTCGTGCGCGCTAATCGCGCTATTAGGGCCTTCAAAATATTTTCCTTCTCCCCTAGCGCCTGCGATTTCGCGCGTCACCCAATAGCACCCCAAAATGATGTCTTGGTGAGCCACTGAAATAATCGGCGAACCGCTTCCGGGGCCAATCAGGTTTATATCGGATGCCATGATGTCGCGCGCTTCCATCTGCGCTTCTTCTGAAAGCGGCACGTGAACGGCCATTTGGTCGCCGTCAAAGTCGGCATTGAACGCCTTCACGACGAGCGGATGCACCTGAATCGCGTTTCCTTCAATCAAAACGGGGCGAAATGCCTGGATACCAAGACGGTGCAGTGTTGGCGCGCGGTTCAAGAGCACATACTTCCCCGCAATTACCTCTTCAAGAATCGCCCACACCTCCGGTGTTGCGTCATCAATCAGCCGACCCGCACCGCGGATGTTGAACGCATACTCACGCTCAAGAAGTTTGGCAATTACGAACGGGCGGAAGAGCTCAAGCGCCATGTGTTTTGGCAAACCACACTGGTCGAGGTCCAATTCAGGCCCCACCACAATCACCGAGCGCCCCGAGTAGTCCACGCGCTTACCGAGAAGGTTTTGACGAAAGAGGCCCTGTTTGCCCTTCAAGTTGTCGGCAAGAGATTTCAGCGGACGACGCGCCGGACCCGAGAGCGCCGTTGAAGTTGAGCTTCCCTGGCGCATGGAATTATCAATAAGCGCGTCCACCGCTTCCTGTAAAATGCGCTTTTCATTTCGCAAAATCACACTTGGCGCCTTGATTTCCAAAAGTTTCTTCAGGCGATTGTTGCGGTTGATAACCCTGCGATACAAATCATTCAAATCACTTGTTGCGTGCCTGCCACCGTCAAGCGCCACCATCGGACGAATTGCCGCCGGAATCACCGGAATACGAATCAAAAACATCCATTCGGGACGCACGTCCGCCGACACCATCGCATCAATCATGCTCAAACGCTTGCGGAGTTTCGGCGTTTCGGTTGCCGATGCACTTTCAAGGCGCTCTCGAAGCTCGCTTGCAAGCGCCGGCATATCCACATCCTTAAAAATTTCATAGAGTGCCTCCGCTCCAATCCCCGCCTCAAACAAACCGCCGTACTTTCGCGCGTACTTGCCGTATGTCACATCATCAATCACCGTGTTTGGTGCAACAGAGACAATCTCTTGTTTTGTTGACTGGTATACTTCCTTGAGTTTCTCTTTTGACTTTTCATCTTGGAGCGCTTTTGATTTTGTCTTGTATTCAGTTTCGAGTTCTTTCAAAAGGCGCGCGCGCTCCTCTTCGGACACTTTCGTAACAATATAACCCGCAAAATAAACTACGCGCTCCACGTCAGATGCGGTAATGCCAAGCACCAGCGCAATCCGCGACGGTACGTTTTTCAAAAACCAAATATGCGACACCGGTACGGCAAGCTCAATGTGCCCCATGCGCTCACGGCGCACCACGGCGCGCGTCACCTCAACACCACATTTTTCACAGACAATTCCCTTGTAGCGAATGCCCTTGTAGCGCCCACAGTAACATTCAAAGTCACGCTCGGGGCCAAAAATACGCTCATCAAACAGACCATTCTTTTCACTGCGCTGGGTGCGATAATTAATCGTTTCCGGCTTTGTCACCTCTCCATGCGACCATTCCAAAATACGCTCCGGTGATGCGAGACGAATTGAGATCGTGTCGAAATCGTTGCTGTTGTCGTGGATGTTTCTTTTCATGGTGTAAACAATTATGCCTTATCTTCGTCAGACACGATGTGTAATTCCGCATCAAGCGCCAACCCGCGCATATAGTGCAAAAGCACGTTAAACGACGCCGGTGCGTTTTGAAACGCAATCCGTCTACCACGAATAATGGAGTCAAACGCCGCCGAACGGCCCATAATGTCGTCCGACTTCACCGTGAGCATTTCACGCAAGGTGTATGCCGCGCCATGACCCAAAAGCGCCCACACTTCCATTTCTCCAAATCGTTGACCACCGCCCTGCGCGCGACCTCCCAAGGGCTGTTGGGTAATGAGCGAGTACGGACCAATCGCGCGCATATGGATTTTATCTTCCACCATGTGCTCAAGCTTGAGCATGTACATGTATCCAACGGAAATGTCGCCTTCAAACTTATCTCCCGTGCGTCCGTCAAAGAGTGGAAGCTTGCCGCTCTCGGGCATGTTTGCCTTTTTCAATTCTTCTTTGATTTCCTGCGGTGTTGCGCCTGCAAACGGCGGCACGATTGCCTGATATCCAAGTGTATGCGCCGCAAGCCCGAGATGGAGCTCTAAAATCTGCCCCAGGTTCATGCGGCTCGGCACACCAAGCGGTGTCACCACGATGTCTATCGGCGTGCCATCGGCAAGATACGGCATGTCTTCCTGTGGCAAAATGCGCGAAATCACACCCTTGTTTCCATATCGTCCCGCGAGCTTGTCACCGACCGATACCGTGCGCAACTGCGCCACCTCCACATAAATCTTTTTGATAATGCCGGATTCAAGGGCATCACCGTTTTCACGCGAAAAAATACGTACCGAAACAATACGGCCGCGCTTGCCACCTTCCAAACGAAGCGATGAGTCCTTTACGTCGCGTGCTTTGTCTCCGAAAATAGAACGCAAGAGCCGCTCTTCCGGTGTGAGCTGTGATTCACCTTTTGGCGTAATTTTGCCCACGAGGATATCGCCCGAACGCACTTCGGAGCCCACGCGAATGATGCCGTCCTCGTCCAAATTCTTGAGCTTTGTTTCGCTCACGTTTGGGATATCGTTCGTGGTCACTTCCGGGCCAAGCTTTGTGTCACGCACATTGCATTGGAACTCTTCAATGTGGATTGACGTCATGACGTCATCCTTCACGAGGCGATTTGAGATCACGATGGCATCTTCAAAGTTTTGCCCCGACCAGGACATGAACGCGGCGAGCAAGTTTTGCCCGACCGCAAGCTGGCCATTGTCGCTTGATGATGTGTCGGCAAGAAGCGCACCTTTCTTTATCTTATCACCCACGCGCACCACCGGCCGCTGATGAAATACCGTAAAACCGTTGGTGCGAGAGAAATTGATAAGCCGATACTCGTCTTCTTTACCTTTGCTGTTTTTGACGACAATATGTTTTGCGTCTGATGCAATCACTTCTCCCGCTTCCTTCGCAAAAACAAGACGCCCCGAGTCGGCGGCGGCACGCGACTCCATGCCTGTTGCCACAAGCGGCGCGTCGGGACGAATGCAGGGTACCGCCTGGCGTTGCATGTTTGAACCCATAAGCGCGCGGTTTGCTTCGTTGTGGTTCAAGAACGGAATGAGCGAGGTTGAAGTGGAATATGCCTGGTTGGTTGCAACGTCAATAAGGTCAACATCTTTCGCGGGCACCATAGTCGGCCTGCCTTTCACGCGCACCTCCACACGCTCATCCAAAATCTTTCCTTTTTCGTCATAGTTGATGGCGGCATGTGCCACGCGATACTCTTCTTCTTCTTTTGCATTCAAATACGCGATCTCATCGGTGACCACGCCATTCTTTACCTTTGCGTACGGTGCTTCAATAATACCGAAATCGTTCGTGCGCGCGTATGTTGCTAAACGTAGAATCAAACCGATGTTTGGGCCTTCAGGCGTATTAATCGGACAAAGGCGCCCATAGTGGCTTGTGTGCACGTCGCGCACTTCAAATCCGGCGCGTTCACGCGTGAGCCCTCCCGGGCCAAGCGCCGAGAGCGTGCGCAACTGTTCCACTTCCGCGAGGATATTCTCCTGTTGCATGAATTGCGAGAGCGGGTTGGTAGTGAAAAATTCTTTGATTTGTGCCTGGAGTGGTCGCGGATTTACCAACAATGACGGAAGTGTGGTGTCGGCATCAATAATAGACATGCGGTCTTGGATGTTTCGCTTCATGCGTGCCAACCCGATGCGGATTTTCTGCTGCATCATTTCGCCCACATAGCGCACGCGGCGTGATGAGAGGTCATCAATATCGTCCGGAATTGAGCCGGTCGTCGTGTTGAGTTTAACAATGTGACTAATGACAGTAACAATGTCGTCCAAATCAAGCGTGTGGCGCGAGAGCGCCTTTGTGTCGGTTTCTTTGCCAAAACGATGATTAAATCGAAAACGACCAACTTCGGAAAGGTCATAGCGGTCTTCCGAGAAAAGACCCGTCACAAATTCACGCGCATTGTCTGCCGTCGCCAATTCGCCATCGCGGAGCTTCTTGTGTACTTCAATAAATGCCTCATCCGCGCCCTGGGTTGTGTCACGCTCCAACGTCGTCGTGATGTAGGGTTCCGCCTCCGGAATCTTTGCAAAGAGTTTTTTTATGTCGGTATTTCCAGCCGCTCCGAATGCGCGCAAAAGTTGTGTCGCGGGGAATTTTCGCTTGCGGTCTACGCGCACATACAACGCGCCGTGCGGGTCTGTTTCAATTTCAATCCACGCGCCGCGCGCCGGAATAAGCTTTGCGCCGAAATAGTGCTTACCACGGTAATCATCGGCTGAAAACAAAACGCCGAACGAACGAATAAGCTGTGGCACAATGACGCGCTCCACACCATTCACCACAAACGTGCCGTGGTCGGTCATCACCGGAAAGTCGGCAAGAAACACTTCCTGCTCTTTGCTCGTGCCAAGCGTTTTGTTGGTGAGCACCGCTTTTGCTTTGAGTTGTCCTTCGTATGAAAGTTTATTGTCTTTTGCGTAGTGCTCGTCATACTTCGGCTCGGCAAATTCCAAATCCTTAAACGAGAGCTCAAACTTTTTCCCTGAATAATCGGGAATCGGTGAAAACTCCGCAAAGATTTCCTGTGCGCCTTTCTTGACAAACCACGCGAACGAATCCCGCTGGGCCTGGGTCAGGTCGGGGATGTCCATCAACGGCTTCTTAAACTTCGCGAAGTGCTTTTGGGTAAGCGGCATATGCGCGATATGGGATGCGGGGGCACAAGAATCGAGTGACGCCACGAAGCCGCCCTCGATGTTCATGCCAGCCGCCTAAGCGGGGCGAGAAGTTTGTATCAAAATAAAAAACCCCACGCGTTTCTACTAAATGAGGCCGTATCTCATCGAAAACTCAATCATGCCCTCGGAGAGCCCTATACTAAACCCTCAGATTTGGAATGTCAAGCCCCCCATTTGTCAATGTGGATAACACACTAGATGCTGGTTCCCGGTCGCTAGCTACTGGTTTTGCGCACGATAGGGGCTCTGGGCGATAGGAACCCCCCGTACTACACACTACTTCCCCCTTACTACACGCTTCGTGCGCCACTTTTCAATCTCCTTATGATTACCTTTCGTGAGAACTTTTGGGACGCGGTATTTTTTACCTTTCCACTCAAGTACTTCGGGACGAGTGTATGTTTCGGGTGATGCCGTGCGTGTCTCTTCAAGTGATTCCCCTTTCCCAAGTACCCCGGGAATCTGGCGAGCAATCGCATCAAGCATTACGAGTGCCGGCAATTCTCCACCGGTCAAAATATATGGTCCCACCGAAAACTCTTTAATCGCGCTCGCGCCATATTCTTTTTTCAATGCCTTTTTCACTCGCGCATCAATTCCTTCATAGTGCCCCGCAATAAAAATAATGCTCTCTGCCTTTGATAATTTCTTTGCATCCGCATTAGTGAATTGCTTCCCACTTGGTGTTGTGAGAACGATTGTGCCCTTGCCCCTGAAAGCACTCTCCACTGCTTTTAAAAAAGGGGGTGCTTTCAAAACCATTCCCGGTCCGCCGCCGTACGGACGGTCATCGGCGGTCTGGTGTTTGTCGTTTGCAAAATCGCGCGGATTGATGGTTCGCACCGCGAGCATACCCGCGGTTTGCGCACGTTTGAGCATGGATGAGGAAAGATACCCCGCAACCGATTCGGGAAAGAGCGTCATAATATGAACGGTTTTCGTTTCTAATTTTTTATTTTTCATATCTTATCTATTGTTTCGTGATTCGTATTTCGTATTTCGTGCTTTGTCTCCAGTATAACGCAAAGCGGCTCCTCTCCGCTATGCGGAGAGGAGCCGCTTCATCGCCTTCTTCCAACCGGTACTATTCGTCGTTCTTGAGCTCCGCCATCGCGTCGTCTACCGACACCGATGAACCCGCTGAACGCATACCGCCAACCGGCTCATTGATTTTCAGATTAACGCGAGCGTCATTCTTCATACCAACAACGCGCAGGAGTGTGCGAATTGCCTTTGCCGTGTTGCCCGAGCGACCAATAATCTTACCCATGTCGTCCTTGTGAACATCAAGGGTAATCAAAACACCCATTTCGTCAACCGTGCGGCTTACTTTGACCGCATCTGGGTTGTCTACCAATGCCTTTACGACATACTCCAAAAACTGTACATCCTGTTCCATACTGTTCGTGCTATTTTCTAAAGCTTTTCAATTAAACGCCCCGTACGGTTCGGTACGAGATGTTTTCTGAAGGCATCATACAAAAACGACGCGGTGAAGTCAATTACTCGGTCGCCGGTTCTTCTGCCTGCTCCGGTTCCGGCGCTTTCTCTTCCTCGGTGCTCTGCTCCGTAGAAGCTGGTGTCTCGGCGCCGATTGGTGTTTCCGCCGCCTCTTCAGCCGATGCTTCCGCTTCAGGAGTTGCCTCTACGGCAGGTGCTAGCGCTTCCGCCTGTGGTGCCGCCGGTTCTTCCGCACCCTCTTTCACAATCGGACTTTTCTTTGGCAAAACATTTTTCTTCTTGCCTTCAATTACACCCTCGTTCACAAACATATTGTGGAGCGTGTCGGAAACCTGCGCACCCATGCCAATCCAGTGCTTCACGCGCTCGGCGTCAATTTTTTTCTCTTTCGTTTTTGGATTATAAAAACCGATACGCTCAATAAAGTCGGCGCTCTTTGGCCCGCGGGTGGACTCGGTCACCACCATGCGAAACGCAGGGTCGTTTTTCCGTCCGATTCTTTGTAATCTAATCTTAAGCATGTGAGCGCCATATTAGCAGACGAGAGCAGTATCGTCAAATAACTAGAATCATGGTAGACTGCGCCCATGAATACAGAGAAAAGGGACGTGCTTGTCGGCACAATAACGACAACGGCACGAGGTCTCGGGTTTGTCAGCACAGACATATATGACGAGGATGTCCGCATTGAGGCGGGGTTTTTAAATACTGCGCTTAATGGTGATGTGGTGGAAATAGCTCTTGACCCGGCCACGGGGGGTCAGAGAACGGGAAGGGTGATTCGAATAATAGAGCGCGCGCGAACTCGTTTTGTGGGTGTCGTGGAAGACATGAAGGGCACAGTTGCACCGGATGACCGTAAATTCTATGTACCATTTCACGCACCCTCACTCACACCCGGCGCACACATACACGACAAAGTATTTGTGGAGCTCGTGCGTTGGGATGACCCAAAGAAAAACCCTGAAGTACGCGTACTTGAGGTGCTTGGTGCCAAAGGTGAACACGAAGTGGAGATGCGCGCCATTCTTCTGTCGCGCGGCATTGTGTCTGATTTCCCCAAAGAAGTAGAGGATGAAGCAAAACAGTTGAAAGAACGCGCCACGATCACCGATGCAGAGATCGCCGAACGACGCGACATGCGTGAGGTGCTCACGGTAACGATTGACCCGGCGAGCGCGAAAGATTTTGATGACGCAATCTCGTTCCGAGAAATCATAAATCACAAAACACAAATCACAAACAAGGCACAAAAAACAAATTCTAACGGAGACAAGCTTTATGAAATTGGTGTGCATATTGCCGACGTGAGCCATTATGTGACGCCCGGAAGCGCACTCGACCGCGAGGCGCGCGAGCGCGGCTACTCCACATATCTGGTAGACCGCACGATTCCCATGCTTCCGGAAATACTTTCAAATGATTTGTGTAGTTTGAATCCAAAAGAGGACAAGCGCGCGTTCTCGGCAATCTTTACCCTCACGGCAGACGGCACTATCACGAAGCGCTGGTTTGGGCGCACACTCATTCATTCAAATCGCCGCTTCACGTATGAGGAGGCGCAAGGGGTACTTGACGGGGCGGAGCCAAACAGTGCCGAGGCGGATATGCTCACCGCATTAAACACGTTTGCAAAAAAATTTCGCACCGAGCGCATGCGTGAAGGCGCGATTGATTTTGAACAAGACGAGGTGCGTTTTGAACTTGATGACGACGGCAAACCCATTCGCATTTTCACCAAAGAGCGCGTTGACTCCCACAAATTGGTGGAGGAGTGGATGCTCGTTGCAAACCGAGAGGTGGCAACATTCTTGAAACCAAAGGAGGGGCGTCCCACCGGCGTTTTATATCGCACCCATGATTCACCTGACCCCGAGAAAATAGAGCAATTCAAGATTTTACTCAAGGCGCTTGGATATGACCTTCGCCCCGGAAAAGAAAAAGGTGTCACGGGAATGATGCTCAACAATCTTTTTGAGGAAATCGCGGGGCGTCCGGAAGAAGGACTTATCAAAACGGTCGCGGTGCGAAGTATGGCAAAAGCAAATTATTCCACGAAGAACATCGGGCATTTTGGCCTTGCGTTTCAAAATTACACGCATTTTACCTCACCGATTCGCCGCTACGCAGACCTTGCGGTGCATCGGGTGCTTGCCGACAAGTTGGCGGGACGCGCGCAAAATCAAGACGCCTTCGCGCTCTACACTCGCCTTGCCGATGAGCTAACCTCAAAGGAAATCTCCGTGACTGGCGCACAACGAGATTCGGTGAAATACAAACAAGTGGAATACATGAGCGCGCATGTTGGCGAGACATTCACGGGCATCATAACCGGTGTATCTGATTTTGGCATGTTTGTGGCGGAGGAAAACACAAAAGCAGAAGGTCTCATTCGTCTGCGTACACTTTCTGATGATTATTACGTGCTTGATCGCCCGCATCATCGCCTCGTGGGGCAAAAGAAAAAACGCACCTTCTCGCTTGGCGATGAAGTGCGTATGAAGGTTGCAAGCGCCGACTTGGACCAAAAAACGCTCGATTACGAATTGGCGTAAAACGAACAACGGCCCGAGTGCTACGCGCACTCGGGCCGACTGTGTCACGAAAGGTTTCCCCAACTTTCTCTCACCGCGACAATCAGTTGCGCCCCAGTGAACGGTTGGAGAAGGACAGGCACTCCTTCCGGTACGGAAGACAGGACGATTCCTCCGCCACCGGTCGTAAGAATGCATGCAACGTCACGGCGATACTCACGCACCCACCGAATGACATCGAGACCTGTCTCCTCGTACCCTTGGAGCTCCAATCCCGCGACGAGAAGTCCGATGCTCAGGTTCTCGTGGATATGCTGCTTCGCCTGTCCCGGGTGGGCGACGTAAATGCTCCCCCACTCCGGTAAGAACTGGCCGAGGAACGACACAATCACTCCGCGGAGTTGGGGGTCATCCTCCAACACAAGAAACTGTCTGTACGATTTCATCGCTGTATCCTCTCTTTCTTAGTTTGAGACCTCCGTGGTCAAAATTTTTAGAAGAGCTTCAAAACACATTTTTACACAAAAAAATACTCTATGTCAACAGGACAAAAATCTATTCTAATATTCTTAAGAATATTAGAATAGATTTTTGTCTAAATGTTGCTCGATTTTTACCCCCCCCTCTATCTTTAAACTTTCATCTTTAATCTACCCTACTTCGCCACTCGTACCGCCTCGTCAAATGCCACCGAAATAATTTGAGAAACCGCGTCTGAACCCATGGTGACGCCGTAGAGAACACCCGCGCGACTCATGGTCTCGCGGTTGTGTGTAATTAAAATGAGTTGCGAGTGCTTTGCCAATGTCTCAATCATGTCGCCATAGCGACGGCTATTTGCCTCATCAAGCGCCGCGTCCGTCTCGTCCAAAATCAAAAACGGTGGCGGGTTCACCTGACTCATTGCGAAAATAAGCGCTATTGAGGTAAGTGCGCGCTCACCACCCGAAAGCATATCAAGTCCGCGGATTTTCTTTCGTGGCAGAGACACTTTTATTTCAATTCCTTCTTCGGTCGAGGCATCTTCTTCATTTTCACTTCCTTCATCCGTGAATTCATCGCGGACGCGGCGCTTTCGCTCACGCACGAGCGAAAGCGCCGCCATTCCCCCGCCAAACATCAGCGCAAAAAATTCCGCAAATTGGGCGTTAATCTTCCCAAGCCCATCGGTAAACATATCAGCAAGCTGTGTTTCCAAATCAGCAATTAGAGATTCGAGCGATTCCGCAGACGTGGCGAGGTCGGCAAGCTCACGCTCGAGAAACTCGTCACGCTCACGCACACTTTCGTATTCTCTCATAACTTCGTCACTACCGGATGCGCCGGCGTCTTCAATGCGCAACTTGAGCTTTTCAATAATACGGCGGCGGACTTCCTGCTCTGCGCGAGGTTCGGTAAGCGCCCCTTTTTCATCCAACTCCTCGCCTTCAAAATCAACCGACTCGCGTCCAGCCAAAAGTGCCGCCTCGGTGAGTTCAACCTTGAACGTATTTTCTTCAAGTTCGAGTCGCTCCAGCGCCTGCGCAACCATTTGGAGCTTCATGGAAATTTCATTTTTCCGTGCCGTCAGTGTAAATACTGTGCGCTCCGCTTCGCGCCCTTTTTCTTTTTCTTTTTCACGGTCGGCAATGCACGCATCATATTCACGGCGCGCCTGCTCTTCCGCCTGTTGTGCGTTTTGTCGTGTGCCTGCAAGTATCTCCTTCTCTTTCAAAAGTTCTGCAAATGCGGCGTCTTCCGTTTTATCATGCACGCCCGAATCAACCCGCGCACGAAAAGAATTAAGCGCATCACGAAATGTGCCAATCAGAATGTGTATTGCTTGCATGTCTGCCGCACGGTCAGCATTCGCAAGCCATGACTCAAGCGCATCGAGAAAGTCGCGCACATCGTGTGCCGGAACAGGCAGTGCGGCAGATTCTTTGCGACGTATTTGGCGCTTCTCTTCAAGTGCCACCATTCCTTCCACGCGCCCGAGCTCGCGCGTGAGTCGCTCTGTCTCTTCCCGTGCTTTCGTCAGTGTGTCGTGCAATGTGGTAAGTTTCTTTGCCGCGGTGTCGTCGGCATGCTCACTTTGAAGTGTATGCTCCGCCGATGTGAGGTCCTTTTCGATATCGCCCTTTTGTGCCAAAAGTGGCGCGCGCTCACCTTCAAGTCGCGCGCGCTCGCGAGACAAATAAAATTTTTCTCTCCTGAAATATTCACGATAACGTACGGAGAGCTCTTTCGCTTGCTCAAGCGCTTTTTTCACTTTCTCCACCTGACTCGCCAAAAACTTCAGATGCGGGCGAATTTCCTTTCGCAATCCCTCCACCTGCGCCATATTGTCGCGCGTCTTTTCAAGCTTGCGCAGTGACTCTTCTTTTTTGTATTGAAACGTCTTGAGTCCGAGCGCGTCCTCAATCATCGCCTTGCGCTCACGCGAGTTCACCGAAAGAACCCTATCTGCCTCACCTTGCGAAATAATATGATGCCCCGACGCGCCGATGTGTGCCGAGGAAAGAAGTTCCATGATATCTTTGAGGCGTACGGCCGTACCGTTTATGGCATACTCGCTTGATGCATCGCGATGAATCGTGCGCGTGATGGTCACCGTGTCAAAATCTATCGGCAAAAGGCGCTTGCCGCTTTTTTGCGCATTGTCAAAGGTCATGGAAACGCTTGCGCGGTTTGCGCGTGACGCACTGCTTGAGCCGTTGAAAATAAGGTCTTCGGTGCGTTTGCCGCGCATGCTTTTCATGGATTGTTCTCCGAGCACAAAGCGAAATGCTTCAGCAACGTTTGATTTGCCCGAACCGTTCGGTCCCACAATCGCGGAAATTGGCGTACCAAAAGAAAGAGCCGTCTTTTTCGCAAACGACTTAAATCCCGAAAGCTCAATTTCCTTGAGGTGCATAAAAAAAGTGTAGCATAATTCCTATAGAATAAAGAAGGAGGCGGCTCAATGACCGCCCCCAATCGCCAAAGTTCTCCAACTTACGGCAAGAGAACCCTGTGCCCCGAATCCTCCTTGTCGCGCACAAGAAAGTTGGGCGCAAGAAACACTGATAAGAAGTGCTCAATGATTTCGGAGCACTTCCGTACGATCTCTTCGTTTAGGAAAGTGAGTTCGTTCTTTTGAACATAAGGTGAGCTCTGGTCTCTCACAAATCTCATAAGGTCCGTTTCTTCCCTCGTGAACCCGTCCTGCCCAGCCATGTCCTCGAAGAGCTTTTCCGCCTCCTCCTTCCATTCTGATCGCCTCCTACTCCACAACTCTGCAGCTACTCCCAGCGGACTCCTGGAGCGCGGTGGTGGTTCTACTGGCTCGTCACTATCAACGTCAATCCACCCCACCCTTCTTGCCCACGTCTCAGAAAGCTGTTGGCTTTCTGGGTCAATGCCACGCAATAGCATAACCATGGAGAAGCCGAGACCTGCGCACTCGCGCAACACCGCACGGCGATGAAGTGCAAAGATAGAATGTTCGTCGAGCAAACGTAGAGGTTGTTGCGCACACGGTAGCTCCAGAAAGACCTCGAAGTCATCCTCTATTCTCATTGCTCGATTTTTAAAACCCGCATCCGATGTTGTCTTCTTTGCGTCTGCTCGATAAAGAAGCAACACTGTGGTATTCACTAGAGCAATCGCCCCCGACACAAGTCGCCGCGCAACTTCTACACGCGTAGATTGTCCAGCGACAATATCTTCCCGAGCATCCTCAAAGGACGTATCCCCAAGGGAATACTCTGAAGTATTGCAGTACGTGGCAAGAACCCCTCCAATCTGGTTATGCCTTCCTGCCCAACCCAACGCCTGAAGACGATCATGCTGTGCAAGGTTGTAGCAGTTTGAACTTCGAGCCAAGAGATCTTTCGCGCGCACCCTACCAGGCCACAGGATTGACGCTGCTTTCAGCAAACGGCCTGCCTCATCTATGAACGGAACATAGGCAAGCCTGGCCACTTCTTCTCGCTGGACAATTGAATCCCAGTCTATTCCAAAGTTCACTCCAAACATTGTGTCCTCCTTAGAGACGTTTGTTTCCCATTTATATGAGTCCTTTGCAAGAATATACTTCTTGTCTACATGCGTCAATAAAATTTGGATTTGACATCCTTGGCGACAGCACTACAGGATGAGGTGGCATTCGGGGCGCGAGGGGGCTTTGCCCCCTCGCGCCATCTTCTTTTCTATACCCTATTGGCTAAACCCTATGACCTACCACTACTCCCACCCCCTCTTCACCAATGCCTTCTGCGCCGCGTCCTGTTCCGCTTCTTGCTTGCTCTTTCCTTCTCCTTCCGCAACCAAATCACTGCCCAAAAAGACACCCACGGTGAAGTGCTTGTCGTGGTCTGGTCCCTCTTCGGAAACCATTTCATAATTCGGTGTAATAGATACCCTTTCTTGTGCCACTTCCTGGAAACGACTCTTCGCGTCCTGCCACAATCGTCCGGCAACCATTTTTTCCGTTTTTGGAAGCAAATATTTCGCAATAAACCCACGCGCAACGTCATACCCTTGGTCAAGAAAAAGTGCGCCCACCACCGCTTCAAATGTGTTTGCCAAAATGTACTGTCGTGCACGCCCCGTGTCTTTCGCTTCGCCTTTTGAAAGTAAAAGATAGTCGTTCATGCCGAGCTCGCTTGCTGTCTCCGAGAGCGATGTCGTGTTGACAAGCGCCGCGCGATACGAGGTGAGATCGCCCTCCGGATGCTCCGGGTATTTTTCAAACAAATGCTCCGTGGTCACCAATTCAAGCACCGCGTCACCCAAAAACTCCAAACGTTCATTGTGCGCTTTGCCGTGCCCGCGGTTCTCATTCAAAAAAGAGCGGTGCGTGAACGCCTGCACCAGCAATTCGGGGTCGGCAAACATCACGCCTATTTTTTGTGAAAATTCTTGCACTTTTTCCATGTTATTTTCCCTTTTTTGATTTGGCGTCCTTTTCCAAAAGAAGTGTGATTGCCTTTGTCACAATCGGCAAAATGTCGTCGTAGATATTGAGGTTTACGATATCGGCGAGTTTAAACCAGCGCGCATCATCAAGTCCGCCCGTCGCGCCGAGCACCAAATCCTGAAATGGCGCTTTGGCGAGGTGGTACACCACGCGCTTGCGAATCTTCCCCTTCTCGGGATGTGACGCGACATACTCATTCGTGCCAAGCTCTTCTTCCACCTCAATCGGAAGTCCGAGTTCTTCTTTTATCTCTCGTATAATTTCATCGGCGACATTTTCTCCTTCCTCCAAATGCCCTTTTGAGAGCGTCCAGTGTCCAAACACATCATGCACGAGTGCCAGATACAGCATGCCTTCGTGGTTGGCATATACAACAGCGCCACCGAGTGTCTCCACGGGAATCTCGTCCGGCGACAATGGCTTTTTCTTTTTTGGCGTATCGTTTTTGCCCGGCTCACCAATCTCTTTATACACCGAACCCAGAACGCCGTTTACGAATTTGCCGCTTGCGTCTCCGCCAAAACTCTTTGCCAGCTCAATTGCCTCGTTGATTGCCACCTTTGGCGGTACTTCATTGCGGTCGGCAAACAAGAGCTCATAGAGCCCAATACGCAGTGCGTTTCTGTCTACCGGAGAGATTTTATCGAGTGGCCAGTCCGGCGCCGCCTTTTCAATAATGGTGTCCAGGTCTTTCTTGCGTTCAATAATATTTGAAAGGAGTGAGTCCATGAAGCGCTGTTCCAAAGCACCGATCTCACCGATCGCATCCTTCTTGATGCCCATGCCGGGCGCAAATTCTTGCGCATTACGAAGTAGGATCTCCCGCGGACTTTCATCCGGGCGAGATGCAACATCCCACTCAAAGAGAGTTTGAAGAACTATGGAGCGTGCGAGATGGCGATTGGCCATGGTGTGACTGATTTGACTATAGCAAAGAACTTCTAAAAAAGAAAACGGCAGCGGTGCCGTCTTCTCCACAGATGTGACTATGACTTGTCTTCATTGTTTGATTCGCTCTCTTTTTCCACCTCTTGCCCGAGCGCCTTAAGTTTTGCCGCTCGGCGTGCCGCCTTATGCTCGTTGATTGCTTTCACATCTATAACCGCGCGCCCTCGATAGGTACCGCAACTCATGCAGGCCGTGTGGCGAAGATGCTCGGCACCACATTCGGGGCACTTGGAAAAACGCGGCTCGTTGAGGCCGTGGTGGCTCCGGCGGTTGCCGGTGTGTCCTTTTGTGTGTCGCATCCGTACAGACATATGAACGCCATTCTACATACGAACGGCCATTTGTGCAAGCGGTGCAGATATGAGCATCCATGAGGCCCGAGTACCAGATTGTGTATGCATCGGGCACGGAAAAGAGGCAATAAACAGCATCCCTGAATAGAGCGATTAATCGCCCTATTTGTGCACCGGTATTTTCAATATTTACAAATACCGCAGTCAATCGCGGTATTTGAATTCAGCGCCCGAGGATTTAACCTCTTGGCTGCCGAGGTTTGCCGAGGTTTAACCTTGGGAGCTTCCCAAGGTTAAACCTCGGCAAGATTTCGTGGGAGTTTCCAGATTTCTGAGAAAACTTTTTCGATGTTCGGGGCACAGACCATTTTGTTCAAGCGCTTGATAGTGTGCCCTGGTTCCATATCCCTTGTGTTTCCCAAAGCCATATTCCGGGTATTTTTCATGAAGCCCGCGCATGCGCCTATCACGGAGCACCTTTGCCGTAATCGCGGCAAGCATAATGGCACATTCACTACTGTCCCCGCGGATAATGCTCTTTTGGTTCGTGTAGCGCTTTGGTGCTGAAAGTCCGCCATCAAGGAGAATGGTAGTTTCGCGATGAACGGAAAGCATTTCAAGTGCCCGCCCGAGCGCGTGCTCAATCGAGAGCACAATCCCCGCCAAATCAATCGCACGCGCTTCAGTGAATGTGACGGTGTATGTGAGGAGTCCTTCGCGCACGGCTTCTTCAATACGCGTAAATACTTTCTCACGCTGACGCTCGCTTAATGTTTTTGAGTCGCGAAGCGGAAATCCGTCAAAAAATTCTCTCACCTTATCGTCTCGCACCGATACTGCACCAACAGCCACCGGCCCCGCAATCGGCCCCCGCCCCGCTTCGTCAATACCCACAATGGAATCAAGAATCATGAATTAAAAATTACAAATACCAGTGTAGCAGACCGTCCGCATACACAACCTGTCTGCCGACGGGTAGATTTTTGATTCATGATACACAGTATTTTTGACTATGCGACACTTCTCTGCCCTAACCACTCATCTCTCTTTGTTCCACAGATATACTGTTTTACCATGTACCCATGACTCGCCCCGCCATCCATCTGAACGCGCACAGCCACTATTCCCTTCTTTCGGCACTGCCAAAAATCCCCGCACTCGTTGCCGCGGCAAAAGCCGCCGACATGCCCGCCATCGCGCTCACCGATAATGGCAATCTCTACGGTGCGATCTCTTTTTATAAAGAATGTAGAAAGCAGGACATAAAGCCGATTATCGGCGTCGATTTTTATGTTGCCACGCGCACTCGGCATGATAAAGAGGCGGGGATTGATAACCGCCGCCATCGACTGATACTCCTTGCGCGAGATGAAGAGGGATACAAAAATCTCATTAAGCTTGTGACCTATTCGCACCTTGAAGGGTTCTACTACAAACCGCGCATTGACGATGAGCTGATTGCCAAGTATGGCGGACATCTTGTGTGTATTGTGCCACCGGCAACGAGCGCGCTTTCCGCATCATTTCGCGCACACAACATCGATGAAATCAGCTCGCGTCTTGCCACATACCAAGACGCATTTGGCAGTGAGCATGTTTTTTTGGGCATCAACAGTCACACGGGAATTGACGGTAGCGACATCCTGAATGCGTCTATTATTGATTTCGCACGCCAGACCGAAACCCCGCTCGTGGCGCTCCAGGAAATTTTCTATCTCACGCCGGAAGATAAGAGTGCGCGCAATACACTTCTCTCCATACAATCAAGTGGCAGTCGCGCCGGTGGGTTTGGAAACGACGACGCCGACTTTTCATTCCTCACACAGGGGGCAATGCAAGAACTCTTTCGCCACGCTCCGGACGCACTTGAAAACACTTCACGCATTGCCGATATGTGTACTCTGGAGCTTGAGCTCGGTAAGTGGATGTTCCCACATTTTGAAATTAAAAGCGGTCTATCGCCCGAAGAGGAACTGCGACGTATTACCGCCGAGGGGCTCACGCGCCATCCCGAAGTGGCACAAAACCCCGAATCAGAGGCGCGCATTGCGTATGAACTTGAAACCATTTGTAGCAAAGGATATGCGCCGTATTTCCTTGTAGTGAGCGACCTTATGCGATACGCGCATGAGAACGGCGTCCTCACCAACACTCGTGGCTCTGCCGCCGGTTCACTCGTCTCATATCTCACCGAAATAACCACGATTGACCCGCTTGCGTACGATTTGCCATTCGAGCGATTTCTAAACCCATTTCGTCCCTCACCACCCGATATCGACCTTGATATCGCCGACAATCGCCGGGATGAAATGATTGAATACACGCGCGAGAAATACGGAGCAGACAAAGTCGCGCAAATTGGGACATTTGGCACCATGATGGCGCGCGGCAGTGTGCGTGACACCGCCCGCGCACTCGGATTTGATTACGCAACAGGCGACCGTGCCGCAAAATTGATTCCATTTGGAGCACAAGGATTCCCCATGACGATTGACCGCGCACTTAAAGAAGAGCCCGACTTCAAAAAACTGTACGAGGATGATGAGGATGTGCGTCGCGTCGTAGATATGGCAAAAAAAATTGAAGGTTGCGCACGTCATATTTCGGTGCACGCCGCCGGCGTGGTGATTTCGCCAATCCCACTTGTGGATATCGTTCCCACGCAGTATGACCCCAAAGGTGAAGGGAAAATCATTACGCAGTATGACATGCACGAGGTGAAGGAGGCGGGACTCTTGAAGTTTGATTTCCTCGGGCTCAAAAACCTCGCCATCCTCGCCGATGCAATCACGCGTGTGGAAAAAATATATGGTGAAAAGGTGGATATTGAAAACGTACCACTTGACGATAGGAAGACCTTTGCCATGCTCACGCGCGGTGAGACGATGGGGATTTTCCAGCTTGCCGGAGGTGCCATGACACAGTTTTTGATTGAACTTAAGCCGACAACCGTGCACGATTTGAACGCCATGGTGGCTCTGTATCGCCCGGGGCCGATGAAAAACATCCCGAAATATATTGCGCGAAAACACGGCAAGGAACCTGTCACCTACTACCATCCGAAGATGGAAAAATTTTTGGATAAGTCGTACGGTATTCTGGTTTATCAGGACGACCTGCTCTCAACCGCGCTTGAGGTTGCCGGTTACACATGGCAGACCGTGGACAAATTTCGTAAGGCGGTCGGGAAAAAAATCCCCGCCGAAATGGCACGTCAGCATGAAATCTTCGTTGCCGGGTGCATTGAGCATTCGGGTATGACCAAGAGTCAGGCGGAAGAGTTGTGGGATTTGTTTGAACCGTTCCAAGGGTATGGTTTCAACAAAGCACACGCCGCAAGCTACGGGCGCGTGGCATATCAAACCGCCTACATGAAAGCGAATTATCCGGTGGTATACATGTCGGCAATTCTCACCGCGGACGCGGGTGACGTTGAAAAAATATCAGAAGCAATTACCGAGTGCGTGCGCATGGGCATACCGGTGCTCCCCCCCGATATCAATGAAAGTTTTTCCGATTTCACGGTGGTAAAGAAAAAGGATTCCGAAGATGGGGTGGAGCGTATTCGTTTTGGGCTCTCAAGTATCAAAAATTTTGGAGAAGGTATCGGGAATGTGATTATTGAAGAACGCAAAGCAAATGGAAAATTCTCCTCACTTGCTGATTTTCTCTCACGAATTCACGACCGTAATCTCAACAAAAAATCACTCGAGTCACTGATCAAGTGTGGCGCACTAGACAGATTTAGAGAGCGCGGCGCGCTACTCGCGGCAATGGATGAAGTGCTCGCATATAACCGCGCAATCGGTAAGGCCCCCGAACACCAGGACTCACTCTTTGGCGCCGAAGCAAGCGGTCCGGTGCCCCTCACGGTTCCCGAAGCTAAGCCGGCGACATTGGCCGACAAACTCTCGTGGGAAAAAGAACTTCTTGGTTTGTATATTTCCGGTCATCCGATGGAGGTTTATAAGAATGCAATTCCTTCGTCTGCACTCTCTATCAGCAAAGTGATGACACTTGAATCCGGCATGATGACTGCCATGTATGGTGTCATAGATGAGTGTCGCGCGATTATGACCAAGAGTGGAGAGAAAATGGCATTTGTGAAGCTCTCCGACATGAGTGGCGGCATTGAGGTGGTGTTTTTCCCGCGCACATATCGTGAATTCCGCGACCTCCTCGTACCCACCGCGTGTATTGCCGTGAAAGGACGCCTCTCCGCGCGAAATGGTGAAAAAAGTATCATTGCCGAACACGCCAAAGCATTGTCTCCTTCTGCTTGACCGGCACCTGCCCACGCAGTACGATAGAGCAATGAGTTTCCTTAAAAAAACGCCAAATGCCGAGTACGTACGCCACACGCTTGCGCATCTTTTAGCGGCGGCGGTACGCGATGTGTACCCACACGCGCTCCCCACGATTGGTCCGGCAATTGAGAACGGTTTCTATTATGATTTTGATTTTGGCAACACGCCCCTCAACGAGACCGATTTGCCAAAACTTGAGGCGCACATGCGCGAGCTCTTGCCGTCGTGGAAAAACTTCGAGCACCGCGAAGTGAGCGCGGATGAGGCGCGCGATTATTTCAAACACGCGACAAAGGGCGGCAACCGGTACAAGGCCGAGCTCATTGATGATTTGGAAAAAGAAGGTGCCACCATTACGCTCTACACATCCGGCACGTTCACCGATTTGTGCCGTGGCGGACACGTGGAGCACCCGGCAAGTGACATCAAAACGGACGCATTCGCACTCTCGCACATTGCCGGCGCGTACTGGCGCGGTGATGAAAACAAACAACAACTCACGCGAATCTACGGACTCGCTTTCCCCACCAAAAAAGAATTGGATGCGTATATCCTCATGCAAGAGGAGGCAAAAAAACGCGACCACCGCAAACTGGGAAAAGAGCTTGATCTCTTTACCTTCTCTGATTTGGTTGGTCCGGGGCTCCCTCTGTGGAGTCCGAAAGGTACCTTGCTTCGCAATTTGCTTGATGACTTTGTGTGGCAACTTCGCAAAGAGCGAGGATACGTGCGCGTGGAAATCCCACACATCACAAAAAAAGATTTGTTTGTCATGAGCGGCCACTGGAGCAAATTCAGCAATGAACTCTTTAAGTCAACAACGCGCGAGGGACATGAATTCGCATTGAAGCCGATGAACTGCCCATTTCATACGCAGATTTTTGCGCGCAAACAATGGAGTTATCGCGATATGCCGCAACGATATGCCAATACCACCATGTGCTACCGCGACGAGCAAACCGGTGAGTTGTCGGGGCTTTCGCGTGTCCGCGCCTTTACCCAAGATGATGCGCACGTCTTTTGCCGTGAAAGTCAGGTGAGAGATGAGGCGTTTAAAATCTGGGACATTATTGAAACATTCTATGGCACATTCGGTTTCAAGTTGAAAGTGCGCCTTTCCACGCATGACCCCGAACATATGGACAAATTCCTCGGCGACATTTCAGTGTGGGAACGTGCGGTCAATAATTTTAAGGACTGGCTCAAGGAACGAAAAGCGGAGTATGTCGTTGGTATCGGAGAGGCGGCGTTTTATGGCCCAAAAATCGACTTTATTGCAAAAGATTCTCTGGGGCGCGAATGGCAGGTGGCGACAATTCAAGCAGACCGCAGTATGCCGGAGAGTTTTGGCCTTACATGCACAAACGAAAAAGGTGAAGAAGAACGCGTAGTCATGCTCCACGCCGCGATTATGGGCTCCATTGAACGTTTCTTGTCGGTCATGATTGAACACACCGCCGGTAATTTCCCGCTTTGGCTCTCGCCTGTGCAGGTGAAGGTGTTGCCCTTGAGTGATAAGTTTCTAAAATACGCGGAGAGTGTTGCGGATGCGCTACGCGATAAAAATATTCGTGTGGAATTGGATGACAGCGCCGAAACACTCGGGAAAAAAATACGCAATTGGAAATTGGAAAAAGTGCCGTACGCGCTCGTACTTGGCGGTGAGGAAGAAAAGAAAAAAGAGGTTACGCTTGAGAGCCGTGACAAGGGCAAAGTGGGTACCTTGTCTGTTGAGAAACTTTCGGAGCGATTACTGAAAGAAATAGGAGGGAGGATGAGCTTGTAAACTTATAATAAAACGATTTCAGCCCCGCCCCTTCGTACGAGAGGGCGGGGCTGGTTGTTATCTAATCCTTTCCACCTTTGCAAGTTGGTCTTTGCTCTCGCCCCGACGAGCACAGGCCTCCGCGTTGTCGAAGCACTCACGTGCCTGCGACATATTGCCAACCGCCCGGAAAACCGTGCCACAGTGGCGAAAGATCCGCGATGCCTGTCGCGGATCGGATACGTCAATGCCATGCGCCACGACGATATGGCGAGCGCGTTCAGCACACTCGCCCGCATGCCTCTTGTCTCCGCGCGCAAGATACACCTGCGCCTGTCCAACACGCAGAAGCGCCTCGGTGTGCGGAACCGGCTGTCTGTACTTGAGTGCGCGCAAGATACACTCAAGCGCAAGTTCGCTTCGTGGGTTGAGTCGTCGCAAGCATGACTGAATCACATCCAGTTGGTTTGCGGTGAGGCCCTCTATCCCGACGAGCACGAGAGCCCCGCGGGCACAGCAATACGCAAACAACGCGTTGACCACAGCCACAAGAAAGCGTTGGCTCCTGAAGGCGGAGTTTGCTGCCGAGTAGTGGGTGGATGCGATACCAACGAGAACGAGACGCGTTTCGTCTTCAGCGATCAGTGGCCACCGTGTGCGGACACATTCCCACACGGCACCATCGATACCCCAGTATCGTCCCTGCCAGTGCTTTTCGGGAAACGACAGAGTAGTTCGCTTGTTCATGCAAATACCTCCGAGGTCAAGGTGGAATTGTCTAGGTTCGTCTGTACAAAAGATACATGAAAATAGCACTTTTGTCAACTTCAAAAACAGAGACGCGCCGACGTGCGGATGCACGTGGCGCGTTGCCGGTCGCTCACCAGAAGATGAAGACCAGAATAGTGGCCGCCAAGGCCACCACGAACCGAGCCCTCGGCGGCTCCGCCGAGGACAACTCGAGCGTGTACCAGGTAGCGTTCATGGCCACCTCCTTCCGTGCTGTATTGTATCATAGAAAAATTAGAAGTCAACTGCCCCAAGAAAGAAAAAGGCCGCCCGAGAGCCGGGCGGCCTGTCGCGAGCCGAAGCTCGCAAATGTCAGGAGAGGAGGGTCATTCGTAGATAACGGGGAGCTCCTCGGAGTACACCACGATATCTCCCGCAAGAACACGGGCGAAGTAGTGCGCCCCATGGGCGGGATGGTGTGCTTCCGCATCACTATCCCACGAGATGCTACCAGTCAGCGACTGGCCACACCCCCTGGCGAACGGAAGCTCTTCCTTGACTCTTGTCGAGCTACCGTTCACCCAGAACACCTGAACGGAACCGGAGAGCCCGGATACCGTCCAGTCGTACGTGACATCCACATGGTGATACCCACCTTGCGGGTGATGGCTTGCAATCACCTCCCCGTTCGCGACAGACCACGAGGGAGACGAGTTGCAAACCGAGCACAACGGAGCACCGTGCTCCTTGCTCGTTCCGGACACCACCACGAACGCACCGGAAACGAGTCCCGGCCCGATCGGCTGTGAACAGCTCGTGTGAATGGTCGTGTGATACGAGCCGTTCACGTAAACCTTGATCTCTGTGCCGAGGGTCCCCGCGAACCCCGATGGCACCGAGCCAGTGTACGGGTTCACCGTGAAGGTGCCGTTCGCCGCCACGTGGGCGTCGAACAGGGTGTGGTAGGTGGAGCCGTATTGGCCCTTCACCTTCACCTGCGCTCCCTCGTTGCCAAGGTAGCGCAAGGTGAGCTGGGACACCTTCCCCTCACACTCGCACACGGGCGGTGGTGGGTTGACCACCACCGAAGCATTGCACGAGGTACTGTCACCGACGGCATTCACCAAAGAAAGGTTGTACGTGGTGTCCCCGGTCGGACTAACCACAGTCGAACCGTTTGGCAATGCCGCCTGGATTCCACCGGGGTTTACTACCCCGGCAGAGGCACCGCTCGTTGTCCACGACAGAGTCGTGGGCTCCCCCAAAGTGATCGTCGACGGGTTCGCCGTAAACGACAGACAGGCCGGCGGCGGAGGTGGCTGGACGTTGACGTCCAGCTTGCAGTCGTTGTTCTCCCCTCCGGGTCCGGAGAGGCGGAGCTTGTGCTCCCTGCCCGACGTGATGTTGCCCACCGTCAACGTGCCGTTTGCTGGCACGTTGCCGATGTCCGGCGGCGGTACACTGCTAATGTAGCCAGTGTCCGCACCGGTGCTCCCCCACGCGAGCGCGAGGTTGCCACCGTACGGTACGGTCACCGTGCCGGACTGCCCGTTGCCGGTGAAGAATGTGCAGGACGGCGGTTCGGGTGGCGCCGCCGACACCGTGATGTCGAACCACGCACTGCCGCATTCGTTCGTAGCCGTGCCAGTCGCACTGTTCGGCACTGCCGACGTTGCAGTACCAGAGATAGTGATGGTTCTCTCCCCGAACTGCTTGGAGAGTCCTGTGGGCAGTTGGGTCACCGTCTTGGAAAGTGGAAGATCTCCGGTGAAGGCCACAGTGACCGAGCCGAAAACCCCTTCCATGAAGTGCGTACTGCCGCCGATACTGCTGATTGCCGGCGCCACGCACGGTGGTGGCACATCTGGATTGACCATCACCGTGAGGGTAATGGCCGAGCACCGGTCGGTGAACGTCACGTCGCCCATCCCCGGAGATGGATTGGTGCCGTGCAGCCGATACAGGTCGTTCGGACTCTGCGCGTCGAGCGCAAGTCCGTCTGGGAGGTTGGTCTCGACGGTGATGGGGGGAAGCCCATCCACGTCGATAACCGCCTCGAACGGCTCCCCTTCGTCGCCGATGAGAGAACCGCTCACGACAGTCGCCGAAATTACATTATCGGCACACTCGTCGTCCGGCGGGGGAACGCTCGGCGGCCCCGTGCAGTTCTCCGTCCATGCCCACGCGGGCACGGCCTCCACCCGACTGTCGTCGAGTGAGTAGAACTTTGCTCGGACGCTACATTGCGCCCACGAGCAGTTCATCCAAAGTGCCCCCCAGTTAACGGGGATAGGCATTTCGGAGAATGGGATCTCTCCGATCTGCCTCCCACCCGCCAACGAGAGCTGGAAGACGGCGACGATGTTGCCATCGTTGTCCGTCGCCTCGACGGAGACGGGTCCACCGGGGCGGTTGAGTTCGAGAGAGCCCCGCCACCCGGTCCCGTTCGGGTCGTCGATGAGTCGAACGACCCTCCCGCGACACCCGGGTTCGCATTCGCCCCATGGGGTGTACATGTTGGTCCCGGAAAGGGACCCTACCGCGACACCGAAGGTGTCGCCGGCAAGGCACTCTCCATCCCCGGTGTACGCCTTGAGCCACACTGGGCCCGCGGCGCCTCCGGCGATGGTGGCGAGTGCGGGAATCGAGATGTCCCACACTCCTCTGGGGGGAATCGTGACGACACCACCCCACAAGTGGGACGAGTGTTCGTCGTACAGGGTCAACGACACCTGCACCGGATTGGCGCAGGCGTTGATGACCCAGCCATACTCTCCTCCCCCCACAATGTCAGTCGCGGCGTAGGGAAGGATGATCTCCCTCGCCGGCTCCTGCGACGCGACCGCCGCCGTGACACCCACGAGGGCGCACAGGACGGTCACGATCAGACACAGAAACACTCTCATTCGGCTGTTCACTGCGTTCTCCTTCTGTTTGGCGACATGGCTCTGCCACGTCGCCGTTTTTGTTTTTCCTCTTCTATTGACGAGGAACTATTATCCAAAACGGCTTTCGGCCGTGTATTTTGGTCCGGCGACACTCTGCCACATTTGAGCCAAAAAAGCAAGGTTTTTGTGGTCATTATACCGGGTTCGAACCGGTGACCTCCTCCATGCCATGGAGGCGCGCTACCAGCTGCGCCAACGGCCCCTATTCACCTCAATATTCTCATATTCTCGAGAATATGAGAATATCTATATCTATTTTGTATGATTTGTATTTAAGCAGATGTGTGGTATAGTGGACATATCCCCGTACCGATGCGCAATTATGTGCCTTAGGGCGGGTTTTTTGGTCGGCCATTTTTATCAGACCTGATCAGTGTATGCCATGCTTATATTTTTCATTGGCATGGCGGAAATGGTCATTGCGACCCTGTGGACAAAGTTTGTGTCGGAGACCCGCATCGTGCCAAGCACAACCATCACGATTGTAAACGTCTTGGTGTGGTACTACGTCTTGCGTGTCGTGATAGACAACATCAATAATGTCTCTATCATCCTCCTGTATGCGCTTGGATGCGGTTTGGGAACAATGCTCTCTCTCCTTATCCCTCGTTTTGTAAAAACGAAAACAACGCGCACAAGAAAAACGGTTGGCACAATCACATCGCCACACGTTCCCGCAATGCCCACACTCACCCGTCATGACGCACGCTAACGAAGACCCTTTGGGTACGTAACGGCCGCATTTGTCGAAAGAAACAAATGCGGCCGTTACTGTTTGTATGTTTTTATATGGCAGGGCCATTCCAAAATATTCCCGCCCCCACATCGCCATCTTTTCACGCCACGCCCCAACACCACATTCAACTATAGGTTAATTCTATAGAATGCCGGAGTGATACACCCACACTACATACCACTTGCTCTTTGCCCCATTCGTGCCACTTCTTTGTGTCGAAAGCAATTTACCGTATGGTCATTCGCCATCCCCACCGCTTGCATGTGCGCGTAGAGCACGGTGGGGCCGAGAAATTTGAATCCGCGCCTTTTTAAATCCTTTGCCCACGCAATGGCTTCCGACGTGGTCACGGGATACTCAGAGAGCGTTTTAATTTTGTTTTGGATTGGCTTTCCCCCCACAAAACTCCACTGATATTTTGCAAACGTGCCAAATTCTTTTTGCACTTTCAAGAATTGTTTTGCATTTTCTATCGTCGCCTCAATCTTTGCGCGATTGCGGATAATGCCGGCATCTTTAAGCAATCGCGCCACGTCGCGCGCGGTAAACTTTGCCACTTTTGCCGGCACAAAATTCGCAAACGCTTTTTCAAAGTTTTTGCGTTTGTAGAGCACCGTGCGCCACGAGAGTCCCGCTTGAAACGCTTCAAGAGTGAGATACTCAAAAATTTTTCTATCATCAAACAACGGTACGCCCCACTCGGAGTCATGGTACACAATATAGAGCTCATCACCCTTTTCAAACGAGCCCCATGGACAGCGTCTTTTTACTCTTTTTGCCGGCATTATGCCTTCGGCGCGTCTTCCCACATCCCCATCACATTTCCTTCGGTGTCTTTGATATACGCAATGAAGCCCATACCGCCCACAGAAACTTTCTCGCGCACCACACTACCGCCCGCCGTTTTCACTCTTTCAATTGCCTCATCAATACTTGGCACATTCACCGTGATAGATGGCACGGGAAGGTCGGCACTGCGTTCATACATACCGCCGTTGATACGGCCAAGTTCAGTTGGCATGTTGTTGTTTTTCTCGTCAATATCGGCACTGCGCAATCCGGTGTATTTCATCTCGGGAAACGGCATGATTTCCCAGCCAAATGCCTTGTGATAAAACTCGGACGCGCGCGTGGTGTCGTCCGCGGGAATTTCAAAGTGTACAACGGGGTTTTTCATAGCGATGATTATTATGGGCATGGCGCGTCCTGAAGGCGCCATTTGCGGTAGATAATTATGCCCCCGCTTCCTCACCCGAACCAATCGTTGGCACAAGCGTGAGGTCAAGGGAAATGGTAAAGATATCATCCACAAGTCCGTCAGCCAAATCGTCAAAGAATTTGTCAGAACCATAGCGCACATCCCAGAGAGTTCGGTCAATTGATACAACCCCTTCCACGCGAAGCGCACCACTCTCGCCATCTGAAATCGTTGCGGGGAATGAAATGGTGTTGGTGATTCCTTTCATGGTCAGTGCGCCCACCACGGTGTGCGTTGCGCTTCCGTCGCCGTCGTTGATAGCGGTGAGTGATGTGAGTGCAAATGTTGCGGTTGGGTACGTCTCCACGTCAAAAAATGCATCCGACTTGAGGTGTCCCTCAAGGCGGTCTTCAAATTTTCCCTGCCCCGTTGAAAGCACAGTGATAGTGTCAAGGTCAATCGTGAACGAACCCGTTGCGCCACCGTTCAAAACAGCCACCGCACCTTCTGTCACATCCGCTGTTGCGGTATCCAAATATCCCTCAACAAGCGGGCGACGCCCCTGCCCCGTGATAGTGCTTCCGTCTGCCACCATATATATGCCGTCGATAAGTGCCGCAGGTGTTGTGGTCGCATGCTCCTCCGGCGCAACTGGCGCCTCATTCTTTTGTACAAAGAGAAAGTATGCGCCGCCCACAATGATAATACCCACAAGTGTCCAAAGAATGCTTTTCATGGAAAAAACTTAAATTAACAAATATACGCCATTATAGCATCTCTCTCGGCACTTGTTGGTCTTGAATAGACCGCTCAAGTGTGGCAAAAGCGGATTGGGGGGAATCCCGCCGCGCCCGAGCCCGCGCCTTTGGCGCGGGCGAGGTCAATCTTTCTTCAAATTCGGAATTGTGGACCCTACCGGATTTGAACCGGTGACCTCCGCATATTGTTCGTGTCAAAATCTTTGGTGGACCCTACCGGATTCGAACCGGTGACCTCCGCATTGCAAATGCGGCGCTCTACCAACTAAGCTAAGGGCCCACCAAAAATTTTGACTCACTAGGTGCAAATGGTGACGATGTGCCCCGCACATCGTCACCCCCACAAACTAAGCTAAGGGCCCCTGTGTAGGAACAAGTATAGAACAAGAACGACATGTCATCAAGAGGAATTGAAAGCATTCCCGCGCGGCGGTATTATTAGTGATACCGCACTCTTAGCTCAGTGGTAGAGCGTTCCCTTCACACGGGAAAGGCCGTAGGTTCAATCCCTACAGAGTGCACAACATAACGAATTCGATGCGGAGCATTGAATGAGTATATGTTGATGATTGTGTATTTCGGGATGTAGTACAGTGGAAGTATACACGCTTCGGGTGCGTGAGACCCGAGTTCGATTCTCGGCATCCCGACAGTGTGCGTGACAAGGGGCCTATAGTCTAGTGGTACGACGCTACATTCGCATTGTAGAGGCGCGAGTTCGATTCTCGCTAGGTCCACCAAATTTGATTTGCCGAAGAAGTTGCCTCGGGGCTTCGCCCCTCGGCATTGGTTTCCGCCAAGAAATTCCAGGGGGGTTTGAATTCCGCCAAAAGAATTCCCGCCGAAAGTCGGCGGTTCGAGCCGATGGAAACAAGAAAATCTCTCATCCGTGAGGGATTTTCTTGTTTATAGAGATTTACGGCTT
>Ga0210057_1000959_pt1 | contig 45583 bp, 34 predicted proteins | sample CryGeyCG2114_010_2_FD_183968 | JGI IMG/M metagenome (GOLD analysis project Ga0210057, IMG submission 183968) | Groundwater microbial communities from aquifer - Crystal Geyser CG10_big_fil_rev_8/21/14_0.10 (SPAdes) (version 2) | ecosystem: Environmental > Aquatic > Deep subsurface > Groundwater ...
AATCTTGTTCTTTTTTTGAGTGGAAAAAAGAAACGTCTTTTGAATAAACTTACCAAAGAGAGTCCGGAAAAAGCCAAGGCTCTAAGATATTTAAAAGACGCGGCTCTTATGATCAGAGAAGAAGAAACTCCTCTTGGCGATTCTTCCAGAATAGAGGGGTATGACATTTCGCACTTTGCCGGCAGAGAAACTTACGGCTCCATGGTGGTGTTTGAGAATGGCGAGGAAAATAAAAAAGAATATAGATTATTTAAAATTAAAGAGGCTGGCAAAAGCAATGATCTTGAATCGTTGAAAGAGGTGGTGGAGAGGAGATTTAAACATGAGGAGTGGCGGATGCCGGACATTGTTATGATAGATGGCGGCAGGCCGCAAGTGATATACATAAGCAGAGTATTGAAAAATATCGGCATTACCGCGCCGGTAGTGGGTGTCTCCAAATATGCCGGAGATGAGTTGGTGTTTCCGTCTGGCGCGAAGAAATCTTTTAAAGATCTGGCGCAAGCTTCAAAAAATATTTTACTCAGAACGCGAGACGAAGCGCACCGCTTTGCTCGTTCGGCGCACAGGCGGGCGAGAGGAAGGAGTTTGCACCAAGGTTTAACCTTGGTGCAAATAAAGAAGCGTCGGTTTTAAGAAAAAACCGACGCTTTATTTTTAGGAGACGCTAGCCTTATTATTAAGGCCAGCGATAGTGCTTCTGCGTGTTGTATGTTCGCACGCGGTAAGTCTTTCTCTGGCTGTAATTCACCCAGCCGTAGTTAGATGAATACCAATTCTTCCCCCATTTTTCATTTGCATACCCCCGCCGTACGTGAGTATACTCAGTGTCACTATAACCGCGTGGGCGGTTAAAAAGGTGGTGGGGAAATGGAACTTCCTCTTCATTGTAATTTTGAGAGGGATAATTTCCTCTCATGTTTTTTGCCGGCACCAATACATCAGCGCCGCATTTTGGGCATTGCACCCAAGGTGGATTTTCCAATTCTGCCGCTGGCGTGAATTTTGTCCAGCAGTTACCGCACTGAATCACTAGCGGCGGAGCAACATAAGTTTGTTGCTGGCGCGCCTGCGATGAAGCGCAGCCGGTAAAAATAACACATGAAAAAACTAAAACTAACTTCTTCATTTTCCGTCCTCCTAAAAAATTTTAATATAAAGTTTTTAATGTAGATTTGTTTAATTATACCTCTTAAATATAAAAAAGTCAATAATTTGAAAAATCTTTATTATATGCCATAATTGTTTAATTATCGTATCGGGCTGTAGTATACCGGTAGTACGCGCCCATGGGGTGGGTGTAGAGGGAGTTCAATTCTCCCCAGCCCGAAAAAGAAAAAAGAAAATCCCGCCTGCTCTTGAGCAGGCGGGATTTTCTAAAGCAGAGAATTACTTTCTTTTCTTTACAGCTTTTTTCTTAGTGGTTTTCTTTTTAGTAGTCTTCTTAGCGGCCACTTTCTTTACAGCTTTCTTCACAGTTTTTTTCACTGCCTTCTTAGCTACTTTTCTTTTTTTGGTTGCCATGTTTTTAAAAATATTTTTTAAAATTATTAAAAACTAAAATCAATTCGACCCAATTGATAAGTCGCAAAAGTTTTTTCAAAAAAATATTTTTTAAAAAAACTTCTTACTATTAAGATTTTAACAAAATAAAAATTCATTGTCAGCATTTTTTTAATGAAAATAAAAAAAACTGTGGATAACTTTTTTATTTGCTTAATGGAAAATTTAATATTATTATTTGAATATGGAAATTTTAGAAAATAATTTACAGAAAAATAATTTGCTGGAGAGTCAGAAACTTCTTGAACTGGCGCGCGTTGATTCTAAAATTTTGGAAGTCAGAAATTTGAGTATTTCCTGCGGCGGTGAAAAAATTTTAGACAACATCAGTTTCTCTCTTGAGGGAGCGGACAATCTTGTAATCTTGGGGCCGAATGGCGCCGGAAAATCAATGTTGCTTAAAGCTTTACTGGGGGTGCTTTCTTTCGGCGGTGGCGATGTGGCGGTAAGCGGCTATATAAAATGGAAAGATGATGTAAAGATAGGCTATGTGCCGCAGAAAATTTCTCCGGAAAAGAATTTCCCCCTAAGCGTGGAAGAATTTTTTAAGATAAAGAAAATTAAAAAAGAGGAGGCGATAAGTCTTTTAAATATGGTAGGCATAAAAGACGAAAGATTTATCAAAAAACAGATAAGCAAAATATCATCAGGTCAATTCCAAAGGCTGCTTGTGGCATGGAGCTTGGCCGGCAAGCCGGACGTGATACTTATGGATGAGCCTACCGCCGGCATAGACGTGGGAGGAGAAGAAACTATCTATAATCTTATCGCCGGCATAGATAAAGAAAAAAAACTTTCCATCATATTGGTAACTCACGATCTTAGCGTGGTATATAAATTTGCCGACAACGTGCTGTGCTTGAATAAAAAATTGATTTGCTACGGAACGCCGAATGATATTGTCGGTTCGGAAAGCTTGAGAAAAATGTATGGAGAGGATGTAAGTTTATATAAACATGAGCATTAATTTTGTCAGTTTGATGTCGGCGCTTTTTATAGGAGGCGCGGCCGGCTATCTCGGTTCTCTTATGGCGACCAAGAAAATGTCTCTTGCCGGAGATGTGCTAAGCCACGTGGCTTTGCCCGGTATCGGGTTCGCTTTGCTTTTAGGTTTGAACATATCTTTGGGTGCTTTGGCCTCTTTGATTATCGGCGTGTTCATTATTTGGCTGCTCGGGATGAAAACAAGTCTCTCCTCGGAGTTGCTCACGGGAGTCGTGTTTGTAATAAGTTTGGCGATAGGGTTTATCGTCGTGCCGGACCATGAACTTCTTGAGGCACTTTTTGGAGATATTGCCAGTGTGAATTATGCCGACATGGCGATGGTTATTTTGATAAGTATTATTGTCTTTCTGGTTGCCAGAAACATTTACCCGAAAATGATGCTTGCCTATATATCTGAAGATATGGCTTTAGCCGAAGGCGTGAAAATAAATAAAAATAATCTTATCTACTTGCTTATTGTGGCTGTCGTGATAGCTTTCGGCGTTAAGATTGCCGGTTCTTTGCTTACAAGCGCGCTTATTATTTTACCAGCCGCCGCGGCAAAGAATATCAGCGGCAGTATGAAGCAATATTCTTTCTTAGCGGCTTTGCTCGGAGTGGTAGGTGCTGGCGGAGGAGTCGCGCTGGCCGGCATTATCGGCATTTCGGCCGGTCCGGTGGTAGCAATTTTAAGCGCCATTATATTTGGCTTTACTCTTGCGTTTGGCAAAATAATGCGGTAATCTCGCTTTGTGAATAACCAAAACAATCAAAAAACAGAATTGGTCGCGGTTTGCCATAATATACGAAGCCGGCACAATGTCGGTTCAATTTTTAGAACGGCTGACGGCGCCGGGGTGTCTAAAATATTTTTGTGCGGTATTACGCCGTCGCCGCCGCATGGCAATATAGAAAAAGTGTCTCTCGGCGCGGAAAATTATATAGCTTGGGAAAAAGGCAAAAACACTTGGCAGGTTTTGGATAAGCTTAAAAAAGAAGGTTTTGAGATATTGGCGCTTGAACAGGCTGGAGATGCCGTTGATTATAGAAAATATAAACCGCGGAAAGGTAAAAAGATTGCTCTTGTTTTGGGAAATGAAATTGACGGCTTGCCGGAAAACGTTTTAAAAAGAGCGAACGAAATTTTACATATTACAATGAACGGACGCAAAGAATCTCTCAATGTTTCCGTGGCCTTCGGGGTGGCTGTGTATAAACTTATTGACTTAATCGTTTAAAAAGTCCTTAATATAATCAGCTTGTATCTTTATTCGTGCTTTGTTTCTTTAAAAACTTTATAAAAGAAAGGGGTGAAAAATGAAATGGCGATTGATGATTGTTTTTTTGTGTTGCCTTTCGGCAAAAGCGGTTGTCGGAACTGGAACCGAACTTGATTTTAACGAAGCAGTGAGCGAGAAGAGAGACAGTTTTGAAGTTATGTATGGAACGGAAGCTAAATTATTTTTGGCGAAAAACCGTATTCCTATCTCGCTTGATTTTGAAAAGTATGTCAGGCAAAACAGGCTGGATATTTTTTCTTGCTGCGCGCTGATGGAGGATGGAAAGATGGTTATGATAACCATCAAATACACAAGAAACGAGTCTGACTCGGACGAATCAGATTTGTGTTCATCGGATGAAAATTTTAAGATACCGAGGGAGCCGTATGTGGTGGCAGAGTACAAAGTTGATTTTCAATTAGCCATAACATGGTGGAGAATTAAAGATTTATATGGATCCGTGCGAACGGGCAAGGAGATGCATTTTGTGTATTAGTTTTTAAAAAGTCCGGATTATGGCTTTTCGCTAGAAAGCATTAGAAATATTCCGGACTTTCTTTTTTTTAATTTTATCTGCTATAATTAAAACTTAGTTTCTGTCTGGTGATGGCCGGTGGCGCGCTCACATAGGACATTGTGTTGGAGTATAGCCTCACCGGCCTTCTTCGGACAGAAAATTAATCATTAATATTTAATAATTAGAATGAGATACGCTTGGGTTAGCTTGGCCATCGTAGCCATATGGGGTTCGGCAATAGTGCTTATTTTATCGGAACGTATACCGAATTCCGACAATTTTTATCTTTTTATAATGATTACAACTGTTTTTCTCTCTTATATTGGTTTTCGTTCACCCAGATAATTTTTAGATAATATGCGGGGCTACAAGAAAACAGTAAAGTTTGTCGGGAGACTTGCTCAAATATTTTTTATAATATTGGATTTATCTTTGAGTTTTAAAATATCCAAGTCTGAAAAACTCAGGTTGTTTTTTGAGAGGGCGGGGGGAGGTATCCTTCGGTTTGGACGAATACTGTCTTTAAGAAGCGATTTTTTGTCGCCGCGATACATGGCTGAGCTCATCAAACTCATGGACAACACGCCTCAAACTCCTTTTGCCAAAATGCAAGAAGTTTTTACGAGAGAAATGAGCAATCCCGTTGGTAAATTCTTTTTGGATTTTAGTGACGATCCGATTGGCTCAGCTTCTATTGCCCATGTTTACAAGGCCAAGCTTAAAGATGGCGTATCCGTGGCGGTAAAGATCCAAAGGCCTGACGCGGAAGAAATTTTTGAATCGGATTTTCTGGTAATAATTTTTCTGGCGCAAATTTTTGATTTTTTTAAGTCCACCTCTTTTGTCTCAGCGGTAGAAGTGGCGCATGATTTTATAAGATGGACGCGTCATGAACTGGATTTTAGAAATGAAGCCAGAAATAGCGACGCTTTTTACAAATACAGCGAAGGCGGCTATAACGCAATAATACCAAAACAATATCTAAATTTAACCACCAAAAGAGTATTGGTGGAAGAGTTTGTGGAGGGTGGTATCCTTGCCAGCAAGCTTATAAACAACGAGGTGTCTGAAGAAGCATTGGAGCGGATGAGCGTGTCCCGCGATATTTTGGCCGGCAACATTATGTTTGAGATGATGAGGCAATACTTTGTGGATGGATTTTTCCATGCTGACGCGCATCCTTCAAACATCATGGTCTTGCCAGAAAACAAGATAGCCTTCATGGGCTTTGGCATTGTGGGCGAGGCTAGTGCCAATAGACTTAATTTACTGAAATTTCTACGCGCGATTTCTGTAAACAATATGGAAGAAGCAACTGCCAGTTTGGTGGATTTTGGTGAAAATTCATATCAAGAAGAAATAGAGCTTTTTATAATTTCAGCGAGAGACAAGAGAGGCGCCGCCAAAAAACTTTTTGAGAAAATTAAAAAAGTGATTATAAAAGATTTCAGCGTGGAAGCGGAAGCCATTTTAAAACCATGGATTGAAGCTGCCGGCAATAAAGAACTCTCTGTCGCGGGGCGCAGCTCGTCTTCCGTATTTTTTCGTTTAATTTGGGAGGCGGAGAAGTACGGAATAGTGTTTGATTCTGAAGTAGCGCTGTTTTTCCGGGCGTTGGCAATTACTGAAATGGTAACTTTGCATATCTCCGATGATTTTGATATGATGGGAGCAATTAGAGCATTCCTTAATGAATATTCTCTTGGTGAAATAGAGGCTGTAATCAAAGACAGAGAAAATGAATTAAATTCAGCTAAAAAGGAAATTATGTCGGTTGAGGATGGCGATTGGGAGGAATTTCTGGAGCTTGTTGAGATTCAAAAAGAACGTCGTTTCGTGGCTAAAGAAAGAATTATGGAAATCGTGTCCGATTACGCGGAAACAAATGAAGAAATAAGGTCGTTGTTAAAATCATCAAAATAATTTAATTTATTATGAAATATCCTTGGGTGGCCATCGCGGTGGCAACAGTCTGGTTTGGATCCACTTATCTCGTGCTTAAAAGTGATCAGATAGACGTAACCTTTGTTTTAAGCATAGCCATACTTGGCACTGCCGTCATGTCCTTTCTCGGTTTTAGGGTACCAAAGATTAAGGGCTAAATTCTAATTTTTAAATTTCATCATTCATGTCTTTCGTATCAAAAATTATCGGAGATCCAAACAAGCGTTTTCTTAAAAAACTGGAACCGATTGTTAGTTCCGTAAACGAGCTTGAAGAATTTTTTTCCAAACTCTCGCAAGAAGAGCTTAAAGCCAAAACGCAGGAACTTAAAACGGCAATTGCTTCAGGGAAAAGTCTTGATGATATTTTACCGGAGGCTTTTGCTTTAGTAAGAGAAGCTTCCAAGAGGACGCTTGGCCAGAGGCACTTTGACGTGCAGCTCATGGGAGGTATTGTTTTGCATCAGGGTAAGATTGCCGAGATGAGAACTGGAGAAGGTAAAACGCTTGTGGCCACTCTGCCGGCTTATTTAAACGCGCTTGAAGGTAAGGGTGTGCACGTGGTAACGGTAAACGATTATCTCTCCAGAAGAGATGCCGTGTGGATGGGGCAAATATACAACGCGCTTGGTTTGACCGTTGGCTGCATCAATCACGATTCAAGTTATTTGTATGATCCGGCTCATCGTTCAAGCACGCCTAAGCCCGACGTTGATACGCTTGATGATTTGCGAGATGCCACTGGTTCATTTCACGTGGTGCACGAGTTTTTAAAGCCGTGTTCAAGAAAAGAGGCCTATGCCGCCGATATTACTTACGGCACAAATAATGAGTTTGGCTTTGATTATTTAAGAGACAACATTGCTTATGATATCGGCAACATCGCTCAGAGAGAATACCATTACGCCATTGTGGACGAGATAGATTCCATCTTAATAGACGAGGCCAGAACTCCGCTTATCATTTCCGCTCCCGGATCGGAAACCAGTGATTTTTATGGCACGTTCAGCAAAATAGCGGAGAAGCTGGAGAAAGACAAGGATTTTATCGTGGATGAAAAAATGAGAGCCATTTCTCTTACTGATCAAGGTATAGATAAAACGGAAAAAATTCTTGGCGTGAGCAATATATATACGGAAAAAGGCATAAAGTACGTGCATCATCTTGAGACGGCCATAAGAGCCAAAGCTCTTTTCCGTAAAGACAAAGAATATGTGGTAAAAGATGATCAGGTGATTATCGTGGACGAATTTACCGGCAGACTTATGCCTGGCAGACGCTGGTCAGAAGGGCTTCATCAGGCCGTGGAAGCCAAAGAAGGCGTAAGCATACAGAAAGAGTCCCGCACTTTGGCCAGCGTTACCTTCCAAAATTATTTTAGAATGTATAAGAAACTATCCGGCATGACGGGTACGGCTCTTACTTCTGCCGAGGAATTTAGCAAAGTATACAATCTTGAGGTGGTAAACATGCCTACCAATAAGCTGATAGCTAGAGAAGACAGGCAGGATGTTGTTTTCCAAACGGAAAAGGGAAAGTTTAAAGCCATTGCCGAAAAAATAAAAGAAGTAAACAAAACAGGTCAGCCAATCTTGGTGGGTACTGTTTCCATAGAGAAAAATGAATATCTTTCATCATTGCTTAAGCTGGAGGGCGTGGAGCATAAATTGTTAAACGCCAAACAACATGAACAAGAAGGCGAAATTATCGCTCAGTCGGGAAAAAGAGGTGGAGTAACCATTGCCACCAACATGGCCGGCAGAGGCGTGGACATTAAGCTTGGCGGCAATCCTTCTACCGAAGCGGAAGCGGAGGAGGTAAGAAAATTCGGAGGACTTTTTGTGATAGGTACGGAGAGACACGAGGCTAGAAGGATAGACAATCAGTTAAGGGGCCGTTCCGGCAGGCAAGGTGATCCGGGATCAACGCAATTCTTTATTTCTCTTGAAGATGACGTAATGAGAATTTTCGGCTCGGACAGGATGAAGAATATGATGGGTAGGCTTGGCATACCGGAAGATCATCCGATAGAAAACAGATTTTTAAGCAGGGCAATAGAATCGGCGCAATCTAAAATAGAAGGGTTTAACTTTGACGCCAGAAAGCATTTGCTTGAGTACGATGACGTGCTCAATCATCAGAGAAAAATTATCTATGACAGGAGGAGAAAAATTTTATTCGCGAATAATGATTTTGTCATGAGCGAGCTAAAAGATATTTTACCTGACAAAGAAAAAGAATTGGAAGAAAAAAGAAACAAAATGGGCGATGAGGCATTCTTTAATACTGAAAAACTTCTTATGCTTCAAGCCATAGACATGCTTTGGATTGAGCATCTTGAGGCCATGGATTATATGCGATCATCAGTGCGTCTTAGAGCCTACGGACAGAGAGATCCTTTGGTGGAGTATAAAAATGAGGGGTTGAAATTGTTTAGGGTGTTGGAGGTTTCCATAGACAACACTATCGCGGAAATGGTCTTAAGAGCCGGTGAGACGCAAGTGCCGAGACCACGGCAAACCATAGAGATACATCCATTCGGCGCGGTGCTGGGGAAGTCGCAAGGAGAAGGCGCTTCTGCCGGTAACAGACAATCAGCTAATCCCAAGCCGGCGGCTGGCCGCAACGACCCTTGCCCGTGCGGATCGGGGAAGAAATATAAGAAGTGTCATGGAAAGTAGTTAAAATGTGTTAAAATGTGTTAAAATAAAACAATGGAAAACTTAAACAATCTTAAGAGGCAAGACAGTCAAATTTACAAAGCCGCCATTGGTGAGCTTAAAAGACAAGAAGAGGGTATTGAGATGGTGGCTTCCGAGAATTATGTGTCGGAAGCGGTGCTTGAAGCGCTTGGTACCGTTTTAACCAATAAATATTCCGAAGGGTATCCGGGCAGAAGATATTACGCCGGTCAGGAATTTACCGACATGGCGGAAAATCTTGCCATAGAAAGAGCTAAAAAACTTTTTGGCGCCGAACACGTAAACGTGCAACCTCTCTCCGGCGCGCCGGCCAACATGGCCGCTTTTATCTCCGTACTTAAACCGGGCGATAAGGTGCTAGGCATGGATCTGAGTCATGGCGGTCATCTCACTCACGGACATCCGGCTGTTTTCGCTTCAAAAATTTATAAATTTATTCCGTATAAAACAGAGAAAGACGGCAGTATAGATTACGACAAACTGGAAAAATTGGCTATAAAAGAAAAACCAAAAATGGTTCTCGCCGGCTTCTCCGCTTATTCAAGACAGTTGGATTATAAAAGAATCAGTGAAATCGCCAAAAAAGTCGGCGCCGTATCCATGATGGACATGGCGCACATCGCCGGCCTTGTGGCCGGTAAGGCTATACCAAACCCTGTGCCGTATTTTGACATTGTAACCACCACCACGCACAAAACTTTGCGCGGTCCGAGAGGCGGTATGATTTTATGCAAAAAAGAATTTGCCGCAGGCGTAGACAAAGCCGTTTTCCCGGGCTTGCAGGGAGGTCCGCACATGAACAATATCGCCGCCAAAGCGGTTGCCTTCGACGAGGCTTTAAAACCAGCCTTTAAAACTTATGCCAAGCAAGTTGTAAAAAACACTCAAGCTTTGGCCAAAGAGTTGGAAAAATTCGGTTTTAAAATAATTTTCGGCAAAACGGAAAACCATATTGTGCTTGTGGATGTATTCTCAAGCAAGGGCGTAACCGGCAAGGAAGTGGAAACGACTTTGGATAAAGCCGGCATTACTATAAATAAAAATATGATTCCAGATGATCCGCGCGGCGCTTCTGACCCCAGCGGTATCCGCTTGGGACCGCCGGCCATTACCACAAGGGGGATGAAGGAGAAAGAGATAAAGATAATCGCCAAGTGGATAAATGAAGCGGTGGAAAATCGTTCAAACGAAAAAGTTTTGAAAAATATTAAGAAAGAAGTAACAGCGCTTTGCAAAAAATTTCCGATTTATGGAAATTAATAAAAAAGTTAGAGAAAACTTGTAGAGGAAAGTAATATCATTTTCTCGGCTCGCATAATTTTCTACGAAAATTTGCTCTACTCGCCCCTAAAATGGGGCTCCGTAAGGCGTCGCAAACGACATTATTTTCCTCTACAACATGCATTTAAGTTAAAAGTAATTCATGAAAAAAGGGAAATTCATCGTAATAGACGGCACGGACGGGAGCGGTAAAAATACTCAGACAGATCTACTCGTAAAAACGTTAAAGAAGCAAGCGTGCAATGTCAAAACTATTGATTTTCCGCAATACGAAAAAAACTTTTTCGGCAAAATGGTTGGTAGATATTTGTCCGGCGAGTTTGGCGGCGCTTCTGAAGTGAGCCCGTATTTGGCCTCAATTCTTTACGCGGGAGACAGGTTTGAAACAAAAGAAAAAATAGAAAAATGGCTGAAAGATGGAAACATCGTGATAGCGGATAGATATGTAAGTTCCAACCAAATCCATCAAGGTGGAAAAATAAAGGATAGCAAGAAGAGAAAAGAATTTCTGAAATGGCTTAATGAGCTGGAGTATGGCGTGTTTAATCTACCAAAGCCGGATACTATAATTTATCTTGATATGCCGCTTGATGTAAGCTTAAGGTTGCTTGGCAACAAGTCGGCTCAAGACAGGAAAAAATATCTTGACGGCAAAAAAGATATACATGAGAGCGACAGCCGACATCTTGAAGATGCCAAAAAAAATGCCATAGAGATCGTGAAGAAAAGTAACAATTGGATAAAAATTAACTGCGCGAAAGGAGGCGCGCCGCTAAAACCGGAAGAAATCAGTAAAATTATTTTAGAAAAATTAAAACTCGCATAAAGAAAGTAAGGGAAAAAATGGATATAAAAATTATAGCCAAAACCGATGTTGATCCTCTTGATCTTGCCAGTCACGCGGCGGGGGTATGCTATCAATCCGCCATACCGGAATTCGGCAAACGCTTGGATGTGGAAAACAGATTGTTTAAGCCGAGTCATCACACCACGCTTCAACATCATTCCATAACTTTTGCCGTGGAGGGCATTGCCGTGGGCGATATCACTTTCGGCATGCATCTCACGCACCCTTTCTATAATTCCGATCAACGCAGTGGACGTTATGCCGTCAAAATGTTTCTTGAGCCGGAAGATGCGTACGCGAAAATAGAAAAATACATAAAGCAATTTTGGCTGGAGGTTGATGGCGAGATTTTGGAAAAAGTGATGAATTACGTAAAGCGGGGCGTTAGTATCTATCACGGCAATATAAAGAGGGCGGAGGAAATCGCGGAAAAATTTGTGTTGGAAGAACGGATTTTTGCTAGCGAGATAATAAAGAAAAATATTCCCAAATACGCGCAAGAACAAATGAGAATGTTTATTCCGGTTATTTTCCCCACGGCCTTTAATCTAACATTAAATAAAACCGCTCTAATCGCGATGTATGAATCAGCGTGGACACCGCCTATGAGATATATTACCGGAGAGATGGCGCGGCTTTTTACAGACAAGTATCCGGAAACGGCCTTTATGTTTAATCCGGAAAGGAGAAGGAAAACGGACTGGGCGACAAGTTTGAATGGGATTTCCGTAAGAGGAGTTAAGTATGAACCGGAACTTGAACTGCTTAATATTTATAACGCGGATAAATTCGTTGAACCAAGCGATGATATTACACATCCGGTAGACAGATTGCATTTTACGCCGGAACTGATGAATAATTCAATCGGAGAGATTGCGACCAAAATAAAAATATCGCTGGCCACAATGGGTCAGGATCAAAGACACAGGACGATCCGGCGAAGCGCTCCTCAATTTACCGGCGACTTTTACTTGCCGCCGATTTTAAGAGAGCTTGGGCTTGATCAAGAGGCTATAAGTTATCTAAATGAGTGGAAGGAAATCAGTAAACTTATGTCGGAGACTCTAGCCATGATACTCGCTCCGTATGGCGCGATGGTAACTTATGAGAAGTCGGGGTCTTTTAACGCCATAGCCCACGAGCAGGGCAAGCGTTTGTGTTGGTGCGCTCAAGAAGAGATATATCATATTGGGAGATTGCAGAGATTGGCGATAGAAGAAAAGTTTGGAAAAAAACATCTACTTCTTAACATCTTTGAGCCGCCGTGTTACAAAGACGGCAAATGCACTGAAGGCGACAGATATTGCGGCAGAGACCGGGCTAAAGAGATAAGAACTTCAGAAAAATATTTCCCAAAAAGAAAGATTTAATTTCAATAAGTTTTTTCTGGACAAAATTTGATATTTTGCTATTATAAAAATGTCTCGTACTTTAATAATGTTCAAGCTAGGGAAAGGGAAGGAGAAAGGAGGAAGCGACTCAAAATTTTTTATTTTTTATTTTATTTTTTTAAATTATAATTTAAAAGGGGAAAAGTATGAGTAGGGCAATTCCACTGGGCGGAAACTTAGTGTGCAGCGGGGTAAAGAACGCGTATTTCAATCTCTCTCTAATGGGAGAGACATTCGCAGAAGACATATTCTGCGAAGAAAATACAAGGGAAAGTAAAAACCTTGAAGGTTTTTACTTGAAAAGCGGTTCAAGAGGCCGCTTGGTAGTTATGTACGAAGGCAAGGGCAAAATTTGTGAGATATTGGCTTACGATAAGTTTTTAAAAGTCGCATTTCTCTCAACCTTTCGGAGAAAGGCGAGGGAAGAACTTATCTGTAAAGACTGCGCACACGAGTGCATGATTGTCAATGTTTTAAGGACAATATAAAGGATTTTTATTTATCATATTAATTTATTACCCCACAAGTTCATTAGAGGAAACTTGTGGGGCTTTTTTTATGCCAAAAATCTGCTATTATTTAAATAATGAATAAAAATAAGATTAAAAAATTTATAGACGTAACGGCTCCGGGCAAAAGACCGGCGATTGGGCATTTGCACCCGCTTACGCAAGCCATGGAGAAGACAGGACGAATTTTTGAGTCTATGGGTTTTGAGATAGCCGACGGGCCGGAGATGGAGTCGGAATATTACAACTTTGACGCTTTAAATATCCCTTCTCATCATCCTGCCAGAAGCATGTGGGATACGTTCTGGCTCAAAGAACCTTCCGGTCACGGCGCTGAGATTGGGCAGAAGCTTTTGCTTAGAACTCACGTTACCTCGGTGGATATAAGATATTTGGAGAATAACCAGCCACCTATTAAAATTATTTCCATGGGTAGGGTTTTTAGAAACGAAGCCACAGACGCTACGCACGAAACGCAATTTTACCAGCTAGACGGCTTAATGATAAACGAGAAAGCAAACATGGCCAATCTTAAAGCCGTTATGAAAGCTTATTTCAAAGAATTCTTTGGCGATTCTGATTTGGAAGTGCGTTTTAGGCCAAGCTATTTCCCTTTCGTTGAGCCGGCAGTGGAGGTGGATGTTAAATTTGGTGGCAAATGGCTGGAAGTGGCCGGCGCCGGCATGGTGCATCCGAAAGTTTTAGAAATGGCTAAATTAGATTCTAATAAATATCAAGGCTTCGCCTTCGGCATGGGATTGGATAGGCTCGTTATGGTAAAACACAAAATAGATGATGTGAGGTTGTTTTATTCCGGAGATTTAAGATTTATTAAACAATTTTAAATCATTATTTGCACTAAATTTATGGAATTAAAATATTCGTGGTTACAATCTTTTTTTGAAACTAAATTGCCGGAACCGAATGATTTGGCAGAGCTTCTTACCATGCGCTCGCTTGAGTTGGAAAGCGTCGTGAAAAAAGACGGCGATTTCATTTTTGATATTGCCATGTTGCCGAGCAGAAAATATGATTATATTAATTATCACGGCGCGATAAGAGATATTTCCGCCATTTTGAAATTGGATATTAAATCCGGTATGGTGGAAGAAGCGGATATCAACAAAGGTAAAATAATATATCTGCAAACGGATGAAGTGGAAAAAAAATTGGGGATAAAAATTGCCGAGGAAGAAGTGATTGATATTCTAACCAAACTTGGTTTTAAGGCGGAGAAGAAGGAAAATACTTATAACGTATCTGCGCCTCATTTCAGGCCGGACATAGAGTTGAAGGAAGACGTGGTGGAAGAAATAGCCAGAATTTACGGTTATGAAAAGATAGAAGAAAAAATGCCGGAAGGTATGCTTATTCCGCCCAAGCGAAATGATAATCACTTTTTTGCCGGCGCGGTAAAAAATATAATAAAAGGACTTGGTTATGATGAGGTCTATAATTATTCTTTCGCTTCTCGCGGCGATTTTGAGCTGGAAAATCCGATTGCCAAAGGCAAGGAATTTATGCGAGCGCTTTTAACACAGGGTCTTGAGAAGAATGACGCGGAAAACAGTAAAAATTTTAAAGAAATAAAGATATTTGAGATAGGAAAAGTTTTCCAGGCGAAAGGCGAGAGATGGCACTTTGCCGCTTTGAGCAATAAAGCCGACTTCTATGAGATGAAGGGAGTGGCGGATGCCGTCTTGATAGGTATGGGTATAAATGATTACTACTATGAAGATCATGACAGTAAAGTTGCCGAAGTCCATGCGGATGGCAAAGTAATAGGTCATATAGATCATAATACTTTTGAATTTAATTTTGATGAGATGGTCAGATTGGCAAATGAGAATTTGGAATACAAACCGATTTCCAGATATCCGATAATTGCCAGAGATATCGCGATTTTCGTGCCGGCGGACACCAAGGCGGCGCAGGTGCTTGATGTTATAGAAAATACCGCCGGCGAGTTGCTTGTGGATGTGGACTTGTTTGATATTTTTGAGAAAGAAGGCAGAAAGAGTTTAGCCTTTCGTCTGATGTTCCAGTCGCCGGATAAAACTCTCACGGACGAGGAAGTAAACGAGATAAGAGATAAAGTTTTTAAAGCTCTGGAAGACACAAGCCCGGGTTGGGAAATAAGGCGATGATTACCGCTTTGTAATTCAAGATTATTGTGGTAAAATAAACGCGATATATGGTTCAAAAAGACGACACAAAAAAAATCGAAAAAGAGGTTAAAAAAGACAAAAAACCGAATTACACAGCCGATGATATTTATATTTTAGAAGGCCTTGATCCGGTGCGTAAACGCCCCGGCATGTATATCGGTTCTACCGGCATAGACGGTTTGCATCATTTGGTGTGGGAAATTTTTGACAACTCTCGCGATGAAGCCATGGGCGGTTTTGCTAACGAGATAGAGGTGGCTATCTTGCCGGGGGAGAGAATAAGGGTGGCCGACAACGGCCGAGGCATACCGGTAGATATTCACAAGCAAACTAAAGTATCGGCGCTTGAAACCATTATGACCACGCTTCATGCCGGCGGTAAGTTTGGCGGCGAGTCGTATAAAATTGCCGGCGGTTTGCACGGCGTGGGCGCTTCGGTGGTAAACGCTCTATCCACTGATCTTAAAGCGGAAGTGCACACCGGCAAAGACAGACATATTCAAGAATACAAAATAGGCAAGCCACAATATAAGGTTAAGCGAGTCGGCCCGAGCAAGTTTAAGGGCACGGTTGTAACTTTCCAGCCGGACAGCTCAATATTCTCAGAAACAAAATTTAATTATCAAACGATTCTAAATCATCTCCGTCAGCAGGCTTATCTTGTGAAGGGTTTAAGGGTGAGAGTGATGGACCTTCGTGATTATGAGGGCGAGATAGACGATAGCGACGTTTTGTATTTAAAGAATCTCAATTTAAACGCGTCATCATACACTTTCTATTTTGAAGGCGGCATTAAATCTCTGGTGGTTTATTTAAACGAAGGAGAAACGCCGGTTCACAAAAATATATTTTATACTGAGAAACTCATGGAAGATGGCGGCAGCGTGGAGTGCGCCTTGCAATACGTGGAAGACGTGGATATTCGCGAAGTGAGTTTCGCGAATAATATCAAAACACCGGAAGGCGGTTCGCACCTAACCGGTTTTAAAGCCGCTCTTACCAGAATCATAAACGATTACGCCAGAAAAAATAATCTTATCAAAGAAAGCGATGAGAATTTCACCGGAGAAGACGTGAGAGAAGGCATCACTTCCATTATCTCCATAAAATTGCGCGAGCCGCAGTTTGAAGGGCAAACGAAGGCTAAGCTCGGCAACCCAGAAGCCAGATCTATGGTGGAATCCGTGTTTGGCGAAGCCTTCTCAATCTTTCTGGAAGAAAATCCCGATGACGCTAAAACTATTATCTCCAAGGTGGTACTGGCTCTTAAGGCCAGAAAAGCCGCCAAAGCGGCGAAAGAAAGCATTTTGCGCAAAGGGGTGCTTGAAGGGCTCACCTTGCCAGGTAAATTAGCTGATTGTCAATCCAAAAACGCCGAGGAATCAGAACTTTTTATTGTAGAGGGAGATTCGGCCGGTGGCTCCAGCAAACAGGGTAGAGACAGACGCACTCAAGCCATACTGCCGCTTAAAGGTAAAATTTTAAACGTGGAAAGAGCCGGTATAGACAAGATGCTGGCTTTCAAAGAAATTAAAGCGTTGGTGATAGCTCTCGGTGCTGCCATTGCCGATGAGTTTGATTTAAGCAAATTGCGTTACCATAAAATAATCATAGCCACTGATGCCGATGTGGACGGCGCGCACATCACCACGCTTTTGCTCACTCTTTTTTTCAGGCATTTCGCGCCGGTGATAGAAAACGGTTATTTGTACATCGCTCAGCCGCCTCTGTATAAGGTGCAAAAAGGCAAAGATATAACATACGCCTATAGCGACACGGAAAGAGATAAAGCCTTGAAAGGTAAAGAGGGTTATAACGTGCAAAGATATAAAGGTCTCGGCGAGATGAATCCGGAAGAATTGTGGGAGACTACTATGGATCCGGCCAGAAGAGTGCTTAAACAAGTAAATGTAAGTGATGCTGATGAAGCTGGCAAAGTGTTTGAGACTCTTATGGGGTCAAATGTGGAAGCTAGAAAACTTTTCATCCAATCTCATGCCAAAGAAGTGAAAAACATAGACTCATAAAAATAAATCCCGAATTAGTCGGGATTTATTTTTATGCCATTTCTTTTTTTATTTTGGTGATAAAATCGGAAAAAAGCAGCGTTTCTTGTTTTTTGTTGTCGCGGGCGTTTACAGCCACACTCTCGCTCTCTTGCTCTTTTTCACCTACTACCAAGATGTAAGGAATTTTCTGAGTTTTGGCGGCGCGGATTCTTTTACCCAAAGATTCATTGTTGCTGTCTATCTCAACTCTTATTTCATTTTCTTTTAACGCGCTTAAAATTTTCTCACCGTAAGCATTAAATTTCTCTCCGACCGGAATTATTTTTACCTGAGTGGGAGAGAGCCAAAGAGGAAAAGCGCCGGCGTAATGCTCTATGAGTACGCCTATAAACCTCTCCAAAGATCCTAAAATGGCTCTGTGCACCATGACCGGCGTTTTTTTACTGCCGTCATTGTCTGTATATTCGGCGCCAAATCTTGTCGGCATGGATAAATCTACCTGTATAGTACCCATTTGCCAATTTCTGCCAATAGCGTCTTTAATGTTAAATTCAATTTTAGGTCCGTAAAAAGCTCCTTCTCCTTCTTTAATGTGATACTCAAGATTTTTCTCTTTAAGTGATTGGGTGAGGGCGTTTGTGGCCAATTCCCACACATCGTTTTCTCCGATATGTTTTTCCGGTTTGGTGGCTATAAAAATTTCATATTCGTCAAAGCCGAAGGTTTTGTAAATATCTATGGCATAATCCACCATGTTTATTATCTCGCTGTTTAATTGTTCTTGGGCGCAGTAAGAGTGGGCATCATCTTGAGTGAATGCTCTTACTCGCAATAGGCCGTGCAATACGCCGGAAAGCTCGTGCCTGTGCACGAGGCCGAACTCGGAATATCTTAACGGCAGGTCTCGGTAAGAACGCATGCTGTCTTTATAGATAAGCATGCCGCCGGGACAATTCATCGGCTTTACGGCTATCTCTTCTTCATCTATCTTGCTGAAATACATGTTATCTCTAAATTTGTCCCAATGGCCGGAAGTAACCCACAAATCTTTTTTGAGCATAATAGGAGTCATCACTTCTCCGTAGCCGCGCTTTTCATTTTCTTTTCTTATAAAATTTTTTAGCTCATTGTATAAAACAGTTCCTTTCGGGTGCCAGAAGGGGAAGCCTGGTCCTTCTTGATGGAAAGAGAAAAGATCCAGTTCTTTGCCAAGTTTCCTGTGGTCTCTTTTTTCCGCTTCTTCAAGCTTGGTTAAGTGGTCGTCAAGTTCTTTTTTGGTTTCAAAAGCTATGCCATATATGCGAGTGAGCATTTTATTTTTCTCATCGCCTCGCCAATACGCTCCGGCTATTTTGGTAAGTTTGAAGGATTCCGGATCAATTTCTTTGGTACTTGCCACGTGCGGACCGGCACAAAGATCGGTGAAGTTTCCGGATTTGTAAATTGATATTTTTTCACCAGCTTGTTCCAGCTTATTTATAAGTTCCAGTTTGTATGGCTGATTGGCAAAAATTTTTCGCGCTTCGGCGGCGGTAATTTCTTCTCTTTCAAACTTGATATTCTGTTTAATAAGCTCGTGCATAAAGTTTTCCAATTTCGGCAGCTTATCTTCGGAAGGTAAATGCTCCTCGGCGGAAAAATCAAAGTCATAATAAAAGCCGTTTTCTATGGTGGGACCTATGCCCAATTTTACCTCCGGGTGTTTAGACGTGATTGCCGCCGCCATAATATGCGCCAGTGAGTGGCGGATATTCTCAACAAGCTCATTGTTTTTAGATTTCATGGCTAATATAATAGCACATTTTCAAGAATTTGCATTCTCCACCGTCAGTTCTTTAAGCTCTTCCACGATGATGGAGGTGTCGCCGTTGCGGAGGGAGACGCGACCTTTTACGGCTACGCAATTGCCTTCGCGGATAATCTCGCCGTATTTATCAAGTATTTTTGGGAAGATTACGTTTTCTATACTATCGCTGTAATCGGAGAGCTTCATAAAGAGCATGGGGTCGCCTTTTTTGGTAAAAATCTTTTTCGCTTCTTCTATCATGCCTATGGTTACCACCGGCAAACCGTTTGGCATCTTTCTGGCTTCGCCTATCTTGGTTTTTATTTTTTCAAATTTCTCTTTAAACCTGTCCAATGGGTGGCCGGAAATATACAAACCGAGAAGCTCTTTCTCCCATAAAAGCTTTTCGTGCTGGGAGGCCGGCGGCACTTCTTTAAACTTAAGGCCCGGCACGCTTGTTGCATTTTGCATAAGAGAGAAAAGCGATCCTTGATTTTGGTTGAGTTTGGCGGTGTCTCTGTTGTACAATAGAGCGTCTTCCGTATTGCCGAGAAGCTGACCTCTTTCGCCGAATTCATCCATGGCGCCGGCTTTTATGAGAGCCTCAAGAGATTTTTTATTTAAATTTTTATGCTTGATCCTGACTAGAAAATCGGCAAAAGATTTAAACCGTCCGCGGGTTTTTCTCTCTTCTATTATCACGCGCGATATTTCGGCGCCGAGATTCTTGATGGTGCACAACCCGAATCTTATTTGATCCGGCGAATTTTTTTCTTTATCTCCTTTTATTACGGTAAAATCTTCAAAGCTTTCGTTTACGTTCGGCGGTAAAACCGGTATGCCCATTTTTTTACACTCTACGATGGAAACGGCAATTTTCTCAGTATCACCGGAGTCGGCGGTGAGCACGGCCGTCATGTATTCAGCGGGGAAGTTAGCCTTCATGTAAGCCGTCTGGTAAGCCACCATGCCGTAAGAGGCGGCATGAGCTTTATTGAAACCGTATCCCTTAAACGGATCAAATAGACTCCATAAAGCTTCAGCTTTTTGCTTGGTGAGACTGCCGTGAGTCTGGCATCCTTCTATAAAAATCTTTTCCTGCTTGGCCATTTCTGCGGGAATCTTTTTACCGATAGCCTTTCTAAACTTGTCCACGCTGCCCCAATCATAGCCAGCCAATTCTATGGCGATAAAGAGTATGTCGTCTTGGTAGGTTACAACGCCGTAGGTTTTTTCCAGTATTTTCTCAAGGCGCGGATCAAGATAGGTGATAGCTTCTTGCCCGTGTTTCCTCTTGATATATGAGGGAATGTTGTCCATAGGACCGGGACGAAAGAGGGCTATCATGGCCATAAGATCCGTAATTCTTGATGGCATAAGTTCTTTAAGATATCTTGTCATGCCGCTGCCGCCCATCTGGAATACGCCGGTGGTGTCGCCCCGAGAAAGAAGCTCAAAAGTTTTTTTGTCATCAAGCGGAATATTCTGAATATCAATGTCTATGTTGTGAATTTTTTTTACAATTTTTATAGAATTTCCCAAAATGGCAAGATTTTTAATACCCAAGAAATCAAACTTTAGCAGACCGGCTTCTTCCACGTCATGCATGTTGAATTGAGTGATGATTTTTTCTCCTTTGGGTTCAAATTGGAGCGGCACGAAATCGGTAAGCTCGGTGGGTGAGATCACTACGCCGGCGGCATGCACGGAAATGTGTCTGGCGCAGCCTTCTATTTTTTTTGCCAAATCAATTATCTGTTTTACTTCAGGATCGCCTTTGTACATTTTTTTAAGCTCCGGCTCTATTTCTATCGCTTGAGCGATAGTCATGGGAAATCCTTGGCTACCCATGGGTATGAGTTTGGCTATCTTGTCGCCCATGTCGTATGGCTTGCCGAGGGCGCGAGTTACGTCTCGCACCGAGCCGCGCGCCATCATGGTGCCAAAGGTGCCTATCTGAGCCACTTTATCTCTGCCGTATTTCTCTTTGGCATATTCCAAAACTTCTTCGCGTCTATCGTCGGCAAAGTCCATGTCAATATCAGGCGGAGAAGGTCTGTGCGGATTGAGGAATCTTTCAAACGGCAGCATATATTCTATCGGATCCACGGTGGTGATACCTATAAGGTAAGAGACGAGAGAGCCTGCGGCCGAACCTCTTGTAGTGGTAACAATACCTTTTTCTCTGGCAAAGTTTATGAGATCGGAAACAATAAGAAAGTATGGAGCATAACCTTTGCCAATGATAACTTCAAGTTCGTAATCCATTCTTTTTTTAATTTCCTTGTTTGCGTCTTTGGCGGAAAATTTTTCTTTATACGCGGCATAAGCCAATTCTTGCAAATATTCTTCCGGCTTTCTGTTGTCTTTCAATTCAAGTTTTGGGAAAACCCATTTGCCAAGCTCCAGCTCCAGATTGCAGCGCTCGGCGATTTTTACCGTGTTTTCTATGGCGTCCGGCGTGTCTTTAAAAAGTTCTTCCATCTCCTCCATGGATCTCATGGAATTATTTTCGTTCTTCATGGTCATTCTGTTCGTGTCGGCGAGTTGAGCGTTTGTCTGGATAGCCACCAATATATCTTGGGCTTCTCTGTCTTCCACGTTCGCGTAGTGCACGTCTTGAGTGGCCACGAGCGGTATGCCGGTGCTTCTTGCCACTCGCGCGAGACCTTTTTGGATCTCCATGTAACCCTCTATGGTGGGATGATGACCTATTTCTATGAAGAAATTTCCTTTGCCGAAAATCTCTTCATATTCTTTGGCAATTCTTTCCGCTTCGGCAAAATCCTTTTTTTCCACTTTTCTGGAAACTTCGCCGGCCATGCAGGCGGAAAGAGCAATAAGACCTTCGCTATGAGCGCGCAGATAGGCTTTATCTACTCGCGGCTTATAATAGTAGCCTTCCAAGTTGGCGGCGGTTACTATCTGTTTGAGATTTTTGTAACCAATCTCGTCTCGCGCGAGAAGCACCAAATGATAACGTTTGTTGTCTATGCCCGGCCTCTTGTCTCGCATGCCCTCAAAGGCGATGTAACATTCCGTGCCGATTATGGGTTTGATGCCGGCTTTTTTGCATTTTTTATAAAACTCAATTGAGCCGTGCATGTTGCCGTGATCAGTTAAGGCAAGAGCAGGCATTTTAAGCTCTACGGCTTTTTTTATCAAATCGTCTATCTTGGCCAAGCCGTCTAGAAGCGAGTAGTGAGAATGCACATGCAAGTGGACGAATTTAGATGACATAATTTAGAATTTTAGCATAAGTTTTGCTATTATTAAATAATGGAGAATGAGCTTTTTGTAGTAGGGATAGATGAAGCCGGCAGGGGGCCTCTGGCCGGGCCGGTGTGCGTGGGCGCGGCGGGAGTAAAACTTAAAAATAAAGATGAAAAAATAAAAATTCTGGAAGGCATTAAAGATTCCAAGAAATTAAGCGCGAAAAAAAGAGAAGAATGGTTCAAGATTTTAAACGAACAGCCGGAGTTTGAGACGCATCATGTTTTCGTAAGTAACGAAATGATAGATAAATTCGGCATCAGAAAGGCTGTACTTTTCGGGGTGGAAAAAGTTTTGGAAAAATTTTCTCGCGAACCTGACATGGTGCTTCTTGACGGCTTGCTTTTCGCGCCGGAAAAGTATAAGCAGGAAACCATAGAAAAGGGCGACGAGAAAGTGCCGCTAATATCCGCTGCTTCTATAATAGCCAAAGTCTCAAGAGACAGTGTAATGCTGGCTATGCACAAAAAATACCCTCAATACAATTTCGCCAAGCACAAAGGCTACGGCACCAAAGAACATTTTGAGCTCATAGTCGCCCACGGCCTCTCACCCATTCACCGAAAAACTTTTTGCCATATTTGAAAATTGTAAATAAATATAGATATTTCCTTAAAAAAGCGTAAAATAGAAGTGTGAAAAAAGAAAAAGAATTTAATCCATTTGAAAAGTTCACGAATTTATACAGTCTTTCCAAAACATTGAGGTTTGAGTTGAAGCCGGTGGGTAAGACACTAGAAAATATGCGAACGCATTTGGAGTACGATAAAGATCTCCAAACTTTCATGAAGGATCAGGATATTGAAGATGCCTACCAGACACTCAAGCCTATTTTAGATAATATTCACGAAGATTTTATTACGCAAAGTTTAGAGTCAGCAAAAGCTAAAAGCATTGATTTTTCCGGATATTTAGAAAAATATAGACAAAAAGATAAAAAAGATAAAAAAGAGATCTCTGATGCTGATGAGAAAAAATTAAGGGATGAGTTCGCTCAAACATTCAAAGAGGCAGCAAAGAAGATAAAGAATGAATATCAAAACATAGATCCTAAAACAGGGCTGGGTGTTGAAGAATATGATGAAATAGACGAAGATAATCATAAGAAAAAAGGGCTTTTCAAAAAAGAAAATCATGAAATTCTCACAGAGAGCGCTATCCTGCGATACATTGAAATCAATATTGATAAATTAACCGACAGTGAGGAAGAAAAGAAAAAAATCAAAGAGGCGTTGGATAAGTTCAAAAGATTTTTTACTTACTTTGGCGGATTCAATCAAAATAGAGAAAATTATTATTTTACTAAAGATGAAAAAGCGACGGCTGTTGCTACCCGTATTGTTCACGAAAATCTACCAAAGTTTTGCGATAATGTTTTACAATTCAGTTACATTATTAAAAAAAGAAAAGATAAGGAAACAGACAAAACCATAGAGGAGAGAGTTGAACGAAAACAGGAATATTTAAACGCGTATAATTTTTTAAAATCACAAAATAAAACTACACAAATTAAAGACGCGGAAAGTGGAAAGATGATAGAGGCTTCTGCTATTTTAGAATATATTTTCATAATTTCTTACTTTTCATCGTGTTTGTCGCAAAGTGGAAAAGACGGCACGAGAGAATATAGCGGGGATGGGAAACATAAATTTTTCACTTATCTTAAAAAGGGATTGGGTTTTACGGTGCGGAAGAAAGAATTAAAGAGAATTTCTGTTGTCGGCGAAAACGGAGAATCAATAATAGAAAAGGGTAATATGGATGTAGAGATAACGGTTGACGCTTTGGATAATATAAAAAAATATGACACCGCAATTCTTTTCAGCGGAGATGCTGATTTTTTGGCGCTGGTTAATTATATTAAAAATAGCGGCAAAAAAGTTTACATTTTTTCTTCAAAAAACAACATATCTCACGAGTTAAAAACTGGAGGTGATGGCTATTTTGATTTGAGAGATATAAAAGGGCTTTGGGGTAAGGATTTAAAATACCGAGAAAAATAAATAATTTTAAAATAAAGCCACCCTCAGTTAAGAGGGTGGCTCTGGGATGTATAACCCTAACGGTTCTATGTCTAAAACCGAAAGACATTATTAATATAGCAAGTGGTTGCCATAAGTCAATAGCCAATCAAAAAATTGTAAAATACTTTGATTCTCTATCCGAAAAAGTCAGAAAAATCAAAACCCTCCAATTCTGTCTCCGAAAAAGAATTAAAACTGCTGGAAAGGCCGTGACTATTGCATAATTGCCGCCTATCGTGTATATTACTTGCATATGGTAGTCCGAATGCGACATACGCGTTCTCATACGCGAAACAGGAGATCTCATCACGCGCTTAAAACAGCGCAATTTGTGGCGTGCGGCAAGTGCGGTTCGCAAAATCTTCCTCATACGGTATGCTCTAACTGCGGTTCTTATAAAGGACGTGTAGTAATAGATATAGCCGGCAAGATTGAGCAAAAACAACTCAGAAAAAGGGGGAAACACAAAGAGGCCAAGGAAGTTAAAGAAAAATCAGGAAAAGATCTTGATCCGGCCGAGCTTTCTAAAAAATAAAATTTTCAATCAAATAGTTTTTACTATAGGCTTTTAATAATTTAAAAATGGCAAACAGGCATCTATCCAGAAGCGTGGCTCTGCAATCACTCTTTGAGTGGGACTTCAATGAGCAGGAAAAGTCAGATAAAAACATAAAAGAGATTGTTGAGAGAAATTTGGAAAATTTCGCTCCGGGTATGATGGATACGGACTTTACCCATTCTCTCATAGACGGAGTGGTAAGCAAACGCAAATATCTGGATACTATTATAGAAAAAGCCGCGCCGGAGTGGCCCATAAGCCAGATTGCCGCGGTGGATAGAAATGTTTTAAGAATAGGTCTGTTTGAACTTATTTACGGAGATAAAAAAAACGTGCCATATAAGGTGGCTATAAACGAGGCTATAGAACTGGCTAAGACCTTTGGCGGCGACTCTTCCGGCAAATTCATAAATGGAGTTTTGGGTACGGTGTACAGGGAAATGGGCGAGCCGAAAGACGACAGCAACAAAGATCCCGTGGAAGAAAAATTGGCCGGCGCGGTGGTGTACAGAAAAGACGGAAAGAGATTTTTGTTTGCCATGGTGCATGACGTTTTTGGCTACTGGACACTCTCAAAAGGCAAAACGGAAGAAAACGAAACTCCAGAAGATGGAGCGACAAGAAAAGTTAAGGAAGAAATCGGCCTTGATATAAAAATAAACAAAGAACTGGGTTCCAATGATTATTTGGCTTCCGATCCGGAAAGGGGCAAAGTAAAAAAAATCGTATCTTATTTTTTGGCTGAGACGGAAGATAACGAACTTAAACTTAAGGAAACGGGCGGGCTAGATGACCTTAAGTGGTTTGAACTTAAGGATATTGCCGACTTGAACATGTATGATGATATAAGAGAGATAATGGCCAAAGCTATAAAAATGCTAACAAATAAAAAATAATATGGATTTCTCTAAGTTTGAAAAAGAAAACGGACTGAATTTTGCCAATAAAGAGCTTTTAAGGCAAGCCTTCGTGCATCGTTCATATATAAATGAGAATCCAAATCTTGGCATAAGCCACAACGAGCGACTTGAGTTTCTCGGCGATGCCGTGCTTGAGCTGGTGGTAACGGAGTATTTATATAAAACTTATCCTAAGAAAACGGAAGGGGAGATGACGGCCTTGAGAGCCGCTTTGGTGAACGCCAACACTCTGGCGGCCGTTGCCGCCGACATAGGCACGGAAGGTTTTATGCTTCTTTCTAAGGGCGAAGCTAAGAGTTTGCCTTCCGCTAAACAGGCGTCTTCCACTAAGGCTGGGCAATATATTCTGGCAAATGCTTTTGAAGCCATTGTGGGCGCTATATACATAGATAGTGATTATGAGACGGTCTCCGTTTTCTTGAAGAAAAACTTATTGCCAAAAATTAAAAATATTATAGAAAAGAAGTTATGGATAGATGCTAAAAGTTTTTTCCAAGAGAAGGCGCAGGAGATTGACGGCATAACTCCAGAATACAGAGTGACAAAAGAAGTTGGTCCGGATCACGAAAAACGCTTTACCATGGGAGTTTTTCTCGGTGATGAGAAAGTGGCTGAAGGTGAAGGTATGTCCAAGCAGGAAGCGGAACAAGACGCCGCCAGAGAAGCTCTTTCTAAAAAAGGTTGGGAGTAAAATTTAATCAATAAATAAGCTTGAAATCCAAGCATCAAGGCGCCGCCTTGATGCTTTTGGTCTTATTGACATTGTCATTTACCTGAGTAGACTTGAAAGTAGACAAGTTTTTTAAAAAACAATCAAAAGTCCGGCGATGTAGTGAGCGCGGTTTGGCAGATTAGTTCTTGGCTAAATTGGCGTGGGCTTTTGTTCACATAAAGAGGTGATAACATAGAGAGAAAATTTTATTTTTAAACCTTCAGATTTTTGGAAGGGGGTGAGTAAAATGATAACAATGAGCAGTACCGGAATAAGTAGTAACAAAAGGCGGCTGAAAAGGGTAGTAGCCTTTGATATTGTAAGGGCGAAATTGATTGAAATTTTGGATATCTTAAAGAAGACTAACTACGTATTTCAGTATCCAAAAATAGAAGATGAAGATGGTGAGCTTTTTAAAGCTCATGTGGAGGCTTTTTTAAGAAAAATTTTTAAAGGGTATGATTTAAAAAGCGAGGACGAAAAAAAATTTTTTCGCCTCGCGGAAGTTGTAAGAAGTCTGACAGCATTGATGTCAGACAGAAAAACCAATTAAACTAAATTGAAAACAATCACCTCTCTCTAAAGAGCATAACTTCGGTTATGCTCTTTTTTATGGAAATGGAATTTTATGATTTTAAACGTTATAATATAACTAATGAACACACGCTTAAAGAGAATAGAACTGGCCGGCTTTAAGTCTTTCGCGAGACCTACCGTCTTGCAATTCCCTTCGCCGATTACGGCCATCGTGGGGCCAAACGGCAGCGGCAAATCAAACGTGGCTGAGGCTTTGCGCTGGGTGCTTGGTGAACAATCCATACGGAGTTTGCGAGGCAAGAAGGGCGAGGATCTTATTTTCAACGGTTCCGGCGATCTTGCCAAGGCGGGCAAGGCTTCCGTCGCTCTTGTGTTTGACAATAAAGACAGAAAGTTGCCATTGGATTATGATGAAGTGATAATCACCAGAAAAGTTTACAGAAATGGAGAGAATGAGTATTTTCTAAACGATTCTCAAGTGCGTCTCAGGGATATAATGGAAACGCTTAGCGCGGTGGGTCTTGGCGCCTCAAGTCATCATATAATAAGTCAAGGAGAAGCGGACAAGATTTTGGCCTCGTCGCCCAAGGATCGCAAACAGATTATAGAAGACGCTCTTGGCCTTAAGATATATCAAATAAAGAAAAATGGCGCGGAAAGAAAGCTGGCAAAAACGGAGGAAAATATCATTCAGATAGAAGCGCTTCGCAAAGAAGTGCAATCCCACCTTAAATTTCTAAAAACTCACGTGGAGAAAGCTCAAAGCATAGCCGCCTTGAAAGAGGAATTAAAGATTTTTTATAAGCAATATCTTGATGAGGAAAAAAAATATCTTGAGAGCGAGGGAGTGAGGCTTGCCAAAGAACGGGAGGCGCCCAAGAGCGAATTGGGCGAGTGCGAAAAGCGCGCCAAAGAAACGGAATCCGCCCAAGGCGGACAAGCCAACGTCGTTAAAAAAGAAATAGAAAATCTTGAAAAAGAATTTGCCGATAAAGAGAGACAGGTGTCCGCGATAAGACAAGAGAGAAACGGATTGGAAAGAGAGCTTGGCAGGGTAGAGGGGATGATAGAATACGAAGGATCAAAAAATGTTGGTACGCGCGTTCTTCCTGCCGGAGAAAAGCTTTTGCCGTATGCGGAAGTGGAAGGCGTGTTGAAAGATATAGAAAAAAAGGTTTTAGTCGCTTCCGAGGCGGCAGACCTTGCCGATATAAAAAATATCCTCTCGGAAATAGTGGAGAAGGTTAGAGAATATTTGAGTAAGGAAAACGCGGCAGAGCTGGAAAGCGAGTCTGAGACGGATCCGGATATTGCCGACAGAAGTGCTCTCAAAGAAAAATACGAAGAAATGCTTTCCCTCATAGAGGGTATAAGCAATAAGGAGAAAGAGATTTATGCCGGTTTGTCTGAGGCCAGAAGAGCGATAGAAAACAAGCGAGCGGAATTGAATTCTCTTGAAAAAGGCAAATACCAACTTGAGGCGAAAGTGAGAGAATTAAGAAGTATTTTGTCGCAATTTGCCATGGAGGAAGAGAAGATTCAGATTCGCGGAGATGATTATGAGCGAGAGAGAGCCGAAGCTGCCGCCATACTCGGACACGATTTTATGGGCGAGCTTGATATGAGGCAGAACCTTATAAGCGGAAGTGTTTGGACATACGAAGAAAAAGAAAAAATTTTGAAAAAGGTGGAAAGGCTTAAGATAAAGCTTGAGGATTATGGCAGTATCAGCGATGAAGTGCTCAAAGAGTATGAAGATACCAAGATTAGAGACGAGATGTACGAAAGAGAACTCATGGATCTCAAAGATGCCGCCGTTTCGCTGGCAAGCATCATGAAAGAGCTTAATGAAAAAATAGGATTAAGTTTTAAAGACGGCTTTGAGAAAATAAACAAAGAACTTCAGCTATTTTTCTCTTCAATTTTTGGTGGCGGGAAGGCTCGTCTGGAAGTGGTGAAAATAGAAAGGTATGGAAGAGAAGATCTTGTCGTGGCCGGTGATGTTATTGGAGAAAGTGAAGGCATTGAAAAAGACCAAGCGATAACGGACAAAGGCATAGAGCTTTTTGTGGATTTGCCGAAGAAAAAGCTGAGATCGCTGGAGATGCTCTCAGGTGGAGAGAAATCTCTTGTCTCTATAGCTTTGCTTTTTGCCATATCGCAAGTGAGTCCGCCACCGTTTCTGGTGTTGGACGAGACGGATGCCGCCTTGGATGAGTCAAACTCGCAAAGATATGCCGGCATTATGAAAATACTCAGCGAGAAAACTCAGCTTGTAATAATAACTCACAATAGAGAAACAATGAGTCAGGCCGATATTCTTTACGGTGTTACCATGGACGCGTCAGGCGTATCTCGTCTTCTTTCCATAAAGTTTGAAGAAGCTGAAAAGATGGGGAAGTAGCCGCTTGTTATGAGCGTATCATTATAAGAAGCATTTTGAATTTTTGGGCGGCTTTGACGGAATGAGGCTTGCCGGCTGGCATTATAATCATCTCGCCCTTGGTTACGTTGAAAGTTTCTCCGGCGATTTTTACTTCCGACTCGCCGTCCAAGATGTAAATAGTGGCATCAAAAGGAGCGGTGTGCTCACTAAGCCCTTGTCCGGCGCCAAAGGCGAAGACAGTGAGCGTGCCTGTCGGCAATTTCAAAATTTCCCGACTTACTACCGAGCCGTCCTGATAGTTTACAAGATTCTCCAGATTTATATTTTTCCCCGTAAAATTGTTTTGTATATTTTCCATTTTACTAAATATTACCTTAATATAAAAACTTAGGCAAATTACTTTCTTAAGACAATCACCCTGCCTTTATCAATTTTAATTAAAATGGAAGGTTTATTTTTTGGCTGAGATCCTTTTATGTAAAAATCAACTTTGTCGCCGAAATAAAGTTTAGCTTCTTTGATATTTTGCGCCGGAGGCAAACCTTCCGGATTGGCGGAAGGCGCGGCAAGCGGACCCGTCTTTTTTATAACCTCAAGCAAAGACCGCTTATTGGGTAAACGGAAAGCCAGTGTTTCAATTCCTCGATGCAAGTATTCTAATTTTTTTATTTGACAGGGCAGGATTACACTCACCGGCCCGGGCCAAAAATTTTTTAACTGCTTTTTAATTTTATCATCAATTATAATCCCAAATATTTTTAAATCTTCCGTGGAAGAAATTAAAACAATTAAAGGTTTTTTGTCATTGCGGCCTTTAATTTTATAAATTCTGTTAACCGTTTTTTTGTTTAACGCCGGTCCGACCAAACCATATAAAGTATCGGTCAGTAAAACTCCGACTCCGCCATTCTTTAAAATCTCAATGATTGAATTGCTCATTAGTTATTCTTTTTCTGATTTTTGCCGGTGGTGGGACTCGGTCACAAATATTTTTCCTAACGGAAAAATTTCGCGTTTCTTACAGAAACTGTCCACTCATTGGGCTTTTTGTTTCGCTTCGCTTACAAAAATCCTCAATGAGTCTTGCGCCAGTCCACTGGACTGGCTCACCCGGCTCGCGGTTTTTGTCTTTGCTTCGCAAAACAAAAACATCGCTGTGGCCTTCGAGGTCCAACGCAGGCAAAGCAGTTTGCCTGCTCACCGGCACAAAATTCACTTCGTTCATTTTTTGCCGGTGGTGGGACTCGAACCCACAACCCTTGCGAGACACGATTTTGAGTCGTGCGCGTATACCAATTCCGCCACACCGGCTAATGTTGTCTATCATAATCCATATCACGCACTTGCGTCAATGGCGCTTTATCGTTTATAATCTAATTATAAAATTATTTTCTAATTTATATTTTTATGACAGAAACAGAATTGGCAAAATTGGGGAGCGTTTTTCTTATAGAAGTTGATAAGATCAAGCCTAATTCTCAACAGCCTCGTAAGGAGTTTGATGAAGGAAAGCTTCGCGATCTGGCGGAGTCTATCAAACAATACGGAGTCTTGCAGCCTCTCGTGGTAACGAGAAAAGAAACTACCACAGACAGAGGTATTCAGGTGGATTATGAGCTTATCGCCGGCGAAAGGCGTTTGCGCGCCTCCAAGCTTGCCGGTTTGGCGCAAGTGCCGGTGGTGATAAGGAGAGAGACGGATGAAAAAATCAAGCTTGAGCTGGCCATCATAGAAAACTTGCAAAGGGAAGATCTTAATCCCCTAGATAGAGCCGAAGCTTTTAAAAAGCTCATAGATAATTTTAGTCTGAAACATTACGAAGTGGCAGCCAGAGTGGGTAAGAGCAGAGAATATGTGAGCAATAGTATCAGGCTTTTGGCTTTGCCGGAGGAGATAAAAAACGGTCTTGTAAAAGGCGAGTTGAGCGAAGGGCATTGTCGCGCGCTTTTGATGATAGACGATAATCCAGACAAGCAGATGAAGCTTTACAAAGAAATAGTAGACAGAAAAATAAGCGTTCGCCAAGCGGAAAAAGCTTCAAGGATAATAATAGACGAAGGTAAGGAACCGAGCGAGGCTATTGGCGTGATGCCGGAGATAAGAGAGATAGAAAAAAAGTTATCCGATACGTTGGGTACAAAAGTTCATGTGGAGCTCTTAAGAGATAAGGGGAAGATTTCCATAAACTTTTTCTCCGGCAACGAGTTAAATGCTTTTATAAATAAGATAATAAACGACCGCGCTGAGGGCGCGGCGTGGAGGCCGACTGTGTTTACCGATAATGACGATGTTGCTTCGGAGCAAAATACTTTGCCTCCGGAAAATCTTGATACTGTCGCTCAAGATCAAATTAATCCCCAAGTGCCGGAAGACGAAAATCTTAATCAGTCCGTGGGAGAATCTGTTTTGCCGCTGAGCGCTCCGCCAGAGCCGATTTTAGAGCAGCCATCATCAGAAGATCTAATAAAAAACTTCAGCATATAAAACTAAAGCCCCGCAAGACGGGGCTTTAGTTTTATAATTATTCTCCTTCTTCCTCCTCAGGTTTAGTGGGATCTTTCCAGCTGGCGTAATCACATTCCGGATAACCCGGGCAGCCGTAGAATATTCTTTTTCTCTTGGTGTGTTTTATCACAATCTCATGTTTGCCGCACTTTGGACATGTCATGCCGATTGATTTTGGCGGCTCCTTGTCCACCTTCTTGGTGTTTTTACAATCCGGAAAACCGGAACAAGCCATAAATTTGCCAAAACGGCCCATCTTAATAATCATAGGCTTGCCGCATTTTTCGCAAACTTCGTCAGTTTTCTCGTCTGTGTTTTGTTTTTCCACTTTTTCCATTTTGTTTTCAAGATTTTTATGGAACGGACCATAAAAGCTTTTTATCATCGGAACCCATTTTTCTTTACCTTCAGCCACTTCATCAAATCGTTCTTCCATTGTAGCAGTAAATTTAATATTCACAACCTCGGGGAAGTGTTCTGTCAGTAAATCATTTACCGTCAAGCCTGTCTCGGTGGGCATAAATCTCTTTTGATCGTTTTTAGCCACGTAATGCCTCGTCTGGATTGTGGTGATGGTGGGAGCGTAAGTAGACGGTCTGCCTATGCCGTTTTCTTCCAAGGTTTTTATCAGAGAAGCTTCGTTGTACCTTGGCGGCGGCTCAGTAAAGTGCTGAGATGGCAAAATTTTTATAAGTTCAAGAATATCTTTCACAACAAGAAGAGGTAAAATATTTTCCGTGAATTTTGAAGGATAAACCTTTAGCCAACCTTCAAACTTTATCACAGAACCATTTGCTCTGAAAATATAATTGGCGGCGGCAATATCCACCGTGGTTGAATCAAAAACAGCCATCTGCATCTGGCAAGCGATGAATCTTCTCCAGATCAGATCGTACAATTTATATTGCTTGGCATCCAACTTGCCTGAAATATCGTCTGGTTTTCTGGACGGTTCAGTGGGTCTTATAGCTTCATGCGCTTCCTGCGCTCCTTTGGCTTTTGTTTTAAATCTTCGCGGCTCTTCAAGGGAGAATTCTTTGCCATAGTTTTCCGATATAAACTTTTTGGCGGCAATCAGAGAATCGTTTGAGAGATTTACCGAGTCGGTGCGCATGTAAGAAATGTAACCTTGTTCGTAAAGTTGTTGAGCCAGCATCATTGTCTGTTTGGCGCCATAACGCAGTTTGGAAGAAGCTTCTTGCTGGAGGGAACTGGTGGTAAAAGGGGGAGAAGGCATTCTTCTGCTTTCTTTTTTCTCCACTTGCGTCACTTTGTAGGTGGCATTTTTAAGATCGCCCAGAATGTTGTCGGCTTCTTGTTTGCTTTTTATTTCAAGTTTATCCAAAACCCTATCGTCTTTTTTGTAAAGTTTAGCGATGAAGTTTTCTTTATTTTTATCCAATTCGGCTTCTATGCCCCAATACTCCTGTGGCTTGAAGGCTTCTATCTCTCTTTCTCTGTCCACCACCAAGCGCACGGCCACGGACTGCACTCGGCCCGCCGAGAGTCCTCGGAAAACCTTTTTCCAAAGAAAGGGGGATAATTCATAACCCACCAATCTGTCTAAGATCCTTCTGGCTTGCTGAGCGTCCACAAGATTCATATCTATGTCTCGGGGATTTCCAATGGCGTGATCTATGGCCGTTTTTGTAATTTCATGAAAGACTATTCTTTTTGTTTTTTGTTTTTCCGGATCTATGCCAAGCGCGTAAGTTAAATGCCACGCTATGGCTTCTCCTTCGCGGTCTTCGTCGCTTGCCAGAATAATTTCTGATGATTTTTCGGCTAACTTTTTGAGCTCCTTTACTCTTTTTCTCGCTTTAATCGGCACTATGTATGAAGGCTGGAAATTATTTTCCGTATCTATGCCCAGTCTTGATTTGGGCAAGTCTCGCACGTGGCCGTAAGAAGATTCCACGATAAAATCATTGCCGAGAAATTTGGAAATCGTTCTTGCTTTGGTGGGAGACTCCACAATAACTAGTTTTTTACCGCTTGGTATTTTTTTTACCGTTTTGGTTTTTGTTGCCATGTCTGCGATTATAACAGTGTATTTTAAAAATGCAAAAAAATACGGAATCCAATATCAAGATTGAACTTTAAAAATGCTACTGAAAGAGAAAAGTAATATCGTTTGCGACGCCTTACGGAACCCGCTACTTTAATATATTTAAAATAAAAGCGGATGAGTAGAGCAAATTTTCGTAGAAAATTATGCGAGCCGAGCAAATGATGTTACTTTTCTCTTTCAGGTTAAATTGACATTGGCTGTAAGAAAAACTTCTCCGCCGCTTTGCTTAATCACGCCCTTTAACTCCATCTCCATAAGAAGGGAACTTGCTTCAGTCATCGGCATTTTGAGCTTTCTCAGTAGCTCGTCTTTTTCCATCAGTTCGGTGAGGGCGTTTAAGACCTTCTGTTCGGCCGGAGAAAAATCAAATGATAAATTCGCGGAAGTTTCGCCGACTCCGTCGGAAATTCCGTAAAACTTTAAAATATCTTTCCCGTCGGTTACCGGTGTGGCGCCTTCTTTTATAAGATTGTTTGTGCCGGAAGAATTGATGCTGAAAATAGATCCGGGCGCGGCAAACACGTCTCGGTCATAATCCAGAGCCAGTTTGGCGGTAATGAGAGTGCCGCTCTTGCTCGCGGCTTCTATCACTACCACGCCGTGACAGAGTCCGGCGATAATGCGGTTGCGGCGCGGGAAGGTGTGTGTGCCGGCCGGCTCGCTCCAATCCAATTCAGAGAGAAGACAGCCGCCAGATTCCACTATTTTTCTAGCGAGCTTAATGTTTGATCTCGGATGCAACACTTTTTCGTCCAAGCCGGAGCCCGGTATGGCAATGGTTCTTAAGCCGGCATTAAGCGCCGCTTGGTGAGCGATGCCGTCTATGCCTATGGCCAAGCCGCTTACTATTACTACTTCCGTTTCCGGATTTTTCAGTTCTCTTATAATCTTATTGCACACTTCTTTGCCGTAGGTGGTAAAGCGGCGCGAACCCACTACACCTATAAAGAGAGAATCGTCAGACGGAAGTTCGCCTATGGCGCGCAATTCTTTAGGCGGGTCGCTGATTTCTTTAAGCAGCGCCGGAAAGTTTTGAGGCTTGATGATATGTTTTCTCATTTTGCTTATTTTAGCATATTTGATAAGATAAAGAGTATGTTGGATATAAAATTCATAAGAGAAAATAAAGATTTGGTAAAAGAAGCGGCGCGAAAGAAGTGTCTTGATTTTGACGTGGAAGAGCTTTTGGAAGTGGACAGCAAAAGATTGGCTATCCTAAGGGAGGTGGAAGATATGCGTGCGAGGCAAAATGCCGTGAATTCTTCCGTGGCTTCGGCTCAAGATCCAAGCGAAAAGGAAAGCATAATAGAAGAGATGCGAATTTTAAAAGCCGCTCTTTCGGAAAAAGAAAACGATCTTAAGCAAGCCGAAGAAGTTTGGAAAAGTCTCATGTACGAAGCTCCAAACATCCCTGACTTTTCAGTGCCGGAAGGCAAAGATGACAGCGCGAACAAAGAAATAAGGATCTGGGGAGATGAACACAAACAAAAAGGTTTTGAGCCAAAGAGTCATACTGAGATAATGCAAAATTTAGATCTAGCCGATTTTGAAAGAGGCGCCAAGGTCTCCGGTTTTAGAGGCTATTATCTTAAAAATGATGGAGTGCTTCTAAATTTCGCTATCTGGCAGTTTGTACTTGATGAATTGGTGAATGCCGGTTTTTCTCCAATGATTGTGCCTTCTCTGGTGCGCAAAGACACACTGTATGGTACTGGTTATTTGCCGCAGGGCGAAGAAGACATGTATAAAACTCAAGACGATGATTATCTGGCCGGCACGGGAGAGGTGGCCGCGATGTCCTACTATTCGGGAGAAGTTTTGCCACTGGATAAATTTCCCATAAAAATACTAGCCTTCTCGCCTTGCTTTAGAAGAGAGGCGGGCAGTCACGGTAAAGACACCAAGGGGCTCATAAGAGTGCATGAGTTTATGAAGTTGGAACAAGTTGTTTTATGCAAAGCCGATCATCAAGAATCAATAAAATGGCACGAACAGATTACAAACAACACTCAAGCCATAATGCAAAAACTGAAAATTCCATACAGAATTGTTTTAAACTGCGGCGGCGATCTTGGGTTGGGGCAAGTGAAAAAATATGATATAGAAGCATGGGTGCCATCCGAGAGTAAGTACAGAGAAACTCATTCTTCATCTTATTTCCACGATTTCCAAACAAGAAGATTGAATATAAGATACAAAGATGAAAACGGCAATTTGCGTTTCGCTCACTCGCTAAACAACACCGCCATTGCCACTCCGAGAATCCTCGTGCCCATTTTGGAAAATTATCAACAAGAAGACGGAAGCGTAACCGTGCCGGAAGTTCTTAGAAAATATATAGGCAAAGACAGAATATTCCTAAAGTAAAAAAATGACCAGACGCGAAGAAATATTGGCGCGGTCAAGAAAGATAAGGAGAAGAAAAGGTTTTTTTAAGGCGCTTTTGGGTATGTTGGTTTTTTCTGTCTTATTTGCCGGTGTAACGTGGTTTTTCCATCTGGACTTTTTTACCATAAAAAATGTTTATGTGCGTGGCGTTGAGACTATAGATGAAAAAGAAATCAAATACAAAACCATCAATAATCTTGGCGGCTTATACTTTTGGCTCTTGCCAAAGGATAATGTGTTTCTGGTTTCAAAAGACAATATTTCCGCCAAGCTTTTAAACAGTTTTGCTCGCGCTAAAAGCATAAAGGTTGGCCGAAATCTGCCAGATGGTCTGGATGTTGAAGTGAAGGAGAGAATAAATACCGCTTTATCGTGCAAGAGCGAAGTTTGCGCTTATATTGATGAAGATGGTTTTGTGTTTGAGAGAGCGATTGCGTTTGACGGTAAAGAATTTTTAAAATTTTTTGACGAAAGAGAAGACTCCTTTTTTGCTGGCTCAAGCATTTCTCCTCGCGTGGGCGAAAATATTTTAGATAAGGAAGAGTTTGAGAAGCTCATGCGTTTCGCGGAGACGTTCGCGAGCGAAAAATTCAGCGTAGAAAGCGTGCATATAAAAGAAAACGGATCATATTTTATAAATACAAACGAAGGCTGGAACATCATTTTAAATAAGCAAACAGACATTGCCTCTGCCAGAGAGAATCTTGTCATTTCTCTAAACGGAGAGATAAAAGATAAACGCGTTAATCTTAATTACATAGATCTGCGCTTCGGCAACAAGATTTTTTATAAATTCAGGGAGTAGTGCGGCGGCGGGGAATTATTGCTATAATACGTCTTATGCGACATCATGACATAGTGGTTTTTTATCATAAAGATTGCTTTGACGGTTTCGGCGCCGCCTACGCGGCTTGGAAGAAGTTTAAAGACAAGGCGGCGTATGCGCCGCTTGGTCATTCTCTTGAACCGGTGAAAATAAGCGGTAAAAAAGAAATATATTTTCTGGATTTTTGTTACAATTCTCAAAAAGTGATGGATGATATTATTAGAAGCAACGAAAAGGTGGTGATTATAGATCATCATATTACCAATGAGAAGGTGGTCAAGTCCATGCCATATCATTCCTACGACATCAATCATTCCGGCGCGACACTCGCCTGGCAATATTTCCATCCGAAAAATACAATGCCTAAAATACTGGCAAATATAGAAGATCAAGATCTGTGGAAATTTAAGTTGCCGTTTACAAAAGAAGTGAACGCCATGCTGGATCTTTATGATTTTGATTTTAAGATTTGGGATAAGATTATTAAAGATTTTGAGAATCACGCGAAAAGAAAAAAATACATAGAGATGGGCAAGTATGCTTTGGCTCATAAAGAATCCATGGTGAAGAGGGCTGTTAACAGGGCGGACAAGGGCGTGTTTGAAGGGTATGATGTTTTAATATCAAATTCTTCTTTCTTTACTTCCGAGATAGGCAACGCGCTAGTAAAGACCGGCGCCGAAGCAGCCATAATCTGGAATCAGCAAAAAGGACAAACTCACGTCTCCTTGAGAGCGGATAAAAGCGGCAAAATAGACGTATCCAAGATTGCGGCTAAATATGGCGGCGGCGGACATAAGGCGGCATCGGGTTTCGGCTTGCCGGCAGATAAACCATTCCCGTGGAAAATTACAAAATGAGCAAAATAGTTTTATATCGCAAATATCGCCCGTTAAACTTCAAAGATGTTTTAGGGCAAGAACATATAGTGGAGGTGCTTAAGAACGCCGTCAATTCGGGAAGGGTGGCGCACGCTTATCTATTTGCCGGTCCAAGAGGCACGGGCAAGACGAGCGTGGCGAGGATACTGGCAAGGGAAGCCGGCTGCGCGGATATGGATTTGCTTGAGATAGACGCCGCTTCCTCCAGAGGCATAGACGAGATCCGCGCTTTAAGGGAAGGAGTAAGGTTTTCTCCTCTCGGCGGAAACATTAAAGTTTATATAGTGGACGAGGTGCACATGCTCACCAAAGAAGCCTTCAACGCTCTTCTTAAAACTCTTGAGGAGCCACCCTCGCATGTGATTTTTATTCTTGCTACCACGGAGTTTGACAAGGTGCCGGAAACGATTATCTCCAGATGTCAAAATTTTACCTTCCGCAAAATATCGGAAAATGTACTCCGCAAAGCGATGCTAAATATCGCCGTAAAAGAAGGTTTTGAGATAGACGAAGAAACAGCCGGTTTAATAGCTCTTATGGCAGATGGTTCCTTCCGCGACGCGCAGGGCACTCTGGATCAGATTCTTTCCGCCCAAGGCGGGGAAGGAAAAATTACCGGTGAAGCGGCAAGGCGTTTTCTCTCCGTGCCGCCGAGAGAGTTGGTGGAAAAATTTATCATCGCCATGCTGGAGAAGAAAACGGAAGAAGGCCTTGAGGCGATAAGCGTGGCCGTAGACGGCAATATTGATATTAATGTTTTCCTTAAATTAATTTTAAGAGATATCCGATCCATGCTCTTGCTTAAATTCGCGCCGAGCATGAGAAGGCAAATTGAGGACACCCATGGCGATAAAGAGTTTAAGTTTGTAGAGAAGGGAAGTGCCGCTGCTGATAAAGGCCAGCTGGAAAATATTTTAAAAATTCTTCTTGTCGCACTCGGAACCAAAAATGCTCCGTATTTGCCTCAAACGGCGCTTGAGCTTGCTTTTTTGGATATAGTGAAGTAATTAAACTAAACCATCTTTATAGCCAAAAATGGTTTAATGTGTTAATCTAAGCAAGTGATTGCCGGATCGTCTAACGGTAGGACAGCAGCCTTTGAAGCTGTTTATCTTGGTTCGATTCCAAGTCCGGCAGCCAAGTTTCAGAATTCGTTTTTTCGCCAAAATGCGGAGCGTCGCAAAGCGACGCGACTGGCTATAAGTTCAAGGCGCGGCAATACTTGGAAAACATGAGGTGAAATTGAGCAATGTTTGAAGCATGGTATAATAGACAATAACCATGACAAAATCAAACATTATCATTGGGATCATCGGAGCGGTTGTTGTTATCGGCTTGCCCAAGGAAGGTTCTAGATCGTGAATACCAGAAATCTTTACACTTTACGAAGGTCCGTCTTTGTATTAAAATACTAAAGTATATGGAAGATCCTGATTTATGCGTTGAAGCCAGTCACCATGAGGCTGGGTCTCAAAAATTAAATTAACGTTATTAATTTATGATTAAATACATAATCATTGTTTTTCTCCTTGCGTTTTCCGCTCTTTTCTCCGGTTTGACATTGGGGCTTATGAGTCTTAATTCCGCCGAGCTAAAGAGAAAAATCTCTTTAGGAAATAAAAATGCCGCCAAAATTTATCCTGTGAGAGAGAAAGGCAATTTGCTTCTCACCACTTTGCTTATAGGCAATGTGGCCGTAAACTCCACGCTGGCTATTTTTCTCGGATCCATTGCTTCCGGTGTTTTCGCCAGTATTATTGCCACCGGGCTCATTGCCATGTTGGGAGAGATTGCTCCTCAAGCCGTTTTCTCTCGCTTCGCTCTTTCCGTGGGCGCGAGAACTGTATGGATTGTAAAAATTTTAATTATTATCATTTATCCTGTAGCTTTTCCGATTGCATGGCTGCTCAATAAAACTTTAGGAGAAGAAATAACAAATGTTTACTCCAAAAGAGAGTTGATAAAGATTATAGAAGAGCATGAAGATATGGAAGCCAGCGATGTGGATGCTGATGAAGAAAGAATAATAAAGGGCGCTTTAACTTTTTCCGACAAGCAAGTGATGGATGTCATGACTCCTAAGAAATTCGTCAAAATGTTTGAGGCTTCTAAAAAAATAGATGAAGACTTTTTAGAATCACTTAGGGGAGTTAGTCATTCTCGTCTTCCAGTGTATAAGGGAGCGCAAGATAATATTGTGGGTATTTTATATATAGACCAGTTGCTGGGTAAAAAGAACATGGGCAGAACCGTTGGCCAAGTGGCCAATAAAAAAGTTTTCTCCGTCAACGAAAGCAAAAATTTGGACGCGGTGCTAAACGCCTTTCTGCAAACACATCACCACCTCTTCGTGGTAAATGATAAAAAAGGGAAGATGATTGGCGTAATTTCTTTGGAGGATATTCTGGAAGAGATACTTAGAACGGAAATAAGAGACGAGATTGATAAATATAAAGAACGAGAAAGAGTTTAAAAAATGTTTTTGCCTCGGCAGGCGCGCGATTTTGGGCTGGCTGTAAATAAAAAAATGTTGTATACTGCTTTTATAGGCGCTTGATACGGCGCGTTTATTCTTTAAATTTTAGATTGCAACATGGCAAAAGGAGAAGTAATAATCAGATTTGACGCGGTTTCGTTTGATTACGGTCACAATAAGCCCATATTAAATGAGGCTGATTTTACCGTGCGCCGCGGAGCGAAGGTGACTCTCATGGGGCAGAACGGCGCCGGCAAAAGCACTATCTTCGGCCTTATCACCGGCGTGCATAAACCGGAAGAGGGCAATATCCATATAAGTCAAAAAGCGTCCATGGCTATTGCCATGCAAGTTATCCCCAGAGATCAGATGGAACTTACCGTGAGAGAATTTTTTGAAAAATGTTTCGCGGAGAAAGTTTATGATATAGATCCGCGCATAGACAAAGCGCTTGAGGCCGTAAATTTGGACGCGCCGAAAGACAGGATTATAAAATCATTCTCCGGCGGTCAACAGGCCAGATTGCTCTTGGCTTCCGCTCTCATTCAGAATCCGGATATTTTACTCTTGGATGAACCTACGAATAATTTAGATAAAGAAGGCATCGCCCATCTTACGAAATTTCTTATTGAATATAAAAAGACGGTGATCGTAATTTCTCATGACGCCGAGTTCTTAAACGTTTTTACTCATGGTGTTTTGTATTTGGATATACATACTCGTAAGGTGGAGCAGTACGATGGTAATTATAACGACGTGGTGAAGGATATCGTGGCAAGGATTGAGAGAGAAAATAGAAAGAACGCCCAATTTGCCAAAGAGATACAGGCTAAAAAAGAGAAAGCGAACTTCTTCGCCAAGAAGGGCGGACAAATGAGAATGGTGGCCAAAAGGATGAGAGAGAAAGCCGAGGAAATGGAGGAGGCAAAAGTGGAGGTGCGTAAAGAAGATAAAACCATCCGCTCTTTCGCCATCCTGTCTCAAGCGGATATTGTTGGCGAAATTTTAAATATTTCTTCCGTTTCCGTAATCAAAAATCACAAACCGGTGGACAAGAAAGTAAAAATATCTTTGAAAAAGGGACAACATCTTTTGCTTGAAGGACCAAACGGCATAGGCAAAAGCACTTTGCTTGAGGCTATTGCCACAGGCAAGGCAAAGGGAGTGGAAATAGCGGAGGGCGTAAGAGTGGGTTATTACAGACAAGATTTCTCCACTCTCAATTTTGAGGATACGGTGCATGACGCTCTCGCTTCGGTGATGGCTAAGCAGGATGAAGAGGTGCTGCGCGCCACCGCTTCCGGCTTTCTTATTGGGCAAGATATTATTTATGCGAAAATAGGCGTGCTCTCGGAGGGGCAAAAAGGGTTGGTGGCTTTCGCTCAGCTCGCGCTCTTGAAGCCGGGTTTGCTTATTCTTGACGAGCCGACCAATCATATAAACTTCAGGCACATTCCCGTAATCGCCGCGGCTTTAAATCGATATGATGGAGCCATGATTTTAGTGAGCCACGTGCCGGAATTTGTAAAACAAATCAAGATAGACGAAACGCTGGATATGAGCAGCTAGTCAAGTCACCGCCATCATCCCATCATCCAAGGGCAGTCCTTGGATATTCCACAAATCAAAACCACATTAACAATTTCTAATTTCTAATAAATTATCAATGACGCAATTTTAAATAATTTTCAATTTTCAATGACCAATTTTCAATCAATTATCAATGATTCAATTATCAAACAAATTGAAAATTTTAGACTTGAAAATTCATTGTAAATTGCAAAATTGATAATTGAAAATTCATTGGTCTTTAAGTTATCCACAGGTCTTCTTTTCATTTTCTTTTCTCATGTTAAAATAATCTTAATGTGTCTGAAAGAAACATCATCACAAAATCAGAGAGAGAGAGAGAGAGAGTAAAAAACTCTCGTTCCTCGCTATTGGCGGGGCAGGCTAAAACTCTCTTCTTAACCGTCATCATCTTGTCGGTTATTTTGTTTGCTTACCATCCCGCCCTCGCCGCCGAATCTTCTCCCAAACCAACATCCTTCATTTCTTACACTCTGGCCTCAGTCGGTTCTTTTTTCAAATCTTTTATCTTCTCCGACAAAAAAGAAGAAAATACCTCTGGCGGACAACCAACCCCCACCTACACCTATTCCAAGCAAGAAGTGGAAAAACTGGTCAAAGACGAAACCGCAAACATCAAAAAAGAATCCCAAGCTCTCAAGCAAGAAGTCTCCAGCCTCAAACAAGAAGTTACCAATCTGGATCGCACCCAAACCGTCATCAACCAACCGGTGATAGAAAAGATTATTGAACAACCCGGCAAGGTCATCTACACCTACGACGCGAATGTCATCACCCCAGCCCAACTGGAAGAAAAATTAAACAATCTCAGCACCTCGCTTCTAAACAGAATCTCTCAAACGGAAGCCCAAGCCAACACTCAAACCACCGCCGTCTACCGCGCCGTTTCTCTCACCAACAAAATAGACAATCTCTCCAACATCACCGTCTCTGGCGTTACCGGTTTAACCGACTCCGACATCCCCAACACCATCACCGCTTCCAATTACCTGCCGCTCTCCGGCGGCACAATGACCGGCACGCTAAACACCGCCAACATTCTCGCCAACGCTTCCGCTTACTTAAACTTCGGAACAACCGAAGGTTCTGACGGTTATGGCTTCAGAGATAATAGCGGGGTCATGCAATTCAAAAACAATGCCGGTTCATGGACGACAATTGCTCCTTCTCAGTGGGAAAGCAACGGCGCGGACGCTTATTACACCACCGGCAATGTCGGCATCGGCACCACGTCGCCAAATTGGAAATTATCAGTTTCCGGTATCGGTTCGTTTGACGATTATGCCCGCGCTTCCTACTTCACCGCCACTTCCACCACCGCCACCTCTACCTTCCCGTACTTAAGAGTCACCGCCAACGCCAATCTCGGCACCATCATCGGCGGCATCTGGAATGGCACCGCCATCGGCGACTCCTATCTCACCAAATCCGGCGACTGGACCGGCACCTTGGACGGTCAAGAGGGAAGTTACTATTCCAACGCCAACAACCTCACCAACTTCGGCAATCCTTTCTACACCTTCTTCTCCGCCACTAACACCGACGCTCTGACCGAAGGTTCCAACCTTTATTTTACCAACAACCGCGTCGCCGGTGTTATTGCCGGCACCACCACTGACGCTCTGGCTCAAGGCGCCACCAACAAATACTGGTCAGACACTCTTTTTGATACAAGACTCTCCGCCACCACCACTTTGCCGAACCTCACCACCTTGGCAAACCTCGCCATCACCGGTTCGCAGGTTTCAAACTTAAACACTCTCTGGGACAGCCGTTTTGCCGCCACTTCCACCACAGGGTTAGCGGAAGGAACCAACCAATACTGGACCAACGACAGATTTGATACTAGATTATCCGCCACCACCACTTTGCCAAACCTCACCACCCTTACCAACCTCGCCACCGTGGGAACGATCACCTCTGGTACTTGGAGCGGCTCAACCATAGCCGTAAACAAAGGCGGCACCGGTCTCACCGCCTACACTCTCGGCGATGTCCTTTACGCTTCCGGCACGGGAACACTTGCGGGAACATCAACCGCCAATCTCAAAACCACCCTCGCTCTCAACAGCGTGGAAAACACCGCTCTATCAACTTGGGCGGGGTCAGCCAACTTAACGACTTTGGGAACGATAGGAACCGGCATCTGGAACGGCACCGCCATCGGTGACGCTTATCTCACCAAATCCGGCGATTGGACCGGCACCTTGGACGGTCAAGAGGGCAGTTACTATTCCAACGCCAACAATCTCACCAACTTCGGCAATCCTTTCTACACCTACTTCTCCGCCACTAACACCGACGCTCTCTCACAAGGTTCATCAAACAAATATTATTCCACGCTTCTTTTCTCCTCAGACTTGGCCGGCACCACCACCGACGCTTTAGCTCAAGGCTCCACCAACAAATACTGGTCAGACACTTTGTTTGATAACAGACTTTCCGCGACAACAACTCTGCCGAACCTCACCACCTTGGCCAACCTCGCCATCACCGGTTCGCAGGTTTTAAACTTAAACACTCTCTGGGACAGCCGTTTTGCCGCCACTTCCACCACAGGGCTGGCGGAAGGCGACAATCAATATTGGACCAATGACAGGTTTGACACTAGATTGTCCGCGACCACCACTTTGCCGAATCTCACTACGCTTCTAGGTTTGACTAACGCCACCACCACCCAACTCACCGCCACCGACGCTTGGATCACCAAACTCCAAAACTTAACCCAGAACGGCTTCATTAAAACCGGTAACAGTGATGGCACTCTCACCGTGGACACTTCCACCTACCTTACCGGCGTAACCGGCGAAAGTTTGGAAAGTCTTTCCGATGTTTCCATCATGACCAAAAACTATGGCGACCTTTTAGGCTGGAACGGCACAAGCTGGATAGACTTTGCCACTTCCACCTTAAGCATTAGCACTACCGACTTAACTGAAGGTAATAATCTTTTCTGGACAAATGACAGGTTTGATATGAGATTATCTTCCACCACCACCTTGCCCAATCTCACCACCCTCTTAGGTTTAACCAACGCCACCACCACCGGTCTGACCGTTACCAACCTTTATCCGACTAATCTCTTCGCCGCCACCCTTCAAGGAGACATAACCGGCAACTCCAAAAACATCACAGGACTCAATCAGCTGACCGTTACCGGCTCCGCCGCCACGAGCACTTTCGCTTGGGGACTGGAGGCCAACGCCCTCAACATCACTTCCACCTCAGCCACTTCCACTTTCGCCAACGGCATTGACTTGTCATCCGGCTGTTTTGCCGTCAACGGAACTTGTGTGGGCGGAGGCGGTCTGTCCTCCCTGACCGGCAACTCTCTGACCAAAGGCTACTTTATAGTCGGCGACGATGCCGGCCTCTCTCAAGCCACTTCCACTCTTTTCATAAGCTCAATGGGGAATATCGGCATTGGGACTGTCTCACCAGACGTGAAATTGCAT
>Ga0210057_1000960_pt1 | contig 45562 bp, 53 predicted proteins | sample CryGeyCG2114_010_2_FD_183968 | JGI IMG/M metagenome (GOLD analysis project Ga0210057, IMG submission 183968) | Groundwater microbial communities from aquifer - Crystal Geyser CG10_big_fil_rev_8/21/14_0.10 (SPAdes) (version 2) | ecosystem: Environmental > Aquatic > Deep subsurface > Groundwater ...
TTAATGTTGGTTGTATTCTTCTCATTGTAATCCTCCTTTTTTTTTTGTTTTGTGATAATCAATCAAAAAAGGGGATTATATTTTAATGTTTCTATATTCATTTATCACGGAGCTTTTAATCAAACCCTGTCAGTTTTTTTGTGCGTCGCCTAAAGTATCAGGAGGACCTAAATTTCTTTGATTTGCTAATCTATTCCTAAGATCAAATTTTCCAACATGAGGAGAGCAATCACCTGATTCTTTTTCATTCTCATTTAGAGATAATAAAAGTTTATAATATAAATTTGCAATATCTTCATTATCAGGATCGGAGTCAAATGCTTTTTTAGAATATTCAAAAGCAGTAGTAATATTATCATCATCTTCATAAATCAAAGCTAGGAAATAATGAGCTTTTGAATGACAATCATTTTCTGTAATACAAATCTTGAAAAAATGTTCTGCACTATAATAATCCCCAATTTCAAAATAGCTTATCCCTAAGTACAAATCTAGATCCTTCTCATCAAATCCCATATGCTTGGCAGTATGAAATGTATCCGCAGCATTTGAAAACTCCATTTTATAATCATCGTCATCCTCTAACATCCCTTTTTTTTTAAGTTCTTTCTTATTTCTAGCTATTTGATAATAAGATATACCTAATAAATAGTGTATTTCTTTTATTTGAGGAGCAATTTCACATGCATCAAGGAATAATGTATTTGCGTTATCATAATCTCCAAGCAAGAGTTTAGTTTTTCCTGCATCCAATAATAAATTTACATCTCTCTCTTCTCTATCTACAGGTATATTTTCTCTATTAAGAGCTTTTTGGAGAAATTTATCTGCTTCTTCAATTCTTCCTTCATCACGAAGCAAAACCCCAAATGGATGATATGCTCTATTTCCTTCCGGATCTAATTTTATAGCTATACGAAAAGATATAATTGCTTTCTTTTTATCCTCATTTTCTTTATAACATATTCCTAAAAGACAGTGAGCTTCTGAATCTTCATTAACATCAAAAGTACGGAAATAATTTTCGAGATTAAACTGTGCTTCATTAAATCTTCCTAATTGTGTTAAACAAAAAGCAACATTATACAAATTGTCAGGATTATTTGGATCAGATTCAAATGCTTGTCTAAATCTATTTAATGCGATACTGAAAGATTTTAATTCTAATGCACAATATCCTAAGCTAGAGATTACTTTTGTATTCTCAGGATATTCTTTAAGTTCAAATGAAAACCATTTATCAGCAGATTCATAATCTTCCTTTTCAAAATATATCTCCCCCATTAAATCACACAAACCCACTCTCTTACCGCCAATATCTATGGACTGCTGAATATTTTTTGTAGCATCCTCAAGTAAACGTTGAACTAAATCTTTTTCTTTTATATCATTAAGTCTTACTGCTTCTCTTAAAAGAGTTCTACCATGACTTTCATGCATTTTTGAAATTTCTTCCAGATTAGAACGGTTATTATCATAATCTACCATTATATAAAAAAGAAAATATATTAGATTATAAATTTATTGAAAAACGCCTCGTTCGGGATTTGAACCCGAGTCACCGCCGCGAGAGGGCAGTATGATTGGCCGGACTACACCAACGAGGCACGATATAGTAATCTAAAAATAGGATTTATAAATATAGTGTGTGAGAAAAATTAAAAGAAAAGAGAATAAATACTATTTGATAACTTATACACATTTGTCAAATTATCTCTAATATCTATTATTAAATCAAATCAAAAAAATAATCTTTATTATAAATTTAGGTTTATTAAATTATTAATTAGCTCTTACCAAAACTTCCAGCAACTATCAAAGGAAATGCAATAGTCGCATCACATACTAACTTAATTCTAGGAGCGTGAGGTTTGATTTTACCCCAAGTAATAGCTTCTTCTTGATTCCCTCCAGAATCAGAACCGTCATAAGACATAGCTGTTGTTACATAAACTGCAAAATCAACTCCTTCTCTGAATATGTTTGCATTCAATAAGAAATGTTTAGGAACTCCTCCTCCTAGACAAATGATTCCTGTTTTTTTCTGTTGTAATGTGAAATCTACAATATCTTCTATATCCTCGGTTAATTCTAATTTGAAATCTTTATATCTTTTTCTTGCAAAATAAATCATATCTCCAAATGATCCATCTATAAGTGCAGGACAGTAAACTTTGATATCATTTCTTGCAGCCCATGTGAGATACGATTCATCATTATCCAAGAATAACCCCAATTCTTTAAGCAATGTATGAGATGTGAATGATATGTTTTCTTCTTTTTGTTTATGATATATATACTCAAAGAATTTGTTCATGAACTCTTCAAAATAAAGGTATCTTTCATTAGGTACAAATAAATTACCTATTCTCCCAATCCCTCTGTCAAATAAATATTTCCCAGGAGCGTTGAAATCTCCTGCAACAAAAGGTTTGAGACATTTAATAACATCTTCTTCTATACCCCCAGCAGTCGTGCATAATACATGTACGTGTTTGTTTTGTACTAGATATCTAATTATTTCCCTTAACCCAGAACTTATCATATTGGATGTGAAAGATAAATAAATAGTTGCTTTTTCCTCTCTCATCATATTTGTTATTTTTATTGCTTTAGCTAAATGATTTGCTTGAAATCCTGTAGTGAAATATTTATCTAAGAACCCATTGAAATCAAATTCTTTGTTGAAATCATAACCTTCTATCTTTGGATGATTTTCTAGGCTGAGGGTTGTTTCAACTCCATATACCTTTCCTATATCCTTATACTTTCTTTTTGGATGCATTTTTATAACCTCATGTTTTATTGTAATATGAAAAAATATTTTTTAATACATAAAATATTTAATGTAAGTAAAATGAATTAGATAAAATAAATTAGAAATAAATCAAATTCGGAGATGTTTATAACTTCCTTTTCCTATCATAATCATACAAAACAATGATAAAACTAAGTTTTTAAATATTTCTAATCTATTCAATAAGAAAACGAGTGATTTTAAAGAGTTAGAGAATAAAATATAATAATTGTAATAATAAACATAAATTATTCTCTTAGATTATTATCCTACATTATATATTAAATAAAAAAACTAATATAATATATTATACTCAATGACATAATTTAATCCATTAAATAGGTTTAATATATATATCTCTGATGAACTATAATTATCACTCAGAAAATGGATAGTACCTAATCTGTTGATACGCATTAAATAATTCCAAATTTATAAGTAATTATTGGGGATATCTAAAATTGATTTATGAAGAATTAAGAATGAAATTAGGACTTTTTGGTCCTACAGATATGATCTCTCTCATAAATAAGAATAATCCTCTCAAAAATTTTAAATTAATCATTTATCTCTTCTCAACACATTTCTCATACAAACTTTTAAATTTAGAATTTGGATCGTATTTCTTCTTAATTAAAGAATATCTTTTTTTGTTATATATCTGATCAAATTCATTTTTAGAATAATAAACTGTAGAATATAATGATTTGTGTCCTTTCAATTCAGAAACTTTCTTCTCTATCTTTCTATTATAATGTCCATCTTCATACTTAGTCTTCACCATATCCCAGAATCCAAAATTAACATAAAGTTTGTTCTTATTCATCTGAAATAAATCATAATTAACTTTCTTATCATAAACTTTGACAGGACATATCCAAATAGGTTTTATTCCAATCTCTTTATGGAAAAAATTAATAAATTTCTTACAATTCTCAATAGGAAATTCAACATCTTGAACTATTGATTCCGTTTTAGAAGCTCCAAATAATTTACCTATCTTCTCAGCAAATTTATACTTCCCATTCCATACACGTATTTTCCAATAAGTTTTAGAATTTAATAATCTTCTCCCAAATATTAATCTAATTAATGGTTTTCGCACAAAAAAATGTTTAGAGCACCAAAACCAATCAGTATCCCATCTCCAGATATAATCAGAGATAGTAAGATAATCTTTTTTTTTATCTTGTATTGATTTAAAATATATTTTCATATAAGTATAATCACTCACAAAAGGAGCAGTGTCAATAAATTTTCCTAATGTAATATACATCTCTTTCTCATTAAATATGCTCCCATCAATTAAATCAAATTCTTTTGTTTTCTCGCAAAATTCTTTAACTTTCTTAAAATATTCATTAGGATTATCGAATTTAATATGAGTTAATTCAACATATTTTTTCACAGGAACTGCTTTAACTTTTAATTTTAATGCATATCCTAAAGTTCCATATGAATTAGGAAAAGCAAAGAATAAATCTTTATGTTTGTTCTTAGGAGTACAAGTAACTGTACTTCCATCTCCCAACAATATTTCCATTTCTAGAATAGTCTCATGCACTAATCCATACTTGAAAGAAGAAGATTCTATCCCTACCCCGGTAACCGCTCCTCCGATAGTTATAGTTTTTAGTTCTGGGACAACTGTTGGCATAACATTGTATTTCAAAGATTCTTTTACAAGTTCTTCATATGTAGTCATACCTTCAACTTCTATGATTAGATTATTAGTATCAACATGAATTACTTTGTTAAAATCTCTCACATTTATTGTGGAATTAGTTTCTTTCCTATGTCTGAATAAATTAGAAGTATTTTTACCTAACCTTACTTCATCCTTAGATAAAAATTCTTTGATTAATCTCTTTTTTTTGTTTTCATATTCTTTCAATCTGATTTTTGGATTAATCATATTTTTACCTTATAGATTCATATCCACTAGGAACCCCATTCTTAGAGAAAACTATTTGCCATAGTTGAGCTCTCCTAGCTCTGAATAATCCTGCACATGATAATAAATAATAAGTCCACATTCTATAAAATCTATCCCCATATCTTTCTCTAAATAAATCCCAATTTTTTTCAAAATTGTTGTGCCATTCCATTAATGTTTTATCATAATGTGCGCCTATATTATGCCAATCTTCCATTACGAATATTTTTTCTGAAGCACTCATCAATTGCTTAGAAGAAGGCAACATTGAATTAGGAAAAATATATTTACTTATCCATGGATCTGTCGCAACAACAGAAATATCTTTTCCTATTGTGTGAAGTAAAAATAATCCTTTATCTCTCAAACATTTAGAAGCTATCTGCATGAATCTTTTATAATTCTTATAACCAACATGTTCACATAATCCTACGGATACAATTTTATCATACATTCCTTCCGCTAACCTATAATCTTTATGTACTATCTCAACAGACAATCCTTTACATCTCTCTCTCGCAAATTCCACTTGCTCTTTAGAGATATTATATCCAGTAACATGACACTCATATTTTTCAGACGCGAACTTAGCGAATCCACCCCATCCACATCCTAACTCTAAAACTTTATCTCCTTTCTTTAGTTTTAGTTTTTGGCAGATTAAGTTTAATTTATATTCCTGTGCTTTGTCTAATGTTTTCGCATTTTTCCAATATCCACAAGTATATTGCATATTTTTATCTAACATCTTCTCATAGAAATCATTTCCTAGATCATAATGTTGTTCTGCTACTTTCTTAGATCGTGAGAATGTTTGCATATTCAAAAGTTTAGATTTTGCTACTTGCAGTATTATTTTAGGATTGATTACTTTCTTATCTAATTTTGCAGATAATAATTTATAGAAAAATTCATCTAATTGTTTTACATCCCACCAACCATCCATATAAGACTCTCCTAATGCTAAAGAACCTCCAGATAAAATTCTTTGATAAAGTTTAGAGTTATGTACTTTTATGTCCCATGGATTATTTCCATCTATTTTAATCCCAGCCAAGTCAAGGATTTTCTGAACTTCGGTTTTAGCTTTGTCTTTCATGGGCTTAATTTCATATTAATATATATAAATGTTTTCAAAAGTAGATAAAATCATGAAGTGAATTATATAATTTATTTTAAGAATATATTTAACTGAATGAAATTCTATAAATAAGGATATACAAATTACAAAAAATTATTATTAGTGAGAATGCGGGAGATGAGATAATACTTCTTGGAAAGAAGAGTACCTATCTTTAGGGTGATACATGAGGCATTTTGTTATGACTGCTGAAATATTATATGGCATGGACAAGAAAGAGGATGCTCTCAAGAAAGATTTGTAACTTCCCTTTTCGTCATGTTTTGTTTCAAGAAGTGTACGCGTTCGTTGTTCAAATTCATATCTTCCTTGGAAATCTTCCGAATCTAATTTGAAAGGGTCTGTCGCGAACGTACCCTCTGGATTTCTTGGCCTGAATGGTACTTGTCCGGTGATAATCTGATATGCAACGCATCCAAAGTTGAAGATATTGGCTCTTTTTTGGAGAGCAAAATCAATGTCTTTCTCTTCCGGAAAATCGTTACAATGAGCGTTCTTGTACTCCTGAAACTCTTCTCTTGTCAAGAACTGTTCTGGTGGTCGTGTCTGAAGCGGTGACATTGGAGAATGATCTTTTTCTTGAGTGTAAGAGAATTCAGATATTTGCCCGAAATCTGTGAGAACAAGTTGTATGACTTCGTCACCAGAAAGAAAAAGTCCTATATTTCCTGCATGAAAATCACGATGGATAATTCCTGCTTCATGGCATCCATACAAGCCTGATGCCATACTGTGCATAATTCGTATGATCTCATGTGCTGAGAGCCGGTGTCTTTGAAAAGGGTTCATCCTTGCAAATTCTTCAAGAGACATGTTGCCTCTAACGTTCTCAATATAGTCCTTCACATTTATTTCGTAAGGATCATATGTCATGTAGAGGTTTCCGTCACGAGTCCGACCAACATGAAGTATGCGTACAACATTCTGTTGATATCTCAAAGGTATCTTATCAGTGAGTGACGGTCTGAATTCTCTTATTAGTTCTTTCTCCAAGACTTCGGGATCTACATCTTCCACATCAATTCCTGTTCTTGAGAGTATAAGACGTCCCATGTTTGACATATCTTCAGGATCAAAAACAGCTAATGCAACATGCTTGTCAGTATCGATCTTGCTTCTTGCTAAATATACTTTCTTGAATGCTCCTTGACCGAGAAGATCAATGATATCATATCCGGCAACACGTGTGTTCATGCACGCGACAAGCTGATCCAAGACATCAGAAAGAGATTCATTTTCAGGATCGTGACGTGATAAGAACCTTTTTGCTTTTCGTGGAGAGAATCCTTGTCTAAAACTGAAAGGACTATTATACATATATCCTCCATGGATGATAGGTTGAAAGTCAAAGAGTCGTGAGAATTCAATAAATGAATTTCTCTGATTTGAAAATTTGGAAAGTTCACGGAAGAATCCAGCAAGTTGTTGTAGATGATCAGCTATTTTCTTGTCATGTTCTCTGTGAATATTATCAGAATATACATCATGCAAATCATCATAGGAAAAAAATAAGTCTTCCATGACACGAGAGAATGTTTTGAGGTGTTGGTAGGGATAAAGGAAAGGGTCTTCTTTCACTTTTGATTTATCTATGTGAAACAACTCTTGAGAGTTCTTGCGATCAAGAAGAACCATATATTCAAGAATATCAAGACAGGAAGAAGTATTTTCTCTGAGAGCATTACTCTGGGAGAGACTCTGCAAGAATTGTTTGACGACACGAACCTGTTGAAATATGATGTTTGCTCTTGCTTTCTTATCATCAAGTTCCCTTAGTAATCGCTCATGATAAAAGACAACATCATGAAGGAGGTTGAGAGTTCGTCCAAGAGTAGTTCTGTCCAAAGAAAAAATACCCATATCAGTGCCACTAGATAATATATTGAGCAACGATTTTCTTGACGAAGAGGAGGGTATGGGTTCGGTTTCATAACAAGTAATGAATGATACTGAGAAGTCTTCTTGTTGGATAGCATACCCATATATCTCTCCTATTTTTTTGCATGTTCTTCACTAAGATCATGAGTTTTGAGGGCTTGACGAAAAGCACTTTCTTCTATGGTTGAAAGCTCATTCCCAGAAAGTGTTCTTATTTGCTCAATGACAATTTCTTCTAATGCTTCTCCTCTCATGATTTGAGAGAAACAACCAACATTTATAATCTTTTTTATCAAAATTTCGAGAAGACCTGTCATTACAATATGGTTGGTTAATAATAACTTTATTCAAATAATTGTTCCTTTTTAAAATTATTTTCATACTCTAACTTCTTTGATAAATAAAAAAAGAGATTTACAAAAAATAAAAAATATGGGCCCGGCCGGACTCGAACCGGCGACATCCGCCTTGTAAGGGCAGCGTCATAGCCACTAGACCACAAGCCCATAAAACTAATTTATAAGTTTATATCCTCCTTTTAAAAGGTTTTCTACTCCCTAAATTTTGAGGTACTGAATTTAGTAAACAAATTTAAATAACCTCATCATATTATCAATAGATGGATGAAAAAGTACAAAAATATCTTGTTCTTGGAGGAATAGTTGTTATTATATCTCTAATATTATGGATATCATTACTAGTAAAACCAGCAACAGTAGGAAGCGCGGTTCTAAGTGATTTTGAAGATACAGGAAACAACGCTTTAGAAATTCTTTCACAATTAGAATTCATAAACTCAGAATTATCTATTTCAAATAAAAATTTAGAAAGTTGCCAGTTATTAAATGATAAGTATCTAAATGAATTAACAAGCGAAAAGAACAAAACGTTCGTATGTTTGGAAGAGAATAGAAAACTTCAAACTGATTTTGATAGATTATCACAAGAATATGAATTTAATATTTCTCAGATTATTAGTGAGAATGAAGGTAAGATGAGCAATGCAGAATTAGAACTAGCTAAATTGAAAATAGATTTCAAAAACTTGCAATCTAGATATAATAATACTTTGCAGAACTCTGCCAATAATATCTGTTGTAAACAAAGAGTAGATAATTCCGATATTGATTCATACAGATTATCTAATGATAAAATAGTATGCGGAGTAGGAGAAGCTAATCAAATTCAGTGTTAGTTTTGGATGTATTTGTTTTGTGAGTGCAGGGTAATATGTGAAATTATAATTTAATAAAATTATTTATATTTACAGTAATTATCTTCAAAATATTTATATGATTCATTTTATAACTATATCTAGTCCTAGTAAAGCTTAAAAGTATAAAAATAAGAATAAAATCATGTTATGTTTAGGGATAGAATCAACAGCACATACATTTGGAGCTTCTGTGGTGAAAGTAGATGAATCTGAGAAAGCAGACAAAAAGAATAAAAAAGGTAATAACATTCTTAGCAATGTAAGAGAAAATTACACAACAGAAGAAGGTGGGATGATTCCTTTTAATGTGGGAAAGCATCATGAAGAAATATGTGATGAAGTTATTAAAAAAGCTCTTGAAGACGCAAAAATAAATATCAAAGATATAGAACTAATTGCATTTTCAAACTCTCCTGGGTTGGGACATTCATTAAAGGTTGGGAGTGTATGTGCTAAAACATTAAGTTTGAAAAATGATATCCCATTAATAGGAGTTAATCATTGTATAGCTCATTTAGAGATAGGAAGAGCATTAACTTCAGCAAAAGATCCTGTTTTGTTATATGCTTCTGGAGCAAATACTCAAATAATTGCTTTTGAATCTGGCAAATATAGAATCTTTGGAGAAACTTTAGATACAGGGATAGGTAATTTTTTAGATACTTTTGCACGCAATCTAGGGTTAGGTTTCCCAGGAGGACCTAAAATAGAAAAGTTAGCGTTAGAAGGAAATAAATATGTTAAACTTCCTTACTCAGTCAAAGGGATGGATATAGAATTTTCGGGTATGTTGAGCCAACTTAAAAAACTTATAGATAAAAATAAAGAACAAAATAGAAATAACAAGCAAAATAATGAACTAAACAAAGATAACAAACAAGACAATAAATATACAAAAGAAGATTTATGTTATTCTGCACAAGAAACTGCATTTGCAATGTTAGTTGAAGTTAGCGAAAGAGCAATGGCACACACAGGGAAGAAAGAGTTATTATTAGGAGGGGGAGTTGCTTGCAATAAAAGATTACAAGAAATGTGCAAGATAATGTGTGAGGAAAGAGGAGCAAAGAGTTTTGTTCTTGAGAATCAATACAATGTTGACAATGCTGCAATGATTGCTCTCACTGGTATGTTAATGTATAATGCTGGAGTAAGAGATACGATAGAAATTAAAATAAAACCTTACGAAAGAACAGATGATGTTGATGTGGTTTTGGGATAATATTTCTTAGTATCAAATAAACTCATAATTCACATCCTAACATAATTATTTTCTATTGAGACTTTGAAAGAATGATATATATAGAGATAATGTTTAGTTGATTTTATCATTATGTAAAAATGTTTATATAAAAAATTTCCACGAAAGGTTTATATATTATAACAATTATAATGATTATAATAATTATAGAAAATAATAAACTATACAAAAATGAATACTACAATTGCAATCTCAAAAGAATTAAGAGAAGAGATAATAGAATTTGGTTCTAAAGGAGAAACGTATGAAGATATATTGAAGAAATTAGTTCAAAGTGCAAAAGAAAGGCAATTAAGAGATCTTCTTATGGATGAAACTAACACAATACCCGTAAAAGAAGCGTTAGAGAAAGCTAAGAAGAGATGGTAAAAGTAATAATAACTTCTAAATTAGAAGAAAGAATAAATAAAGTATTCAAGAAAGAGTCTGTTGAAATATTTTCATTAATGTTATCTTTAGAAGATAATCCAAAAAAAGGAAAAGAGATAAGTTCCATTGGAGGAGTATTAATAAAAGAATTAAAATATAAAAAATTTAGGTTTTATTTCATTATTGATGGATATAAAGTTAAATACTTATCATCTGAAGAATTAAAAAATATTATAATTAAATTTGTGAGAATGTCAGAAAAGAATGATCAACAAAAAGTTATTGATGAAATTAAATATATTCTTAGAAGTTTAGGAGAAGAAGGGTTTTGATTGATGAAATAAAAGAAATAGAGAGGTTACTAGAAGATGCTATCTGAACCATTCAAAGAAAGACTCCAAAATGAAAAAAAATTGGAAGAACTAATTGAAGATGAAAGAAAAAATCAAGTTAATGATTCAATATTCAGAGAAACATTCTTAGAGAAAACAAGTACAATAATTTATGCAGGAATTGGGATTTTACTTAAAGGTGTATACTCAGCCATAATACCTTTAGGGATATTATATGGATTGTATTATTGTAGTGAAGAACAAACACAAAAACGAGAAGAGATAAAAATTGAGATAGAAAGAGAACAATTGTATAAAGATATAGAAAAATTACAACGTCAAATATTTCTAAGAGAGATTTATGATGCTGTAATTAATTATAAAGATCTAGTTAAAATCCCAGAATATAGAGAGGGGATAGACAATTTAGTTAATGAATATCGTCCAAAATTTGAAAACATAAATCCAGAAGAACACGAAAAATTATGGGAGGAATTCATAGCAGAAATTAAAAAAATAGATGAAAGATATGAGTGAATTTGCTCTAAATTTATTGCTTAGGCAACAACCCCAACTCTCTTTTGATTTCTAACATCTTGTCTGTAAATATTCTATAATTTTCTTCTGTGCATTCCCATACAAATCCATTAACATACCCTACTCCATTATTTATATTTAGATTTCCTCTGTAATTGAAAGGTTTTATCGGTCTTTGTAATCCTCTTTTTAAGAGTTCTATTGCTCTCCCTTTTCTTCTTGGATCATTAATATATTTTAATAATCCAAACATATCTAACATTCTTGAAGTAATACTTGGTTTGATGTTTTCTCTTGAGTTCCATGCTCCTAAATATGTTACTGGAAGTAATCCTTGATCTTCTATTGATCCAGTAGTGTATGTTATTTTTTCTGTTGTGGAATATCTTAATGGTTCTTCTACTCCAGCCATTATAGCCATTCCACTCCTATAAGTTTTTTCTACTGTTCTTTGTATCTTTTGTGTTTCAGGGTATCTTTTTCTTAATTTAAATTTTAGTTTATTTCTCCTATCTTTCCATTTATGAGTTGTTAAATATTCATCCCATGTTAATGGTCCTCTATATATTGGTTCGTATTCTTGAGAACTATGTCTTTCTCTTAGTTCTAAAAGAGTAATAACTGTGGTTAAGAATGTGTTTGTTGCTGGTTTATTATCAACGTTAGTTGAGAATACTAGTTTATTATCTGAGAGATGAGCTCTTTCTACAATTTCTTCTAGTAACAAACAACTCCATAATGGTAATCCTTGATAGTCAGGTAATAAATGAGCTTCCATTCCTGCTTCTGCTGTTTCAATAACTGTAGTTTTAGTTTTCATATAGTCAAGGGATATGCATTCTACAGTTATCACTTCGGCAACTTTATTATCTCTTCCATTTAAACACAAATCTATTATTGACACATCATCATATAGTGAGTATTGATAACTGACCTTTCTAAATATCCCTTCTCCAGCAGTACATCTTCCCGTTTTTAATTCTGGATCTAAGTTTAGGAATGTAGAAATCGTATCCCCAACTGAGATTGTGTGTATTAGATTTGGAGAAACTAATCTCATATAGATAGATAAAAGGGTATCATGCAATCTTAATTTATTAGGATCTCCAGATTTTGGAATACCAAATAGTGAAAGACCAGATTTTTTAAGTGATTTTAATATTTCTTCCAGTTTCTCTTTTGTAGGGTTATCTTTAAGAGGTGCAAGAACGGATTGCAAATCTTGTTTAATTCTTGGATTTTGTCTTATCAATTCTCCTACTTTTTTATGATGTACTTTATTTTTAGATGCAACTTCAAGATATGAACATGATGTTTCTTCTCTATTAAATACGGTTTCTAAAAGCTCATCTAATTCTCTTTGTCCTTGTTGCTGAGGGATATAATTTATTTCATATATATTCTCTTTAATACTATTATCTCTTTTAAATCTTCCTTCACGCATTATTATTTTTTCTAAAGTTTTGAGATGTCTTTTTGCATTATACCTTCTATCTCCAATTTTATTTTCTAATTCTTTATAATTATCTGTGTCATAATAAGTGTCTCTGCTTGGGGCTATCATGTCCTCTGCAGTGCTTAGAAAACCTTCATGTATTCTTTTATTTTTAGGAAATTGTTGTTTAATTGAAGCATATAATCCTAAAAATTTGATTATATCTTCTGAATAGGGGTCAGTATCTTGTAGCCCAGAATCTCCAACCCAACTGGGATTAGATAATAATATTTTTTTAATTGCTTCCCTTAATGAGCAATTAATTTTAGTCTCTGGAATTATTTCTAAAGCTTCATTAAACTCAAGATCTGTAAATTCACCGATTACTTCGCTGACTCTGATTTTTTGGAGGGTAGCCTGAAAGGAAATGATATCACAGCCATAGTATCTCATAAATAATTCGTTTTCTTCTTTAGAATAACGCGAAGGTTTTTTCCACTTTCTCTCCGCTATAAAAGAATCAACATCTTTCTTTACACTACCCAGATAATCGAATAATCCATATGTGAGTTTCAATGCACCCAGAAGTATTATTGGACGAGTTATATATTTAGGCAGACCAGTTACATCATCTATGGTATTCAATAAATTACCTATAGGATTCAATAAATTATCTATTAACTCTATTCCCATAATTCCCCCACAATAATGCCTAAATTAATCTCTATTTATAATCTTTTTTAATAGGAATATAATCCAATAATAAAAATCTAAAAAAATAAAAAAATAAAGTTTAGATGTTCAGCCAGATCCTGTGCAAATCTTTATTTTTACTTCGCCTATTTTAATTTCTAAACATCCCTCTACTTTTGCGTACAAATCACCATCTAATCCAGAATCAGGATTAGCGTATGGTTTGTTAATCTCCATTTCATATTCTCCTTTCTTAAAATCCATTGCTGTTATTTTACCTGGTTTGTATGGAGGAGTTGGTACAAATGGTGGTATTGGTGCTGGTGTTGGTGATGGAACTAATGGTGCTAATGGTGCTGGTACTCCCAATGGACAAGCTATTATTGGGAATCGTGGTTCTCTTGGTTCTTCTTGACCTGGACCTGGACCTCTTGGACCAAAAGGAATTTTTGGTTCAGTACACCCTCCGGGTTTGTAGCTCACTTCCTGACTAATCTCTTCTGAAGGTGAGAATCTTTTTACATATTCGTTTGAATCAAATCCTCCAAGCAATGTTGCACCGTATAACACTGCTCCTCCCACTAAACCAACTAAACTGTTTTTCATTTCCATTTTTTATCTCCATAGCTTACGCTATTTTGTTTTTTTGTTTCTCATATTTAAAATAAAAAAATTAATTATTTCTTTTTTCTCTTACTCTAAGATTCTTCTATGACTCTTTTTATAGGAATCCCATTTGGATCTCTAGGAGGTCTAGGTCTATCTGAATCATCTTCACAATAAACATAACTAATTTCATCCATAGGGCTAATTGTTCCTCTTCCATTATCGCTTTCTTCTGTTGTTGGTGGCAATCCGGGATATGGGGTTCTTGCTTCTGCTTGAGAAACATATCCTAATCCAAATGTTAATACTGTCGCGCATAATATTTCTCTTATTCCATAATGTTTTTCCATTTTGTTTACCTCATTTTTGTTTATAATCTAGATTATCAGAATCCATATCCCTTGGACCTCTATCTGGACCTCTATTACTACAATAACCCCCACAACACTCTGTAGAACAACGACATGAAGGAATTGGAGGTACCATAGCAAGTGGTTGTGTACACTGACAAAATTTTTGTTTAGGTGTAGGATGAGGATGTTCGGGATGAGGATGTGCTCTAACTATATTATCCAATGAAGGAGTTAGAGTGTACATCATTACCCCTGCTGTTAATCCCAATAGTGTTTTTCCCAATTCCATTTTATTTACCTCATTTTTGTTTATTATTTTCTCATTTGTTTTCTTTCTTTTCATGTCTTTCTCTATCCCTATCTCTATTCTGATCCCTAACTCTATCCCTATCTTGAGATGGTGTTGGTCCTGAACCCGGAGCATCTTTCGGCATCTTGAATGGTTCACTTTCTCCTGAACAAATGAATTGAGATGCTAAATCTTTTTGATAATCTGAAAAATCTGATTTTAAAATAGATATAAAATTATTATCTCCTAATCCAACACTTACATAATCAATGTTAGTGAAATTACTCTCCATACCAAAAGGAATAGGTTGATATGGATTATGTGGAGACGGATCACTTGGCAAAGGTAATGGAGCCCATGGTTTAGGATTTGGGAAAGGTTCTGGAGGTTCAGGCCAGCAATCTATCACACCACTAAGATCTATTCTATTGCTTACAGATTCTCTTATTTTATCTTCTATATTTTTGTTTATAGTATATAGATTTGGTTTCTCTCCCGGCACACAAAGAGGACATTTATGATCTGTATCGTCTGGCATTGGGCTACAAGAAATTTGTTGTCCCATCAGCTTTTCAAGATCATAACTTGGTGCAGGATCTATTACTCCGGGATGTATATTTGGAAATTCTGGATTTACAAAGGCTGATTCACAACCATTTATTTTTGGTTTTTCACCTCTAAGAATTCTCTGCATTTCTTCGCACTCAATACATTCTATCTTTTTTCCTTGTAGCAATCTCATTCCTTTTTTATCTTTATTATCCACTTCATAATGTAATTCTTCTCTTGGTTTGATCACATCATTTATTGATTGAGGATTTGCTCCCAGTACTCCCATTGATGCAACATAGATTAGTCCTCCTCCAACAACACCCATTATTGATTTGTATATTTTATTCATTTTGTTTACCTCATGTTTTTTTTTATAAAATTGATTATTCTTAGACATCATAATTATAATAAAGTTCTTCCTCTATTTTTGCCAAAATTTCAATAAGATTTATATATCCTTGAAATATTGTTAATATTATGAAGAATCAAATTAATAATAATGACTCCTCCTTTATTGGTAATATGAGCTATTTTCATTACGATAACAAAATCAGATTAGATGTAAAAGATCTTAAAATTCTATTTGAATTATCTATCAATCCACGTTTTAGTTTATCTTCAATTGCTAAACGTATCGGATTACCTAGAGAAACAGTTGCTTATCGTATTGAACAACTAAAGAAAAGAAAAATTATTACAGGAAGTATAGCTGTGATTAATCCTTTGGCTCTTGGATTTAGTAATCTTGAGATTTATATTAAGTTAAAGAATTTTACTCAAGAGATTAAGAAAAATTTGATTGATTATTTTATTAATAACAATAATGTTCGCTGGGTTGTTGAAGTTGGAGGTAAATGGGATATTGGAATTATTATTTTGTCTAAAGATTCAAATGAACTATACTCTTTATTAAATGAGATTAAATTGAAACTTGGAGAACATTTTGATAATTTTGAATATTTCAATTATTTTGAGGAACGTTTTACTTATTATGGTTTTTTCTTATATGAAAAAAATGATTTATCTATTATAAAACGTTTGAATAGTCCCATTAAAGCAGATTATTCTTCCTTCCAAAAAGAATTTTTATCTTCAAATAAATCATCCTCTTTCATTCTTGATGATTTTGATAAGAAATTAATTAAAGAGATAGAAACTGATGCTATGATACCTATTGCTTCATTATCAAGAAAATTAAAAGTATCTCACAATACTGTTTTTAATCATTTTAGAGAGTTAGTTAAAAATAATGTAATTATCTCTATCTTCCCTATGCTAAGTATATCATTGCTTGGTCTAGAATGGCATCAGGTTTTTTTAAATTTCAAATTTACTTCTCCATCTCATGAAAAATCATTCATCAATTTTTGTATTGCTCATCCTTATATCGTTTATTATCTCAAATACATTGATAAATTTAATTATAAAATCTCAATATTCGCCAAAAATACACATCACTTAAACGAAATATTATTAGATATACGTAATTCTTTTTCTGAAGTACTTATAAGTTATGAATCGTTCATTATTTTCCAACAACATAAATTTTCTTATGTGTCAAGTATTAAGTAATATTGTTTTGAGTTAGTATTTGTTAAGTTTCTCTTTAAGCTCATTTAGAAAGTTTTGCCAAATAGGTCTTTTACTTTTAGGGACATAATGATTTGCAACATTATACAAACTCTTTATCTTTTCTTTCTCTAGATATATTCTTTCAATTAGTTTTTTCTTATCAATCTTTAATTTATTATGTTTTAAATCTAACAGATAATACAGATCAAAAAAATCCTTTCCCTCAAATCTATTCAATATACATTCAACCTTGTGTTTTATCAAAACTTCAACATTATATACATTAAAAGAAGATGCTTCATAAGGTACAAATCCAAAATTAATAACTTTCTTGCTATATTTTTCAGGTTTGCTAACTGGTTTGAATTCTAATCTTATTTTATCTTTTTGATTAAGAGGATTTTGATAATACAAATCATATCTTATTGTATTATTCATAATTCTTGGTTTGTCTATCTGAAAACCAGAAATAGCTTTGATAATTGTATCGGTTTTTTTTAGAGTAGATTTAACACTATCTTTTGTTATAATATCAAAATCAATATCTTCAGAGAATCTTTTGTTTCCTATATAAACCCTATTTATCGCCGTGCCTTCTTTCATTATAATAGTTTCACTATCATGAATTTGACTCAATGCTTTACTAATAGCTTCATCCTTGGCAACGTAATTGAGTGACAGTTCTTCTTTTGCAGATATCCTCCTCAGTTCATTTATATCCATCAATACCACCAGTCTAATATATTTTCTACACCAATATTATCTTGTATCTTCCACTCATTATTAAAAGTTGACTTTTTTCCCTTTGAGGATATCTTAACTCTTTTATTAACTCTCTTCTTCATATGATCGAGAAAGAATTTAGGAACTTTGAAATCAGTATTTTTTTGCATAATGTTTAGTAAATATCCTGTTCTCTGGTATAATGCATAGTTATTTGTTTTCTTGTAGAAAAAAAGAAATTTTTTCCAATCTATATCTGCGTTATAGATAGCTTTGGTTATATTAGAAAAACCAACCATACTTGGTTTGATTAAACAGTCAAATAATGTTTTTTCTATTGAAGAAATATAGAGTTCATCTTTTTTCTCAAATCCATAATATAATTCATTAAAAGGAATAAATTGTATTTGATAATTTTCTAATGAGATTTTTCTTCTATAATTTTCAGTTATTATGAATATAGTAAAATCTTCATAGTCTAATAAATTATAATATTTTAATGCAGAACTTAATCCTATATACCCTTCATGTATCTGTAAAGCAAGCTCATAAAAATGATCAATCAATAAAGGATTATAATATAAGTCCTTTTGGATTCTTTTGAGATATCCTTTTTTGTATAAACTGTGTAATAACTTATTTTTCTTGTTTTTGTCAATTTCTGGGAAAATAATTTCAATTAAATCTGAATCTATTACTTTCTTCTCTTTAATATAATCCCATATAAACTGTTCTTCTCTAGTTAAATAGTTTTTTTTATGCATATAATTCTTTATTAGGGAACGATGTATATAAATTTAACTATTGTGTTTTTGTATGAAGAATTGATGTGATTATGGTTGTAAGAAAAGATACAAAGTTTTAAATAGAAATTTAATCTGCTAGAAATAATGGTAACAAGAATTGGGATTGTTGGAGATCCTCATGGAGTGATTCCAAATGTAAGATTCACAGATGTGGACTTTATGATGTGTCCAGGAGATTTTTGTAGTGATGAGTTGAAACAATATATGTTTCAAGCTATGAGAATTAATCTAGAGAATAGAGATAAAGGAATAACAAAAAAAGTGTTTTGGTGGGATTTATTAGGTAAACATGAAGCAAGAAGTAAAATTTTAGAATCTGTTGCAAAAGGAAGAGCAGTATTAGAACATCTTAATTCGTTTGGAGTTCCTGTTTATGTTTTGCCAGGAAATTGGGATTTTATTCCAGATAAAGAAAAAGCTAAACATTGGAGATTTTGGGAAACTGATTTCTATTACAAAAATATTAGAGGTCTAGACAATATTATAGACTGTGATATGAAGGTTAGAGACGCAGGAAATTATGTAATTGTAGGATACGGAAAAGTATCTAGTCCAGAATATCCTCAAGATCAAGATTTGATTGCAAAGGAAACTTCTAAAGAATTAGCGAAATCTAAGTCACATTATCTAAGAACAAGAAGAAGAGTTAATTCTTTATTTGATAAGGCAAAAAAGATAGGAAAACCAGTTATATTCTTCCACCATAATGTGCCTTATGGAACTAATATAGATAAAATAGTTAATCCAAACAGCCCAATGAATGGAAGACATTTTGGAAGTGTTGTAGCAAGAGAAATGATTGATAAACACCAACCTGTACTTTCTGAAGCAGGACATATGCATGAACATTATGACAAAGTTGAGATTGGAAAAACTATTTGTGTTGATTCTGGATTTGGACCTAATGCAAATGTGCTAGTAACATTACAAAGATATAAAGTAAAAGATGTTGAATTCAATAGAAAAGGATATAGCTCTCAGCACTAATATACCATTCATCCAAATTTAATATTCAATTCTTTACAGAAAAGTTTATATATTAATTCCATTATTAATTCTATGGTATTAAAAATGGTAAAAACCACGCTTGAGAAACAGGGAAGGATTTTTATTCCTAAAAAAATAAGAGAAGATTTAGGTTTAAGGATTGGCGAAGAACTTTCTCTTGAAATCCGAAAGAATGAAATAATTGTTAAACCTTTTAAGAATCTAAAAGATTTCTCTTCACATCTAAGAGGTTGTGTAAAAGAAAGCAAGATTGATCCATTAGACATTAAAAAGATTTGGAGAATGTGATGATATTTATAGATAGCAATATTTGGTGTTATTATTTTAATGAATCATCTAAAGAACATAAAAAAGTTGCTCTCTTTATAGAATCAATTATGGATGAGGAAAGTATTGTAATGAATAATATTGTTGGTTTGGAAGTTGCTCATTTTCTTATCAAAAATTTGGGAGCAATTCAAGGTAAAGAAAAGATTAATACAATGCTAGAGTATCCTTTTATAATTGATGATTTTGATTATGATAATCTTCTTGACTCTATTAATACTTTGGCTAAGTACACTCATACTGGAATTGGAGGAAGAGATGCCTCTATAATTAATACTATGAGAAAAAAAGGAATTAAAAAATTAGTAACTCATGATAAAGCTTTTAGAAAAATTGATATTATTGAAGTAATTGATCCAACATAATCTTCATTCATGAGTATATACTCATACTTCAACTATTTCATTGTTTCTAATATTTATCATCATAAAACTCAAATAAAGAAGAAGATTATTAAAACAAATCATTTAATATCTCTAATATCAATCCAAGTAAATGGTAGAAACAAAAATAATAGCGGGCAAACATAAATGTAAAAGAAAATTAGACATGAGGATAGTTGATGTTAAAGATGATGATAATTCAATTGTTGCATGGATTATTTATGGAATCTGTAAAAAATGTAATACTGTTCTTATAAATGGGTTATTCACACAAACAGAAAAACCAGTGCAAGATAGAGATTTTATTATAGACTATGATAAAATTTCATCTGAAGTGGAAGAAAATATAAATCCTCCCTAAACCTTATGTAAAAACTGCATTATGTGAAGTGTGAGTATTGCACACCCAAAAGCTATTCTAATACTTCTTGTTAATTGTTGTTTAAGAGGATGACTTCTATTAAGATAAATTCTAGATACTCCTTCAACTATAAGAAAGGTTGCCGCAAGAAATGCAAGAACATCCACGATCAATGGATCTAGATAACTGCAAAGATTAACATTCTTGCTAGCTCTTAATTGTACTAAATAAGAAGCTAGAATAGATATAGAAGAAATAATTAAAGTGAACAGTGTTGTTTTGTTTATGTTGTTCATTTCTATTTTTTTAACTAGGAGATATATAAATTCTTTCTTTTAAAAATAATATCAAAACATCAGAAAATTACCTCTCTTAGTTTAAACTTTTTCCTATCATTTATAATATCACACCTGTTATCTTCTCTAATATCAACAACAAATTTCACCATAATATAAGCATATGCACATATATAAAATTTATTCTAATATAAAATATATGTCTAACACTACCCTCTAAACCCTTTCCCAATAATATACATTTCCTTGCTCTTTTCTCTTGACGTTGGAGGTTTGTATGATTTCACAAATTCAAAATGTTTACGGACTTCTTTTAAAAACTCATTAAATTCAGCTCCCTGAAATATCTTGCATACAAAATTGCCTCCAAGATTAAGTTTTAGATTAGCAATCTCAAGAGCTCTCTCACATAATAAAAAAGAGTCATAACAATCTTGCTCTTTGTTTCCAGAAGTATGAGGAGCCATATCAGAAAGTACAAGATCTACTTTCGGTATTCTTTTAAGCCATTCATTATCATTCACATCTCCCTTTACAAAATTAACATGATCTATTGGAATAATTCCATTTAAATCGATTGCATAAACATCTCCATACCTAGAAGCTATTAAGCTCCATCCTCCCGGCCAACAACCAAGATCTAAAATGACTTGTCCTCTTTTCAGAATTCCGTATTTGTCTTGAATCTCCTTAAGTTTATACGCACTCCTAGCTCTAAGTCCTTCTTTCTTTGCTTTTATTGTATGTTTATCTTTTTGCATCGATTACTAGAATTATAAACCCATATTTAAAGTTGCCATATTATTTTTAGAAATAGTTATATATTAGATAAAATAGAAGAAGATTATGCTTTACAAAACTCTAAGAAATAATGTGATAGATTGGTGGAGAAAAAACATCTCAAAACCATTAATTCCATTATTTCATATATTTGAAAGAATAAAATTAAATCCAAACCATCTAACTCTAATAGGGTTATTGCTTGGATTATTTGGAGTTTACTATTTTTATATTGGAAACCATTTACTATTCTCTATTTTTATTTTAATCCATATATTATTTGATGTATTAGATGGGAATTATGCACGCTATCTGAAAAATTGGAAGAATAGAGGAGAATATCTAGATTTTAGTGTGGATAGTGGATTGGTTGTAGTGTTATTAATAATCTCATACTTGATGAACATAGTGAACACAAAATTAATATTAATATCAATTATATTATTTCTTATCCATCACATATGGCATTTGTTATCAAAACTAAAATCTCCTTGGGCTCCATCTAGAACATGGCTATTCGTATTTTATGTATTTTCATTATTCATACTTGGGATTTGGATAACTCTTATATTATCTCTATTTGGAATAATATTACAGATTATAGAAATTATTAAGAACAAGTAACTCAGATATTAGTTAAACAAACTTAGCAACAACATCAATCATTTTCTGAACATTCTCTTTAGTAACAGTTATATGATATGCTTGTAATAATACTTTTAATTCCTCGATTTTTGAAGGGAGAATGTCTCCAATTTTAACAATGATATCGTCTCCTAGTCTTGGAATATTAAGTCTTCTTATCTCATCAATTAACTTATTGGTATCCTCTCTGGACAATTTAACAAAAGTATTGAGATAATCTTCAGCTTTGCTTCCTCTGAATCCAAGCCCTTCATCTCTTTCTTTAACACGAGATAAACTTTCTCTAAGTTCAGCCATAGTTATTGGAGTTTCACTTAATATCTTTGGTTTTGTCATTTCTAAGCCTCCTTTAAATGTACAGGATGGACTATCAGATTTTTTCTCATATTCCCATCTCTTATTTCAACTTGATAGCATTTACCCTGAGTTCCTTTTATAATCCCTGATTTCCCGTGGAATCTTGGATAATACATCCCTCTCTGGTAAGCAGGTTCTGCTTTTAGAATAACTTCCTGTCCTTCTTGAAATTTTTGGAAGAATTTTGTCAATGAAAGTTTACCTCTCGCTCTTTTATTTTTTTTGAGAGTATTTCTAGTCTTTCTTCTTGCTCCTCCTACTCTGTCTACCATAAACTATATCTTCTTTAGCTCTATTTTTAAAGCTATCGAAACCAAAAACGTAAATTTTATAAACGATTCAATCGAACAACTAAGTTATGGAAGTCAAAGATCTACAAGCAAAACAAGGAAAAGTTGATATTACCGTTGAGATAGTCTCTAAAGAAGAACCTAAAGAGTTCTCTAAATTTGGGATGTCAGGGAAGTTGTGTAATTGTCAGGCGAAAGATAGTTCTGGAGAGATTAAGTTAACTCTATGGAATGATCAAGTAGACCAAATCAACCAAGGAGATAAAGTTAACATAACTAATGGATATGTTTCTGAGTATAAAGGAGAACTTCAACTTTCTACTGGGAAATTTGGACAAATAGAAGTTGTTTCTGAATAAGGTTTTGTATAATTAACTTATTTAGATTTTCTTTTTTTGAGTGATAATAATATTGTGTCTAGAATATTAAACTTATCTTAGAGATATTACTTCAAAGTTATCTATAGAAACAATTATAAATCGTTCAATTAAATAACTCAATATACGGGGCTATAGCTCAGCGGGAGAGCGCTGCGCTGAAGACGCAGGTGTCCTGGGTTCAAATCCCAGTAGCCCCATTTTAATTTTGAATCATAGAAGATTAATTGTATTGTTTACAAATATTATCTTACCTAGAAACAAAATTGATACTTGATTGAGACATTTTTCTATAAAAACTTAATTTTGGGTTTTCTCTCTTTGACTCAAATACAATATTATTCATTCCTTCCCAAAAAGAAAACCATCCTGCAGGTTCTAAAAGAACTATTAAGAATGTTATCATTAATGAAGTATGTTCGTAACGGAAAAGAAGAATGGTTGCAGTGAACATGAAAATAACTCCTGCCATTGAGAAGAATAAACCGTGAAGTATAGTCTTATCTTTTTCTTTCTTTGTAAGTTCAAGATGATGTTTGAAATGTGCTTTCAATCTCTTTTTTATTGTATTCTCTATTAAGGAATCTCTCTTTTTCTTATCTATAAGGAAAGTTATCTCTGCACCTCCTTCTGGTTTATCCACACTTGCTCTTTTAATCTCGCTCAAGAAATCGTCAGATAATGCTCTTTGACTATAAGGTCTTGGGTCAAAGTCTGAGAATATGTTAGTATAAAATCCTACTTGTAAACCTATTTGAGAAAATTTAAACTGGGGTGTTTTTTCTTTAGAAATTGTTGTTTTATTACTCAATCTTTCACCTCTTTTCTACAACATAAACTAATAATAAATAAATCTATCTTATTTTTGCATTTTCTGAATAATAATAAACTAAATTTCAAGAATTAAATTATTGATTGTATTTAATCCTAACTTTCTTATCATAATCTATTTTTTGATTTAATATATGGTGTGAGAATTATATCTTGATAAAATAACTTATTTTTATCCTAAAAATTTAACTTTACCTTATTTTTGTTTAAAGAATATAATAGAAAATAAAAAAACAAAAAAAAATTACTCTTCATCAGAATAATCATCAGAATCTTCACTTTCCTCATCAGAAGACTCATCTTGAGCAGGTTCGTTTCTTTGTGCAGAATCATCAGAAGATACACTAACATTAACTGCTTTTGGACCTCTGTCCCCTTGTTCAACATCGAACGTAACAGTATCGTTATCTCTTAGTCTTACCCCAGGTTTCAAACCTGTCAAATGTACAAAATACTCTGTACCGTCATCTCCAGCAACAAAACCGAATCCTTTGGTTCCATTAAAAAATTTTACTTTTCCTTTCATTGTTTATTTACTCCTTACTTATTTTTTCATAACAGTTGTCACAGTAAATTTTTTTAGATTCTCCTTTTGCCGCAAAAAACTTTTTTTCGCAGAATCTACAAATTTTTACCATCTTATAATCTGCCACATTGATTAATATATTTAGGGGTATTTAAAACCTCGCTTTTTAAATTTCAAAATAGTCACTTTTATAAACCCTAAAAATAGACCATAATGAAAGCATACAGTGATGAGAAAGCACTTGTGTAACACATTTAGCTTTTTCTATTTACAAGTGCTAGGAGATATAAAATGCAATTTAATGAATTCAATTTAAGTAAAGAACTATTAAGTTCAATAGAGAAATTAGGTATTAGTGAACCTACCCAAATACAACAACAATCAATTCCTTTTATAATAAATGGAGATGATGTGATTGGTGAATCAGCAACAGGTTCTGGAAAGACATTAGCTTTTGGATGCGGGATAATAGAAAAAGTAGTTCCAAGACAAGGATTACAAGCTTTGGTATTAACTCCAACAAGAGAGCTTGCGGAACAGGTCAAAGAAAGTCTAAGAAAATTAACTCAAATGTTGAGCATAATTACAGTTTATGGTGGGGTTAATATTGATGCTCAGATAAAAAATCTACCAAAAGCAGATATCGTAGTGGGAACTCCTGGAAGAATGTTAGATCATATAGAAAGAAGAACGATTAATCTTTCAAAGATCAAATTGATAGTTTTGGATGAAGCGGACAGAATGTTGGATATGGGGTTCATTGACGATGTTGAGAGAATAATGAAAGAATGTCCTAAGAAAAGACAGACTTTATTTTTCTCTGCCACTATTGCTCCAGCAATAAAAGAGTTATCCAAAAGATATATGTTTAATCCTAAAAAAGTTTCTGCAACAAAGATGGTCGATGCTTCAAAACTGAAACAGGTTTATTATGACGTTTCTAAGAATATGAAATTCTCATTGCTTGCTCATTTACTGAAGAAAGAATCATCCGGATTGGTTCTTGTTTTCTGTAATACCAGAATGAATGTGGATTTTGTAGCCAAGAATCTAAGGAATAATAAGATAGATGCTATCGCGATTCATGGAGGATTTTCTCAAAATAAAAGAAATAAAACATTGCAAACATTTAGCGATAAAAAAGCACATGTTCTAGTATGTACTGATGTCGTTGCACGAGGATTGCATATAGAGAATGTATCTCACGTATATAATTATGATATCCCTAAAGATCCAAAAGATTATGTACACAGAATCGGAAGAACTGCAAGAGCTGGTGAGGAAGGGAAAGCAGTAAGTCTATTATGTGATTTTGATCATGAGAATTATGCAAGGGTGAGAAGAGAATATAGAGAATTTAAGATAAATAATGTTGAGATCCCTCCTATTGAGAGAGCAATAGTTGATTTAGAACGTAGTAATAGAAATAACGGAAGTGGTAGAAATCGTGGAGGAGGTTTTAGGAGAAATAGTAATCAATTTAGAGGGAATGGTGTTGGTAGAGAAAGAACCTCTAATAATAGAAGACCTCCAGCAAGGGGTGGGTTTAACAATAGAAATAATAGAAAGTTTTAGATAACTTTGCAAAGGTAAGAACGTTATTTAAAGTCAATATGACATTGCTAAAATCAATAAATAAATCATTCTTTGAAAAATCTACAATAGATGTGGCTAAATCTTTGCTTGGCAAATATATTGTACACAAAACAAACAAAGGAGATATTGTTGGAAAGATAGTTGAGGTTGAAGCATATCTTAAAGATGATCCTTCATCTCATTCTTTCAAAGGAAAAAATGAAAGAAACAAATCAATGTTTTTGCACTCTGGAACAATTTATATCTATCTAATATATGGAATGTATTATTGTTTCAATGTTGTTACGAATAAAAAAGATGTTGGAGAAGCTGTTTTGATAAGAGCTTTAGAGCCTGTTTCAGGAATATATCTTATGGAGGAGAATAGAGGAGTAGAAAATATTAATTATGAATATAATACTAAGAAAATTATTAACTTATGCAATGGTCCGGGAAAATGGGTTATGGCGTTTGGACTTGATAAAAGATATGATGGAGTTGATTTACTTTCATCTAAATCTAATCTAAAAATTATGTACCAAGAACCAAAGAAAAAAAAAGAATTTGAGATAGTAGAAACAACAAGGATAGGTATTACAAAAGGTGCTTATTTACCTCACAGATTTTATATAAAAAATAACGAATTTATTTCTAAAAAGTAAGATTTAAAAACACTATTTTGAGAAGATACTATAAATTTTGAGGATGAAATGAAAGACTGGAATAAAGAACAATTTGCAATTCTTATAGGTGTATTGTTGGAGGATTCTTCTAAAGCAAATCTTTCTGAAAGACTTAGAGAAATAGATCCTCAGTTTACAGGAGAAAGATTAGATGAGATCCTTGAAATAAAAGGTGAAGGTGCAAGTGATGAGGAATTGAAGATGATAGCTAAAGCTACTGAACAAGATTCAAGATATATTATTGCCACATATAGAGGGAAACCTTATTCTTCTTTAGATATAGACCCAAATATAGAATTAGATCTAGACTCAGATCCAGATTTACAAGATCTGCATCAGTCAGGATTTTATCAAGCTTATGGTTCATTTGAGGATGATGATTTATAGATTTTCTAGAAGATTAAGATTAGAGGATAGATTCTTAAAATTTTGAATAAAAATACTCTAAATATTTATAAACACCAAAATTAAATAATTCTTATGCAGAAGTTAGTGGCAGAATTAGATTTCAAGAATTTTCTTTTTATCAAATTAGATGATGGAATAAAAGTATTGTTCATGAAATATTTTTATCTTGAGATTAGAGAAAAAGAGTTACTTGATATTGCAGAGTATTCAATTAATAAAAATTTAATTTCATTCAATTGCAAACAATCATTGGCAGAGAGAAAGTTTATGAATTTATTAATGAACAAACTTCATAAAGAATTAAAATTTAGGAACGGTACAAGAACAGAGTTTATAGATCATGGTCCTCTTATAGGTCCAAGAAGGTTTGGGATTATAGATTCTGATAGCAATTGCATAGAAATAAGACCTATTACTGGATGTAACTTGGCATGTATTTATTGTTCTGTTGATGAAGGAATCTATATTAAAAAACCAAATTATCTCATAGACAGAGGATTAATAGTTGATGAGCTAAGAAAGTTATTGGATAAGAAAAAATCTAATGAATTTTATATCCACATAAGTTCACAGGGAGAACCTTTGCTCTATGGTGATATTGTTGATTTAATAAGAGATATTAAACAAATTCCAAGAGTGAAACATATCAATATAGGAAGCAATGGAACATTTCTAACGCCCAAATTTATAGATGAGTTGATTGATGCAGGATTGACAAGATTTAATCTATCTTTAAATGCGATAGATCCTGAGAAAGCTAAAGAAGTCGCTGGATGTGATTATAATATTGAGAGGATAAAAGATATTGCTCGTTATCTTAATGAAAAATTAGAATTGATTATTGCTCCAACATTACTTTCTGGAATCAATGAAGATGAAATCCCTAAGATTATTAGATTTTGTAAAGAGTTAGGGTGTATTTGTGGGATACAAAATTTTCTTTTTTATAAAGGAGGAAGAAATATTGAAGAATCTTATACTTGGGAACAGTTCGGAGAGAAGACGAAAGCGTGGGAGAAAGAATTTGATATTCAACTTTATCCTCCTCCAATAGAGTTTAAGATAATGGAAGATAAAGTTTTGGAAAAACCTTTTAAGAAAGGAGATACTATTAGTGCAATTTATAGATTCCCTGAATATGTGGAAGCGGGAGATAGACTTATTCATGTTCCCAAGATGAAATCCTATCCTGGGAAGAATAGAATAAAGGTTAAGATAATCAAAGACAAGCATAATAACTTTGTTGGTGTGTTGGGTTAGATTTATTGTTTGAGTAATGAATATGAAAATTAAAGAAATTATAGGTGGGTTAATATTGTCAGGGAGCATATTGTTTAGTGGATGTTATAACTCTCAACCTCTTCCCCCATCAATAGAAAGACCAATTCCAATAACAGTTTATGATTTTGTTCTAATGGAAGGGGATAGAAAGTTATTAGGAAAGTTTAATGATAAATTTGATTATAATTTTGATCTTTATGATACTAATGGCAATTTGTATGGAAAGGGAAACACAAACAACAGTAGATTTGTCTCTCTTTATACAGACTCAAGAAGACATTTCCATAGAGGAGATAATCCTGAGGGGACATTCGTTAGCTGGGGTGAAGGCGAAATAAAGATTGAAAAAGGAGAATTTACCCTAGAAAGTATAGTTGAAGAAAATCCCGACCAATAACTATAAAAACCAATAACATTCTTTAGAGGATGGGGGTAAGGTGGCATCTGAAGATATAATCATTACATACGAGACTCTTTATGACATTCTAATGAATGAGAAAAAGAGTAATGAGATACAGAAACTAGATAATAATTTTTTAGAGGATGTTTTAAATTATTTTAAAGAGAAATCCAAATTAATCCAGATTAATCCAGATAGTATTTTTGGAGCTGAGGAGCAGAAAAAAGCCTTACAACAATTGGATAATGCAAAAAGATTGTTGAAAGAAATTTATGCATGGAGAGAGAAAAAAATACTTCTTTTGTCAAGAGATGCTTCAAGAACAAATGATCATCTAATAAATAAATCTGTCCTCCTTATACATGAAAAAGTAATGTTTGAGGAGTTTCTTAAATTATTGAAAAGAAATAGGGAGAATATATTGGATAATTTAATGCTTCTTAAAGAACCAGTATTAGCAGATAGTTCAAGTTTCAGCTCTCCGATGATAGATTCATTTAGAAATGAGCCACCCAAAGATTTAAAAAGTGAAACTCCAGAAATTAGATATAATTTAATCAAAGTCAGATTCAAACAACAAGTCTCTCAGTTTGTTGGGCCAGAAATGGAGAATTTCGGTCCTTTTGAACCAGGAGATGAGGCTGAACTGCCTGAGATTGTTGCGAATATCATTGTGAATAAAGGTCAAGGAGAGAGATTATGAAACATAAAAATCAAATATTTTTAATCTCAGAATTTAACGGAGTGAAATTATGAAGCAAAAAAAATCAGAGATTTTTGAGTTCCAGAAATTTTCCGGAGAAAATTTATGAAATTTCCAAAAGAAAGAAAAAAATTATGTCCGAGCTGTAAGAAACATACATTGCATAAGATTAAACAGGAAAAGAATAGAGGAAAGAATAAAACCCATCCTATGAGTAAAGGTTCTAGAACAAGGATGAGACAGAGAGGAGCTGATAGAGGGGTTGGTAATCACGGTAAGACTTCCAAAGGAGCTCTTACTAAGTGGAAGAGATGGAACAAGAAGAGAACAAAGAAGACTGATTTAAGATTTACATGTGCTGATTGCAAGAAATCCCACGCACAAAATCATGGTTTCAGAGTCGCAAAGATTGTTTTTGAGTGAACCTTCTTTGAGATGTTTTTTGTTTGGATTAGAAAATAGATAGTAAATTTAACTAGGAAAAGCTAAAAATATGATTTTTTCTATTTCCTTAAAAAAAGGAAAGAATTCTCAAAAGTTTCCTTAAAAAAAGGAGATATTTATAAATAAAGGAGGATTATTACTACTTATGATGATAAAAGAAGTAATTAAGACAATAATTGCAGATTTCCACAAACAAGGAACTCCAGAAGTTCTCCAGAGAGATATTCGTATTCCTATAGATAGCAAAAAAATAACTGTGCTTGTTGGACCTAGAAGAGCTGGAAAAACATATATGCTTTACAGTTTAATGAAACAAATAACAGATCTAACCAACATTTTATACATTAATTTTGAAGATGAAAGACTAAACATTAATACAGACGATCTTCAAACAATATTAGAATCTTATTTTGAACTTTATCCTGAAAAGAAAAACCAGGATATTTATATTTTCTTTGATGAGATTCAAGAAGTTAAAGGATGGGAGAAATTTGTTAGAAGGATTTATGATAACATAACAACAAAAATATTTATAACTGGTTCATCAGCAAAAATGTTAAGTAAGGAAATAGCAACGAGTTTGAGAGGAAGATTAATAAGTTATGAAGTTTATCCTTTGTCTTTTAAAGAATATCTCAATTTTAAAAGTATTGAGCTTGATTTAGTATCTACAAGAGGGAAAGCAAGAATTATTCACGAGTTTGATATTTATCTTCAGAAAGGAGGATTCCCAGAAACATTATCAATGGAACAAGAAGTTTACAATAAAACAATTAGTAGTTATTTTGAAGTTATGTTATATAGAGATGTTATAGAGAGATATTCAATAAGCAAACCTCTTCATGTAAAAGAATTGCTCAGATATTTGTTATCTCAAACTGCAAATGAGTTCAGTATTAACAAGATATATAACGATTTCAAGTCAAAAGGGATGAAACTAAACAAAGATAGTTTGTATAAGTATTTGGATTATTTCGAGGATGCTTTTATAATAATTCCAATAAATAATTATTCAGAGAGTATACGTAAGCAAACATTAAGAAAATCATATACTATAGATCCTAGTCTTGCAAAATTAGTTTCTTTTTCCTTAGACAAAGATTATGGAAGATTATTAGAGACAATAGTTTTAATAGAACTTAAAAGAAGAGGTAAGCAAATATTTTATTTTAAAAATGGAGAAGAATGTGATTTTATAATAAAAGAAGAAAATGAAATTACTGAAGCAATACAAGTATGCTATAATTACAATGATGAGAATAAGGAAAGAGAGGATAAAGGATTAAAAAAAGCAATTCAAAGATTTAAATTGAACAAAGCTACAATAATATCATATAATAAAACTAAAGAAACGACCGAAATAGTTGAGTGGTTGCTTGATATGTAAAGTTAATGAAATAATACAATGAAACTCTCAGATCTAAAAGACAAAATTGATTCTAGACTATTTGGAATTATCTCCAATCAGATCTCTGAGCTAAGACCTTCACAGGAAAAGTCAATAAATGCAGGTTTATTGAAAGGGAAGAATCTAGTTGTATGCACTCCCACAGCATCAGGGAAAACTTTAGTGGCAGAGATAGCAATGTTAAACAATTTCCTAACAAAGAATAAAAAAGCTATCTATATCGTTCCTTTGAAAGCGTTAGCTTCTGAGAAATATAAAAACTTTAAAAAAAGATATGATGAGTTAGAGGTGAAGATAGGTATCTCAACTGGAGATTTAGATTCTGTGGATAAGGGATTGGGAAAAAATGATATTGTTATCGCAACCGCTGAGAAGATGGACTCTCTAATAAGGCATGATGTTCCATGGGTTTATGATGTTGGTACTGTTGTTATAGACGAAGCTCATTTAGTTAATGATGTCAATAGAGGACCAACACTAGAGATTCTAATAACTATGTTGAGAACTATGCTCAAAGACTTTCAATTAATTGCCCTATCTGCAACTATAGGCAATCCAGAAGAATTTTCTCATTGGTTAGATGCAGAGCTAGTTATAGATGAATGGAGACCTGTGCCTTTAAGAAAAGGGATTATGATGGGAGATGAGTTAAGTTTCTATGAATGATTAATTCTCATTGTGAGTGTGCTATGCAAACACTATGGATGAAAATTCGACAGGCTGTAATAAAACTCGGTTTTTTGTAAATTTTTGAAAATTTTTTGCCTTTTTAGACGCTATAAAGCCTAATTATATTTTTGAATTTGTATTCCCTTACAGCCTGTCGAGTTATTATCTGGAGAAATAGTAACTCCTTATCTCTTATTTCATAAAAATATTTATAAAGAAATAGATTTATTTAAAGAATATGACAATATCAGATTCTGCTTTAGTTAAAAAAATAAGGATAGTGAACGGCGGAGAGATAATAATCCCAAAAGGAAACGTGCACGGAATAAGAGTAAAAAATCCTCCAAGCGAAAAAGAAATTGAAGTTTTACTTGCACAAATTAAAGCCAATGGTTGGCATTTTAATTATAAAGATCATTTGAGACTTTCTAAAGATAAATTTTTAATGGCAATCATTGATGATTTTCCTAAACTTCCAAGTACTAGAGAAGTTCAATTCAAATTATATTATGAGGCTGAATTTGGTCTTATAGAAGAGGATTTTTTACTTTCTGGATTTTTATTAAGTCCTGATACTGATAGTTTAGATTTAGAAAGTGAACTTGATAGAACTTGTGATTATTTAATGCATAAACACTTATTGCCTTACGATAATCCTAATAAAAGAATAAATGTTAGACAACATCATTACAAAATTACTAAAGTTGCGATTATCGGATTAAATCCGGATAAAACTGTAGAATTAAGTGTGGAATGCAAAAGAATAACTAATCCTCCTAATTATAGAAATGGATTTGTTGATTATTTTTTAAATGAAATAATGCCAGTATTAAAAGGAGGACCTATTGAACCTCGTTTGAAGGCATTATTAGAATTTGATAGAGTTATAATTCAAGAAAATCCAGATATTTTCAGAAATCTTAGAAGAAATAAAGCCTGCGATAATTGGGATAGAGCTTACAAAATATTGCACACTTTAGAAAATAAATTATTATCAACATACGAGCCTAAAACTTTCAAACAATATACTGTAACTGATGAAAGTGGTGTATTCGATTTTGACACTATGACATCTACATTTGAAGGAGTTGTTCAATTATACGATTTAGATCATGAATTGTTTAATACCCCTACAAGACTTAATGTTAAACGCGTTTATGAATTAGGTTTCACAGATTTATGCAAAGAAACCAGAGAATTCAAAAGAGATAAATTTTTAGCCAAAATGCACCCCAAAGACAGAGAATTTTATCAAGAAAAAATAGATTCATCAAAAATTGCTTGTTTCATAAGTAAACCATTAACATTGAGAATATCCAGCGAAGTTAGATCTTGTTAATGTTATTAAATTCCAATTTATACATCGAAAGCCTTTTAAACAATTTTTAATTTTGTATTAGTGATGAAAAAAACAACTTTTGTAGTTTTTGGAGATATTCACGGCAAACAAGATTTAATGTATGAAACTGCGATTGAATTAGAAAAAGAAATTGATTGTAGTATTGATGCAATATTACAAGTTGGAGATTTTGAAACTATAAGAACTAATGAAGATTTTGAACATTATTACGCACCAAGAAAATATCATAAATTAAGTGATATTAAAGATTATTTTCGCAATTTTAAAGAAGCTCCGTTTCTAACTTTTTTCATAGGGGGCAATCATGAAGCTTGGAGTGTTTTAGCCAAAAATCATGATGGTTTTTTTCTTTGTCCTAATGTTTATTTTATGGGAAGATCAAGTATTGTTAATTTTAAAGGTGTTAAAATAGGGGGATTAACAGGAGTTTTTGAAAGAGGATATTATAAAACTCCTCTGAGTGAAACTCCGGATTATTCTTGGAAGTATTACAGAAGAGAAGCAGTTGAAAAATTGAGAGGTTCAAGCATTGATATTTTATTATTACACGACTGGGTCTGGCCTTTATCTAAGATAGATATCACTTCTGAAGAAAACATTGCTGAAGATATGCGACAATCGGAAGTGATTTCTCCGACTTATTCTTTAATTGAACAAGCACAACCAAAACATGTTTTTATGGGGCATCTACATAGTCGTTGTCTGGAAGGAACAATTGGTGCATCAAAAATTATTGGTTTAAAACAATTAACCCACAGAAAAGATCTTAAATCGTTTAAAGTAATACAGATACAAACATAATCTGAAAAATAAACTTTTAATATTCTTCTCATTCCATCTTTTTAACCTTCTAGGGAAAATTTTATAAATACAATTATTAACTAGATGGGGTGAAGACTCCGATCAAGGAACGCAGATCGTGGGTCAAACCCCTTCGATGCCGAAGGCATCCAAAGTTTTCTGATCTCTGCTAGTTGACATAATATCATATTCAAATGGTTTGATACCAAAGAGATTCCAATTACCTTTAAGTTGTTTAGTTTGTTCAGTAATATATCTCGCAACTTGTTCAGCAGATACATGTCCTGCAGTTCCACAATAATATCCAGTAGCCCAGAAATCATTACTACTTCTTGTTTGTCTTATAATTGAAAATTTCTCTCTCAATTTTTTAGAGGTGTATTGTTTTATCTGTTGTATTACTTTCATAGGTGCCCATTTTGGATGTGCACTCACAAAAAAATGTACATGATCTGGCATTATCTCTAATGCGAGAGAATGCCAATGTTTTTTAGTGCAAAGATAATCTATCAGATTCTCAAGTTCACTTTTGAAAGGTTCTACTAAAATTTTCATTCTTGTTTTTGGGATCCATACAAAATGATAGTTTATATTGTATTTACAGTGTGTTCCATACATTACTTTTGCAACTTCTTTTAATGTAACTTCATATCTCTTTAATCTAAAATGTTCCTTACAATCTATCTTATTAGCTCTCTCACTAAATATTTTAACTATGTTCCAATTTGTGTTTGTTTTTCCCATATTTTTACCTCCTGCACCCGCGCGCATACAGGTAAAAATACGGTAGCCAATTCTTTAGTCAATAAATTTTTAGTGAAACGACCCGAAGGGGAAAAATTTATGTTCTAAAGAATTGCAGTATTTTTCTTTTTTCTAACAGCAGAAAGAATCCCCGGACAAGGAACGCAGTCCGTTACATGGGAGTTTCAATTAAAATAAATCATATGAAATCAATTGATGAGATTAACTGGGCAATATTGCAAAGACAAATGGAATTTAGACAGTTCGATCTAAATGAAGATGCTAAATTAAGTGTTGTCCCTTCAACTACATTCAAGGATCGTTATGAAGCCCTTTTTAATGAAGTTCCTTTAATGCTTGTTGCTAAGAATTTGAAAAGTGTTAGTTTAGAAAACGAATTGCGAAGAGGATCTCTTTTTTTAATGCATAAATTTTTGAAAGTTCTTGATAAAAAGAAATTGAGAGCAAAACCAAGACATTCAGAAATGAATCATCCCTCTTTAATATTACTTGACATGTTATATAATCAGCAAACTGTTGAAACATTACCTAAAAAATTTTGGGAGTACAAAATAAAAAGTGCATTTATTGAAGAATTAAGAGGAGATAATGCAGATTTTATTCTTGAAGTTGTTGTTGAAAAAAGCGAGTTTTACAGTTTAGCAGATTGTTTTAAAGAAAAAGTTATTTCACAAGTAGAGAAAAAAAATTGTTCAGTAAAACCATGGATTGAGTTCTTGAATGCATTGTATGAAGTGAATAGTAATGATGAATATTTGAAAAAAACATCATTCCAAGTCAAAAGCATTATAGAGTTATTATTAAGAAATAACATAGAAAAAGAAAAGCTTTACGAACCTAATGAATTAAGAGGAATAAATCGAAAAGTTTTAACAACAGATTTCGAGTATTCATTATTCAACGATCCTTTAAGACTTGCTTTGCAAGGAATTTATGCTCATTCGTGGAAAGGTCCTTTATGGACTGGTATTAAAAGCAAAATGTACGGTGGAAAAAATTTTTATGAATTCTTAGAAAAATTAAATGCAGAACAAAAAAAAGCTTGCGAGGTTTTTTACAAAAAATATACTCAACCTCATATGTGGGATACTAGTTATAAGAACAAATTTGAAATCATTAAAAACAACAACCATTTAGAGAAACTATATTTAGAGGACTTAAGTTCCGCATTGAATTTTAACAATCCTCTATTTTTAAAATTTGTTGATGTTTCTTTAAAATAGGTGCGTTTTTTCCTTCTCAGCCTAAATTAAATTAATTCATAGCTGTTTTTGTTGCCAGAGTATAATCATCTTTTTTTGCTAACCCTATTTTTGTTTTTTAACTCGTTTAATTCAAATCTCATATCTCCTTTTTATATCATCTATGCTCATGAATGTTTCATACATTACTGTATCAAGAGAGTCATCCAATTGGGTTATTAAAGTTTTAATTTCATTTTTATCTGTTTCATGTTGTTCAGTCATTTGTTGTTCTGCAAATTCTAATTTTGCAATAAGCTTATCTCTTTCTTCTAATTCTTCAGTTGTAGCTCTCTCTTCCAATTCTTGGATGAATAGTCTTTCTGCATCACTTAATGGATTATAATCAGTTGCCTGTTCAGTAATCTTTTTGATTAATCTTAAATCTCTATATGAGAATTTTAAATATATCCTTAATTGTTTAGAATAATTAATAAGTAATGTTTTATCTACAAGACTTAAATGGTCTCCTTGTAATTCTTGAATTGTTCTTAAATATCTTTTTAATAATTCAATTTTTTTCATGCTTTTAACTAAATCATCAATACTCATTTTATTCTGCTCCTGTAGTACGTGGAAAGATTAGAGTCGGGATCTAAACTTCCCACATCCATAATAATATAAACGTTTATAAATTAAATCCTATTTTTAATCAATATGGAAATTAAAATTAGGAATTCTAAACAAGGATTAGAACTAATAACCTCTCAAATTGTATCAAGTATGACAAGTCCTGTTGTTATTTCAATTCAAGGGCCTTTAGAATTAGGGGTTGATGGTTTAGTTTATGATACGTGCGTAAATCTAGAACGCGCAGGATTCAAAGGCTGGGTTGGCACTACAGATGAATCTCAAAATATTGTGAAATTAGCTGAGATAAACACGGCAGATTTACAATATTGTTTCATAAAAGATACTGATTCTACAAAACGTATTATTGGGTTTAGTCAATATTTTTTAAGAAGAAGTCCTGATTTTTATATTTTATTGGCAAATCCATTTGAATATTCTAGATTAAACGAGGAGACCAAAACAAATTTGAAAAAGGGAGTTTATAATCTAATAATTGAAGGAAATCCTAGATATAGACTTCAAGCACTATTAGACAAAGATTTTTTTATAGATAATTAAAGTAATTTACTATAACTATCCAAAAACAAAATGATATATCTCTTCTTTCGTTAATTCTCTGAACTTCCCAAAATTAAGTTTTCTTGCATCTAAATTACCTATCTTAATTCTTCTAAGAGATAATACTTTCTGGTTTTGTGATTCAAACATTCTTTTTACTTGTCTTTTCTTTCCTTCTCTTATAGTTATAATTAATTTTGTATTCTCCTTATCTTTATCCTTATCTATTATTTCTATTTTTGATGGCATTGTCTTATACTTTGTTATAACTCCATTTTCTTCAAGTTCAATCTCCACTCCCGATTCTAATTTGTCTACCTTAGATTTGTCTAATATCCCATTAATAAGAACCTCGTAACTTTTTTCTACATTTTTATCTGGATGAAGAACTTTGTATGCCAAATCTCCATCATTTGTTATTATTATAATTCCTGTAGTATTTTTATCTAATCTCCCAACCGGAGAATAAGATTTTATCTCATTTTCATTTATATTCATGTTTTTTGAGAGTAGTGTTAATATATTTTCTTTCGTAGTAATCAATCCTCTTGGTTTGTTAAGGACAAAATATCTTTTCTTGACAATAGTTATATTTTTATTATCTACTCTTATTTTTTCTCTTTTAGGATCAGATTGATAATGAAGATGTGTTATAATTTTATCATTTACTGTAACTTTTTGCTTTTTGATTAAAGCAAGAGCTTCTTTTCTTGATTTTACTATTCCTGAATTCACCAATATTTGATATATGGTTTTCTTTTTGTGTGGGGACATAATAATCTAGGAGGATATTGAGGATATAAAGGTTTGTTATTGGTGGCACATTTCAAAAAATGAGTGATTTTGAAGAGTTAGAAAATAGGATATAATCATAAATGTAAATTATCTTATTAGATTGTTATCTCACATCATAATTCCTATATCCTAAAATAAAAAGAGATTATATGCAATCATAAGATAATAACAAAAATAATATGATATTCAATCAGTGATATCATCTGATCCATGAACTTTGGTTTAATATTATCATTCATAAAATAGATAGTGCCTTATTGGTGTTTGAGTATTTTTCTGAATGATTTGACTTTTGTGTTTATAAATCTCATAGAAAGGTTTATATATCTTAAGTAAATAATATTCCCAAATGGTAAATAAAATTACTTTATACTCTATACTTGGACTTTTTTGCAATGATTATTCTAAAAGTTATTATCTAAGAGAGATTGCAGATTTTTTGAACAAGCCACATCAGACTGTTCGACCATATATCAATAATTTAATGAAAATAGGTGTATTGATTGAGGACAGGAAGAAAAATGTTGTATTTTACAAACTTAACCTTGACAATGAACTTACTTTCTCTTATTTGTTAATTTCAGAAAAGGAGGCTCTATTTGAATCTATTAATAAATCTTTATTGATTAAAATATTATACGAAAAACTCTCACCTTTTTTTGAAAAGAATATTTTTATTATTTTTGGTTCTGCTTCTTACGAGATTAAGAAAGGATCTGATTTAGATTTGTTAATTGTGGGAAAATCAAAATTAGATGAGGTTATCAAAGAATTTGAACAAATATATAATAAAAAAATACATCTTGTCCAAGTTGGAGATTTCAACAAAATAACAAATACTCTTGTAAATGAAATCTATAAAAAACATATAATATTAAATAATACAGAGAAAGTTGTAACTTTATTTAGGAATTTAAAATGAGTAGACTAAACTGGTGCAAGAAACAATCCAAAGGAATTAAATTAATAGATCCAAGTGATAATTTAAGCAAAGAGTATTTTGCAAGTGCAGAAGAGACTTTGAAAGTTCTTCACTCAATGAAAAATACAGGTTCTAGGATGTGGCTTGCAACCACTAAATATTATTTTAAGTATTTGGCTATTTATTCTGTTTTTATGAAATTAGGGATAAAATGTGAGATTCATGAATGTTCAATTGATTTAGTTAGTTTTCTAGAACAAAATGGAATTTTTAGGGATGGAACTTATAATAATCTATTCAAAGACAAAGACCTTAGAATAGATAATCAATATTATCTTAAAAATAAGCCAGTTATTATTGATTTTGAAGAGTTATCAGATTTCTTGATTAATATACATTCTATCATAGATAGCTTAGATAAAAAGAAGATAGATGAACTTAGAAAGCTAATATTCTCTTTGTAATTGTACCTTACTGTTGACTTTATATCATTTATTCTATCATCAATAAACATGACAAAAATATTATTGTGTACTACATAGTCTTACGTTCGCACAGTCCACATTTCCGACACAGTTCAAAAAGTGAGTGATAAGGATATATCTAAAGAAAAGTAAGAAAAAACTAACATCAATTATTTTATCAGATTGTTATCTTCTATTCTAAACTAAAAATGAAATAAATTAAGTATAGGATGATAAAAAAGTTAATATTAAATATGATAGATGAAATAATTTGATCCATGAAGTATGATTTATTATTACCATAAATATTATTCTCACTCAAAAAATGAATTGTGCTAAATTTCCGTAAGTATTAAAAATAAAGACATCCAAATAAATCAAATTATGGGAAAAAGAGAGGTATTTGTATTATTTATTATATCTATTACTATATTATTATCTATTATCCCCATAGTTAATGCAGGATCATGGGATGATTTTATCACAGGAGTTGCAGTAAGAAGACTTGTTGGTGGGGAAGAAAGTGCACCTAATTGTATAACTAATGCTAATTGTCAAAGAGGAGAATATTGTTCAGGAAGAAGATGTACCCAAATAGATGGATTTTGTGAGAATAATAATGATTGTAAGATTAACGAAATTTGTAATAGTAATGAATGTAAGGAATTAAGCTCCTATACAAGAAGATCTTATAGTGTGACAAATACATCTGAAGGAACAAGTGATGCAGATGATGATAGTTGTACTGTAAATTCTGATTGTGAAAGTGGCGAATTTTGTGCAAGGGGAATATGCCGTAAATTTACTCGTTATAATTCTCCTATCCCTACTTGTTCAAGGGATTCTGAGTGTGGATCTGATCAAACATGTGAGGGTAGAATTTGTGTTGAGAGAAGAAGATCTACTCCTCCTTTAAGACCTCCTATTTTATGTGGGGCACTTGTTACAAATTCTGGGACAATTGTTCTTAGTGAGTTTGATCCTATCATAAATGAAACTTGTAGTTCTACTGGAATAAATTTACGGGGAAATGACATTACTTTAGATTGTAATGGACATACTTTACGTGGAATGTCTTACGCAGAAACTGGAGGGTATTATAGGACTGGTATTAGTACGTTCACACGAGATGAGGTTTTTACAAATATAACTATAAAAAATTGTAACATTGAAGGGTTTACCAATGGGATATCATTTACTGGTGTTGAGAATGGTCTTATTATAAATAATAATTTTGATGGGCTTCATTCATCAGGGATAAAATTCCAAAGAGCAAAAAATAATCTTATCTCCGAAAATATTTTTCCTGACGGAGAAAGTGTTCATTTTAGTTATAATTCTACAGGAAATATGATAAGAGATAATTATTTCGGAACTGACGATAATAGAACTTATAACTATTTTACGAGTGCAAGTGATGAAATGGATGATTCAATTAATTATATTTACAGAAATGATTTTTTTGGAGATGGAGTTACTGGAAACCATTCAAGTCTTCGGTATTGTTATGAAGGAGAAACTAACTATTATTACTCAAACGTTGAACATGAACAGAGAAGAAGAGATGGTTGTAGTGTTCCACGTACCCCATGGACTGAAGTTCGTAATGATTTAGCTCTTAACTTAATCTCATGCGGTAGTGAAGTAGTTGAAGATATAGTTCTAACAGAAAGAGATCCTATAACTCAAACACGTTGTGAAGGAGATGGAATAATTGTTCCTGATTATGTATATGGACTAAACATTGATTGTAATGGATTAACAATTAGTGGGACACCTTACCGTCCAAATTACGGAAAACCTAATACAGGGATTCATGTTAATGGATCAGGCCATGTAAACATAAAGAATTGCAATATTGATGGTTTCAGTAATGGAATCAAATATGAAAATACATTATATGGAATGTTAGATTTTAATAATCTCACTAACATATTTAATTTTGCATTATACTTGAAAGGTTCTGAAGATCTCACTTTTAGATTTAACATAGTTGAGAATAGTGGAGGGATTTTATTTGAAGATACAAGAGGGGCAAAAGTCTCAAGTAACTTTTTTTCAACATCACATAGACCTTATCTTCAAGTCGGGTTAGGTACAGAACAATGGACTAATAAAGTTGGAGGGAATGACTTTTTTGGTTCTGGAGTAATAGATGATGTGCATGGTATACTTTACTATTGCGGTGTTGGTCCGAGAAATAATGCAATTGGGAATTATTATGCAGAATCAGTTCCAGAACATTCAAGAAAAACCACAAGTGCTTGTGGAGATCCTATCGCAGATCAACCATGGACTATGCATGGAGCAAATACGCTTGAAAATATGAAAAGTGCTTTAATCGAAGGAGAACCTGCATTCCTTCACGCTTTAGATCCTGATGAACCAGTTTGTGTAATGGCACCTCCTGAATATTGTTATGAAGGGGCTACTTGTTGTTTTGGAGGATATTGGAGATGTAATAATGGAGATGGAAGTTCAGCATGTCCTGCAATACCAACAGGAGAAGTATTAGATGATGAAAACGAAACTCGTCCTCAATTACATATCAGAGAATCTGAAAACAGAACATTTGAGAGGCTTGAAAGACTTGGCCCTCCTTTTAGAAGGAATATTTTAGACTTAGTTAGGAGAATCTTTGGTAATGGAGGAGATGGAGAGGAAGATGAAACCGCAGATCCTAGTACTTGTTCAGGAACTGCTCCAAGCTGTTATGAAGGAGCTTCATGTTGCCCAGATGGAAGATGGAGTTGTAATCATTTTGATGGAACTCCAAATTGTCCTGCGGATGCTCTCCATGATGAGGATAGTGACGGTTACCACGATGGTATTGATAATTGTATTGAAGTGTATAATCCCGACCAATCTGATACTGATAGTAATGGAGTAGGAGATGTTTGCGAAGATACAGATGATGAAACTTGTATCTCTCACAATGATTGTGATAGTACAGATAAATGTTATCTAAATGAATGTATTTCTAATATTAATTGGATAGTTGCTGGTGTAAGAGATAGAGATTATGATGGGATAATTAATTCAGAAGATAATTGTCAAAGAGAATATAATCCTGAACAAATTGATTCTGATAGAGATGGAGAAGGAGATGCTTGCGAAGAGATTCTAAACAATACTGTAGATGTACCTCCCGGAACAGTATTTCATTATGAACATATTGATACTCCTGAGAAACAGATAGTTGTAATAAATGATTTAGATGTAGATACAGAATATAATCATTGGAATCGTATGATTGATTTCACTATCTCAAGCTTTGAAGGAGAGGAATTGTTTAGATTCCAACCAAGGACTGATTTTGATTTCTGTTTACTTCCTAATTGGAGATGTAGTGGAGATCAATTATTAGAATGTGATTCTGCAGGAATGAACTGTGCTGAAAGAATACCAACTGAATTAGATCTCATAGATCAAGAAATATTTTGGTTGTATCCAAATCCAGAAACACATAATCTATCGCTTGAAGAAATACGCGGAGATCCACATTATAATTTGAATTTCTTTGAAACACCCCCTATTCATGAATCTCTTACAGAGTATAATGTTGTGGTTCGTACTGGAAGATGGGAAGATGTCTCATTCACTCTTTCTGAAGCAACAGGAACTTTATATCCAATAGGGAGAAGCTGGTCGCAAAAAGAAGAATTCTGGTATTACTGTGATGAAAATTTATATTATTCAAGATACACTTTTCCTGTCGGAGGAGAATATGTTGCTTCGCATGAATCTGGAACTATTGTGATTAGGTTAAGTGATTTCATACCTTCGGATGGATTATTTGAATTGGGAGGATATTGTTATTCATGATTTAAGGAGAAATAAATGTTACAAAAATATAATCTTAACAAAACTTCTGGATATCTTAGTGTTATTTTTATCTCTATTTCTATAAGTCTGCTAATCTTCTCTCTTGTGTATATGTTTGAAGGGGTTGGATGGATTTCTGCATATGATGAAGATCCAAACGAGCTATATTTGGACGTAGGATGGAATTGGGTTAGAGGAAGCGGGTTAGCTTTCTTGGTTGCGATTGTATTGATTATAATTTCAGCTATACTTCTTAGCAAGAATAAAAAAATCTATGATAAAAAGAGAGCTTCATATATGTTTGGGAGATTAGATTTGAATAAGAGAAAAGGATTGTTTGGATTAGTATTATTATCTGTAGCATTGACATTCTTATTCAATGGGATATTATTCCGAATAGAATATGCTAACTGGCTTTATGGAGGAATTTATTCTGCACAAGGATGGTTTTTTGAAGAAGCTTCCGCATGGGCAACTTCTTCTTATTATATGTTTTTGGTGGGCATTTTATTGACAACTGTTGGTTGTATGTTATTGGTTATGGGATATAAAGAGTTCAGTTCAGAAAATAAATGAATTGAGATATTTTGAATAAATATATTTAAAAAATAAAAGAGATAGTAATAAGAATAAACATAATTCATTTTATCACATTCTAATCTCAGATTATAATCTCACATCTATATTAAACCAAAAAATTATTATGAGAATGATAAAAAAGTTAATATTGGGTTTAGTTTAATTATATAATGTGTGGTTCATTTATAACTAATAAAACCCAAGCACTTCAAGAATTTTGTCCCAGAATGGATTATATTTCTTTGCTGATGGATAGTTCTCAGAACTTGTAACTACATAAAACTCAGCTTCTTTTCCATATAATCCTGCAAGACGTATGTGAGGACCATTATCTATACTTCTCCATCCGCAGTCATCAAATACATAAGTTCCCCATTCGTCATCACTTGCCTTAAAATCTATTTTTAATGAAGAATCACCTAATCTCTCAACATATCTTGCCCATAAATTAGATAATGGTTTACGGACATCATCATACATTCCTAAATTAATAATCTTAATATCAGAAGGTCTGATAGCACTAAGGTCAGGGTTTGGGATATTTTTGGGACAGATACGATTAACTTCACGAAGTGCAATATCCCAATTTCCGTTTTCCATAAAATAGAATGGTTGAATCAAAAAGTTAGTATTATTGTAAGTAAATGTTGCGTCTCCACATGCTGAGAAAGGAATAATTTCTGTGGGAGTTTCAAAATTTTCTTCTTCGTAGATGCGAAGGTTAAGCAAAAATTCACCAGGGGTGAGTATTCCATATGGGTTATTTGGTTCATGAACTATATCAAAGGCGTATGTGAAAAGTATTTCTGGAGGATAATAATATGATCTTGAAAATTTATGCCTTAATATCTCTTTATCTCCAGAATAAAAGTTTCCTGTATTTACTCCTATATTTTTAGGTTCTTCAATATATTCTCCGCAACTGATGATAAAATCTGGAGCGTTATCTACCCAAACTGTTATTTCACTGTCATCATCAACATAATTTAGATCTTCGCTTCCTTCTGGACCTATCTTCTCAACATGAATAACTATATTATTAGTCCATAATGGCATAAGTTGGTATACTATCCCTCCAGTACTATCCGAGGAAAAATATACCCATTCTCCATCTTTCTCTACTAAAAACTTAGTGTAGACTGCTTCTGAACCATTGTATAGTATGGTGAGATTCCCAACTTCTACTTCTTCTCCTTTATCTAATGTTATTCTTTCTGCCCTATCTTTAACATCTTGAGGCACATCAAATCTGTATGCGGAAACCAGATTTATAGTTGAGATTAATAATAGAGTCAATACTATAAGGGTTTGATTAAAAGCTCCGTGATAAATGAATATAGAAACATTAAAATATAATCCCCTTTTTTGATTGATTATCACAAAACAAAAAAAAAAGGAGGATTACAATGAGAAGAATACAACCAACATTAA
>Ga0210057_1000961_pt1 | contig 45523 bp, 49 predicted proteins | sample CryGeyCG2114_010_2_FD_183968 | JGI IMG/M metagenome (GOLD analysis project Ga0210057, IMG submission 183968) | Groundwater microbial communities from aquifer - Crystal Geyser CG10_big_fil_rev_8/21/14_0.10 (SPAdes) (version 2) | ecosystem: Environmental > Aquatic > Deep subsurface > Groundwater ...
TGTATAGTTTATTACTTATGTTATCTATGAAAGATAAAAACGGTCAACAGCTGAGCACGCATCAACTTATGCATAAGGTAATCAAACGCATGTATGCACTCTACGAAGAAGTAGCAATGTTTAAGATTAATTGTGCTGGTTATTTACCATTTCATTCATTAAGAAAGATTGCATACAAACTTGCTGGTTATTCCATCGGCAAGGGAAGTACAATTCACACACACGCCATATTCTATTCGCTCGGAGGATTAAATATTGGAGACGATTCAATTATCGGTGAGTTTGCTACCCTAGATACTCGTGCTACTATCTCCATTGGAAATCATGTAGATATAGCATCGGGGGTAATGATCTATACCTCGCAGCACGATATACACTCCCCTACATTTTCGGCAACCTACGGAAAAGTGACCATTGAAGACTATGTCTTCATAGGTCCTCGCGCAATACTATTACCCGGAATAACGGTTGGAAAAGGTGCCATCGTCGGCGCAGGCGCTGTCGTTACCAAAAATGTCGAGCCGTTTACTATTGTAGGGGGCGTACCTGCAAAAAGTATCGGCAAACGCTCGATTACTGATCCACACTACATACTCGGCCGCCCCAGATCATTAAGATAGTTTTTTATAAAGTCTTGACAAAGTTTAGCAGTCGATCTATACTATTGCTAATGGATACCACACAGCAATTAAACCAGATGACTGACAGGCAGATAAGGATTTTGAAAGCAATTGTTGATGAATATATTGCATCTGGAAGTGCTGTGGGTTCTGAACTGCTCGAAAAGAAGTTCAAAGTCGGTTATTCACCTGCAACAATTCGTAACGAGATGGTGGTTTTGGGAAGAATGGGATTTATCGAAAAATCTCACTTTTCCTCAGGTCGCGTTCCTACCCCGAAGGCGTTTAGATTTTATATCAATACTCTCTTGCCAAAAAAGCCGCTCAGCACAGCTGATGAAGTATCTATGAAGAATGAGGTGTGGGATTTTAAGAACGATGAGATGCGCTTTCTTGAAGAAACTGCTCGGATTCTGTCAGAAAAATCGAGCTTATTATCTATCGTATTTTTGGAAAGTGGTTTCCGCTACTATACAGGCATCAACCATATGCTTGCGATTAAAGAATTCCTCGATTATGAACTATCAAAAATGGTTTTCACTTACCTAGACGATATTGACTATTGGCTTAAAGTATTGCCTGATCTTGTCAGCAATCACGACGAAATATCTATACTCCTCGGAGACGATTACCATGTGAAACAGTTTCAAAATCTTGGTAGTGTTTTTTCTCGCTTTACTATCAATGAAAAGAGTGGTTTTATCGGACTTATTGGCCCATGTAGACTAGAATACTCATCTGCCGTACCCTTGGTTAACTATAGTGCACAAATCATAAACGAAGTTTTTAACAAAAATGCAGCAGAATAAAAAAAATACATCTACAAAAAAGAGTTCGACTGAAGAGAAAATAAAACAGCTCAAAGTGGATTTAGAGCTCTGTAATGACAAGTATCTACGAGCGTTGGCCGATTATCGAAACTTAGATAATCGACTTACACAAGAAAAAATGAGAGCACTTCTAGACATACAAAAAAGAACGGTAACTGCATTTCTAAGCATCAAGGATGATATTGATAATGCGGCTTTATTTGAAGAAAATGAAGGACTAATGCTTATAAAGAAAAAGTTTGAAGATATTCTGCGCACCTTCGGTGTTGAAAAAATTGAAGCAGAGGGCAAAGAGTATTCTGCAGACACAATGGAATGTATCCAAACTAAACCTGCAGAAGCACACAACCAAGTACTTCAAGTACACGAACAAGGATATCTGCTCAATGGCGAACTTCTTCGTGTCGCAAAAGTTACTGTTGGAGTTGCTAACGAATCGAAAGATACTACTAATTAAAAATTAAATAATACTATGGCAAAAATAATAGGTATAGATCTCGGAACAACAAACTCGTGTATGGCAGTTATGGAAGGTGGGAAACCCAAAGTTATTCCAAATGCAGAAGGAAAAAATACAACCCCATCGGTTGTAGATCCTACAAAAAGAACCGTTGGCGATGTTGCAAAACGACAGTTGGTTATGAATCCTCAAAAAGTTATCTTCTCAGTGAAGCGACTTATGGGAAAGAGGTTTAAAGATGAATCGGTGCAAAGAGATATTAAGTGGCTTCCCTATGCTATCAAAGAGGGTCGCGACGGCATGGCGGTTGTTGAAATAGATGGAAAAACGTTTACACCTCAAGAAGTCTCGGCAATGGTTTTGCAAAAGCTCAAGAAAGATGCAGAGGCATACCTTGGAGATACGGTAGATAAGGCAGTTATTACGGTACCCGCCTATTTCGACGATGCCCAACGACAAGCAACAAAACAAGCAGGTGAAATAGCTGGTCTTAAAGTTGAGCGTATCATTAATGAACCAACTGCAGCATCACTCGCATACGGTTTGGATAAAAAGAACAGCCACCATATCGTCGTATACGATCTTGGGGGTGGTACGTTTGATATAACGGTACTTGAACTCGGCGAAGGGGTATTCCAAGTTAAGGCAACAAATGGAGATACGCACTTAGGCGGAGACGATTTTGATCAGGTTGTCATAGACTACCTCGCAAAGAAGTTTCAGGATGAAAATGGAATAGATCTGAGAAAAGATCCTCAAGCTTTGCAGCGTCTTCGAGATGCAGCAGAAAAAGCTAAAATAGAGTTGTCCTCAACCACTGAGACAGAGATAAACTTACCGTTTATCACCGTTAAGGATAATCAGCCGATCCATTTTGTAACAAAAATGACACGTGCTCAATTTGAATCGCTCGTTGATGAACTAGTACAAAAAACTTTTGCACCTGTAAAAGCATGTATGAAAGATGCTGGAGTTACAACAAAAGATATTCACGAAGTGGTATTGGTAGGAGGCATGACACGTATGCCTAAAATTATTGCAGAAGTTGAGAAATATTTCGGCAAAGAGCCACACAGAGGTGTCAATCCAGATGAAGTTGTTGCGGTAGGTGCAGCAATACAAGGGGGTGTTATAGGTGGTGAGGTATCAGACGTAGTACTCCTTGACGTCACCCCTCTCACGTTGGGGGTAGAAACATTGGGTGGTGTAACAACACCCCTCATACAGCGAAATACTACTATACCGAGCTCGAAATCGGAAGTATTCAGTACTGCAGCAGATAATCAAACTTCTGTAGAAATACACATTCTACAAGGCGAACGACCAATGGCTAAAGATAATAAATCGCTCGGCAGGTTCATCTTGGAAGGCATTCCGCCGGCGCCAAGAGGAGTTCCGCAAGTAGAGGTTAAGTTTGATATTGACGCAAGCGGCATACTCACCGTAACTGCCCATGATAAAGCAACAGGTAAGGAGCAAAGTATAAAAATTACAGGCTCAACTGGGTTGTCAGATGAGGAAATTGAGAAAATGAAAAAACAGGCAGAAGAACACGAAGCTGAAGATAAAAAGGCAAAGGAGCTTATCGAGACACGTAATCAAGCAGACTCACTCGCCTACACTGCTGAAAAAACATTGAAGGATGTAAAAGAAAAAGCACCAAAAGAGCTGCAAGATGACATACAAAAGAAGATTGATGAGTTGAGAACAGTGAAAGATAAAGATGATAAAGACGCAATCACTACAGCATCAACCGCTTTGAGTGAGGCACTACAAAAAATCGGACAGGAAATGTACTCAAAGCATGAAGAAGCTGAAAAGAAAGCTGAGACTGATGAAAAAAAAGACGCAGGCGCTAGTGCAAAAACTGATTCAAAAGACCAAGAACCAGAAGAAGGAGAAGTCGTTAACTAATACTTATGGCTACGAAGCGGGATTATTACGAAGTTCTTGGTTTGGCAAAAAGTGCCAATAGTGATGAAATAAAACGAGCCTATCGTAAACTCGCGCTTAAGTGGCATCCTGATAAAAATAAAGCAGCTGACGCGACAGATAAATTTAAAGAAATTAATGAAGCGTACTCTGTACTATCTGATACACACAAAAAAGCACAGTATGATCGATTTGGTCACGCAGGCGTAAGTAGTCAAGCAGGTCCAGCTGGAGGACAACAAGGTCCGTTTCAGTATTCATATAGCGGAGATATAGGTGATTTTTTCAGAGATTTTTCACAGGGTGGTTATTCAGGGGGCGACTTTAACAATCCATTCGATATTTTCGAAAGCTTTTTTGGGTCGCGTACTCCTCCACGTCAGCAAAAAACTATATACCGCATGGAGTTAACCTTTTTGGAGGCGGCTCGAGGCATTGAAAAAACAGTAAAAATCAATAACGAAACAAAAAGAGTAAAAATACCTGCAGGAGTAAGCAGCGGTACGCGTATACGCTTTAGTGAATTTGATATCGTAGTTGACATAGAAGAAAGCAAGATGTATCAAAGAGAGGGTCAAGATTTATACTATGAGCTGCATATTGACTATGCAGATGCAATTTTGGGCACTACTGCTGAGATTCCAACGTTAGAGAAAAAAGTTAAAACAAGAATTAAGCCAGGAACACAACCAAATACAGTCATTCGCTTGCGTGGATTTGGGCTCCCCTATCCTAGAACAAATCAAAAGGGTGATTTTTATATCGTCGTACGCGTCACAATACCTTCTCACGTTTCAGGAAAAGAAAAAAAACTCCTCGAAGAGATACAAGGAGGAAAATAATGTATACGTACTCTTTATTGGATATGCTTATCGACTTTGTCTAAGTGCTCCTCGTAAGTAGTTGAGTACCGCATCAGTCCATCGTCACCAGTTATATAGAATTGGTAACTAGATTCCTTTGGATATGCAACTGCACGCAAAGAATCTAAACCCGGATTTGCAATTGGACCTGGTGGCAATCCAGCATTTGTATAGGTATTGTATGGTGATTGAACTTTTAAATCTTCATACGTTATATTCTTCTTCCACCACGATTTACTTTTATCATCATATCCAAGCGCATACTGTACCGACGCATCGACTTGTAACGGATTTCCATCACGCAACCTATTGAACAGGATGCCAGCGATCATTCGTTTTTCTTCGTATGAGCGGGCTTCTCGTTCAAGCAATGAAGCGAATGTCACTAGCTCATCAAGAGTTAGACCTTGTTTTAGTGCAGCATCACGGATATCTTGTGTAACCTTTTTATCGAATGTGTTTTCCATTATTGCTATAATTTGTTTTTCTGTTGCATCTTTCGGCATTAAGTAGGTGTCTGGGAATAGGTACCCCTCTGGCGCTTCGCTTACAAACACAGGTGCAGAAATTCCGACTCTGTCAGAAACAATAACAGCGACTTCTTCTTTGCGTAAACCTTCAATAACTGTTACCCACGTATCTTCCATTCCATGCGTGAGTTGTTTTGCAATATCTGTTGCATTCATACTCGGAGACAGTCGAAATGTACCTGCTTGTACAGACTTTTCAATTCCTAATCGTTTAACTATGAGATAAAAGACAATTTTATTACGTATAATGTGGGCATTTTCTAAATTGCGCGCAATTTGTGCAACTGATTCCCCCTGCCTGACAACAAATGAAGTATTCTCTTTATTTGAGGAATCAACAGATAGTGATCCTTCACGATACCATAGCAGAGTAAATACGATGCATATGAATGGGATAAAAAAGAAAAAAAGTGTTCGAAATTTTTTCATGCATTTTTCGGAAGTTCCTCGATCAGAGCACGCCGATACGCCTTATTACTTTTAGTAAACATGTATACACGATTGCATTGGCAATAGACTAACTCTTCATTTTTTTTGTATTCTTTATGTTTTGCTTCATTCAACTCTCTACCACAACCCACACACTTACCCTGAGACATAAGCCATTGCTGTAGCGGTGCTATGAGTTTTTTAAATAACATTTTATTCTATAGTGAAAACTGGCATGAAGCGAGCGGTTTCCTTTCCCTCCTTCATAAGCTCCTGTTTATTTGTATGCATTATATACAACGTTTCGTTTTTCGCAACTTTATCTGCAAAACGCTTTACGAGTGTCATTCCTGCGACCTTCTCATGTGGTGCTCCAAGGACCTTTGCAATTGCAGTTATATAGTAATTGTTAACTCCAGTTATCCTACCGCTCCGCTCAGACTTGACTTCAAAACTATACCGAGGCTTGGGTAGTGTATCGCTCGAAAAATGACCACTACCACCTTGCGCAACTGCTATCTCACGAAACTTTTCCAGTGCCTTTCCAGAAGTTAATAAGCTACGAACCAAGCTTCCCGCATCTTGTGTACGCTTGTCTGCTTTGAAACACATTTCAAGCAACTTTGTTGCTAACTTAACAGATTTATACTCTAAATCGTGTGACCTTGTTTCCTTTTGTTCCAATACAGCTAACGCATCGGCAACTTCATATACCGGACCTATGCCAAAACCAGCAGGTTCTCGTTGATAATTTATATCAGCATCGACTTGTAATCCAAATCGTGTAGCTATGCGAGTAAATTTATCTTTAAACGCAATCGCATCTGTTACATGTCTAATCTTCATAGTTGGTCCGACAGGAATGTCCAAAATCATAAACTGCGAAGATGCAGCAACTTTTTTGGCAAGGATAGATATTATTACTTTATCGAAAGACTCAAACGCGAGAGGCTTTTCTACACGTATGATTATATCGTCAGCTGGAGCCAATCCAAGCATTCCGTTCCAGATAATACAACCGCCAGTTTTATGAACAATGCGTTCAACCTGAGGAACTTCAAATTCAACTGGAGCTAAGACTTCCATACAATCTGCTGTTCCTGCAGGCGTCGTTATAGCTCGTGAAGATGTTTTTGGTATGAGATAGCCGGCTGCAGCAATGATTGGCACAATTATAAGAGTAGCACGAGTGCCTGGTAATCCACCTATTGAATGCTTATCTGCGACAATTCCTTTGAGAGAGAGCTTATTTCCAGTTTCGACCATTGCTTTTGTCAAGAAATACAACTCATCGTCGTTAAACCCACCTTTGAATGACGCTGCAGCAAAATAAGCAACAAATATCTCTCCGAGTAAGTTGTGTGAGAATGAGTACATTATGGCGTACGCCTGATCATACGTAATTTGTCTCCCAATAAGCTTTTCACGTATAGCTTCAATTGCCTGTTCTTTTATATCAATCGTATTTTTCTTCATGTGGAGATTTAACTGGATACACAAAAAATAATCGCATATACACATTCATTGCTTTCTTCAAAAAAGAGAACCTTTGAATTAAATTCCATAGGTCTGAAATTTCCCTTGGTATAAATATCCAAGCAAGATATCCATATACGGCTGCGCCAATAGCTCCACAAATTGAGGTGAGCCAAAACACATGTAATGTTCTTGTGGTATCAAAAACCAAACCATCTAGTAATTTACGAAGCGCCAACATTACAATCCCCATCACAATACCTATTGCAATAATGCCGCTCAAACGAATTGCGATAGATTTAAACTGTATATGATCAAGCCTTCGGACCAATAAATAGTATAAAATGGCCGTATTGAGCGTAATAGAAAAAGAGAATGAAAGCGCAAGATACCATATTGGATAGTGTAACACTGCAACGAACACATAGCTCAATACCGAATTCATCACGGTCGATACTGCACCAACAAAAAACGGAGTTTTGGTATCGTGAAGGGCAAAGTAAACTCGAGTTACAATGTAATAAAGTGTATGAAAAGGTATAGATAGTGCAAATACTGAAAAAACGGTTGCGGTTGTTACCGTTGCCTCCCAGTCAAATTTATGACTACCGTATATAAGTCGAATTATTGGCGTACGTAGCACCGTAAAAACTGCCACAACAGGTACGAGCACAAAAAAAATAAGGAGTGTTATACGAGTGAGTTGTTCCATTATTCGTGCATGATTCTTTTTTACGTGCATGTCGGTAAAAAAAGGAAGTATTGTTTGTGCCATAGCCGTACCCATAAAACTTACAGGGATTATCTGCAGAGTTTGTGCGAGATAGAACGCAGAATATGCCCCTGGACCCCTCAGCGTTGCCAAAAACAAATCGACGGAAGCATCTATTTGTGTAGTAATGACACTGAAAGCTCTCGGCAAAAATGATCTAAAAAAAGATCTGAGATAACGATCAAACACAATATGTACAGGAAATTGTATATTCGAAAAAGCAATACTAGGCAAAACGACGAGCATATATAAAAATGCTCCGATTAAGACGCCGTAAACCGCTGCCCATAAACCCATGTGCGGAGAAAATATGAGTATTCCAAGAATGATGCCAAAATTATAGAAAACAGGTGCTAACCCGGGGACTAAAAACTGCTTCCGAGACTGCATGAGTGCACCAAAGACGTTTCCAAGTAACATAAAGGGTATTTGGCCAACCAAGAGCACCATGGATATATCGGTCACAATACGCACCTTCTCTATGCTGTAACCCCGTAACAAGAATGAAAACAATTCGTATCGAAAAGGAATTATCAAAAAAAGCACCGCTAACCACACGAGAAGAAAAATAGATATCAACGTAATAGTAAATGGAAAGACCCTGTCGTGGCGCTTTTCCTCTTCCATCTCCATAATGATAGGAATAAAACAAGCACTAATCGAACCTGCTACAAGTACATCAAATATAAAATCTGGTACGCGAAATGCAGCTAAATATAAGTCAAGCTCACTACTACTATAAAAACTAGTCAATATGCGCAATTTTATTATCCCTAACAGTCGTGCTGTGATCATCGTTGCAATGATCACAACGGTGGACGCATAGAGGGTTTTTTGAGAAAACCCGTAGAGCTTACGCATTAGTAGTAGACTTTGTCGAAACATCGTGTATAATTATGACATAAGTTTTACGAAAGTATATACATTATGCCAAATATAGCATCTGCAAAGAAAAAACAGCGTCAGGATAAAAAAAGACTGGCAATGAATAAGACTCGTCAAAAAAAAATGCGCGATAGCATGCAGACTTTTTTGAAAAAGAAAACGAAAGAAGCGTTGCAAAAAGCTATATCTTATATAGACAAAGCATCAAAAAACAATGTTATTCATAAGAATAAAGCAAACCGCCTCAAATCTCGTATATCCAAACTCCTGAAAAAATAGTCCCCAGACAAACCACTAGACTAGATCTTGAAAAAAGGTTACCATAATAGCATGGCTATCGCCTATAAATTTAATTTATTGGAGAGAAAAAAATCCGCATTCGTTTCGGTTGCGGTGGATTTTCTTAATCAGTATATTCGCTATATTCTTGTTATAACAGAACTCATTGTTCTCGGCGTATTTTTCGTGAAAATCCTTTTAGACCAAAGAATTGTTGATTTAAAGGAGGGAATAGATCAGAAAAATCAAATAATCATAGCGGCCTCACCACTCATTCAGAATAATAATAGAATGGCAAAGAAAATTACAGAAATTGATACTTTGCTTTCAGCACAAAAGTCAACATACACACTTTTTACTACTGTACTCGACAATGTCCCATCATCGGTTCGATTGAGTAGTTTTGCACTAGAAAAAGGCGTAGTTGATGTATCTGGCGCGACGTACAATGCTATAGACATAAAAAAATATGAAAAAAGACTAAAAAAAGTACTCGGCGAGCGAAGTGTGGTAATAAAGCGCATTACTATAGATGCGGGAAAATATACATTCGAAGTGCAAATACAATCATGAATATAAAACAGCGGATTAAAAATTATTCAACAGCTTCACTACTACTGCTGTTCACTTCGTTTTTTCTAATATTTGCTATTAAACCTTCTGTTGAGCTTATAGTCTCCTTATTTCACGAAAAAGATGAATTATCAAGAATAGACAAAACACTAGAGATAAAAATTCAAAATATAATTCAAGCGCAAAACACCTATATGACACTAGCAGAAAATATAGACGTACTTGACAAAGCACTCCCACAAAAAATGCGTATTACAGATATTAAACAGCTCCTTGCAAGTTCAAGCGCAACCATTGACTCACTCTCGATAGAACAACAAACCATAATCCCATCCACTGCGGATAGCCTTACTCCTATTGTGATTTCTTTAACAACACAAGGGGAGTACTCTCAAATAAAGAAGTTTGTCGGATTTCTCATTCAACGACCGCGCATATTTACCGTTGAGCAAATCCAACTTGGCAAGGCAGAAGGAACAGAGTCTGCTCAATTAAAAACTCCAATGATTATTAATTCATATTTCTACGCACCAAAATGAAATCCTCATCTAAAGAACTTTTTATCATTTCGCTCAGCATTTTTATAACAATTCTTATATGGATTTTTGTCGATGTGTACCACATTAACAAAAACGAAAAATATACAGTAGACTACTCAAATAGCATGAGTATGGAAATTCGAGAGATTAAGGGTAAGAAAGTATTAGATACACTAATGAAAAGAAAATGAGTTATTACTTCCTCCACCAAGAAAAAAAACTACCCTCTCTCTTTGTATATGGCTGCCTTGTGCTTATGACCATTGGTATGACCTTTTTTATGCGAAACATACGTATCAATACAAGCTCTCGCGCGGCTCTATCTACACCTCCTGTAAACGTTACCGTAAGTAACACGACAAATGCTTCTGCGACAATAAGTTTTACAACAACTCAATCGGCAAGTGCGTACGTCCAGTATGGAAAAAAGGGTACTACTCCAACATCTATCGCATTCGATACTCGAGATACACAAAAACCTTCAAAACGTATGATCCACTACATTACGCTTACTAATCTAAGTGCCAATAGTAATTACGACTTTATAATTCTGATAAACGGAAAAATATATAAAAGCACTGAATATTCATTTCAAACCTTTGGATCTGTACAAAGGTCTCCTGGCCATACTCCTCTGTTCGGAAAAGTTGTTGGAAAAAATCTTGCGCCAGAACAGGGTGTACTCGCACTATTGACATTGCCGCATATCGCATCATCTCAAGTATTTACTACAATTTCAGACTCAGATGGATCATGGATGATAGCAATACCATTATTACAAGATAAAGACGGTAATCCGTTGACTCTAGACGATTCGATGACAGTCTACATAGACTTTACCAATGGAGTAACGAAGTCGCATATCGTTACTACCCTATTACAAACATCTCCACTTCAATCAGTTGTACTCGGAAGAGATAAAAAAAGCTCAAATGTACTTGGCAGTGAAACTCAGAAGGTTGCACTGAAAAATTTACAAATAGCATTTCCACAGAACAACGCAGTAATACCTTCTCGTTTTGTGCGATTCAGAGGTATAGCTCAGGCATCCTCTACCATTCAGATATCCGTTGAGCCTATCCATTTGAATGCATCAACACAAGCAAACGCAGATGGAGTCTGGGAATATCAAAATACTACGGCATTCACTGCGGGAAAGTATACGCTACAAGTTACAAGCGAAGTTGAAAATGCAAACACAAGCGTAACATTTAATATAGGGAAAAACGGAGAAAGTGTCCTTGGCGATGCAACTGCTTCTGGTACGTTAACAACAACACCCACCTCGACTCCCACTGAATCTCCGATAGTACCAACTATAACCGGAACTACTCCCACACCTTCTTCCGCACTAACGCCAACCGATACCGTACTTGTTACTGTCACCCCTCAACCCACGACAGTTGTTGCACAGAATAGTATCCCAACAACAGGGTTTTCCAATAATTTCCTCATCGTTCTCGCTTCGACGTTTAGTTTACTTGGGATGATACTGTTACTGTATTGATTATTTTGGCATAATGAATATATGAATACTGCAACAATAATTCCTATACTGGCATTCATTGGTATTACCAGTACAATACTCTACCAAGCTGTGCAGTACTTAAAGTACAAAAAAAAGCACAAAAAACCAAATATTCCAACACTTAGACAGAATGCGTACGTTGTGGATCCAAAAAAATTTATTGAGAATATAGATAAACATACACATGTGGAAAAGGTGAGCATCACAAAGAATAAACAAAAACTGAAAATGGCTTATTACGCAATAGTAAGCATATTTATCGTATTTGTTGGTGCTGTCGTACTTTTAACGCGAAATAACAATATCACATATATTCCTCGCGCAGAGACAAATCAGACGCCTACTTCAATTCTACCAACGGAGGATGTGTCTAACTTACCCACTACGGTAGCCACTCCAGTCTTAACTACCACAACACCAACAACCATAGTCCAAACAAAGGTCACGAGCACCGCTAAACCTACACCAACTCTGTCAGCGAAACAATCCTCAACGACAATAAGCCCTACTTCAAGCTTTCGAGCACTTCTGTCTCGACCCCCATCACCAACCAATACACCATCACCTACCCTACAACCAACCGCAGAAAATGTCTCTGCAACCCGCACTGTACACACACCAACAAAAGAAATTGCTCAAAATACCTCTACATCAACACCAATTCCTACGTATCTTGCATATGCTATAACAAAGGAACCTACTCAACTAGCACTAGCTACAAAAGTTCCTACCGTAACAACACAAACTAAAGTTATAGAAACAAAAGCACCGAGTGCAATACCATCGACGGGTATTATTGAAAACTCACTTATTCTTTTTCTTGCGGGAAGTCTTTTTTTGATGATCGGATTTCTTTTTTAATCGCTTCGAACTTTTTTTCTTACTCTTATAACCTACATCTTCCTCCTCGTCCGTTTTCTTAAGCCATAGGCTCGTGTAATCACATTTAGGATACGTGTCACAACCGTAAAAACGACGCTTCTTCTTGGAGAATCGTATAACGAGTTCGCCCTTAGAACATTGCGGACATACAACACCGGTTTTTTGTAGATATGGCTTCGTGAATTTACACGTCGGAAATCCTTCACATGCATAAAATTTGCCAAAACGTGATATTTTGATCACTAGTTCTTTTCCACATTCTGGACACAGCTCATCTGTTTTTTCTTCAACACGTATTTTTTCTGTATTTTCATACGCCTTTTTTAAGAGTACTTCGAGTGGACTATAAAAATCTGTAAGTACTTTTTCCCAAGATATTGATCCAGTTGCTATATCATCAAGCCTTTCTTCCATCCCTGCAGTAAAATCTACATCAAATATCTTTGCAAAGTACTCACCGAGAACTTCTGCTATCTTAGTTCCAAGTACTGAAGGAGAAAGTGCCCTATCCTGTTTACGTACATATTGTCGCTCCTGAATAAGACTAACAATAGGCGCATATGTAGATGGACGTCCAATTCCTCTCTTCTCTAAAGACTTTATCAAACTTGCCTCAGTATACTGAGGAGGAAGTTGCGTTTCCTTCGCAAGCATATTTAGAGACTTCAACTCTACCTTGTCGCCTTTTTTAACCGAATACAATACTACTGGGGCTTTTTGTTCATATAAACGCAAAAATCCTGGATGCACCATTATCTGGGCTTCTGCAGTAAATTCATCTTCGTGCGAGCTGACAAACTTCAATTGCTGTTTTTTAAAGGTTGCATCAGTCATTTGTGTAGAAAGCGCACGTTTATATATAGACTCGTAAAGCTTGATTTGATCAGTTGGAGTTCCCGAGGAAAGATCTGAAGGCGTTGTTAATATGTTTGTCGGCCGTATTGCCTCATGCGCCTCCTGTGCATTTTTCACTTTTGTTTTGTAGTTGCGCACTGTAACTGATAAGTAATCAGCGCCAAAGGTGCTTTTCACATAGTCGCGCACTTTTTCGATAAAAGCGGTTGAAAGCGTTGTAGAATCTGTCCTATGGTAAGAAATCAAACCTTTTTCATACAAAGACTGTGCTGTTCTCATTGTTTTTTTTGCGCTGTAACCCATAGTTGTTGAGGCATATTGCTGCAAAGATGACGTAGTAAAGGGTGGTGGTGGACTCCGTTTAACGAGATTCTCAATAACATCTTTTAGTACGTAATGCTCCTTTTCTAATCTACTATTTTCAATCTGTGCTTCTTTTTCAGTTGTCACTATAGAACTTCTATAGGTGTAGTTTCCATCAAAGAGCGTAAGCGTAGTGCTTGTATAGAAATTCTTGCCACGTAATCGGACAAGCTGCGCAAGAACTAATTCATCCTGAACCTTGAATGTGCTTTCAAAACTATAATACGCAGCGGATTTAAATTTTTCACGTTCTTTTTCACGTTCTACAACAAAACGCAGTGCAACGGTTTGGACTCGTCCCGCTGAGAGCCAATATTTAGAAAACTTTTTCCACAGGTATGGCGATATAGTATAGCCAACAAGCCTATCAAGGATACGCCGTGCTTGTTGTGCATCAAATAATCGTTCATCTATATCTCTGGGCTTTTGTAATGCGTCAAGGAGCGCTGCTTCAGTAATTTCATGAAATACTATGCGTTTAAACGTAACTTCTGGTACCGCTTCATGAAGCACATATCGTAAATGATACGCAATAGCTTCACCCTCTCTATCTGGATCTGTAGCAAGAACCACTTCGCTTGCATTTCGCGCCTTACTAATAATTTCATTAATAAGTTTCTGTTTTCCTGTCAAAATTTCATAGGAGGGTGCAAAGCGCTTATCAACATCAACACCTAGTTTTTTTTGCGGCAAATCTCGAACATGCCCCATACTGGAAATAATCTCGAGCGAACCTTTTTTTAAGAATTTCCCAAATGTTTTCGCTTTAGTTGGCGATTCAACGATAATGAGCTTCATCCACCTATTGTAACATGTGTCGTCTATTTTTCACTTTGCACATTTCAGTTTTATAAATCTTCACTTTTAGCATGTATCTTGTATAATGAAATAATGGAGCAATGGACACAAGGACAAAAAGTAGAGGAAGGAAAACCAGTTAATAAATCACCCATAATGTACGTGGTAGATTTTTTGTTTGATATTCTTCAACAAATTGCATTAGGAGGCGCTTTTTTTGTTGTTTTCTATATTTATATTGCGCAACCAAACATGATACGAGGTAGCTCGATGTTACCGACGTTTAAGGATAAAGAGTACATACTCACTGATAAAATATCGTACAAGCTGAGAAATCCACAGCGCGGAGAAGTTGTCATTCTACAATCACCTGCAAATGCAGATATAGATTTTATCAAGCGCATAATAGGGTTACCGGGCGACAACGTATCGATTAATAATGGGAAAGTATATTTAAATGGTCAACAGTTGAATGAACCATACATATCGGTCTATACACCTGTCTTTCCGGGTGGGTTTTTAAAGGAAGGGGAACAAATTTCAATACCACAAGGCTCATACTTTGTCCTCGGGGATAATAGAGCAGGATCTTCAGATTCTCGAGAATACGGATTAATTCCCTTCGAACATATCATTGGAAAAGTTGTGTTCCGCTACTTCCCTGTAGATAGAGCTGGCTTTGTTACTTCACCCGTATATGCAGGAAATTAGATGAGTACGATTAACCCTTATTGAGTATTTCTGAAATTCTTTTGATTTTATTAAATCCGACTACACTATAAGGGAAATTGATAGTGAGTACTAACTGGCTGTTACGGCGGCTGATAGAAGCAATGGATCCGGTTGCTTTTGATATCTCACTAGCTTGTTGCTTAATTTCCTCATTCAATTTTCCATACGAACGTTTTTCTGCTCGCAAAGAGTCCACTTTCTTCTCAATTTGTCGTACAGATAAATTGAATCTAATAATCTCTTCAAATACGTCCAGTATTTCACTTTCTGACTGTAAGCAGGAGAGTGCGCGCCCATGGCCTTCAGAAATTATGGCAGATATAAGTGCATCTTTTACCGCATCTGGCAATTTCAACAACCGTAAATGATTAGAGACATAACTAGGGCTTTTTTTAAGGATATGGGCTAATTCTATTTTAGAATAGTGATGATCTTCAACAAGTTTAGAAATCAACACCGCCCGCCTCAGAGGGTTTGTACTTGGATCACGCAATATGGTCAATATGTGTGTTTCTGTATTCAAGGCGTTATCACACTGACGAATTTTTTGCCAAGTCTATTGTAAAAACGTACGACACCTGTTTTAACTGCAAATAGTGTAAAGTCTTTTCCTCGTGACACTCCTGGGCCGCTATGGTAGCGAGTTCCTTTCTGTCGGACAATAATCATACCCGGTACAACTGGTTGTGAATCATTGCGCTTCACACCAAGTCTCTTTGAAATACTATCTTTATTGATTCGTGCTGAACCTTTTGCTTTTGTATGCGCCATTATTTCTTATCAACTGCTATTTTCTGTATTGAGAGTTTTGTCAATACTTCACGATGGCCTTGCAACCTTCTGTGTCGAGATTTTGATCTAAAACGAGCAATACGAATTTTTTCACCTTTACCCTGCTCTTCGATCGTTGCATATACTTTCACATCTGAAAGCATGGGAGCACCAATGCGGGTTGTGTTTTCATCCATCGCGTATAATAGAACCGAATCGAATGTAACAGCATCTTTCTCCTTACCTTCAAGCTTATTGACCACTATCGAAGCACCCTCTTCAACAATATATTGCTTACCTCCGGTTTGTATCACTGCAAATGGCTTCATAGTGTAAAGTATTGTATAGTATATGGGTTTAAATTTCAAGCTAGATGTTTGTCAATTGATTCACTAAGTAAAAAAAGGTAGTATATGAATACGATGAAAAATAAAAATATTGTGGTTATGGGCGGAGGAACGGGCACCTATACGGTTTTATCTGGCCTAAAAACATATCCTATTACTATTAGTGCAATAATTACCATGATGGATAGTGGAGGAAGTAGTGGAAAGCTACGTGACCAGTACGGTGTGCTTCCCGGAGGAGACGTAAGACAAGCACTCGTTGCTCTATCAGAATCGGACTTACTTTGGAGAAAGCTTTTCTTATACAGATTTTCGAGTGGAGACTTCAAAGGACACAATTTTGGTAATTTGCTCCTTGCGGTTACAGAGACAATAGGTGGGAACTTTCAAAAGGCACTCGACATGGCACAACAGCTACTCCACACTAAGGGAAAAGTAATACCAGTGACGTTTGATAAAACAAATATACGAGCAACCTTACAAAATGGGAATATTCTTACCGGAGAGTCGATTATCGATGAAAGAGTGCCAAACCGATCGCCCATTGATATGCTCTCGCTAGAAAAACCAGCAAAAGTAAATCCACATGCACTCGAGGCTATTAGAAATGCTGACTGTATAGTGGTAGGCCCTGGAGATGTGTACACAAGCTTACTCCCTAACTTTATGTTCAAAGAACTTATACAAGAATATAGGAATAGCTCTGCTAAAAAGGTACTAGTAGCAAATCTGATGAATAAAGCTGGACAAACAGATGATTTTGGGCTTACAAGATACATAAAAATATTTTCTAAATATCTTGGTGCTGCACCATTTACGCACATTATCATCAATATTGGAAATGTGTCTCAAGAAGCGCGTAATTACTATAAAGAATATGGAGAATTTGAAGTGACGGACGACCTAGATAATGAAGTGTTTCATATTCGAAAAGTGAAGGCTGATCTATTGTCAGATTCTGTATTTACTCAAGTTGATGGTGATAACCTTGAGAGATCAATTGTACGACACGATCCCGAAAAGCTTGCAAAAGTTTTGCTAAAATTGCTCTATGACAATTAACACTGCAGGTGAAGAGTCGCTTTTTGCAGCGCATCATCAAAAAATAGGTTTCCAATTCGCATTAAAAGGTATTAAATGGGCTTTATATAATCAAGTCAATGTTAAAATTCACTTATATGTTATAGTTCTCGTCGTTATTCTCGGACTCATTACTCAGTTACAAACTATCGAATGGCTTTTTATCATCAGTGCAATATTTAGCGTACTAATAACTGAAATGCTTAACACGAGTATCGAACAAGCTACTGATGCAGTTACTAAAAAATTTGATACTACCATTGGTCTATCTAAAGATCTGGCTGCAGGAGCAGTGCTTTTAAGCGCTCTCTATGCAAGCATCATTGGTATCATTATTTTCATACCAAAAATAATATGAATTCAATATATTTAGGAATGGTGATTTTCTCCTTTGTCGTAAATTCATTCCTAATGGTTCCATTTATAAATTTCCTCTATCAACTAAGGTTTCAACGTCAAGCACAAAAAACCAAAGATCCTTTTAATCTACGCACTCCTATTTTTGACTTCTTCCACAAAGAGAAGGTTGGCACACCAGTTGGGGGTGGTTTTCTTGTCGTTTGCACCACTATTATTATATCGATGCTCTTTATAACTTTATTTTATTTTTTTGGCATTCCAGTTATCTCAGTATTTAAGAGTGCCACGAGAGAAACGGTCATTGTCTTATTTACGCTCATTGCTTTCGCACTACTTGGCCTATTTGACGATATAAAAAAGACGTTCAATATAGAAAAGGGTGTGGAGATATTCTATGGTCTTCGATTGCGACATAAAATTTTTATTCAGCTTGCAATTGCACTGATTATTAGCTACTGGATGTACGCTTGGCTCGGCATTTCGTTTATAAATATTCCTTTCTATGGTACCTTACACCTCGGTATGGGATACATTTTTTTTGCCACGTTCACAATCCTCGCTTTTACGAATGCGTACAATATCACAGATGGATTAGATGGCATGTCTTCCGGTGTATTACTCATATCTCTCTTTACTTTTTGGATCATTTCTCATGCCGTGCTTGATACCATACTGTCAGTGGTACTTTCTGTTTGGATAGGTGGATTATTGACATTTTTATACTTTAACGTATTCCCAGCACGTATATTTTTAGGCGATACAGGCGCACTTGCTTTTGGAGCAACATTTGCAGTCATAGGTCTGCTACTTGGAAAAGCATTTTTATTACCCATTATTGGCTTTATATTCGTAGCAGAAGCAGCCTCATCACTTATACAGTTAACCGTTAAAAAATACTGGAAAAAGAAATTTTTCCCAGTCGCTCCAATACACCTCTATCTGCAGCTGAAAGGCTGGAGCGAGTCAAAAATCGTATTCCGCTTCTGGCTTATTACAATAGTCTGTTCTATTTTCGGTCTCTGGATTGCATTTTTAAAATAACTATGTCAAAGTCACGCTCTTTGTTGCTTTTTTTTCCTATCGTACTCACAGCACTCGGAATATTTATGATCTATGAAGCATCTTCGATACATGCGGCAAGTACATACGGAGATGCACTTTATTTTGTGAAAAATCAACTCATTTGGTTCTCGTTGGCACTTGTATGTTTTGGATTTTTCTCACGATTTGACTATCACCGTTTGTATAGCCTATCTTTGCCAATATTGGTTATCAACATTATTCTATTACTCCTTGTATTTATACCTGGTCTCTATTCTTCCGCACTGGGTGCACGCCGTTGGCTCAGTATTGGATCGATTGCTATACAACCATCTGAATTGACTAAGTTAACACTCATCATATATCTTTCAGCATGGTTCAGCTATAAAGAAAGAAGTCGATTATTTGCATTTCTCATATTAACAGGGCTCATTATTGGACTCGTAATGTTGCAGCCAGACTTGGGTACAGCGGCTATACTTGGTTGTGTTGCTCTATTTTTATATATGGTTTCTGGTGCACCAATCAGACACGGATTACTGTTGATACCACTTGCTGCCACATCTTTTCTACTATTGGCTGTATTTTCACCCTACAGGCTACAGCGTCTAACCACCTTTTTGAATCCACAAGCAGACCCACAAGGTATTGGATACCACATACAACAAATCAATATCGCATTATCGTTAGGTGGGGTCTGGGGAAGCGGTTTTGGGACATCGAAACAAAAGTTTCTTTTTTTGCCTGAAGCACATACAGATTCTATCTTTGCCATAATAGGTGAAAATTTCGGATTTATAGGAAGCGTTCTGATTGTCAGTATTTATATTGCGTTTCTATTGTACATATATCAACATCTACAACACATAAAAGATAGGCTTGGTTTTTTACTTGCTTCGGGAGTTTTTTTTATTATCGGATTTCAGTGCCTCGTTAACTTAGGAGCAATGGTGCAGCTATTGCCACTCACCGGCATTCCACTCCCCTTCATTTCATACGGTGGATCTTCCCTACTAACTTTCTATATCTTATCTGGTATATTGTTTAATATAATAGGCTATAGTGAAAAAAAACGAAGATAATAAAACAATTGCAGTTGTCGGTGGCCATTTTTCTCCTGCATATGCTCTTGTTGAAGCGCTCATAAAGAGTGAAATCCCAGTGATTTTCATCGGAAGAACAGACTCCTTTACGGGAATTTCATCACCTACCCTTGAACACAATCTTATCTCACACATCCCTGGTGTGACATTCTATCCATTTGATTCGGGTAGGTTTAACGCCAAAGCCGCAAATAATGGTATTGCTACTCAATTTTATTTATTTATACGAGCGCTTATAGATGCCTGGAAAATATTGAGTAATACAAAGCCAAAAAAAGTGATAGTTTTCGGTGGATATTTAGCAGTCCCTGTGTCACTTTGTGCATTTATATTACGCATACCTATTTATCTTCATGAACAAACCATATCTCCAGGAAAAGCGACGCTCCTCATTGCTCAGATTGCACGAAAGATTTTAGTCGCATTTCCACAGACAAAAAAACACTTCAATTCTGCAATTGTTACTGGAAATCCCTACCATAGTGCATTCTTTTCTGTTCAGAAACCTTCGTGGTATACTCCCCTACCACACAAACCGCTCATGCTCGTTATGGGCGGAAGTAGTGGTGCACATCAAATTAACACACTAATAGAACAGAACCTTTCTGAATTATCAAAACATTTCCAAATAGTACATCAACTCGGAATGAATGAATACGGTGATTTCGAACGGATGCAGAAACTGGCAAGCAAAGAGTACATACCAGTCCCGTTTATAGCGCCGAACGAGCATGGATATTTATTTACCCATGCTGCATTTGCGCTTACTCGATCTGGTGCTAATACTTTTTTTCTACTTATACATTACGAGCTTCCCTCACTACTCGTACCTCTCCCCTATGCATCAAATAACGAACAACAGAAACATGCAGACATATTGAAAAGTGCCGGAGTAGCGGTACAACTGCATAAAGATGATGATTTTGTACGAAAATATCACCTACTTGTAAGTCGCCTCCAAGATTATCGTACTAACTTTTCTGCACTCAATCATTATAAAAAACTTATTGTTCCTCCTAAAGGTATACTCAATGAAATTAATACACATTAGTTTTATCACTATAGGATTAATAGTATGTGTTATAGGAACAGTATTTGTTGTATTTAAAGTACGATCAGTGACGTCTGACATTCCAATTTCCAAAAATATCTTGAACAGATTTCTCGACACTAATTTAGTAATCACAAACTATGATAAGGAAATAATGAATATCACAGAGTCATATCCAGATATCGCTTCGATTACACTTACAAAGAAGTATCCAACAGGCATTGCGCTTACTATAGAGAAGTCAAAGGAAATACTTGCGCTTTATGATCGTGAGAAATATGTAATCGTTAGTAACTCAGGTCGTGTAATGAGAATTTCAGATAATTCCGAGGGCCTTCAAACACTAACCTATTTCAGAGAACTACCCGATTTTTCACGAAAAAAAGGAAGTATGATTGCTTTCGATGATATTCGCTATGTATTAAGACTGCAAGAAGAATGTAGGCATAAAAAATATACTCAGGCGCGCTCAATTATCATACACTCGCCAACTCTACTTGAATTGCATTTCGCACAAAAACCTATATTCACAATATCAACACAAAAAAGCGTTGCTAAAAATGCATTTTTGATGCACAATATGCAACAAGTAGTAAGAGAGAGAAACATACAGGCTACTTCTGTTGATTTACGGTATGATTTGCCTGTCATTAAAAAATAATAATATATGGATACAATAACTGTCATAGATATAGGCTCGGAGAAAGTTGCCGTAGCCACCGCCACAGTAGAAGAAGGTGCGGATCCACATGTAATAGGTTTTACTGCAGAAAAAAGTAGAGGAATAAAAAAATCCCACATCATCGATATAAACGAAGCTACAAAAACGTTAGAGAAAGCTATAAACAACACAGAGCGTATGGCAGGGAATCGGATAAATCGAGCTACTATCATAATAGGCGGTCCAAATATCATGTCTCTTAACTCACATGGAGTAGTTGCTGTTAACTATCAAACCAATGACATCCAACAAGAAGATATTGAGAGAGTAGTTGATTCTGCCAAAGCCGTTTCGTTAGCAGCAAACAGAGAAATTATTCACATACTCCCACAAGAGTTTACGGTCGACGGACAAGGCGAAATAAAGAATCCCGTTGGGATGAATGGTGTCCGACTAGAAGTTGAAACGCATATAATAACGGCCAGTGCAATTGCACTCAATAATATTAGAAAAGTGTGTGGCCTACTTGGGATTGATATTGAAGGTTTTATATTTTCTGGATTAGCATCTGCTCAGGCAAACCTTACAGAAACTGAGAGAGAGCTTGGTTGTGCAATGCTCGACATAGGAGCGGGTACAACTGATATCTGTATCTATTCTGAAGGGGCGGTCATTCATAGTTCTGTCATTCCTGTTGGATCAAGGAACGTTACAAATGACATATCTGCAGGACTGCGCATATCAATCGAATCTTCAGAAAAACTAAAACGTTTTTTGTTTGAATACGAGAAGAAACAACAAGAAAAAGAAGAGTCTGAAGACGAAATTAACATTGCAAGCTTACGACTTAACGAAAGAATAACTACTGTAAAGAAGAAGGAGCTTATTCAAGGCATAATCTACCCAAGAATAGATGAGCTCGTTGAACTCGTTGAAAAAGAATTGAAGCATAGCGATATACTCGCAAAAATACCTTCTGGAATTATTGTTTCTGGTGGTGGAGCTGGTACTCCATACCTCATTGAACGACTGAAGCAGTCATTTTCCTTACCAGTCCGCATTGGTGTACCGCATATGTTAGGAGGCATCGCAGATGAACTACATACACCTGAATATTCTGCACTTGTCGGTGCACTACTCTATTCGAAAGACGTCAAAGAACCACATCAATCATTTGCCTTCCCAGAACTTCCCAATATGTTTGGAAATATGGAGGTAAAAGAGAATTTCAACAAACTTTTTGATTTTTTTAAAAATTTCATTCCTGGAAGCAAATAGTATGCTCATTAAACCCGACGCAAAAAAAGTAGCAAGAATAAAACTCCTTGGAGTAGGAGGGGCTGGGTCTAATGCGCTCATCAATCTCATCGAAACAGAACATGTCGAAGGAGTTGAGTTTATCGCTATTAATACAGACGCACAAGCTCTTTTACATAATGTGTCAGGTACAAAGCTACAGATTGGTGAAAAAGTTACACGAGGGCTCGGAGCTGGTGGCAATCCAGAAATAGGAAAACAAGCAGCCGAGGAATCAAAAGAAAAAATAAAAGAATACCTCGAAGGTGCAGATTTAGTATTCATTACAACAGGTATGGGTGGAGGAACTGGCACAGGGGCATCTCCTGTAGTAGCTCAGGTAGCCAAGGAAAGCGGTGCGCTTACCGTTGCTGTAGTTACCAAGCCATTTCTATTCGAGGGTGCAAAACGCATGCAGGCAGCCGAGAAAGGGATAGAGGAGTTGAGAGATAAAGTTGACGCACTTATTATCATTCCAAATGAACGAGTACTTGAACTTAAAGAGAAAAAACTAACACTTTTGAACGCATTTAAAGAGGTGGATGCAGTTCTTACACAAGGCGTGAAAGGTTTAGCTGAAATAATTACACTCCCAGGCCTGATTAACGTAGATTTTGCTGATGTAAAAACAATAATGCAGGATTCTGGAACTGCAATAATGGGCATAGGGATAGCCGGAGGAGAGAAAAGATCAATTCAGGCAGTCAAACAAGCGATATCTTCACCATTGCTTGAAACATCTATCGAGGGTGCGCGTGCGGTACTGTTCAACGTAGTTGGAGGTGAGGATCTATCCATGCAGGAAGTTAGCGAAGCAGCAGATCTCATAACTAAAAATGTCGATCAAGATGCTCAAATTATTTTCGGTGCCGCAATAGACAAGAACATGCACGATGAGATTAAAATTACCCTCGTTGCGACACGTTTTAACAAAAATGTATTACCTTCCATAAGTAAACCGACAATTAACGTTCCTCAAAACTCAGATATGTTTTCTAACAAAGAAGACGATACAGACGAATATGAAATACCGGCATTTTTGAGAAGAAATAAAAGAGGCTAACGTTGTAAAATCACTCCAGTCTAGATATAATGCTCGAGTATGAAACAAATACTTGAGGCTTCCCCAAATTTTCCCGTACTAGAGCACAAATGGCTTGAGTATTGGAATGCTCACAAAATACAAGAACAATACCTATCAAAAAATAATGCAAGCACTAAGAGATTTTCTTACATAGACGGACCAATTACCGCAAATAATCCTATGGGCGTTCACCACGGCTGGGGACGCTCTTATAAAGATTTATGGCAAAAATTTCACAACCTTCTTGGGCATAAGCAACGCTTTCAAAATGGTTTTGATTGCCAAGGTCTTTGGGTAGAGGTAGAAGTAGAAAAAGAATTAGGTATAAAAAACAAAAAACAAATTGAAGAGCTCGTTCCCGGAGATAAAAAGGCATCTATAGCAAAATTTGTCACACTCTGTAAAGAGCGTGTAAAAAAATATGCTGCAATACAAACGGAGCAAAGTAAACGCCTTGGTTATTTCATGGATTGGGAACACTCATATTTTACCATGTCAAACGAGAATAACTACATGATATGGCACTATCTAAAAAAATGTCATGACTATGGATGGATATACAAAGGACATGAGTCCGTACCGTGGTGCCCTCGCTGCGAAACAGCAATTTCACAACATGAAATGCTTACTGAAGATTATAAGGATGTTACCCATGAAACTATATATCTCAAACTTAAAGTAACCGGAAAAGACAAAGAATATTTTCTTGTCTGGACAACTACCCCATGGACGATTCCTGCTAATATTGCTATTGCAGTAGATTCAAAACTGCAGTATGCGCTTGTAGAAGAGATAGGTGGAGACCAAATGTGGATAGCAGAAGATTCTATTGAACGAGTCTTCAAAAAAGGCTACCAACGTATAGTGCGAAAGGCCAGTGGTGATTCTCTCGTTGGGATGACATATTCTGCTCCTTTTGATTCACTACCCGCAGTGCACGAAGTCGCTCAAAAGAATAAGAAGACTTTCCATACAGTTATAGCAACCGATAATACAATACTTCCAATTTCGACTACCGAGGGCACTGGGCTCGTTCATACAGCGGTTAGCGCAGGTGTTGAAGATTTTAAACTGGGAAAAAAATACAAACTACCAATGATTCCAGTCATAGCAGACAATGCTGACTATCTACCTGGTCTTGGTTTTCTCAGTGGTAAGAATGCAAAGAAAAATCCTCGAGTTGTTCTTGACTACCTTGAAGAGCAGGATAAAACAGGTACCAAGTGCATATTGAGTATTGAGAAGTATAAACACCGATACCCAGCGTGCTGGCGATGTAAAACTGAACTCGTATGGAAAGTTGCAGACGAATGGTATATTGCAATGGACACACCAGCTAAAGTGAACGGAAAGATTATAGACAAAGCAGATACGTTGAGGCATCGCATGATCAATGTAGCTAACAAAATAAAGTGGACTCCCTCGTTTGGATTGACCCGCGAACTCGATTGGCTCAATAATATGCACGATTGGCTAATAAGTAAGAAGAATAGATATTGGGGGCTTTCATTGCCAGTATATGAGTGCGATATGTGTAAGACATTTGAGGTACTTGGAAGTGAAGACGAGCTTAAAGAAAGGGCAATCGAAGGTTGGGATACATTTGAAGGCCATACACCACACAAACCTTGGATAGATGATATAAAAATAGCATGTTCTCAATGTGGTAAGAAAATATCGCGCATACCTGATGTTGGAAACCCATGGCTTGATGCCGGTATAGTTCCCTATTCAACACTAATTGATCCTAAAACACACAAGGCAAGTTATCGGACAGATAAAAAATATTGGAAAGAATGGTTTCCTGCAGACTCAATCAGCGAAAGCTTTCCAGGACAGTTTAAAAACTGGTTTTATGCGCTTATAGCCATGTCCGCAGGATTGGAAAACACCGAACCATTTCGGCACGTCTTAGGCTATGCAACACTATTAGATGAACATGGAAGGCCCATGCACAAGTCGTCTGGAAATATGATTGAGTTTATGGAAGGAGCAGACAAAATGGGAGTAGATGTTATGAGGTGGATTTATGCTCGACAGGACCCTACAAAAAACTTGCTGTTTGGCTATACCAAAGCTAACGAGGTTAAACGCGCATTTCACCTTCCTTTATGGAACACTGTTAAATTTTATCTCACGTATACTGAACTCGATTCCTGGACAAAACCACGCAGTTCAGACATTGATAGTGTCCTTGCAAAAGACAACCTATCTCTGCTCGATAAGTGGATATTGTCGCGATTAGTACATACGGTAGAAAAAGTATATAGGAATCTGAATGCGTACAAGCCAGCGGTTGCTGCAGATGCAATAGAAAGTTTAGTTCTTGATGTATCTCAGTGGCATATAAGGCTCTCTCGAAATAGGGTGTGGACCGGAAGTACGAATGCTGCTGATAAAAATGCCTTCTACAACACACTATTCACTGTCTTACACACTACGACTATACTTATATCAGCTTTCCTCCCATTTTTTTCAGAAGAATTGTATCAAGTTATTTCAGGCGAAAAAGAATCTGTACATCTTGAAAATTGGCCTCTCATTTCAAAACACTGGAGAGATTTAAAACTAGAGCAAGATATGGTGGTACTACGAATGCTCGTTGAGGCAGGACACAGTCAGCGTAAAGAAAAACAACTTAAAGTCCGCCAACCATTGGCAGGTATTCATTTTGTACTTTCTAAAAACACCTCAGTAAGATCTGAACATATGGCAGCATATCAAGAATATCTCTGTGCTGAACTCAATGTAAAAAAAGTAACCTTTAGTCAAAAAAGTGACACACGCATACATGCAGAACTCGATACTACTCTAACAGAACAACTTAAAGAAGAGGGAGCAGTTAGAGATATTATACGTGCGGTACAGCAATTACGTAAAAATATGGGATGTAGTATAACAGAACATATAGATATTACTATTCCTTCAGTTTCATCAGAAAACCAAGCTTTTATTGCACAAAGAGTACTAGCAGATTCCGTAGCTATTGGTGAAAAAATTGCAGTAGTTAAGAAAAAGTGAGAGATCGGATATTTTTGCTTGCAATTCTCCTGAGCTCTTTCGGTATTGCTATACAGTATGTATTCGGCAAAACATATGTATTCAGTCAAGCCCTCTACGTACTCATTGGTATACTTCTCTATGCAGGCATACTTCGTTTTGTACATCCTCGCACATTACTTTCACATATACACACAATAAGCATACTTGGTTTCATTACCTTGTTGTCTTTGCTTCTATTCGGTACGCCAATTAGAGGATCTCGCAGATGGTTTAGTATATATTCTCTCGGCTTTCAACCATCTATATTTTTCACACCATTTTTCACAATGAGCTTAGCACAGCTTGTACATTATAAACCTATACGATCCTTCAAGGCCTTTCTACTTACATCTCTCCTCATTCTAATCCCGGTATTACTTGTTTTCAAACAACCAGATCTTGGTACAAGTTTACTTATATTTATCACCCTTTCGTGGGTATACCTATACAGCGGGATTCCTGGGCGATACATACTTGGAACACTTCTTCTCATTATTCCCATCGCCACTATAGCTCCGTTTTTTTTACACAGTTACCAGCTTGACCGTATTGTCTCTTTCTTAAATCCGCACTTTGATCCGTACGGCATTAATTACAATTCATTACAGGCACTTATAGCAATTGGCTCTGGAGGAATTATGGGAAAAGGAATTCTAAACGCTTCGCAATCTCAATTGCAGTTTCTGCCTGAAGCACATACAGATTTTGTATTTTCCTCATTCATAGAAACATTCGGGTTTATAGGTGGATTGCTCTTACTTACAAGTATAACGGTATTCTTATATTCATTACTCGCTGACGTATTACATAATAAGAACCGGATCGCATCTCTCTATGCGGTAGGATTATGTATGTTTATTTTTATACAATATGCGTTCAATATTGGTATGAATCTACGCTTGTTCCCTGTTGTGGGAGTCCCACTTCCATTTATTTCTGCAGGTGGAACGGCAACTATTACACTGTTTATGTCACTAGCACTGCTCAAGAAACTTAAAGATATATAATACAGATATGATTAAAATTAGCAGTTTTCAATCACAATTATCACTAGATATTCAGGGTGGAAGAATATATGATCTTACGCTTCATTCACATAAAATACTAGGCACCTATACTAGGGTAGACGGAAAAGTTGGAAATTCTCATATATGTACTCCAAATTTTAGTGCTGAGGGTATACAAACGTATGGACTGTCACAACATGGTTCTGCACGAAATATGCAGTGGTCAATTGAGAGTAAAAAAGAAAATGCGTGTACCATACGTTGCACGGTTCCCTCAGAAGGCACATACCCTTCAATACTAAGCTTAGAACAACAATTTATGCTTGAAAACAATTCTTTTACACATGCAGTAACGGTTACCAATCAGGGAAACGTTAACGCTCCCGTAAATATCGGTATTCATTACTATTGGGATACTCCTGATGGATGGGAGCAAATAATGATAAACAATAAAAATATATCAAGTTCGATAGCAAAAGACACGTCTATGCCTGCTTGTAAAAAAAATAGAGTACAAATACCACATAAGCCTGCAATTACACTCGAGACAGGTTCCGACTTCTCGATTCTTCAACTCTGGACAGGTAGAAATATAGTTGATAATCAAACTATTTTTGATACTGCATATGCGTGTATTGAGCCTGTATTTAAAAGTACTGGATATTTTGATTCGCCAATGAGCATGCTAGCACCAAAAGAGACACTTAAAAAAACAGTAACGTTGTCTATGTAATATGCAAAATATTTGGAATACATTACCTCGTCCTTTTTTTGCTCTAGCGCCAATGGAAGACGTAACCGATACGGTATTTCGCCAAATCGTTGCTTCATGTGCTCCTGCGCACATATACTTTACAGAATTTACGAATGTAGATGGAATGTTCTCTGCAGGAGCACGAGAAGTTACACATAGGCTTGTGTTCAGTAATAAAGAACGACCAATAATAGCTCAGTTATGGGGAGGAACACCTCAGAACTTTTTTGATGCAGCACAGGTTGTGCAAAAAATGGGATTTGATGGCATTGATTTAAATATGGGTTGTCCAGAAAAGAAAGTTATAAAAACTGGCTTATGTGCTGCACTTATAAATGACCACGCACGTGCAGAAAGCATCATACGCGCTACTCTGAAAGGAGCAGGTACGTTGCCCGTCAGTATTAAAACTCGCATTGGTTATAACACAATTGAAACAGATCCTTGGGTACGATTCCTACTCTCATTTCCCCTCGCAGCGATTATTATTCATGCGCGAACAGTCCGCGAGATGTCATCAGTCCCTGCTCACTGGGATGAAATAAAACGAGCTGTTGACATTAGAAACGAAATGAAAAAAAACACGCTCATAGTTGGTAATGGAGATATCTCATCATATACTGATGGCCTCACTAAATCAAAGATATGCGGTACAGATGGCATAATGATTGGTCGTGGTATATTTAAAAATCCCTGGATATTTGATCCACATAAACAACTCACTTCTATATCTGCGAAGAAAAAACTTACTCTTCTTGAAAAGCATATTTTATTATTTGCAAAAACATGGCACAATACTAAGAATTTTCAAATCATGAAGAAATTTTACAAAATGTATATTTCAGATTTTCCAGGAGCAAGTACGCTACGAGCCAAACTAATGGAGTTTGACAATCCAGAAGATACACTTTCTTACCTAGGCACGTATAAAAAAATGACAAATTAACAAAAAGAGTGTACACTATCTATTATGAAAATTAATACTATTTACAAAAGCATAACTGTATTATCAATTATAGGTATTGGCCTCGCGATCTATCTTCTATACAATTACCTCGCACCAGTACCAAGTGAGTTTTGTGCAATAAATGCGACTGTCAACTGCGACGCAGTAACAAAAGGTGCTCTTGCAACAATATTTGGCATCCCCGTAGCTGTTGTAGGTCTGATTGGTTATATTGCTATATTATTTGGATCAGTAAAGAAATGGAGTGGGTTTATATTAGGTATGAGTACGTTCGGTATGCTTTTTTGTTTACGACTTACATTTCTTGAAATATTTAGGGAACACGTATTATGCCCCGTATGTATGGCGTGCCAAGTAATAATGCTCATCATATTTGTACTTTCTATTTATCTCGTGAAGCATAAGGAAACGACGTCGTAATACAATTTTCAAACAATGTTCCAATCTCCGTGTTTGGTATAATACAAAAAAGGATCTGTAGCTCAGCTGGCTAGAGCGTTCGATTCACATTCGAAAGGTCGGTGGTTCAAGTCCACCCAGATCCACACTATATGTATTCGAGCTTATCAAATACTGCAACTTCTGAGTAAGACTATGTCCATAAAGTCAAGCATTGAATATAGAAAATACTATATGAATTTGATATACTAGACAAATGGATCTTCTTGTACATAGATCATTAAATCTACATCCAGCTGAATTACTACATACTATTGTTGACTCAGCCAGGGGTATGGTACATAGTGCACTCTTCCAACTTGACCTTCGTCCATTCGCAGAACCAGAAGAATTCCTTCACGGATATGTAGAAAGTTCTCAACGATTTAGAAACGGTACACTACCTATTTATGGACGACATGATGTTGTCCAGAAAGTTCATGGTGATAGCGCTATGGTGTCCACAAGTGATGATAATTGGACTGTATCTGTAAAGCCTGGAAGTGGCAAGGTTTCGGTGAAGCATATTCAATAATTCTTTAATCACATTATTACTTGCACTCGCCCCACAGCCCTTTTCCCTGTCTGAGTGCGTCAATATGCGCAAAAAGAAATTTTAGTGCAAGCCGTACGTCGGGTGGATATATAGACACATTTGCATACCCTTGCTTTATCAACTCTTCGTTGACCAGTAATTTCGTTCCATCATTCTTTTTCACGTACACATACCGAAGTAGTCTGTGATATTTGTCTTCGTAGGAAATATCTTTCCGCAAGTAGACTGTTTTACCGAGCACCAGTTGTGTATTAAAATCGGTTGCCTCTTTTGCATAACACTCTGGAGTGCCACTTTTAAAATTCATTTCCGGTGTGTTCATGCCTATGTAACGCACATGTTTGTGGTTTGATAATTCGACAGTATCGCCATCTATAACCCGTATGACTTTTGCTTTCTGTAGTTCGCCTTGGGGAATAAAAAAAGAAAAAATGCTCGCAATACCAATGACAATAAAAACAAGTAGTTTTCTATTTTTTGCGCTCAGCATATATGTATTATAGTTTGAATTGCATAATTTACATAGGAAAAGTTCGCTCATACTAACTTTGACTGTATAATACATACATGGCTAAAGATATGCTCTCTGTAGTTTATATTGTGAAAAATGGTGGAGAACTCTTCTCTCAGTCACTTACTGCTGTACAAACGTATGCCGATGAAATAATTGTCGTTGATAATGGAAGCACCGATACGAGTGCTCTAATAGCGCAAAAAGCTGGCGCATATGTGTATACACATAACTCCAGCAGTGAGAGCGTGCTGCGTACATATGCCCTATCGAAGGCCCATTGCAATTGGATCTTATTTCTTGACCACGATGAAGTTGTTTCAAAAGCGCTCGGCAATGAATTAGTAAGCATAATGAGTGCACATACTTCAAAACACGCCTATATGATTCCTTATCGCAATCACCTATTCGGCAAAGAGCTTAACTATGCTGGCGAAACGTATAGTATGCTTCGATTCTTTAAGAACAAATCTGTTTACGTAACAGAGAAGCATGTACATGCAGCTTTTCAGTCGAATAAAACTCTAGGGATTACTAAGAACAAACTTGATCACTATTCATATAATTCTTTACTACAAATAGTTATAAAATTCACTAACTATGCAAAGAGAGATGCCAGAGAGAAATATAATAAACACGAGACGGTTACTCTTAGAAAGTTGCTTTACTATGGACCGCACCTTTTTTGGGTACGTTTTATTAAAGAATGTGGATATAAAGATGGCCCACTGCGCATTTTACTAGACTTGTGCTTCGCATATATGGAATGTTTTACGTATGTATTTCTCTACTACTTGTACATTCGCAAAAACTATGCCAAAAAATAAAACTATAGGTGTCGTGTTGGTTTTTTACAACACACCACAAAAGCAAATGAAATCGGCTGTTCAGCAATTCAATACAATTGCAGATACCAATATGTTGCTTTGCATAGACAACTCAAAACATAATATCGGTTACGCTAGAGCGGTCAATAAAGGGATACGATCATTACAAAAAAATAAACCAGATATAGTTATAATTGCAAACCCAGATATAGAGATACTTAAAATTACTCGAACAACAATTTTTGAAACTGCTCAGCATTTCGATATTTTTGGGTTTCCATTTCGCGAGAATGAACATACATACTACGTCGGAAAAATAGATCGCTTAAATATGTCTGGTGGCTTTTCTCAATCTAAGGAAACAAATATGTATACACCTTCAGATTTTATATCGGGCTCTTTCATGTGTGTAAACAATAACATATTCAATGGAATCGGTTACTTTAATACAAGCTATTTCATGTACTACGAAGATGTAGAATTCTGTATTCGCGCAAAGAGAAATAGAATCCGCATAGGAATAAGAACTGATGTACAGTACACTCATATGAGCACTATAAATCCAGACAAAGAATACTATCTCACTCGCAATCGCCTACTTTTGCTTTCTCGTTACGGGACACTAAAACAGAAATTGCATGAAATAGTTGCATCTGTAAAGCATTGTTTATTACCAATACATAAAGTTAAAATTCGCGCTGTGAAAGATTTTATAAAAATGTATTTTTTTAACTAACATGTACAATATACAAATAGACGGTGGCGCACTCAATTCTCACGCCACCAATGTGTATGGAACACACACGTTCTCAAATGAACTGATTAACGCTCTAGCAGATTTCGATACAATCAACACGTATACAGTATACGCGCAAGAGCCAATCGTCGGCATTGATTCAGCTATTCGTATAAAGGTAATTTGGCCAAGAATGGGATGGATGAAAATTGGCATAAGTATTGCTGAGATTTTATCCCATAACAAAGAAAATATATTCCTTGCATTAAACCAATCGGTTCCAATGTACACGAATGGTCCAATAATAGGTTTTATACACGGACTTTCATTTATGAAGTTCCCTCATCTCTACCCAGATTCATATAAGAGAATGCATCAACAAGTTTCCCAACTTATGCATCGAGCACGTCATATAGTTGTCAGTTCTAATAAAATTAAGGTGGAACTTGAATCCTTGTATCCTCATAACAAGAATATTCATTCAATTCCGTTTGGTATTCCATCGGCGTATATTCAGAAAAACATTCGATATAAACGAAAGAATATTGTACTTTTCGTTGGCATGAATCACCCAATAAAGAACATTTCGCTACTCCTGAACTCATTCAAACTACTGATAGCAAATCCAAGTTTTAGCTCATACAAATTAGTGGTTGTGGGTGCAGGTAATATTGACACTCATTATTATGGTTTAACTCAACAAAACGTAATTGTGATTCCACAAGCAAATACTTCACTTCTTCAGAAGCTCTACAACGAAGCCGCCTGTCTTGCAGTACCTTCAATCTATGAAAGCTTCCACTTTCCCACAATAGAGGCATTGTCGCAAGAAACTCCAGTTGTGACAACGATGAATGCGGTGATACCCGAGATTGCTCCGTATGTGTATACGTGCAATAATAACCCAAATGATTTTTACAAAGGTTTACAAAAATGCCTCACTATGTCTCACACAATCGACATTCAAAAACTGCATAGGGACTTTTCTTGGAAAAAGTTTGCAAAGAGAATTGTAGCACTCTACCATGAATAAGCCAAAAGTTGCACTCGTGCGAGGAGCATATTTAAACCCATTTGAAATGCAAAATTATGCTCCCTTACGAACAAGCTATAGCCTTCTCGCATATTCCTCTATTAATCCAATTGGAGTACACGGAACAATCCCTACTGCGCGTTTACCAAGCATAGCTGACGCTGTGTCATTTGCTAGCTCACATCATCTAGCATTGCTCGGAAAATCAATCGCGTATGCTGCTCGAAGGATAATTGGTGGTGAACACATATTATTCGGACTCGAACAACAATTAAAACAAACTCATATTGCGCATACAGCAGACCCGCACTATTATTTTAGTTATCAGTGCATTCGAGCTAAGAAGCTAAATCGACGTTTGCGTATAGTAAGCACTTCGTGGGATACAATTCCTTTCAATAATGAAACTATTGCTTTAAAAAGGCAGCAAAAATATGCAGTATTAAAACATGTTGATCTATTTATCTGTCACACTATTCGGGCACAAAGAGCTCTGCTCCTAGAAGGAGTTGCAGAATCTCGCATAAAGTACATTCCATTAGGTGTTGATACCTCTGTTTTTTTTCCTAATCCAAACGCGACATTTCCTCATAGTATATTATTCGTTGGTAGGTTAGTTGCAGAAAAAGGCGTACTTTTCTTGATAGACGCATTTGAAGCACTCTATAAAAAACATCCCCAAGCTCATCTCTATTTATTAGGTAGTGGACCACTTGAAAGTACTATACGAACGTTACTGCTAAAAAAAGGCCTTAGTCATGCGGTAACAATAAAAAAGCTTGAGTATAGCTCTATAAGACAGCTATACCATACGGCACAGATATTTGTATTACCGAGCGTATCTAGTACTATATGGGAAGAACAATATGGAATGGCACTTATCGAAGCGATGGCGTGTGGCTTGCCCATTGTGACAACAGACAGCGGAGCAATAAGTGAAGTCGTAGGAAATGCTGGTATCATAGTGCCGCAAGGTAATGTCCCAGAACTGTTCTCTGCATTAAGTACGCTTTATGTATCTGGCGACGTACGCAAAAAACTTGGTACAATAGCTTATAATCGCGTTAAAAAAATGTTTAACGTAGCTAAATTTAGCCAATCATTAGAACACACATATGCAACACTTCTCAATTCTGATACTTACAAAAAATGAAGAGTCTACCATTGATCGCTGCTTAAACAGCTTGAAACACATGGGAGATGAAACAATCATTATTGACGATCATTCTTCAGACGAAACCCTACAAAAAGCACGAGCGTATGGGGTAAAAATATACACTCAATCCCTAAACGATAACTTTGCAGAAGCAAGAAACAGAGCAATGCTTCAGGCAAAATCTAAATACATATTGTTTATCGATGCTGACGAGGTTGTGAGTAAAGAAATGAAAGAATATATAGTACAGATTCCAGAAAAAACACAAATACCTGCATTTGCATTTAAACGAGTAGATTTTTTTTGGAACACAAAGATGCGTTTTGGTGAAGCCGGTAATACCTATGTGACAAGACTGGTAACAAAAGATTGTGGATCATTTATTCGGCCTGTTCATGAGGTATGGCAAGGTTCGAAAGTGAAGAAGGTGGATTGTCCTCTCTATCACTATCCACACCCTACCATCTCCTCATTTTTACATTCCATTAATACGTATAGTTCACTCAATGCAGCATATATGCTCTCACAAGGGAAAAACATAGGGACACTTGAACTCATAGTATTGCCTTTGGGTAAATTTATGTATACTTATTTTTTCAAGCTCGGGTTTCTTGACGGTGCGGCGGGTTTCATATATAGCTTTATGATGAGTTTTCATTCATTCCTTACTCGTGCAAAAGTATATACGAGAAAAAAGTATGCTTAACGCACTAACGTTTCTATTTCCACTCGGTGAAATTCTCTATGCTCATATAACACCATATATACGTTTACGGTTTTTAGATGTAGTTGTGTGTATATTTTGTTTTGAAGCGATAATAATGAGTAAGGAAAGTATTCTATACAGCATTAAAAAAAGCGGACTTACACTTCTAGCACTTAGTCTTTCAATAAGTGCACTGATAAACATTCAATCAGCTACTTCTGCTTCTATAGTGTACTTGCTGCGAACATTACTCTATTTCTTTTTTTTTAGTTGCATTGCGAGTATTAAAAAGCGGCCAATAGAAATTGCTCGCTACTTTATGGCTAGTTTTTTGATCGTTTTGTTGACTGCATTAATACAGTATCTGTACTATCCATCGCTTCGCAATTTAATGTATCTTGGATACGATCCACACGAGTTTAGAATATTTGGATTATTTTTGGACCCGAATCTTATCGGCTTATTTTTTGTATGGAGTATATTGTATTTTACACATAAGAAACAGGTAGTACTTTTAATTATCTCGCTTTGTATACTACTTTTGACTTATTCAAGAATCAGTATTATTGCCGCAATAGTATCTGGAATGTATTTACTCTTTACCTACGTGCGCAGGAATCGAGCGATTCTCATAACGAGTATCGCTATGATAGTTCTTATTATTGTTCTGGCTACGCTCCCTAAGAAGCAAGGAGAAGGTACCAATTTACTACGAATGAATAGCGTAATAAGTAAAACACATGCTCTTTCTATAACTCAGGAAGTAGTACGAAAAAATGCACTATTTGGAATTGGATTCAATACCCTTCCATCATATCACATACAGAGCACATCATTAAACAATAGTACATATGGATTAGATAACAGCGTTCTCACTGTAATAGTTACCAGTGGTATTTTTGGGTTTTTAGGATACCTAACTTTTTTCTTAACAATGTTCAAAAGGAGTTCGGTAGTCTTTAAAGCAATGACATTAGCGTATGCAGTACATTCTCTTTCAACCAATAGCTTCTTCACCCCCACGCTCTTTGTTGTATATGGAATATTTTATGTACTTACTCTTTCTGATACCGCACACGAACAGTCTTCTCAGTAGTATTCTGAGCAACATCAATAGCAGTTATCCTAATTTCATTATCACCTTCTTTAAGTTTGAATGGATAAGAAAATGATCCATCTGCTCGCACAACCACTGGAGCACTATTTACTTGGACAAACACTTCTTTTTCTGTTGAACCTTTTATATCTATGTATTGTGCATTGACTGTTTTACCATCCAGATCTTCTTCCAAGACAAGTTCTGGAGGAGTATCTAAGTACATAATGGTGCTCTGCTTAGACGTTTTACTTTTCTTCGTGTACATATCTGTGCTTTTAACATGTACGCTATTCTCTCCTGGCTTTAAATAAATTTGAAATGCAAAATTACCCTCAAAATCTGCTTTTATTGAATCAATCTTTTCACCATTTTGATAAAAATCGACAGTCTGCTCAGGAGTAGTTGCCCCATTTATTATTATAGATGCAGAGTTTGTAGCAGAAGGCAAATCTTGTAGTACTGGGTCTACAAGTATTTGTGGACTGCTCTGTTTATCAGATACGGTAGTATTCGTTTTCGAAGGTCTTAGTAAGAAAGCATAGTTAATAATCTGACCGAGACCATAATATAAAAAGAAATATCCTCCGATGATAAGTGTGACAAAAACAATAAGAGCGACAAGTATTGTGTTGTTTTGTTTTCTTCTCATAGGTGCACTGTAAGATACGTGTATTGTAACATAAATGACAAATGTCTACCGAGGGCCAAAAGGTGAGCCTCTTGTCAGAATTGAACTGACATCTACGGTTTACGATACCGCTGCTCTACCGTTGAGCTAAAGAGGCTGTGGATTTATTTTACCATACCTACATAGTACGTAGTTTTGCTATACGTTCAGCAAGAGGTGGGTGAGTGCTAAACATATTGACAAGCCAAGATTTCTTACTTCCCTTATCTGAACCGAATGGATTCTCAAAGAATAGATGAGCAGTTGCGTTAGTTGCCGAAGACATAGTTGGTACAGAACTTAAGGATAACTTTTCAAGTGCGCTCGCAAGTCCTTCTGGGTTTCGAGTAATGTAGGCACCAGATGCGTCAGCCAAAAACTCTCGTTTACGAGAAATAGCCAATTGTAAAAGTGTTGCAGCAAGTGGAGCAATAATTGCCATAATTAGTGCTAAAACAACCCATAAGGCTCCCTGTCTATTATCATCATCTGAGTTTCTAAACCATTGTGCACGCATAAAAAAATCAGTTGCATAGACTATTAATCCAACGACTATCGATACAACGGTCATGAGCAACATGTCATAATTTTTTATATGCGAAAGTTCATGAGCAATAACTCCCTCAAGTTCTCTTCTATCTAGTAATTCAAGCAAGCCCGTTGTGACGACCACTATAGAATGCTTATAGTCTCTTCCTGTTGCAAATGCATTCGGTGCACTCTCTTGGATAATATACACTCTTGGTTTCGGTATGCCTGCTGCAATAGCAAGATTTTCAGTAACGGTATACAAATCGAAGTATTGTTCCCTATCTGCCTCTTTAGCATTGTGAAGTTTCAACACAATCTTGTCTGAATAGTAGTATGAAACAACGTTCACACCCATGCTAATAAGAAACGCAAAAAGAAATAGACCCGGACCTGCCATTCCCATAGCCTTACCTAATACATATAAAACAGAAGACGCGAGTAAGAAAAAAATGGCTAACGCCACGTATGTTTTTGTTTTGTTACCGGCTATTTCACTGTATACATTCATATTTACTCAAACGATACTGCTACTGGCTCTTCTTTTTTTTCATCCATCTGAAAGTAATCTTTCGATGTGAAATGAAACATGCCGGCTAATACGGTTGTTGGAAACTGCTGAAGCTGGCTATTATATGAAAGAACATTACTATTATAAAATTGTCGAGAGTACGCTATTTTGTCTTCTGTATCAGATAACTCCTTCTGCAATTGTTGGAAATTTTCACTCGCTCTAAGTTGTGGATACGCTTCTGCAACAGCAAATAAAGATTTTAATGCGGCAGTCATGCCACTTTGAGCTTTCTGTACTTCGCTCACAGAACCAGCTGACATAAGCTGGCTACGAGCTTTTGTGACATCTTCGAAAACTTGCTTTTCGTGTTTTGCGTATCCCTTTACTGTATTCACTAAGTTGGGTATTAAGTCTGCTCTACGAGTAAGCTGAACCTTTATACCACTCCACGCCTCATCAATTCTATTCTTAAGAACTACAAGGCGGTTATACATTCCCCATATATAAAGTGCAAAAAGTAGTATGGAACCGGTAAGTAATAATGGATATGACATAGATTAATAGGTTCAATTAATAATTGAACCTATTATACGTTATTTGCAGGTTCTGTCAATATATTCCCCTGTAATAGATCTTCAAAACTTGTGTATAAATCGACTGTAGTGCTTATTATTTAAAAAAACGGTATACTGTACAGTCCTTTATTAAGCATGGCTCTTAACTTGACAGACCTATAGTTTTTTGATATACTAATTATTAGATCCTAAAGTATAGCTGTAAAAAGCCACGCTTTAGGATTTTTTTTATGAAAAAGAAATATAGAGAAATAGTATTTGCGGCTATGTGTATGTTGTTTGTACTAGCTGTGAAATTAACTGCAATTCCAACGGTTGAAGGAAGTTTTAGAATATCTGCACAGACTGTCCGCACGCAGATAGCGAAACGTGTGGCAATAGAACGTGTTTTTAAGAGATACAACTCACCACTCTTGCCTTATGCTGGTGCTTTCATCAACAGTTGTCATAAATATAACCTTAATTGTTATTTACTTCCGGCAATATCTGGCGTTGAATCTGGGTTCGGCCACGCACTCATAGAGAATGCAAAAAACCCATTCGGTTGGGGAGGAGGATTCATATACTTTAGCTCTTGGGAAAATGGTATAGAAACCGTCGCAAAGGGTTTGCATGAAAACTATATACTGAAAGGTTTGGATGATCCATATCAAATTGCACAAATATACGCTCCTCCATCAAATACCTGGGGTACAAACGTGAGTATGTATATAAGAACATTTGAACAAGAAGAAACTGTAGTTGCGCAAAGATTTGATCTTCTCAAAAAAGCTGGGGTAATGTAACTCCTTCTGCGAGAGGATATCTTTACTATTTCCCCATTTGAAACAGTTTGTATGTGTTATAATTCTATCTGTTTGGGGCAGTAGCTCAGCTGGCTAGAGCGTCCGCCTGTCACGCGGAAGGTCGCGGGTTCGAGTCCCGTCTGTCCCGCCCGGTCTAGAGCTTTGTGACAAGATATATTATTTTTTGTAAATTTGATCAATAGCTGTCAAAAAAGCTCTATTAATAGCACGTTTTCTTGGACTTACTCTGACAAAGCTTCCGCTCAAAGCTGGAAATGAATCCCCACTAACAACCGAAACATCTTTTCCCTGCAGTTTCTTAATAAAGTCGCTCACCTTTTTTTCTTTGCTACTAACATCTACGAGTAGATTATTGGCCTGAGAATCGACCACTATAAATCCTCTTTCTGTTAATTCTTTTGTAAGAAAATTTCGTTCTTTATTCATAAATAGTTTTGTTTTTGTAATAAATGCTATATCGTTAAGCGCATAAAGCGCAGCTTTTTGGGCAATAGACGAAATAGGAAACGGCTGACTTATTCTCTCTAATTCCTGGATTATAGTTTGATGAGCAGCACAATATCCAATACGCAAACCAGCCAAACCAAATGCTTTAGAAAACGTGCGCAGTACTACAAGATTATCTCTATTTTGTATGTCACTCACTACTGATTCTCCGCTAAATTCAATATTTGCCTCGTCAACGATTACTGTTGTATCTACTGCATCGACAAAGTTTAAAATCTGTTGTCGTTTTAGTACCCTTCCAGTCGGATTATTAGGGTTACAAATAAAGATGAAGCGCGTTTTACTGTTTACACTACGCTTCATTTCCACAAGATCAATGTCAAACGACTTAGTCAGAGGAATAGTAACTACTTTTGCACCTGCAAGTTGAGATGCTATAGAAAACATTGGAAAGGTTACTGCAGGGATAATTACTTCATCTATTTGTGAAAAAAGTAGTTTGGTTAATAATATAATTACAAATTCAGAACCATTTCCAAAAAAGAAATTGCCCACTTGTAGATTAAATCTTTTTGCCAACTCAACTCGTAATGCAGTAGCATTGCAATCGGGATAATCAAACATATCCTCCTGCGTTACCGCTCTCATTGTAGAAATAGCCATAGGTGAACAACCTAATGGATTTTCACTCAATGACAAATCTACCTTGCACCGACTACCGAGTGCGTATAGATTTCTCATGCTTACTGCCTGCGTTTGTTTATCGATTTTCATATTTTCTCCATAAAAAAAGCCTCCCTTTCGGGAGGCTGGATAATTTCGTTTACTTCTGTCTAAATCATTTCGGTCATAAAATTACCAACCTCCGCCAGGGAGCTATAATGCCAATATCCTGTGTTGATAACTTTAATAACCATCTTTCAATTATAACACATGGAAAATAACTGCTTTATTTGTTGCCTTATTCTCATATCGTCTTGTTTTTCGTGTCTGTTCTATGCATTGTGAAATACTATAGTTTACTATGTTACATAAATCGATACTAAGCCCATGCGTTCATACGCTTCTTGATACAATTATATAGATGTCACAAAGACTATTAAATTTTAACGGAACACATCAAAAGATTGGCCAACAGATTGGAGAACAATATCATGCCTGGGGAAAACGAGAGGTATGGGTACCACAACATGCGCAACAATATATACATGCACAGCTCAAAACATATGAACTATACTTTCCTCATTACCTTGAATATCTTGAAGGAATAGCTATCGCTTTACACATAGATAAAGATAAAGTATTCAAATCATACCTTACCGGTTTTCTTAATGTAAAGAATATCTCCCAGTGTTCTGCATTTGCAGTCAAATCCAAATCCGAAGTTCTTATTGGTAGAAATTATGACTGGCGAGAATCTTCTGAGAAGGGATCGGCACTATGCAACTATACATTCTCTGATTCTTCATCGCTTAACTACCGAGGAATAACAGATATGGGAAGCTGGCAATATGACACAGATCTACCTACTCATCAATACGTTATAATGCTTGAGGATGCATGGAATGAGAAGGGTTTATATATAGCTTTAAATGGCAGCCCAGAAAGAGATAATTCAGTTGGTATGGCAACTTCACACGCAATTCAGACGGTAGCCGAACAATGTGCAACTACCGAGGAAGCTATAGATATGCTTGAAAAGATTCCTTTGAACCAATCTAAAATATTTACTGTTGCAGATAAAAGTGGATCACTAGCTGTCGTTGAAAAATCGTTGCAACATGGAAACTACGTGCGAAGATCAAACGAATTTGTAATTGCAACGAATCACTATCAACATGAAGCATTACTCAGTCTTAATTTGTCAATATTTGAACAGGTGCCCTTTCACGCAACGTTTGGTAGATATCATTATGTATGGTATTCAATTATTTCTCAAAGGGACGGTCTAAATTTAGATCGAATTATGGATGTATTAGGAAAGCCGCCAACACTTCAAAATTGGAGAGGTCGCGCAAATGAAGATACGGTTACCACTTGGGTATCATCGGTGAATCTTACAAATCAGCGTTACAAAGTGGTATTCTCTCCCCTCAAAAAAAACTTTACTGAAGCGCTTGAAAATTAACCGAATCTAACTAACCAGCTCTATAACCACTCCCTCGTTCGGGTCACGTCTTTCACCCGCCGAAGCTTTAGCGAAATCCGTTTTCTCTCAACGGGATTCAGCAAAGTGAAGGCGGACATCATTGGCGCACTCAGTCTAGAGCTTTGTGGAAGGTCATATGAGTATTTTGGTATAATATACTCTATGTCAAAAGAATTAACAGGACTACCAAAACCATGGCTCAGCAGAAACTTTGGCATGAATTACTATTGTGATGATGTTCCAATGTGCCCGCCGTATGCAGAACTTCGTGAACAAAATGATATTTTAGGTGTTTTGTATAGAAGTCAAGTTTTAATAACTATTCCAAGATTTCAAAGGATGCAAAGGGCAGGAATGGTATGTTACGAAACAACAAAAATTGTAGTCAACTTCTTAAGAACTTTTGAACCAGATTACCGATATCTAATACAAAATATTAGGTTTGATCATCCTATTCTGGGAGGTGTTGCCGTAGGTGACGATGCACAAATTATAGGCAATCACGTAGGACAAATAGTAGCTGGAATAATGAAACCAGGTAATCCCTATATAGGAATAGTGGATATGGCATCGCATCTATTTGGGTGGAAGGAACCAATTCTTGCATCAGGTCATATAGATCATATTCATGAAATTCTTTCATATCTATATTCTCTTCATCAACCAGATCCAGTAACTGTTAGCAAGCTGCAAATTGCAGGAGCTTAAGCTTAAGATAGATAGTTTCAAAAGAGTGTGGGACTACATCACTTTGCAATGATGGCAGCTTCGAGTATTTCCAAACCTTTCACAAGATCACTCTGATCGATCGTTAAGGGAGGCATAAGTTGTATACAGTCTCCTGCATCAGCTATATGTAGACCATTTTCCCAGGATTTTTGTAGCACTTTTTTGTACTCTGCGTTCTTAAGATCAAAACCTATTTCCAATCCTTTGCCACGTATATTCTTTACATAATTTTTCAACTTTTCACTGCTTGCCAAATACTGCATGACAAAGTTACCTTTTTGCCCTACCTGTTCCCACACTTTGTCTCTCAAGTGGATTTCGAGTGTTTTTAATGCCGCCGCACAGGCCAAGGGTGTCCAACCATATGAAGACGTTGGCTTGAATTCTGCAATATGGTCTTTCACCAACTCACCGTGAACTGCAACTGCACCCAAAGGCACAGCTCCATTTGCAACACCTTTAGCAAACGTTACCATATCTGGCACTACGTTCTCATGCTCCAAGGCGTATAACTTCCCTGTTCTACTGAAACCGGTACCGACTTCATCAAGAATTAATAAAGTACCATACTGTCTTGTAAGTTCACTGAGTCCTTGTAGATACCCTTGAGGGGCTACGAGCATAGATCCCCACCCCGTAATCATGCCTGCTTCTGTCAACACAGCGGCAACTTCATTAGTCTTGAGTATTTTCTCAATACTTTCTAAAAATGTTGCAAGGATTTCTTTTTCATTTACTTTTGTTTCGTCGGTCACCGAAGGAAAATCCAGCTGTATATATTCTGGGACTAATGGCGCAATTTGTTTTATATACTCAGGCACATACCCAAGTGCAATCGTTCCAAAAGATTGCCCATGATACGTATGTTTAAATGACACAAATTTTTTTCTTCCCGTTGCTGCGCGAGCGATTTTAAGTGCCATTTCATTCGCTTCTGTGCCACCAGTGGCTCGACACACAGTATCCAGACAGCTTGGAAGTGAGTTTGTAAGTGCCTCGGCATAGCAAATTTGCATTTCGTCTGCAGCCCACATAGGTGCATACGTTCTAATGCTCAGTTGTTTCTGTAAAAACTCGTTGATTTCGGGGTTATTCCATCCTAGGTTTGTAGTATTCCATCCACTACTAAAATCTATATATGTATTACCAGAGGTGTCCCACAAATAACTTCCTAGTGCTTTTTCGATATCAAATTTCCATTCTACTGCGGTGTTGTAGACAATTCTATGCTTGATCATTCACCCAATTATACATCAAAATGTTAGTGTACCAATTGGTATATGAATTGTGTATTAGAACGAGTTGTCGTAATAATTTTATTCAAGCGGTATCATGGGGTATTCAAGTGGATTTTGCTCTAAACACATAGCTAACAGTGTCGCTAAGCGTGAAGCTTCATGTTGACTTGGTAATCTAAATTCACACGTTCGACTGCATTTTGGTAATTGTGCACGGTCAATTTGCTCAGGTGTTAAATCTAATCGACTCCAATCGCCAAACGCATCTGTAATATGTTGATGAGGGGTTCCCGTTCTTCTGCCTGCAATACGGATTCCGCTATCATATGGATACATGCCCTGATTATTACTTACAAGAGCGAGCTCATAACGCGTTACTTCAACATGAGGAAACTGCGCTGAAGAAACCGTAAAACCCTCTTGAACAATGATAAATGGTCCCAGTACAGGTCTTTTGGTTAAGACTAATGTATTATATGCAGGATGCGTATCTCTCATTGTTCTTGTCCTGTCTACATTTTCCTCCCATCCACCGGCGCTTGGTATAGGTTCTCGTTCATTGAATTCGGTGGTAGGAACGGCTCCTACTTTTATTGATCCACCATTTATAGGTAGATAGAGATCTGCTAGTCTCCTTATGACAAATGGTACTGTTAATGCGGGATTCTTTCCCAATATCCCTATAGACTTCTCTCTCACAGAGTAGTCTATACATAAATGAGGTAATGAGTCTGGTGAAATATGATCGTGTGTTCCAAAGACACGTCTGTAGTACTCGTCTGGCATATTTCTTTCAACACTCATACATATATTATCGTACCTACCTCAAGACCTTGGCAACAATGTCTGATGGTGTTTGACAGTTGAGAGCAAGGTGTGGTCGAGAAGAATTGTAATA
>Ga0210057_1000963_pt1 | contig 45486 bp, 40 predicted proteins | sample CryGeyCG2114_010_2_FD_183968 | JGI IMG/M metagenome (GOLD analysis project Ga0210057, IMG submission 183968) | Groundwater microbial communities from aquifer - Crystal Geyser CG10_big_fil_rev_8/21/14_0.10 (SPAdes) (version 2) | ecosystem: Environmental > Aquatic > Deep subsurface > Groundwater ...
ATTTAAATGCAGCTTCAAAAACGTTATTTTGAATAGCCAAATTTTCCCAAATGAAGTCAGCACGATAGGTATTATTGGCATGAATGCCTCCAACCTTGGCCGCAGCTAAAAAAACATGTTGTGGTTTTGTTTTTTCAAAATAATCAAGTACATCTTGCTGTTTCAGCAAATTTAGATCAGCCCTAACAGGGGTTAATATATTTGTAAATTTTAGTTTTTGAAGCTCGCGAACAATGGCCGAACCTACTAGACCTCGAGAGCCCAAAACTAATATTGAATCGTTTTCGCGCATTTTGGAATTATCATAAAAAAGATATGTAATGGAAATGGTTAATTATCTATTTCAGAAAATATTGAATAAATTGACAAGTGACTGAGAAAATCAAGGACAGGATAGGTGACGCACATTGTTTTTATTTAAAATAAAAAATTATATAAAGCTTAGTTTTTTAAGAAAGTGGAGTTATTTCAAATTTTAAAGTACATTTTCATTAGAACTTTTTGAAGCTGTGCGCAGCGCAGTGTTTTGTTGCGAGTTCGCGTGGACTCTTTGTGTTAAGGGATTAAATGGACAGTTCTCTAGTCAGAAAATATGTTATTTTTTTTCCGGTTTTGTTGCATATTGTGCTTATTTTGGGAATTACAGTTTGGACTATCAATAGCTTAAATAGTGCAATTGTCCCAGCTTATATAACTTTTTCAATTTTATTCTTAGTAAGTACTGTTTTCTCCTTAGTTAATATGACTAGATTTCGAGCGGGAGTTTTTTATTATCTTTTAAACCTCATGTTCTTGCTAGGCTTCTGGTTCAAGTATTCAGTAAAGACTTTAACGGGCTCAGCATTAAGGGAGGCAGTTGGTTCCTTCACTTTTACGCCCGAGTCTGAAGTCAGAATTTTATGGGTTGTTATTTGGGGAATATTTGGCTTTTTTGTTGCGCAACTTCTGTCCTATTTTATTTATAAGAGGAAGAGACTTGCTCAAAATGTAACTGAATCATTAAATTATAAACCTGCGCTTTATATATTGCTATTATCTATAGCTCTTTCATTTTTGAATCTTAAATTTAATGTTTTGTTGTTTGGCTTTAAATCCGATTTAGTATTGCCATTTAAGGGTAATGCAATATTTTTTCTATTGCTGACGAAAGGTACCCTCTTTCTTTTCTTTTATTATTGTTTAAAAGATTATTCCAAGAGAATGATAGTTATTGGGGCTATTCTTGCAACAATTTGCTCCGTTGGTGTCTTGAGTAGGATGGTGATATTTATTTATTTCTCAGCCATTTTCATTTTCTTGTTACAGCAATTTTATTATTGGGATTTGAAAAAAATTATTCAAAATATTGCATTTTGCACAGTCGCATTTTTTGCATTTTCTTATATTACGGTTTTTCTTAGTTCTGGTTTACGAGACGTTTATTCAGCAAAAAATACTCCGCCTCCTGTTCAACAAGTTGAGATTGCCGCAAGTTCAGCGCCTCTTGAAAATCACAATGATAAAGCAAGTGTTTTACCTTCAATATCTTCTCCCATTGTAGATAGTTTTAATATTGAAAAGCAGTTCAAAAATTATTTGGAACTGGCAGTTGGAAGATGGATCGGAATTGAAGGCGTTATGGCCGTTGATTCATACAAGGGGAAGAGCTTTTCATTTTTATGGGAAGCATTGAGTGAAAAAAGTTATCATGGCAATTCATTTTATACACGAATTTCTAATCCAGAGATTCCAATTGATAGAGACTTGAATAAAACAATTTCGACAAGCGTTCCAGGTCCCGTCGCTTTTTTCTACTATACAGGAAATATATTGTTTGTTTTTGCGGCGATGTTTTTATCAACTTTCTTCCTTTCTTTATGTGAAAATGTTGCAATAAAATTTTTCAAAAACAATCAATCGGTTGTCGTATTAATTTCTTCATTTTTAGTAGGGGACTTCTTTCAGTTTGGAATTTCTCCACTCGCTTATTTAAGATATTTAAGTTTTTCATTGCTTTGTGTTGCCTTTTTTTATTACGTAGTTGAACATAACAAAAAAACTTCTATTAAATGAAGAAAATATTTGTCCAAGCTAAATGTTTTAAGTTTAAATAACAGTAATACTAATTTGGAGTATTGAGGGAGCTACGTGTTGAATAAAACTGCAATTATTTCCGGAGTTTCAGGTCAGGATGGAGCATTCTTAGCAAAACTACTCATTGACAAGGGGTATCATGTTGTAGGTGCATCTCGCGACGTCGAGCGAGCAAGTTTAAGCTTCTTGAAAAAGTTAAAAATTTTAGATTCTATTGAGATGATTTCACTATCGCCTTTAGATTTGATGGGAATGATTACGTCGATCAAAAAATACAACCCAATAGAAATTTACAATTTATCAGGTCAGTCCTCCGTCGGAATATCTTTCCAACAACCACACGGAACAATGGAAAGTATTATTATGGGGACACTGAACTTCCTCGAAGCGATACGGTTTACTAATCAAAGTATAAAATTCTATAATGCTGGTTCAAGTGAAATGTTTGGTACTTCTTCCGAAAAAGTAACTGAGCAAACAAGGCTATCTCCTCAAAGCCCTTATGCTGTGGCTAAAGCATCAAGTTTTTTTGAAGTTGCTAATTACAGAGAGGCTTACGGGCTCTTTGCCACTACGGGAATTTTGTTTAATCATGAATCACCTTTTCGAGGAAATAATTTTGTAACTAAAAAAATTATTCACGCTGCAGTTAGAATAGGTCTCGGCAGTAGAGAAAAGCTAGAGCTTGGAAACATTAATATCAAAAGAGATTGGGGATGGGCACCAGAGTATATGGATGCAGTTTGGAGAATGCTTCAATTGTCCAAACCTCAAGATCTCATCATTGCCTCAGGCGAAACGCATTCATTGGAGTATTTTTTAGATTTAGCATTTCAGTATTTTAAGTTGAATTGGAAGGATCATGTCATTCTAAAAGAATCACTACGTCGCCCAAGTGATTTGAATGCGATTTATGCTGACACTAGTCAGGCGAAGGAAGTTTTGAGTTGGTCAGCTCAAATTAGGCTACCTCAGATTGTAGGTCAAATGATTGAACATGAACTAGAAGAAAGATCATCTTAGATTTAGTTAGATTATGAATATACTTTTTTACTGCCAATCACTCGATATCAGTGATCCCGTTGTCGGCGATACAGTTGATAGAGTACTCGCTATTTCTCAACATCCTTCTGTTAAGAAAATGTTTGTAATATCTTCAAGAGGAAATGTAGTTAAGCTCAGCAATAAAATTGAACATATTTCACTCAATCGACACGCGTCATCAAGGATCGCCAGTTTTTTAAAACTCCTTTCTTCAATAATCAAGATTAATAATAAAGATAAAATTGACTGGATCTATCTATACATGACTCCTACGTTAGCATTCATTTTTTCAATTCTAAGACCATTCCTTAAGTTTAAAATTGCTATTTGGTTCGCACATACTCAATTTACAAAATGGACAAGATTTAACGTTATGATTTGTTCAGACGTGTGGTTTACTGTGAATAAGGCTCAGGCAATTCCATGTAAACATTTAAAAATCATTGGACAAGGTGTAGATCTAGAAAAATTTAAACCACAATTAGTTTCAAAAAAATGGGATTTTATTACCATCGGCAGAATTACGCCGGTAAAAAAAATTGAGCTAATACTCGAATCATTGGCCATTTTAAAACGGAGAGACAGCATTATTGCGACCCTCGCAATTTGCGGAGACAGTTATTTGCCAGAAGATATAGCATACAAAGAATCTCTTATTTTATTAACTAAAAAACTAGAAATTGAAGATCAAGTTCTTTTTTTGGGTGCTGTTAGCCGAAAAGACTTACCTGATAAAATAAACCTTTCACGTTATTTTGTATTTACTGTTCCTGGAGGAATTGGAAAAGCCACTATGGAAGCCATGGGAGTTGGACTTCCAATGATTATTGCAGATCCAAAGGCGAGTGATTTTTTTACTAAACAATTAGCAGATGAATTTATCGTCTTGCCCGATGTGCAATCTATATCTGAAAAAATGAAAAGTTTTTATCTGCTAGATGATAAAAATTATCAAGAGCTTTCAACGCAATTAAGAAAATTCACTTTGGAAAATTTTAGTTTGGAATCTTTTGCGGATAAAATAGTTCAAACGTTAAAGAATAACTTATGAAAGTACTCCATGTTATAACCACTATAAATCTTGGCGGAGCAGAAAATCATCTCATCGATTTAGTAAAAGCTCAGTTTTCTTCAGGCAAAACAGTGATCGTCGTTTATTTAAAAGGTGATCATTTCTGGAGAGATTTTTTAGAAAAAATTGGAATTAAAGTTTATTGTCTAAATTGCAATAATCGAATGATTTTTTTTAAGTTTCCTCTGTTAAGTGAAATTATTAGCAAAGAAAACCCTGACATCGTCCATTCGCATATGCCGCCAGCTGAAATGATAAGCTGGCTATCATTGTCGAATCTTAAGAAAAAATATCATTGGGTTGTCTCAAAGCACAATGATGAGAGATTTGCTCCCATTCCTTTTGAAAAACTACTTGCTAGATTTGTTTCAAAACGAGCTGAAAAAATTATATGTATCTCTAATGCAGTTAAAAGATATATGGCATCCACTACAGGATTACCAACCGAAAAGCTTATATTGATTTATTATTCTGTCGATATCGATAAATTCGAAAGTGCAAACAAAGCTCAAGATTTGAATTTCTCAAATAAAGTAGTGATTGGGACAATTGGAAGGCTAGTTCCTCAGAAGTCGATGGAAACATTAATTACGGCCTTTTCAAGTTATTCTAGAAATAATCCAGATGCTTTGCTCGTTATTGTTGGCAGTGGGAAGCTAGAAGATAAATTGAAAAAATTGGCAATTGAACTCGGCGTAGATAGAAAAATTGTATGGACCGGTCAGAGGAAAGACATCCCATCAGTCATTAAGGCTTTTGATATTTTCGTTCTCAGTTCTATTTATGAGGGTTTTGGACTTGTTTTACTTGAGGCCATGGCAAGTAAAGTACCTATTATTGCAACAAATGTAAGTGCTATTCCCGAAGTTTTAGACAATGGACGCTGTGGAATATTGTTTGATGCTAAAAGTGTAGAGCAATTAGAATCCGCATTAGTTCAGCTCAAAGATCCAAGCCTAAGATTAAAGTACGCTGAATTAGGATTTGATCGAGCAAGTAATTTTTTCTCTATCAACAAAATGGAATTGGAAACCGAGAATATCTACAATCTCGTTACTAAATAATCAAAAGAACTGCGTTTGCGGAAAATAAATAAAAAACCAAGTAAAAAAGATGAAGATGCAGACGACATTAATAAGCTGAAGAATTTTTAGCTGTGAATGCTTCTGAATCGCTAGCGGCAAAATGGGGAAAAGAATTGCAAGGTGTCTGCCAATACCTGTAATGTTTGACCATGCGCTAGTTGGATTGAAAAAACCTAAGAAAACGATAAGGAAAAGAGCAATGTATTGGTAAGGGTTTGCTTTTTTAAAATCCTTAAGAATGAAATAAAGTGAAAGCACTAGTAAAATGACTAAAATCCAGAAGAGATTGGTTTTAATTATTGTGAGAGGATTCGAAAAATCGATACTCGTAATCGCAAATTGATAAATACTACTTAATGAGATAAGCGGTAGGTCCGATTTAGTTCCCATTGTCATATAGCGTACGACAAGCATTGGTAGTGTTGAAAATATAAGACCAAGAGATAATTTCCACTTGCGGTTAACAAGTGAATAAACCCCAAGACCTAATGGTGCATAAATAAAAGCATCTCGAGTGAGCAAACTACAACTCACTAATATAATAAATAGAATCCAGTATTGAAGTTTTTCAATTTTTTCAATTAATAAAAATGAACAGAATAGGAATGTTGCGCTTACAATTTCCGTTAGTTGATATCTAAAAGAAGTAAGGAGACCGATATTTGGAAAAAACAATAAGCCAGATAGTAAAGTTGTCTGTATCGCATTTTTTTTAAAAAGGATTATTAATATTTCATAGAGAAGAAAGAGGCATATTGTATTGATTGCTAGAAAGATCTCGGGATTATAAGAGAAGTTAAAAAATGATCCGATGACATGTACAATGGAAGGGATAAAAATTCGACTTGCATATTCTTTTGGGACTACTCCACTTTTATTCTTTAAGTCATATGAGTGCATGAGGTAGTACTGTCCATCATAACCTCCATGATCTAAAACTTTTAGAGGTCTATCAAATTTAATTTTTGAATCCTGTGCTACTTGCTTGTTTATATTGAACATGGCGGAAATATTATGTTCTCTAACAGTGACAACTGCAGGAATGATTAAAAAAATAAAAAGTATTAGCCTCTGTAGTGACATTTTTCTACTGTAAAAAGCGAAAACGCGTTAGTGTTTTTAGGGCGATAAAGAAATCAATCGCTTTAATCTTTTTGCCTTCTTCAACACTTCTTGGGTAATAATAAATAGGTACTTCTAATATATCTATTTTATTTTGCACGAGAAGTGCGGTGAGTTCATGATCTGTCTCAAAACCCCTTGTCTTGATTGTATAACTTCTTAATAGATTCCCAGGATAGAGCTTGTAAGCAGTTAAAGTATCTGTAATCCAAACTCCATAAAGAACAAATGTGAAAAACGTTAGAAACTTGCTGGCCAGCCAATTGACCACCTTTTGATCAGGATGCTTGCTTTTCAAAAGCCAAAAAATGTCCTTATTTTCTCTCATTTGCCCAAGAGCTCGACTTCCATAAACAGCAGCAGGTGATTTTGAATTTAACAATTTTTCCATCATTGGTGCGTAATCTTCCGGCTCGTATTCTAAGTCGGCATCTTGAACGAGAATCCAGTCACCAGTTGAATGGGATATGCCTTTCTTGACTGCGGCACCCTTTCCCATGTTTTTCTCTTGTCTATAGTAAGTAACGGTAGGGTACTTTTCGACAATTGCCTTTGTATTATCAGTCGAACAATCATCAACAACAATAATTTCAAGGCTTGTATCAAATTGACTCAATTTTACTGCGAGAATTTTGTCGATTAATTTCCCGATGAAATTTTCTTCATTATAAGCAGGTATGATAACTGATAATTTTTTCATATATTTTATTAACCTTTCAAGATGGAATAAATGGATCTCAGTCCATCAAAAAGCGTAATTTTCTTTCCATCTTTTTTCATTCGAGGGGTAAATTCCACAGGGACTTCTTGGATGTAATTGCCAGCTTTAATAAAATTGATAATAAGTTGCATATCAAAATCAACTGTTTTTCCAGAAAGTTTCATATCTTTAAATTTTTTGCGTGAAAATGCCTTAACGGTACTGAGAGTATCAGTGATGTATCTGTCGTAAAAAATAAGCATTAAAATAGAAAGAGTCGCTCCCCCAAATTTACTAATCAAATAAGGGATTCGTTTCCCTTGATATATAGATAGAATTCTTTTTTTTACGTTTGTGCATTTGATTGATCGGCTACCAATAACAAAGTCTGTGTGACCCGCAATAATGGGCGAAATAATCTTATCTAAATCATTAACGTTGTATTCATCATCGGAAGGATAGAAGACGATGATATTCCCTTTGGCCATGTCAATACCAGCTTGATACGCCTCTCCTCGCTTCGTACCCTTAGGCAATGACACAATTTTTATATCGCTAAATGATTTAATAACTTCGAGACTTCCATCTGTTGATCCGCTATCGACAACAATAATTTCTTTATCAAGATCAAAATTAAAAAAGTTTATTCGACTAATATCAGTTAGTGCCTTTTTTATGGTTTTAATTTCATTTAGGCATGGGACTATGACCGAGGCTAAATGATGAGTATCTTCAAGATTTTCAATAGCTAATTCTTGGGCAATGCGGATGATTTCATCTGAAATAACTCCTGCAGCATGTTTACCGTTTTGAGATTCCCAATCCGTGATACGAAGAGGAATTTTTTCAAACTCAACATCGAGTTTATTGATTGGAATTGCTTTTGAATTGTTTTGATTATTTTCCTGGATGAAAATATGAGTAATCAAATCATTGGCTGCGACAGATACTTTATTCTTCCGTTGCATATAAAAATGAAATTTTCGAAGAATCGAATTTACGCTCTCATCAAAAATGTCATTGTCTTTAATGATATTTGAAATAAAAATTTTTGCCGCATTTTTGTTAGATTGAATGGCTTCACAAACTCCACTTGTTAAGTAACTCGGAAAGAGGGATGAGTTCTGTGTTCCTGGGCCATAGATGATGATATCAGCTTCTTTGAGTATCTTTTCAGCTACTTTTGAAATATTTGGATACTTTTGATCGTTGATCATTTTTTCCAAATTACTTTTGTCTTGTCCATCAATTGACTTGAGGTTGCTCTTTAGAAGAAACACTTCTTTCACATTGATTTTAGAGGGAGCAACAATGGAAGCCTCATCTAACAAGAGGTCACCATTTTCTCTCAAGCCTGAGAGAATAAAATTTTCTCCGTCTGTAATATTGATAACATTGCCTCTAGCGTGGCAAAAAATAGAAAATTCTTTAATGGCATTGTTAAAATCACGGTCACAATATAAAAATGCGCCCGAAAATAAAATATTTCCTAGAGAACAATCTGCAAAATTGAACTGAACACCTGATTTCTCTTTTAGACTTAAATGTTCGAGGAATAATGTGATATAAGTTGAGATTTTGTTGATAGCTTCAAATTGAATTTCTTTGATAAAATCGACATCAAAGAAAGGATCATTGGGCATATTTTTAATTTTTAAAGCTTCGCAGAATTGAACACCTTGAGAGTAATTTGTATTAATCGGTAAACGATATTCAATGAGCTTTTTAAGGGCCACGAATGATGAAGAGTCCTCGGGAATGAGGTAGGATAAATTTTTTCGAATATCTGAAGGCCCTAACATATCTCCAATGTATTTCCTAATCTCACCGGTGGAGAGTCCATCATCATATGCATTAACGATAACATTTATATTAAAACGGGGGTGTTTCAAAAGTGCTTTGGTAATGGAGGACGTTCCTCTACCGCCGCTAAAGATGGCAATGTTTATCTTAGAGCTCATTCTTGGCAAATTCCCTTCTTTTGAAAAAATCTTTTCACATTCTCTGCATCTGTTTCATTATTGATGCCCATCATCTCGCCAGATTCTATAACATGCGATGTAACAATATCACCTAGTTTTCTGTCGATTAGAGGTAGAATTGGTAAAAAATTCTCCTCGTGAGTTAACTTACCGAGGCATTTTTTGTCATTTAAAAACTGGTCCAGCTCTTCAATGAGGACATTAGTTTTGAACACAAATAAGCCCGCATCAGTTTCTCCCTGATCGGGCATCGCGTCGCCCTCCCGGCGCTGCAATATGTCAACGATAATATTCTCTGAATTTCTAATGAAGTGTATGTAAGGCGAGTCGATTTTTTTGCTAATAAATGCCGCTTTGGCATCGGAGTGTAAAAAGGCCTTGATTAGACAGTGAATGGACTTGGGCTGAATGGCAACCTGATCGCCCCAAGCAATGATTGTGTAAGGAGTAGATATAAAAGGAAAAGAGCACTTGACCGCATTCCCCATTCCAATTGGTGTATGTTGAATCGCTAGCTTAAAATTACTAACGCCTATTTCGTTTATCTTTTGCTCGATTAAGTTTTTTCCAGTTGGAGAGACGACAAAAACATAATGGCTAACAAAAGATTCAAAATTTTTAATCAGCCATTCAAGTATAGTACGCTGACATACGGGGTAGAGGATTTTGGGCTTATCAAAATTAAGCCGAGTTCCGTTTCCAGCAGCGGCGACAACAAGTGTAAATTTTTCGCGTTGAAGATCGATTAAGGGAATCGAATGAATGTCTGATTCTTCGAATACAGTTTTCATAAATATCTTTTTATTTCCTCAAGAGATTTAATGATCGCCAATGGAAATAGTTCCTGGAGTTGATTCTTTGGCGTGGTCCCTTCGATCGCTATTACTTGAATTTGAGCAGCTTGCGCTGCCTTGATACCACTCGTTGAATCTTCAATGACAATACAATCGGTATTTTTTAAACCAAGCTTATCAACCGCTTTTAAAAAAATTTCAGGATGTGGTTTCGCATGTTCAACATCACCTGATGAAATAATAACATCAAAGATTTTTTCAAGTTTATATTTTTGAACAAACAGTTGAACAGATGAAGGGGAGCCAGAACTTGCGATTGAGATTTTGAATTCATTTTTGAGCTCATTTAACAATTGAAAAGCCCCATTGCTGATGTAATCAATTTCTCTCATAAGTACTTGAGACTTATTTGATTTTTCCTGTGATATCTTTTTAACTTCGGCGTCTGTTTTCTTCAGCCCAATATCTGAAAAAAATTTCATTAAAGCACTTCGGGTCTTCATCCCTGCGTATTGAGAATAATCAAAAAAATCATTGATACCATTCTCTTTGAGTACGAGTTCAAAAGCTTGGCGATGAATTTCGCTTGTTTGAGCAAGAACACCATCCATGTCAAAAATAATCCCCTTAATCATCGCTTTGCATTTTCTTTGAAATCACCTGAATTTGTCCGAGGTAGTATTTCATTGGTGTTTTATCGATTTTTAAAAGAACCGATAATTTTTGAAAGAATCTAAAGAACGAAAAATAAGCAGAAGCTCTTTGAAGTAGATAGCCCAGTTCAAGAGTTTGCCAATGTTTCTTAACACTCAAAATTTTAAAACCGTTGTTTTCTAAAATTTGCTTAATGGTATTTTTGTCGAAGTAAATGAGATGGACGCTTAACCAAAAAGGCCACTTCCATCCGAGTAGTTTTGCCGTTAAGGATGAATAATCTGGGTAATTCACAACGAGTGCGCCATCATCTGACAAGCGACCATGAATATTTTTTAATATGGAACTTGGGTCTGTTAAATGTTCAATGACATCCCACATAGTAATTATATCAATTTTCTCATCGGAAATGGGATAATTCTCAAGAGTTCCTTGATGAACCTTGACTCCATATTTTTCAGTGGCAAATTTCGACAAATACTTACTTGGCTCAATTCCTGTCATATTGAGGTTTAAATCTTTACCTGCTTTTAAAAAAGCGCCACCTGCACAACCAATATCCAGTATATTAACTTTTTTTGAATTTGAGTTGTATTTTAAGCTAGAGAGAATCCATTTTAATGAATTAGTGAAAGTTCTGATTCTCATATCATTTTGCAAGGCAAATGCTTCATCAATACCATTTTCATATGAACTAATAATGGCTTCAGATTTTAGCCGAGGATTAAGATAGACAAGTGAGCAGTTCGAGCATTTTACCACTCGCTCATAAAGCTTATTGTCACTTGAAGACTTGTAAATGTCTATAAGTTCACTTGCTGTTAAACTTGGTGGATAAGTCGACTTTTTCAACTCTTTGCATTGTGCAGATGAGCACAAGGGACAATTAATTAAATCAAAATTCTCCAAGGGGACCACCTAATTTGATTGATTCAAGAAAAATTTAATTATACTATCGATAAAAATGAAAAAAGCGAATATCTATTTAATCAATCCACACCTAATATTTGCTAAAAATGACTTATTTACGACAGGCGTTGTATATCTTCCTGTTGGCCTTGCCTATTTAGCCAGTAAACTTAAGCAGGAGTCAATACCATTTGACTTGATTGATTGTTTTGGTGAGAAACCTAATCAATTCAGATCCGTTAACAACTTTGTCTTTAGAGGCTTAGAGAACTCTGAGATTATTAGCAAGATTGAAGATAATAATCCCTTAATATTTGCTATCTATGCGATTAATCTTGCTGCACACAATTCTCTCGAAGAATTGGTCATTCTACTGAGAAAAAATTACCCCAGTTCTAAAATTATTGTGTTTGAAAACTCACAAGCTGTAACAGCATATTCATTGAAGAAAATACAAAAAGAAATTCTTAGTATTGGAGCAGATTTTATTGCGACGGGAGACGTTGAGGAAGGACCTTTTCAACTAATCAAAGAATTGTATATTGGCAATGAGCCAATGAAGCGCGAAATTCCAGGTGTTGGTTATCAATATCTAGGCGAACATATTTACAATAATCAATTGATAAAGGTCGATGCTTTGGATGCAAATCCATTCCCATTATGGGAGATTTTCCCTTTGGAGAATTATTGGAGTTTAAAATATTCACATGGTCCATTTGAAACAAAAAAGTATTTGCCACTTTTGACGAGTCGAGGGTGCCCATATCCATGCAATTTTTGTGTCATTCCTTCGACAAATGATAAAAAATGGAGAAGTCGGAGTGCTGAAAATGTAGTTCAAGAGATGGTTTATTTTTATGAAAAACTAGGTGTTACTGAGTTTCATATTGAAGATGTCGATCCAACCATTAATGAAAATAGAACAAAAGAATTTTGCGAAAAACTTTTGGCAACAGGCATATCTTTTAAGTGGAAAATATGCGCCGGAACAAAGGTTGAGACTATTAGAAAAGAAAATACTTTGGAATTGATGGCCAAAGCTGGCTGTAATTATATTTCTATTTCACCGGAGACTGGTTCTGAAGAGCTCCTCAAAAAAATAAATAAGCCATTTAATTTAAATCATTGTATAAAGCTTGTTCAAAAAATGAAAGAAGTGGGAATTTATTCGCAAGCGTGCTTTGTTTTAGGCTTTCCAGGGGAGACAAAGGCAGATCGTGAAAAGACATTCTCACTCGTGAAACAGTTAACAAAAATTGGCTTAGATGAAATCGCGCAGTTTATTGTGACGCCAGTTCCAGGCTCTGCTATTTATGATCAATTTTCAGGGTATAATTCTTTTTCTGATTTAAATTTTTCCCCATTGTGGCGTAAAGATTATGATGAACTTAATAAGTTCAGAGTTAAATTATATAGATCGTTTTTAATTTGGAAATTGATTTATAATCCATTGAGTTTGATAAAACAGCCATTTTACTTTTTAACAAGAAGATTTAAAACAAAAATGGAGATGACTCCCTATCGTGTCTTACGAACATATTATCTCTCTTACCGAAAAGTTCACAGTTAAAAAATTAATAACACAATTTATTAAATTCTTTTTCGGTCTCATCTATCATTGTTTCATATGAGAATTTGCTCGTGAGAAATTGAGATGCCTGCTTGATGAGTTCCGAATTATCGTCTTTTAATGCAATTTCGATAGCGTCGGCTATTTCTTGTTCGTTTGCGTATTCGAAAGTTAAGCCAGTAATTTTATCTTGTACGACTTCAACAGTACCACCGACCACTGAAGCTAAAACCAATTTTTTGCAACTCATGGCTTCAAGAACGACATGAGGTAGACCTTCATAAGATGAATTCAATATAAAAAAATCTGAGAGTTCAAATATCCTACTCAACTTATCGCGCTCAATTCTCCCTAAAAAGACAACTCGATTTTGAACATCATTTCGAGTAGCAAGCTCTTTGAGGTTCTCAAGTAGCCATCCATCTCCAACTACCACGAGGGCTAGATTTGGAAACTTTTTTAAGACTTTGATTAGGCCATCAACGCCTTTCCAAGGTACGAGTCTGCAAATGGTGACCATTAACTTGAGATCATTTTTTTTTAATAGTTCTAATTTTTCAAAGCTTATATTCTCAGAAATTGGTAATGCTTGATATGCATTGTAAATAACACTGATTTTTGAATCATTTACTCCCCACCCGATGACAATTTTTCTTAAATAAGAACTTGGAGTAATAACCCTGTTTGCAGTTATAATGGGGAGAGCTCTTATGAAGTCTAGAAATTTAAGTTTTATCGGTTTCTTATCAAATTGATATTGATCAATTGTTCCTTTATACCATCCTCGATTTTGTGCTCTTTCCCAAGAAACATCCCCTACGATTTTGTGGATTCGCTTTCTTAGAGTTAAAAGGCCAATAATCATGGCTTTGAAGTCGTTACCATTTGAATATATTAAATCCGATTTTAGGCTATATTTAAGTCCGTAAATAATTGTTTTTAGTTCTCTCCAAAGTATAAAGGATTTTCTATTTATTCTTATGACTTTGTAGTCTAAGACTTTATCAATACTGTGTTCCGGCGTGTCGCTATATGTTAAAACCACGGGATTATGCCCTCTCTTTTTAAGAGATTGGCATAATTTGAAAATATAACCTGACGGTCCACCAATGTCTGGAGGAAAAATGCCAGCGATTATTAGAATCTTCATAATGTGATAATTATCCTAATTTTTAATTGATAATTCTAGATATATTCTAGGTTATTAAAGTGTTATGAATAGTGTGTGGTTGTCGATTGATTGGGAGATGTTAGAGTGATCACCAAGTTGCTATATTAATATTTGCATAACTGATTTTGAAAGTTTTCAAATTAATTTTTTATTAACATTAAGAGAGTGAAATAGATGGAAAAGAAGAAGTATAAAGTTTTTATTCAGAGCAATAAAAAACAATTGGCCGGAGCGCTGATTGCGAAGCATTCGATTATTTCTAATTCAAAGAGACCTGAACTTTTTGAGGTTGAAATAATGGAGTTGGAAAATTATCCACAACTTCTTAAGTATGAAGGAAAGAAATACTTAAAAAATGGTCATTACGACACGTGGAATTATAATGATTTGCAATCTTTTACTATGACTCGCTTTCTCCCCCCTCAATTAATGAACTATGAAGGTCGTGCCATCGCAATAGACCCAGATGTCTTTGCCACAGAAGGTACAGAAATCATGGAACTCTTTGAAAAGGATATGAATGGATATTCTATACTTGCCTGCTCAAGTGGGGGGAAGGGGTTTAAATCAAGCGTTATGTTACTCGACTGTGCCAAGTTGAAGCACTGGAATTGGGAGCGATGTTTAGAAGAAATTTTTACCTTAAAGCGCGATTACAGAGATTGGGCGTTTTTAAATCTTGAACCGAAAGGAAGTGTCGGTGTTCTTGAAGATTGTTGGAACCATTGTGACATTTTAAATGAGGACACTCGGTTTATTCATTATACGAGAAGGCTTACTCAGCCTTGGAAAACAGGATTAAAAGTAGATTTTAGGTACGATATTAAATCAAGCAAGTTTTCTTTTATTCCATTGCCGGTGCTTAAATTCTTAAAGAGAGCACTTCGCAGAGGAACTGAATACCATACAAAATACATGAAAAACCCATATCCAGATCAAGAAACCTTTTTCTTTAAACTCGTTAAGAATGCTTTGTCGGATGGAGCGATTTCAAACGATTTTGTCAAAAGCAATATTGCCTTGGGATATCTTCGAAAAGATTTTGAAAAATGCCTTGTTTGAAATGTTTATTTTTCTAAAAATTATAGGAATTTTTAAATGTGTGGAATTTCAGGATTTAATTTTAAAGATGTAGAGCTTCTCGAATTAATGAATAAAAGAATGTCTCATCGAGGTCCTGATTTTTCTGGCACATATCATTCTCCAGAGTTCTCCCTTGGTCATGTGTTGCTATCAATTCGGGGCGAACGATCGCGATCCCATCAGCCCGTATTTGAGAAACATTCAGATTGGGTCATGGTTTTTAATGGAGAAGTATATAACACGTCTGAAATTAAGAGTTTATTAAGACAAGAATATCAAGACGAAGATGTTGATACCTTTTTAATCTATGGGTTAGTTAAGAAATATGGCTGGGATTTTGTTAAGTATATCAATGGAATGTACTTAATTGCTCTTTATAATAAGAGAGAGGGGGTCGTTCGATTGTACAGAGATCCCTCTGGCCAAAAGCATTCTTATTATTATCACAAAAACGGTAAATTTCTTTTTTCATCAGAAATATATTCTTTAACTAGTTTTAATCAAATTGATAAAGAGTTAGATGTTGAGTCAATTGAAATGTCGACTATTCTAGGCTACATCCCTGGCAACCGTACTATCTTTAAACATATAAGAAAAATTCGCGTGGGTGAAGTTCTGACTTTCAACCTGAAAGAAAACAAGCTCACCTTGGAAGTCCCTCAATATTTTTCAGATGAATTTAAAAATTTAAATCCAAATGAAGTGATGACGAAGAATATGCGCATACATCTTCAGTCGCATGAACAAATGGCGATCAATTTGAGTGGAGGAATGGATTCTTCTTCAATCTTTATCGAAGCTATGAATCAAGTGAAAAATATCAACGTGTATACGACATTTTTCGATTTGGATAATCCGGTCTACCGTCAAGATCCCATGATCGCGGAGCAATTGGCAAAAGATTACGGTGCAAAGTTTACACCTTTATTTTTCACTCATCGAGATTATATCGACAATTTTGTTGATGCTTACTCATTTGTCGAAGAGCCAAACTATAATACCGCTTTGCCTCTCTATCTCTTTGTCGCCAAGAAAGAGGGGGCAATGGGTGATAAGAATCGAGTTGTTTTCTCAGGTGATGGCGGAGATGAGCTTTTTGGAGGCTATGATTATTACAAAAGTAAAAACTCATATATCGACAAAAACATTAATAAATATGGTTCATTCATTTACAATACTGTTCGTTGCCTGAAGCAAGGGTTTTGGTTAGATCATAACGATTTTTCTCAACGCTACGGAATGTTTAAATTTTTTAAAACAAAATACAACAAACACCCTGAAAAAAGACATTACCGCTATCTTGAGGATGTCTCTTCCCACTACAAGGATTACTTCTTAAAGAAAAAGGGTAGCATTTACAATACAATGCTTCAGGATCGCTTGTTTTGGCTTCCTGCTGAAAACTTTAACCGAAATGATAAGTTGTACATGTCTCAGTCGATTGAGCTGCGCGCACCGCTTTCTTATCACCCACTCAGAACCTACTTTGACGCAATGCTTGGCGAAGATGAGTACATGAATATGAAAACGAACAAATTATTTATGCGCAAAATCTATAGCAACCTTCTTCCTGATTACATTGTTAATCGAGAGGAGAAATGGGGGTGGCATCCACCTATAAAATATTGGTATAACAAGGAAAGTAAGAATTTATTCCTCGATATACTAAGTGATTTTCGCAGCAGTGATTCTTTTTTGAATTGGAATAGTGTTTTTGATTACGTTGAGTCGAGCGAGGAATGGCCAAAAAAAGAAGTCTACATTTACTTATCTCTAGCGATTCTCTTCAAAAAGTTTTCAATAAAAGCTTAATGCAAAATACGTTATCACAAAATCGAATTTCCATAGAGAAAGCCTTGTCAAAATATGGCTGCCCTATGCTAGTATTCATCAAGTTTAAACACGGTAAAGTGAGTAATTTATGGAATTAACAGAAAGCTATTTGCACCAAAAATACATAAATATGGGATATCGTATCAAGAGACTTGTTTCTAATATTAATAGCACGAGAAGACTTGATTATGATAAGCAAGACATTTTAGTATATGTTGACACTCCGCGCGAGTATTATACAAGGGCCAATAGTTGCCGAAAAGAACCAAAGACAATTGTCTGGTTAGAGAAATACATCTCACCGGGAACTGTGTTTTATGATGTCGGTGCAAATATTGGTGCCTATTCTCTCGTCGCAGGTAAATTAGGGGCAAATGTTTTAGCATTTGAACCAGCTTTTCCTAACTTTAATCAGATCAATCGCAATGTGACTTTAAATAACTTAGATAAAAATATCGCTATATTTCCAGTCGCATTTTCGACGGAATCAAAAGTTGGAAATTTTAAGTATATTGAAATGACATCAGGAACTTCAAAGTGCTACTACAATGAAAAGGGCGAGTACCATCTCAAAATCAATCCTATTGTTGAAAAAGCTACTCTTATCTATTCACTTGATGATTTCATTGAAAAATTCAATCTACCATTTCCTGAAATGCTAAAAATCGACGTCGACGGTGGAGAGCGAGATGTGATCAATGGTTCCGTTAAGACATTGAAAAATCCTAAGTTGAAAACTGTCCAAATCGAAATCGATGAGACAGAGCGACCTGCTGAAGATATTTTGAAGATCATTACAGATTCAAATTTCAAACTTCTTGAGCAAGTTAAGTTTGAGGATAATGTCAGCAATTTTGTTTTCGGTAGACCATGAATTTACGTAATTTACCAGGACGATTTGTTAAAAAATTTTATTCCATTATGGTTGCGAGAGAATTGAAGGAAAACATAACTTCACGACCTTGCCCACTTTGCGGAAATTTAGAATTTGAAAATATCAAATCTGGCGATCGTTACAATTTACCAATCGTGACAGTTAAGTGTTCTTGCGGTTTGATTATGACAAACCCAATGCCGACAAGTGAATATTTGCAAAAATTCTATTCTTCAAATCGATACAGAGGGTTATATATTGGGAGTACCATCGTTAAGGATCTGGGGTACGATAATGCTGAGAAAAAGCTAAAGTCCAACTTAGATTTTTTTCAATCAAAAGGCTTTCAAGATTTAGTACCTTTTAATTTGCAAGAAGCGACTGTTCTCGATTTTGGTTCAGCGGTGGGTGCATTTTTAAGAGGTTTTAAAAGCGTCTATTCAAACGCTAAAATCTACGGAATTGAGCCAGGCGCCCATATTAGCCAAGTTTCTAAGAACGCATTAGATGGCCAATTTTCTTCTATTAGCGAAGTTCCTGCAGGGTTAAAATTCAATCTTATCACTTCATGGCATGTTATCGAGCATCTTTGGAACCCAATTGAAGATCTTTCTCGCTTGAGTCAATTGTTGGAGCCTAATGGGTTGCTTGTCTTCGAAGTCCCTGATTATCACCGTTATAATAGTTTAAAAAACTATCACATCGCCCATCTTTATCATTTTGATGAGAAGACAATCACTAATGTTTTAAAATCCTCAGGTTTTGAAGTTTTACAAGTTACCCGAGAGCACTTAGTTGATCCATCTTATGGGATGAAGGTTGTGGCACGTAGGATTTCTCAAGATTCTCAAGTTTCTTGAAGCGATAATAGCCATCATTTCTGATTTCTACCCCTTGAGACTTTGCATACTCTTGAACGTCGTCTTTTAAAAGAGCGGCATTGCCTAAATAGTAACCACGACGGTATTCTTTAGTGATTTGTAGTTCAATATACTTCTCTGAATAAGCACAAGGTTTTGTGTAAACAGATAAGACGACTCGCCTTTCTTTTTCCTCTGGCAAGCAAATGGCATTTGGTATCCAATTTTCTAAAATAGGAGGCAACGAAAAATTGGGGGCAAATTTTAATCTTTTTGCATAGCCTGAATGGTGAACTCTCGTCGTCCAAATTAAAAAGTCGCCGGCTTGAGTAGGGACGTTCACAGATTTTTTTGGGATTAGTAGTAAATTTAACTTTTTAAAATCCAAATTAATGAGGGCCTTCAAAGTAAAGCGTAACCATTCACTAACAGTCTTAATGTTGATGCGATCGAAATTGTGAGATTTTGGCAAAATTTTCAAACCGCCACTATAATGGGCATGGTCTTGAAGATAGATTCCTGTATTTAAAATTGGGAAAAAATTATTGTAATTAAGATCATCAGGAAAAGAGTCGACATGAAAGTAACGTGAACCAAATCTTTTCGGAATGTCGTTGACACGAGTTTGGGAAAGACAAGGGTAGACGATCTCATCACCAAGCAATGAGCGTACGACTCCTAAAACCTTATCTGAGAGAGAGAATTTTTCAAATGTAGGATTAGCAAGAGTGTCGCCAGGAACTCTTTCCGCACAACCTTTGCGAAATTTTTCAATTTCTTCTGGAGTAAAGAGACCCTTTACTAATAAGTACCCATCCTCATGAAATTTTTGAATCTGATCAGATGTTAGTGTCTTTTTCATATTTACCTTCTCTTAGTAAGTTCTTGAACCATAAAACTTCTGAACATTTTCGATATTGATCGTAATTGATTTACGATATCGGTTGCTTCCTGAAAGCTTCATTGGTTCAACTGCGTGCAAAGAATTAAAAGTTTTAACAAAAATTACGCATTGATTTGGATTAAATGGAAAAGTGTGAATGATTTCATTATCTTCAAACTTAGACCATTTATTAAGTTCATTATAATTTTTTGTAATATCCTTGGGACGCATAACACAAGTCCCACCTCCGGTCTGATCGTCGAAGATTTCATTTTCATCAACGATGGATAGAACAAGAGTAATAATTTTTTGAGGAGAGTCTGTATGAGGCAATATATGACCACCATCGAGAGGAAGCATTGAAAACTCGAACTTTGTGTTGAGGTGATGTGAAGTTCCAAGCTTATTTAATAGATTCAAATATGTCCTACGAATGGGGTACAGAGTGTGAAACTTATTCAAATCCATGTATTTGCGGTAACGAGTTGATAAATCAATATGATGATTATTTAAGTATGTGATGACGTTTTTAATAAAATCTGGTTTTTTGGTTTCATCATAGAAACGACGATACACAGGGGTTTCTTTTATAAATTTAAAGAAAGTATCTCCATTATCTGTTTCAGATAGAGAAAGTTTATTTCCATAATGCCCACGTGATAAAAATAGACTCTTATTTGGAAAATTATTAACTAATTCTGAATAGGTATTTTGTTCAATGACACCTTGGCTGAGGCCAACAGGATAGGGGTCATAAATGAATTGCCCGTTGTTCAGGCTCATTATTTTGTCCATATTTCCTTCTTCGAAGATGAAAGTTTATCAACCTTTATCAATGTATTAGGCATTTGTATGTTACAGAAATGTAACAAAAATCTTTCATTTTAAACCTGTTGTATATTAGCTTTTGATATAAAGAATTGTGAAGGAAAATAGTTTTTGAAATCGTGCGTCAGGCTTTTTAGAATGACTTAGATTAGCTGACAAAGGCATTTTGAATTAATTGCACTGCTTGGCATTATCAGGTCTGAAGCTCCAGTTAATATTGATCGAGCAACTAAAGATTACTAAGTGTTTTTAAAATCCACTCAGTGGCTGAACCTTGCCCAAAATAGTCGACAGCCATTTCATTGATTGTTTCCATATTATTGCCTTCGACAATTTTGATTAGGGAATCAACGACAGATTCAGGTGAATCGATCCAAAATTGCGACCTTTTGTTGGATTGAGAAATACTAAAGTAGTCTCCCCATTTTGGTGTATTGATCAATGCTATTGGTTTTCCTATCGTTAATGCTTCGAGAACGGCAGTACTGTGGGAGCCAAGGACAATGTCACAGTTAATAAAAGCTTCAGGGGAAGATTCTCGAGAAATCTTGATGGACTTGTGATTAAAGGGCTCGAATTCTTTAACTTTTTCCCAAAAAGCATCTCTTCCAAAAGGTCTGATTTTAAAAGTGATTTCAAATCGATTGTCGTGCAAGATCTTTTCAATGTATGGCCCAAGGTGTTCAGGGTTCATGTGACCTTCTGAAACAATAAATACTTTTATAAGACTCCCTTTAGTCCATTCAAATTTTTCTTTTGTTGAATTTTTTATGGGGCGAAGAGGGCCACTGACTTGAATTCCCTCTCTAGGGTAAATACTTGAGTTCTCTATGAAATAGTTCTTCCACCACGTGCTCCAGGTCCCGAAGTAATCCGGACCAATGGCTTGCCCTCGAAATTCTTTTATAAATTCATGGCACATGTAAGATCGTACGCTTACACCATGCATGAAGCCAATAGTAGGAATACCGCATTGTTTGGCTGCTCCGATGAGTGAAGCTGTTCGACTTGAGTAAAACCATGAGATGAAAGCGAGGGGTTTTGTTTTTTCAAAAATTGACTTCCAAAAATCAATTTGAAAAAGCATTTTTTCCGCGCTTCTCAAATATTTTTTAACGAAGATGAATTCTTCAAAATCACTTGTTTGAGGTGGTGTTATAACATTGTAGGGAAATAAAATGTGAAGGTCGTCATAATAAATACCGACTCCTCTTCTGGCTCTAAAATTATTAATTATTTTTTTAATACTGACACCCTGAGTTCTAATCAAATATTGAATATCATATCCGTCTTTGATCAGCTTTTGCTCAAGTTCGCCAAGTCTAGGATCGGCATATCCCTGGTTTCCAAGATAATCTCCCGTCCAAAGGAAAACTAATTTGTTTGTAGATTTTCTTTTATAAAGAAAAGCGAGCTTGACCAGACTCAGAAGAGCGAGAGCAATTCTAAGCAATGTATACAATTCAATCAATTTTTTACGTTTCTCAATGGGGGCTTTGGAAAATATTTTCCCTTTCCATTGGGCATAAGTTTCAAGAATATTAATAATATCTGGCGGACAATCAATGCATTGAACTTCATCGGCTTGATCAATTTCGCCAAATAATGATTCGATTTTTGAAAGAGTTATGCCTATATCGAGGAAAAAACGATCATAAAACGCCCAGCAGAGATTTTTTGGAAAAAAATGATGTACATGACTTCTTGAAAAAAAATTCGAAGTGAGTTCTGCCGCTCGATAAATATTCTCATCGAAGCCGCTACTAAGTACAAATTCCCTTCTTTGATTTTTTGATATGATGACGATAGTTGGATTCATGTTTTGATATTAGATACTAATTGACTCTGTTTGCGACTGAAGATCGTAAGTTCAACAAAGATGAGAAGGAAGAGAGTCATTAAGAAAGAGAAAAGAGTGCCGAGAAATATAACTTGATATTTATTTCTCCCGATTTTTGTATAGATGATCTCATCTAGAATAGGGACTTGGGAATTTGCATAATTTCCATTTGTATTTTGAAGTTCTCTGGAGATTTTTTCAATAATTGTACTATAGATGCTTTTGTTTTTTTCAATATTCCACTTCGTAATTTCATAATCGGATTTGCTTTTAAGGAAAGGGGAATAAAGAAGAATTTCCTTCATGGAAATATCTTCTTGTAATAATTTAGAATCGAGGTAAACCAATGCTAGAACAATTTTGAGTTCGAGAATAGAATTCTCTCTCCATAGTTTTTCTTTCTCAGTTTTTGCAGGATATGGAAATGATTTCAACATCATTTTTCTTGCTTCATCATCAAATTGATTGATCATCAAATCTTTATGTTTGGAATAAAGTTTTCCTATCTTCTTAATTTCTCTATCGACATTTTCTTCTAACTCGAGCTTTGTTGGGGCCGTAAGTATGAGTTCGACATAATTTTTCTGAAGCGGAACTAAGTAATTTAGATCAGCTGTTTTTTCTAATTGTGAAAAATATAACTCGTAAGTGATGAATGGGAATTTGACTGAGGTCGTGTAACTTTGCGGAGCATTTCTAATGTAGAGGTACGAGAGTGCTGACCCAAGAAACAGAGAGGCCATCAAAATGTACCAATATTTGAGAGTAAGGAGCCATAGACTATATGCTTCAATTTCATTTTTTGTCATATTTTATCTAATAAAATTCGATATCTATTGTGTAAAGCCTCTTTTGAGTTAAGATCGTTTCAGCATATTTCTTATTCCATGTAATGGCTATTACGAACTAAAGAAAATTCAAGCATTGGCTTGAATAGATGAATAATTCTCGATGTTTAAACTTTATTTTAAAATATTATTATGCTAAATTCGTTGGATTTTGATCACTCTAAGTAATATTCATGACTTTCAAGTTTTCATATTGTTATCATGGAATAGTTATTCATTGGAAGCTTGTTGACATGAATTGGATTTCTCTATTGGTTTCTTCAATTATTTGTGTGTTGGTCATCAAGCATGAAACTTTCAAAAAACGCGATTTTCTAAGTCCGATATCTTGGTTTTGTATTTCCAAAATGATGTTGATTAATCTGTCTGGGATATTTATTTATATTAACCAATTCACTTTTAAACATCTTCCCATATATATGCCTCAAGTGAAAGAGGATCTAAAAAGCTTTAGGCTCACTAGCGAAATCAATTTAATTAATACATTTGTCTTCGTTTGTTCCTATTACCTTTGTTACAATTTTTTTAAAATTTCTAAATATAAGACTGCCATCCATTGCGAGCTGATTCCCAATCGATCTTATTTTGTTCAATACTTTTTTCTTCTGGGAATTGTCGGATCGTTTGGATTACTAAGCTTGGCCCCTTATAATTTTTTTAGCAACGGGGCTTATTACCATATGGCCGGCTTTGGCTGGGCAAATTGGCTGGTTAGTTTTTTTGCTATCCATTTATGTTTGTTTTATTTATCTTCGAAATCAACCAGACTTCTTGGGTATATCCTCGCAGGTTTTTCTCTCTTAATTTATGGATGGCTACTTGGTCGAGGGACTAACACGATTTCTATTCTCTTATTGATTTTGATTGTCGTTTGTAATCCAATTAAAAACAAATTTCCGAAGCCTCTTCTTTTTTCTATCGCGACTTTACCTATTGTAGCCGTTTTTATCATGAAATATTTTGACTATAAAAGCGTCCATCTCTTACTGAGAAATATGTTTGCAATTTTTGCTTACGACGTAGGTAGATTTGAAGTTTTTCAAACCGCGCTCTATTACCATCATCCAGGAAAAGATCTTCCGTGGTGGACGATCTACAAAATTATTCCGTTTCGAGGAATTTTGCCGATTGTAAAAGACTTCAATATGGCCTTTGAGAAAATAAGTGAAACTTGGATGACGGGTCATTACAATCCTGAAGCGGGGGGCGTTGGTTTTCCAGCCCTGGCCGAAGTCTTCTTGGCCTACGGTAAACTTGGAGTTGTGGTCTTATCCATGTTTTGGGGGCTGGTATGGGCTTGGATTTACAATATAATGGAGAATTCATATCGCTTTTTCCGTGGCAAGGAAAACTACCTCATTGGAGTCTACGCCATTATCTGGATGGAGAATTCCGATGCCGTTTATCCCATATTGCAACAAGGGCTTATTGCATTCGGATTCCTTTTTCTTTTTGGAAAGCTTAAGATTGTTAGTCAGATTGAAGCAAAGTTTCTTTAAGTAGTTTGAATAGCTCGCTTCGTTGCGCCGTGTTGTTATGTTACATTTGTCTTGATGTAAATGTTTCGCTATTGATACTTAATATTGCTTCCTTTTTATGTACTTAATTCACTTACTCGCTATTGATTGAGTAGTGAAAATGACCATGATCCGTATTTTTGCTCGGGAGTATTGAGATGAATAATCAAGAAAAATTAGTCGCCATTTTTAGAAACACGTTTCTTGAACTAGGAGATAAAACGGAAAATTTCATTTCCGGCTGCACTCGAGGTGAGATTGCGTCTTGGGATTCGGGTAACCACTTTGTTCTCATCACTTGTATAGAAGAAGATTTTGGGATCACTTTGACAGATGAATATATCGCAAATATGTACTCGTTTTTTGATGTTTACAAAGCCATTGAAGAGTTGAGCGAACAATAATGAAATTAGTAAAGAGTTATTATGCAGATGAAATACATGTAGGAATGGAAGATTCATTTGATGAATTAATTTCTCGAGATGTTATCACCAATTTTTCTACTTTTTCAGGCGATTTAAATCCATTACATAACGATAATGATTTTGCCAAAGAAGTGGGGAAGCCAGGCATTGTTGCTCATGGGGCTATTCAACAATGTTTGATCAGTCGATTTGCCGGAATGTACTTGCCTGGCAAGTTTTGTATTTTAAAAAAGATTGAGACTCAGTATTTAAATCCAATTTACTCAGACCAAAATGTTAAAGTTCATGGTGTCGTCAAAAAGTGGTCTGCTAAAAATCTTGATGGTGAACTGGAAATAATTATTAAAGACAATGCGAGCTCGACTATTTATTCAATTAACCGTGTCCGTTTTAGCTTAACTGTTGGGGCGAGTACTGCTGAGATAGTAAATCCTGTTTCCCAAATCACTCCTCAGAAAATAAATAAAGACGATGCAACAGGGAAGAGAATTCTTCTCGTCGGAGGAACTGGCGGATTAGGGCAAGAGATTAAAGAATTATTCCAGAATAATACTGATTACGAAGTCTTTGTAGCCGGCAGAAATGCAGATATTTCCGATATGGCTTATGATCCGCTTCGAGAATCGGGTGAATGTGTAAAAGTGCTATCCGATTTTTGCGAGTCAAAAAACATCAATGCCGTTTTATTTTTGGCCTCTAAACTTCCCTTAAAACAAAGTCTGACAGAGATGAATCTTGAGGATTTTTTAGAAAATGTTCGTTTGCATTTTAAACCATTAAGAGACCTTTCAGCGAATCTAAAATCGGGTGCCAATCAACAACTGAAAAGGCTTATCGTCATTGGCAGCTCATGGAGTCGAGATCATTTCTTCGAATACGGATTCGAGTCATATGCTTATACAAAGCTCTTAATTAAACTTTATGCGCAAGATTTGTCGAGAGAGCTGGCCCGAGTCAGTGGGCTTACGATTAATGTCATATCGCCTTCAGAAATTTCAGTGGGAATGAACTCTGGAATGTCAGACAGAGCAATGCAAATCATGGGAGCGAAACTTCCGACTGGAACGATGACGACAACTCAAGATGTGTTCAACTCAATTCTCACTCTTCTCGACGAAAAATCTTCGATGATTAAGGGTCAAGAGTTTGTTCTATCTGGCGGGAGAGTAAAATGAATTCAGAGAATACATTGATGAGTCTTTCCGAAGCCTTAAAAGTAATCAATGCAAGCAACTCTGGTAAATTGACTCAATATTCAGTTAATCTCATTTCTGACCAATTAATGACTCAATTTAAAATTTTTCTAAAAGCAAGACTTCGAAGTTGGAATATCGATTTAACTTTTGATGATGAAAAATATAATGGTTTTTTAACTAAATGCTTTGAAGCTAAAACTGAAAATCGTGCCAACATCAATTTGATGATTATTGATTCATACTCGCTATTGATCCATCCCAATTTAAGAAGTTCTGAGGTTAATTCTCGACTGAATGTTGATTTGCTAAGAGAAAATAGCAAAAGATATTTAGATGCGTTGGAAACTTTTTTTCAAAGTAATCACAAAGTTACCATTATTCAGTTTTTTAATTTGAAAAATGAAATTTTTAATTTACAGCCATGCAAAGAAATTCGCGAAGAAGATATTGTCTGGAACGAATTGCTTTTAGAAATTTATAAATTAACTCTGAAATATAAGCATGTTCATGTCTTTGATTCAGAGAATTTAGTTTTTAATCAAGTTCGCTTTGTTGATAATGGAGAATATCTCATCTCTGAAAATGCATCAAAATTATCTCATACTCTTTCCGCAAGCCTCTTTGCCCATTTAACAGGCGTTATGCCCAAAGAATTAAAAGCTGAGAAAAAATTATTAATCAGTGATTTGGACAACACTTTTTGGGGAGGAATCCTTGGCGATGATGGAATCGAAAATTTGCATTTCTCAGAAACATCCAAAGGAAAAATTTTTTGGCTCTATCAAAAATTCCTAAATTTCTTACATAGTGAAGGGATTGTTTTAGCTGTTTGTTCAAAAAATAATCATGCAAATGTCATTGAAGCATTTAATAAATTGCAATTAGTCTGTCCCGTTGAAAAATTCTCACTTGTTGTTGCCAACTGGGATGTGAAGTCTCAAAACATCAAATCGATATGTGAAAATTTGAATATTTTGCCAGAGAGCACAGTCTTTGTTGATGATAATCCACTCGAAATTGAAGAAGTAAAAAGTTTTAATGAACTGATAACTTGCGTTCAATTTCCAAATAAAATTGGCGATTTTGAGAGTTTCCTTTTGCAACTTAAGAGCTATTTTTCAAAGGCCAATAGATCAACTTCGATTCAAATGCGACATGAAAGTTATCGCGCCTTAAATGAAATCAATATGGCAAGAGAAGGAGCCAAATCGACAGATCAATACTACGAGTATTTGAAAAGTGTTGATATGAAATTGGAAATCAATCCTCTCGACGCAAATAATCGCCAAAGAGCTTTTGAACTTTTAAATAAAACAAATCAATTTAATTTTCACGGACGTCGCTATAGCGAGGAAGAGTTTAAAACATTTGAAAATTTTGCTTGGACTATTTCTCTTAAAGATAAATTCGCCAATCACGGAATTATTGGGGTGGTATTACTGAATGATTTCCACATTGAGCAATTTGTCCTCTCATGTCGGGTTTTCTCTCGTCATATTGAAGACTCAGTATTTGAATCATTTAGAAATAAGATAAAGACCTTTTCATTTAAAAAGACAGAAAAAAATAATCCTGCATTAGATTTTTTACTAAGAGTTGGGTTTATTAAAGACGTTAGTGAAATTTCTCAGGATCAAATTCGCATTTTTGAGATAAATAATTGGGATAAGCTCATCGGCTTTCCTGGTCAAAGCCTCAGCTCCTCGTACTAACGAGCCTTGCTGGCATGCCAGTGTAAATTCCATTTTCAACGGTGTTGTTAAACACAACAGCGCTATTGCCAATGATGCTTCCTCTCTTTACAGACACTCCCGGCATAATTTTAACGTTGTTATACAAAAGAACATCATCTTCGATCGAAGATGGCATATCGGATTCAGGCGATCTGAAAATCGGCGTGTCCTTCTTTTCGTAGTGGTGGACGTGGGAATAGATCTCGACTCGATGGCCGATGCAGACGCGAGAGCCTATATTTACATTGCTTGTTGCGTCAATTTCTGTATCGCTAAAAATTGCTGAATGATTGCCGATTGAAAAATTTTTACCAGTCACCGAAACATTGGGATATATCTTTGTGTAGTCACCAATTTGCATGTTCATTTTTAGACTAAAATGAAAACCCTTGTAGATGAGCACATTCTTTCCAACTTTCTTGTTGGGCATAAGACTGAGTAATGAGGCGCGCAACCTGCATATATATCTGTTAAGACTTGAAATTCTTTCGAAATCTGGAAAGTCTTTAAAAATTAAAAAGAGAACGATAAAGAGGTTTTTCATTGCGAGAATTATTTAATTTGATCCTAGAAATGTCTATGAAATTCATTGGCTAACAACCTATTTTTTAATAAGCTAGCTCTCCTGGGAGTCCTATGAAAATACTCTACGTCTGTAATGAAGTCACCAAGAGAAATGGTTGGGGCGTCATTAACTTTCATACCATTAATGGGGCCATTGAATCCGGTCATGAAGTTCATGTTTTGACGGAGGTCGATGCGCCAAGTCTAATTATTGCCGGTGTTGAGTATTATCCTATGCTGTTTGATATAGGTGGGATTCGACAAAATCCAATGCAGTTCATTAAATCTTTTTTTAAATTAAGAAATTTACTTAAGTCCGAGAATTATGATGTTGTTCATATTCTAGTTGAGCCTTATTTATTATATTTTAGTATTTTGAATCACCCCAATATAGTGCTCTCGCTCGTGGGCACATATGCTATCAGCATTTTTAAGGATTCGGTTCTATCAACTTTGTATAAAAGGGCGTTGGCTAAGGTTAATAGGTTATTGGCCATCAGCGATTATACGGCGGCTTATTTCAGAAAAAATGTGACCGACGCTTATCCTATTTTCGTTGTCCCCTTAGGCGTTGATATGGGCGTCTTTAATTTTCGGTACGATCCAAACCATAAGAAGAAACAATGGTTTACACTAGTTGGCCAACTTAAGGAACGTAAGGGGGTTAAGGTTGCCATTAAGGCGATTGCAAACCTCAAAGAGAAATACCCAGAAATTAAACTTCATATCATTGGTGCAGATAATGGCAACTATGCCAAAAGCTGTAAAGCCTTAGTGGAAGAATTGGGTGTCAGTGGCCAAGTTGAATTTACAGGCGCATTATCTCAAGCTAGTTTGGTCGATTTTTACCACAATTCGATTGGGAATGTACTGCCTTCAGTAAACGCTGAAGATGGTAGCTTTGAGGGTTTTGGTTTGATTCATCTGGAAGCCAATGCGTGCTCGATTTTGACGATAGGTTCAAAAGATTGTGGAAATGAATCGGCAATAAAAGAAGGTATCTCAGGATTTTTAGCTGAGCAAAATGATGATAAAAGTCTTAGTCAGTGTATGGAAAAAATTATAAAAATCCATATAGACGGGGATTATGAGCAATATGCTCACAAGTGTTATCAATATGCTGTTCAAAATAGTTGGGACAATTATTTTAAAACAGTTTGTAATCAATATTAGGTAGAGTTGTATGAAGAAGAAAATTTTTATCACTGGTGGTTGCGGATTTATTGGGTGTAATGCTGCTTTATATTTTTATCAAAACGGCTGGGATGTCACTGTTTTTGATAATTTGTCACGTAAAGGTACAGACACAAATTTAACTTGGTTAAATTTAAATGGTAACTTCAATTTTATCAATGGTGATGTGAGAGACTATAAATCAATTTCTTCTGCATTAAGCAGTAACAGCTATGATTTTATCCTTCATCTTGCAGCTCAAGTTGCTGTGACGACTTCTGTGGTAAATCCTCGTGAAGACTTTGAAATTAATGCACTTGGAACATTGAATTTATTAGAAGCTGCGAAATATACAAATAAGAATGCCTTTATTCTCTTCTCTTCGACGAACAAAGTTTATGGAAAGCTTGATCATGTTAAGATCACTGAAAGAGATGGTCGCTATGAATACGAGAATCTTGTAAATGGTGTTTCGGAGTCTGAATCGCTAGATTTTTATTCCCCCTATGGATGTTCAAAGGGCGCGGCTGATCAATACGTCATCGATTATTCTAGAATTTTTAATTTAAAAACTTGTGTATTTAGACAGTCTTGCATCTATGGTATTCGTCAGTTTGGAGTTGAGGACCAAGGCTGGGTAGCTTGGTTTACGATTGCTGCTCTTCTTAATAAAAATATTTCAATTTATGGAAACGGAAAACAGGTTCGTGATATCCTTTTTGTTGATGACCTCGTAAGAGCATACGAGCTGGCGTATAACAATAAAGAAAAAGTAAACGGTCAAGCCTTCAATGTTGGAGGCGGAACAAAGAATACGTTATCACTTTTAGAGTTGATTTCAATTTTGAATAAGAAGCTTAATCTTGAATTGAATCCTGCCTTTGCAGAGACCCGCCCTGGGGATCAAAAGGTTTTCGTCAGTGATATAAGCAAGTTCTCTCAAACGACAGGCTGGGAGCCCAAGATTGATTCACAAAAAGGCGTTGAGATGCTTATCGATTGGGTAAGTGTTAACCGATCGCTTTTGTGTGAGGTCTTGGAATGATCCATGCCCTGTATAAACTAAAAGTTTTTTTCAAGAGCTTATTTGTTTATCCTGAATTAGTTACAAGCAACTTAAGTTATGATCAGTATTGGCAAGAGAAGAAAAAGGGAGCTCTTGGTATTCCAAATTCATTTCAAGTGACAAGAGGGAGATGGATTTCGGAACGATTGAACCCTGGTGCTTCAGTGATTGATATAGGCTGTGGCGATGGTAGTGTCTTATTTGCTATTCAAAAATATAAAGATATCGAAGCATACGGGGCTGATCTATCTCAATTCATCCTCGATTTTTTAAATACGAGAGGAATTAAGGGCATTTTCATCGATTTGAACAATGAAAACAATATGGATACTTTACCGAATTGCGATCATGCGCTCATCTTAGAAGTGTTAGAACATTTGTCCAAACCCGAAGAATATCTGTTTAAAATTTTAAAAAAAGTCAATAAATCGGTTTTTATCTCGATTCCCAATACAGGATATATTCAACATCGACTGCGTCTTTTGTTTGGGAAATTCCCATTGCAGTGGAGAACGCACCCTTCTGAACATCTTCGTTTTTGGACTGTTGATGATTTTGAATGGTGGATTGGTTCTATTGGATTAAAATCTAAAACTGAATTTCATTGCTACGCGGGTGTGCCTTTTTTGAACAAACTTTTTCCCAAGTTGTTTGCACAAGGGATCATAGCTGAAATAAAGAAATGATATTCACTGATCTAAACATTCAATGTATTTTTCGGCATAGTTTTTTAAAGTAATTTTGTAATCGTATTTCAAAACAGAATTTCGAGAATTTTGTTGTAGCTTTTGCAATAATTCAGAATTCGTAAGTAAGTTTTCAATTTTGGCGGCCAAGTCTTTTTCAGAGCCATCGAAAATGATTCCATTGTCATTGTTATTAATAACCTCAGGCATAATCCCACAGGGAGTCGAAATGACGGGGATGTTACAGGCCATTGCTTCGAGTGTTACTCGAGGGCCTCCTTCTACAGTGGATGCGCAGATTAAAATTTTGGCTTTATTATACAACGTAATTAATTGCTCTTCATCAAGTATGCTTTTGTCGATGTGGACTTGATTCTCAAGTTTATTTTCTTTAATAAAAGCATTGATTTCTTCTTCGAGTGGACCACGGCCTTTTAATTTCAAATGAATGAGAATGTTCTTTTTTTGTAAGATTTTAACTGCATTAAGGATCGTAAAGATCCCCTTGTTATGTACAAGTCTTCCCACAAAAATGGCATCAAATTCTTTTTCTGTATTGAGAGGACGATATTTATCAAGTTCGAGATAAATAGGTGGGATGTATAAAATTTTACTTTTACAGACTCCTAGTTTCGTTAATAGTTGGACAATGTCGCCTTGGTTATCAACTCTTACTCCATGCAAGTACTTGACGACAAAACGCACATAGATTTTACCCAAAATCGCATAAATCCTCTCTTTTATCGAGACAGCTTGAGGATAACCTTCAATGTGGTGGATTTCAGAAATATGTGGAATCTTAAAAAAAGATCTTAAAACAAAAACACTGAGTCCATTGAGCATAAGTCCATAATCATGAGTGACGATTAAGTCATATTGATTGCTCTTTAAGATTTTATAGAGATCTAAAAATAGTAGAAATTTTCGAACTCCAATGAGTTTAACTTTTTCGTTGAGTTGTCTTTTGTGCCCAGTAAGATTTGGACATAAGACATCAATCGAATCCCAATACTTACTCAATTCACTGAGAGTGAGATTAAAAGGTCCATTTAAATTCTTGATAACATGAACGTCGCCACTAATCATTAACACGCGCATATTTAGTTTCTTCCATATTTTAAATAAAAGTTTTGAAATACAATGAGGGACCATAAAAGAGCTTGCATATCTTCAGCTTTCCCACTTTTTAAATTCTTTTTTAGATTTTGGATACTTCTCAAATTGAAAATTTCCTGCTCTTTAATCAACTTATCAGAAAGATACAAATCATTTATTTTTTCCCAATATTTATTCTTGAAAAAAGGAAGGAGCTCAACCGAGAAGCCCTGCTTTGGTCTATTGTATACTCTTTGTGGGAGGAGACTTTTGAACGAATCAATGAGTATACGCTTTTTAAGAACATTATCGATTTTATAATGATCTGGAAGGGAAAAGGCAAAATTAACAATATTGTGTTCGAGAAAGAGGGGGCGGACCTCAAGGGAGTTTGCCATGCTGGTCATATCGACCTTAGTTAGCATATCTCCAGCAAGTACCATTTTTGAGTCGCGCCATAGGATGTCATTGAGGTCATTGAAGTTTTCAAGTTTTTTATCAAAGATATTTCGATTCCAGTTCGCTTTATAAATTGAATTTTGAAGAAGCTCTTTGACTACTTCTTCAGAATTAAATGAAGACCATGACCAATACCTTTGCTCTGCGTTCATACTCAGGCCATTATTGAATCTTGAGATCTTTCTTATCTTATTCAAAAGGAATGAGTCTCTCGACATTGGGAGACTTTTTAAAGCGGGGTTAACTAATCTGGCCAATGGAGAAAGCTTTTGAAATTTTCTTGAAAGATAAGCTCCGCGGTACTTTTCATAGCCGCCAAAAATTTCGTCTGCACCATCACCTGACAATGAAACTTTAACATCTTTTGAGACTTTAGCGCACAATGCATAACTAGGAATAGCCGAAGAGTCTGCAAACGGTTCGTCTAAGTAATTGAGAACTTCATCCACATAGGAATACAAGTCGTTTTGAGTGATAGGGATTTCTGTGTGAGAGGTGTTGTAACGCTCGGCAACCTCTCGGGCATAAATTGATTCGTCATGAAATGGTGAATCGGGAAAGCTCACAGAAAATGTTTTTAGATTCTTCGTTTTTGCTGCTGCGAGAGCGACGACAACTGAGGAGTCCACGCCACCGCTTAGAAAAGCGCCAATTGGAGTATCTGAAGTGATCCAGTAATCGACCGCTTGATCGAATTTTTCGCGAAGTAGAGTCTGGGCCTCTTGATAGTCTATGTGTTGAACACTTCGAGGGATTTGATAGTAGTAAGACCTCTTTAAGTCTGTGCCTTGATAAATCGCAAATTCCCCAGGTTGAATTTTGTGAATGTTGTCATAAATTGAAAGGGATTGAGGGATATAGCTTAGGCGAAAAAATGAACTTAGTGCATCATTGCTTATTATTCTCGGAATAGGATAAGCCAAAAGGGCCTTTAATTCGGATGCAAAAAACAAAGTGTTTCCAGATATCGAATAGAGAAGTGGCTTTATGCCAAAGCGATCTCTGGCCATGAAAACTGAGTGCTCTAACTTGTCATAAATGACAAAAGCAAAAAAACCATTCAGCTTTTCGAGGCAATCTTCTTTCCACTTCATATAAGAATACAACAAAACTTCAGTATCTGAAGTCACGTTATCCGGAAGTCCAAGCTCTTTTCTTAAATCTTTGTAATTGAGAATTTCACCATTAAAGACGATTGAGTAACGCCCACTGTTATCAGTAATTGGTTGATTTGCATGGCTCGTAAGATCAATAATCGAAAGTCTGGTGTGGCCAAGCCCTGCGCGCTCAAAAAGCTCGTAGCTTTGGTGGTCTGGACCACGTTTTTTTAATGTTTCGATGGAACGTATGATATTGTTTTCGTGATTCTTAGAAGAAAATGAATGAGTTACAAATCCGGTAATACCACACATCGGAGGATGTTATCTTGTCAGAATCTAAAGTGCAAAATTATTGTTGATGTCGCCTTTATGAGATAGAAATTGAGTACATGAAAAAAATTTTAATCATAGCCAATCTTGAGTTTACTGTTTTTAATTTTCGCTCCGAGTTATACGAGGAACTGTTAAGCCGTGGGCATAATGTTAAGATTGCTTGCCCTAAAGAATCAGATGATCAAAATATTATTAATCTCGGGCTTTCCCGAGGTGGAATTAACCCTTTTAAAGATCTCATGACTTTGTGGGAGTTGATGCTTATTTATAAAAAAGAGAAGCCGGACATCGTTTTAAATTACACCATAAAGCCGACATTATATTCATCGCTGATTGGAGGACTTTTTACAAAGGCTTCCATTTTCTCGAACATTACTGGTTTGGGATATTTATTCACTGATGATTCAAGTAAGGCCAAGTTACTCAAGCAATTTGTGATAAAAATGTATCGAGTCGCTTTATCTTTCAACTCAAAAGTATTTTTTCAGAATATCGATGATTTAAATTTGTTTAAAGAATTGAGATTGGTCAGAGACAAGAAAACTGTTTTGTTAAATGGATCAGGAATTAATCTTTCGAAATTTCCAGAACGCTCATATGAAAATATTGAGCCCAATTCATTTATTTTTGTAGGACGATTATTAAAAGACAAAGGTATTTTTGAATTATTGGCTGCGATGAAGAAAGTGAAGGAGCAAAAAGCAGAAGCTATTTGCTATCTGATTGGTGACATTGATAAAGACAATCCTAATTCTTTGTCTTTGCAAGATTTGAAAAAGTGGGAAGATTTGGGAGTTATTAAGTATTTGGGCAGACAAAGTGATGTCTTACCTTATTTGGCTCAAAAAGGTGTCTTTGTTCTCCCTTCATATCGCGAAGGGACCCCAAGAGCAATTTTAGAAGCAATGTCGGTAGGATTGCCCATTATTACTTTTAACACTCCTGGTTGTCGAGAGACTGTCATCAATGATGAAAATGGATTTTTGGTGCCGTTTAAAGAAGTTGATGCTCTAGCTGACAAAATTCTTTATTTCATCAATAATCCAACCAAGGTTATTGAAATGGGAAGAAAAAGTAGATTACTTGTTGAGAGTAAATACAACGTATTCGATGTAAACCAGAAGATATTTGACACAATTGGCTTATAGATATTGTTTTGTTAGAATTTGGCAAAATTATTGAAACCTCTATATTTTTGAAGAGATAAAATGTACACGAAGCACAGCACGGCGATTATTGATGACGGGGCCATAATTGGTGATAACACAAGAATTTGGCATTGGGTGCATGTCTCATCAAAAGCAAAAATTGGAAATAGTTGTTCTCTTGGCCAAAACGTTTATGTTGGAAACAATGTCGTTATTGGAAACAATGTTAAAATTCAAAATAACGTATCTGTTTATGACAATGTGTTTATCGAAGATCATGTCTTTTGTGGTCCCAGCATGGTTTTTACCAATGTTTTTAATCCAAGATCTGAAGTCGTAAGAAAAAATGAATATCGCGACACAATTGTAAAAAGAGGTGCCACTCTTGGTGCGAATTGTACAATTGTCTGCGGAGTGACGATTGGAGAGTACGCTTTTGTTGGAGCGGGAGCAGTAGTGACAAAAGATGTTCCTCCTTATGCTTTGATGATGGGGGTACCTGCGAAGCAAGTTGGTTGGATGAGCCGATTTGGAGAGAAGTTAAATCTTCCTTTGAAAGGCAATGGTGAGATTGTTTGCTCACAAACTGGTACGATCTACAAATTAGTTGAAAATAAAATCGAGATATATTCATGATTCCATTTATTGATTTAAAATCGCAATACGAAAAAATTAAAAATAACATCGATCAAAGTATTCAAAAAGTTTTAGACCATGGTCATTACATCATGGGGCCTGAAGTAGAAGAGTTGGAAAAATCTCTAGCTCTTTATGTAGGTTCAAAGCATTGCATTGCCGTTTCAAGTGGCACTGATGCTCAATTGATTGCTCTTATGGCCCTTAATATAAAGCCAGATGATGAAGTTATCGTGCCAGACTTTTCTTTTTTTGCGACAGCTGAAGTTGTTGAAATGTTGGGTGCTGAATGCGTCTTCGTCGATATAGATCCAAATACATACAATATGGATCCCAAACTTCTCGAAGCCAAAATCACAAAGAAAACAAAAGCGATAATGCCAGTAAGTTTATACGGATTGTGCGCTGATTTTGATTCAATTAATGCCATTGCAAACAAATATGGAATACCTGTTATTGAGGATGCTGCACAAAGTTTTGGAGCGACTTATCGAGGGAAAAAGTCATGTAACTTGACCACAATTGGTGCAACAAGCTTTTTTCCTTCAAAGCCATTGGGGTGTTATGGTGACGGTGGAGCATGTTTTACAAATGACGATGATCTCGCATTGGCCATGAGGCAAATTAGAGTGCATGGTCAAAGTAAAAGATATGTCCACAGCCGCATTGGTATCAATGCCAGAATGGATACAATTCAAGCGGCCATTTTAATTGAGAAATTAAAAATTTTTGACGAAGAAATTGTGAAAAGAGAGAAGATTGCAAATTTCTATAGTCAAAAAATTAAAAATTTAAAAGGACCTCCAAAAACTGAAGAGACGCATGTATATGCACAATATACTTTGGAGGCATCAAATCGAAATGAGCTTATCGAATATTTAAAAGAGCATAATGTTCCAACAGCGATTCATTATCCGGGCACGCTGTCTGAACAACCGATCTTGTCTCATAAGTATAAAAATATAGAAACACCTCACTCTCAATATGCTTCGAGACATGTTTTTAGCCTTCCTATGTCTCCTTACTTGAAGGAAGAGGACCAAGTTAAAATTATTAATTTAATTAATCAATTTAACGAGAAAATATAATGAAAAAAGTTCTATTAACAGGCGCAGCGGGTTTTATTGGTTTTCAGACAGCAAAGATACTTTTGCAAGAAGGTTATTTTGTTGTCGGTGTCGATAATTTAAATGACTACTATGACGTAAGACTAAAAGAATATCGACTCAAACTCATTAGCGATCCCAATTTTGTTTTTAAAAAAATCGATATTGAAAACAAAAGTGAATTAGAGCAATTGTTTGAGGAATATAAGTTTGATTCCGTCATCAATCTTGCAGCAAGAGCAGGCGTTCGCTATAGCATGGAAAACCCAGATATTTACATGTCGACGAATGCACAAGGTACTCTCAATATTTTGAGTCTTATGCAGAAGCATAATGTTAAGAAGTTGGTCCTTGCCTCGACCTCGTCTCTATATGCCGGTCAAGATATGCCTTTTCTTGAGAATCTTCCTGTGAATACTCCAATTTCCCCTTATGCTGCTTCAAAAAAGGCTGCAGAAGTGATGGCCTATACGTTTCACTATTTGTATGGGCTGGATGTTTCTGTCGTGAGATATTTTACAGTCTACGGGCCAGCTGGAAGACCTGACATGAGTGTCTTTCGATTCATTCGTTGGATTGATGAAGGTAAAAAAATCGAACTATTTGGTGACGGGTCTCAATCACGAGACTTCACTTACGTGACAGACATTGCAATGGGGACGGTTCGAGCGTTAAAGAACGTTGGGTATGAAATCATTAATCTCGGAGGTGGGAATAACCCCATCAGCATGAATAAAGTCATCGAAATGATCGAGAAAGAGCTCGGCAAAAAAGCTTTGATCAACAATAAGCCATTTCATATTGCCGATGTTAATTCAACATGGGCCAACATCGATAAAGCCAAAAGCCTTTTGGATTGGAGTCCTCAAGTTGGTCTTGAGGCAGGGATTAAAAAATCGATTCAATGGTATCTTGAAAACAGAGAGTTCTGTTTATCTGTACAGCTTTAGTTAATAAATTTTAGAAAGAGATTAAATAAGGCCAGAAAATTTGATGAGAAAAAATAAACAATCAGCGAAAAGATAAGTGCAATTTTTAAAAGTTTAAGATTGAGCGTTAGGATGTCTGGAGATTTCTTTTTCAATTCATAGACAAGATAACTGTGAGTTAAAATGGTGCTAATCGTTGGAATACTGGCAATGATTGGTTCTCTTTGACCTTGAAACATTGTCGCGACAAAAAGTAAAAATACCCAAGTAATATTTGTCACAATCGTTCCCCAGAAAAAGGGGATTGTGTTCGTTTCAGTTTGTAGAAACATTGTATTCGAAAAAGCGATTACGCCGAAGATTAAATTTAAAGAAAAAAGAAATAGCGTAAAATGATTAATATCAAGCGGATTAATTTTATAAAAGTAATTCAAAATAAACGGAAGACAAAAGAGCAAAACCGTAATGGATGTAAAAATAAAAAATAAATATTTTGTAAAATATTCATTCCATTTAACCCAAAAATCTTTCCTCGTTCTATGTTTTAAGATCGTAGGTAACATGTTCTTTAAAATTTTGGGAAATGTTTTATGGATAGTGAAAAATATTTTGCGAACGACATGAAAATAAGAATAGGCAGCGAAATCGCCCTTAATTCCAAAGATCAAACTGGGAACATAATTCTTCATATAGCCCGCTACTTCAGAGCCAAGATAGGGCATAAAATATGCTTTATATTTATAAAGACCAATTTTGAGAGATCGTTTAAATCCAGGATACTTGAGAGTCTTAAATATTTTATGAAAATGAATATAGGAATAAATCATAAAAGCCAGATCAACGACGACGGCCAATGATGAAGTCAGAGTTAAAAAAGTGACTCCGTCGATTTTAAAGTAATAATTTATGAACCAAATGAGTACAATCCAAAGAAGTAAAAAAAGAACTTCGATTGCATTAAGCAATCGATACTCTTCTGTTAAGCTAAAAATGCAAGCGAAGAGAGTTTTAAAGTTTGCGCTATTGATTTGAGCTACTATCGCTATGATAAGTATGGCTGGGATATTATGGCTATCATCAAAAGCAAAAGTTAAGTAGCCTTGGCATAAAATTATGGAAAAAATGAGAAAAGAAATTTTAACGAGAGCGTGCCCCCAAAAAATCTCAGGCTTTGTTTCTTCGGAGTTAAAAAATCTTAAAAAAGTAAAATCCAGAGTTGAAGAGAAGACGAAAAGTGAACTAAAGATAGCAAATTTATATTGGTAAATGCCAAAAAAGTAAGGTGTAGCTATTCGAACAATCAAGACTGACTTGATAAATGAAAGGATCATAATTGTGAAATTACCAACTATATTTGAGAGCAAATGTTGTGGTAGTTTCAGAAGTTTTACATTGAACTGCATTAAACCTGTTTTTTGAAATATTCTATCGTTCTAAGTAGCCCTTCTTCTAAATTAACCTTGGGTTCCCATTTTAGATTCTCGCGGGCAAGAGAAATATCAGGTTTTCTTTGAGTCGGATCATCTGCAGGGAGTGGCTTGTAGACTATTTTTGATTTAGTTTTCGTTAGCGAAATAACTTTTTCGGCAAGTTCTAAAATTGTAAATTCGACTGGGTTTCCAAGATTGACTGGGCCTATTAGAGAGGCATCAGAATCCATAAGCTTTAAAAAGCCATCGACCAAATCATCGACATAACAAAAGCTTCTTGTTTGCTGACCCTTACCATAGATTGTTATATCTGAACCCTTAATGGCTTGCACAATGAAGTTGCTTACGACACGACCGTCCTGTGGGTGCATATTTGGGCCATATGTGTTAAAGATTCTTACAATCTTTATATTCACATTATTTTCACGATGATAGTCCATGAATAATGTCTCTGCGCAGCGCTTGCCCTCGTCGTAACATGATCTAATTCCAATTGGATTGACGTTACCCCAATATGTTTCTTGTTGAGGATGCTGACTTGGGTCACCATAAACTTCGGAAGTTGAAGCTTGAAAAATCTTTGCTTTGGTTCGCTTTGCCAAGCCGAGCATGTTTATTGATCCCAAAACGCTTGTTTTCATAGTTTTTATTGGATTGTATTGATAATGAATCGGGCTCGCGGGGCATGCAAGATTATAAATTTCATCTACTTCAGCTTTGTAAGGATCAATAACATCGTGTCTTACAAACTCAAAATTTGGATGATCCAATAAATGTGAGATATTCTTTTTGCTTCCAGTAAATAAATTATCTAAACATATAACACTATCATTTCGACTAATAAGTCTGTCGCAAAGATGAGAACCAATAAAACCTGCGCCACCTGTAACTAGAATTCTTTTATTCATTCGATGCTCTCCATTGTGCTATATTATACATGTTTTCTCTTTTAAAATAAGTTTTATTTTCATATTATGTCGAAAGGTAAATATATATTTAGGTGAGTTATGTCAGAAAGAAAAGTATCAGTTGTTGGACTTGGCTATGTAGGACTACCTGTCGCGATTGCTTTCGGAAAACAAATGAAGGTTATTGGATTTGATATTAATAAAAAAAGAATTGAGGAACTCTCTTCTGGTGTAGATCGAACAGGCGAAGTAACTCGCGAAGAATTTAAACAAAGTGATATTCTATATACTTCAAATAAAGAAGAATTAGTAAATGCTGACTTTCACATTATTGCGGTTCCAACACCTGTAGACGTACATAAAAAACCAGATCTCTCACCGATGTTAAATGCCTCGAAAGCAGTAGGCTCCATTTTAAAAAAGGGCGATATCGTTGTTTATGAGTCAACTGTTTATCCCGGAGTTTGCGAAGAAGAATGTCTTCCTGTTTTGGAAGAAATATCTGGCTTAAAAGGTGGAGTTGATTTTAAAATTGGCTATAGTCCAGAGAGAATCAATCCAGGCGACAAAGAACATACCTTCACTAGCATTTTAAAAATTGTATCAGGTCAAGATGAAGATTCGTTAGAGATTATCGCTAACACATATTCCAGGGTTGTCAAAGCCGGAGTCTATAGAGCGAGTAGTATCAAAGTTGCTGAAGCAGCAAAGGTGATAGAGAATACACAGAGAGATCTTAACATTGCATTAGTGAATGAGCTTTCACTAATATTTGATAAATTAAATATCGACACAAATGAAGTCCTCGATGCCGCTGGTACTAAATGGAACTTTGTAAAATTTAGACCTGGTCTCGTCGGTGGGCATTGCATTGGCGTTGATCCTTATTATCTCACTTTCAAAGCGGAGTCTTTAGGCTATCATCCTCAAGTTATTCTTTCAGGTCGAAGAATCAATGATGGTATGGGGAAATATGTTGCTGAAAAATGTATAAAGCAATTGATCTATGCTGGTCATTCAGTAAAAGATAGTGTCGTTACAATTTTGGGTCTTACTTTTAAAGAAGACTGTCCCGATTTAAGAAATTCTAAAGTGAAAGATATTATTTTAGAATTAAGAGATTATGGCGTTAAGGTACAAGCTTATGATCCTTTTGCGAATGATATTGAATCACAGAATGAAATGGGAGTCGGAATAACTCCACTTGGTAAACTTAAAAAAGCTCATGCCGTAATTCTTGCCGTAAAACACAAAGAATTTTTAGAAATTAGCCCTTCTACTCTTGAAAAGTATCTTGTGAATGATGGTGTTGTTATCGATGTTAAGGCTCATTACAAAAAAAATGAAATTGAAAAATTGGGATATGGATACTGGAGGCTGTAAATGAAAAATTTTGCACTCATAGGTGCAGGTGGCTACATTGCCCCAAGACATATGAAGGCCATCAAAGAAACTGGAAACAATTTGGTCGTTGCTACAGACAAAAATGATAGCGTTGGAGTTCTCGATTCTTATTTTCCGCAAACCGATTTCTTTATTGAGTTTGAGCGATTTGATAGGCATGTTGAAAAACTAAAACGTCTTGGAGAAGACAGACAAGTTCATTACGTATCCATATGCTCTCCGAATTATATGCATGATAGTCATATTCGATTTGCCCTAAGATCAGGTGCTCATGCGATTTGTGAAAAGCCAATCGCTTTAAATCCGTGGAACGTAGATGCTTTAAAAGAGAGTGAGTCGATATCAGGATTGAAGGTTTATAACATTCTTCAACTTAGACTTCATCCTTCGATAATAAGCTTTAAAGAAAAGGTGCAAAGTCTCGGTTCAGAGAAGAGAGATATGGAACTTACGTACATTACCTCAAGAGGAAATTGGTATCAGTACTCTTGGAAAGGAGTTGCAGAAAAGTCAGGCGGTATAGCGACAAATATTGGCGTGCATTTCTTCGATATGTTGCACTGGATTTTTGGAGAGGTTCAAGAAAATCAACTTCACCATATCGACGATAAAAGAGCTTCTGGCTATTTAGAATTTGAAAAGGCTAGGGTTAAATGGTTTTTATCAATTGATGCAAACGATCTCCCTGTTGAAGCCAAGCTTAAAGGGCAAAGAACTTATCGATCATTTAAATTCGACGAAAAAGAGGTTGAGTTTTCATCAGGCTTTGAGGATTTGCATACAAAAGTATATCAAGACATAATAAATGGCGGTGGATTTGGTTTGGATGATGCGCGTGCAAGTATTCAAATCGTCCATGACATTAGAAATGCGATTCCGAAAAAGGATCCCAATCGTCTTCATCCATTTATGAATATCAGATGAATATTTACTATATTATCAATGGTCGATTGCCTACTGAAAAGGCGAATGGTTATCAGATTTCACAAATGTGCCAAGCCCTGATTGAAAATGGTACAAAGGTCAGACTTCTCAGACCTAGTCGTGAACTTAATCAGTCTCATAAACAATACCAAGATAATTTGAAGGACTTTTACAATCTCAGATTAAATCTAGATGTCGATGTTATTCCGGCTTTTGATGTTCAAAGTTTTTTGCATAAGAACACTCCATTTTTAGATAAGTTTCAACCTGTTTGGAATTTAATGAACATGATCTTATTTACAATTGGATTGGCATTTTATTTTAAAAAAGTGAGCTCTGATAAAAATAATTATATTTATATTAGAGACGTCAATATCTGCTCATGGTTGAGATTCTTACTTCCTCGTGAGTTAAAAGATAAAATAATTTTGGAACTTCATTATCTTCCCGAAAAAATAAACAGAAAAAAACGGTATGCAGAAATCTTAAAATCTTGCCACCGAATCATTGCTATCACTCACAAGATGAAAATCGATCTCGTTTCACTTGGATTGGATGAACGTTTGATTCATGTTGAACATGATGGTGTCGACTTGCAGTCATTTAGTATCAGTAAATCAAAAAACGAGGTTCGTGAAGAGCTCGGATTTCCTGTCGAACGCTTTATTATAGGGTATGTTGGAAATTTTCATACCAATGGCAGAGAAAAGGGAATTGACGATCTTATTCGTGCTTCTCGCGCTGTTTTAGATTCAAACCCATCGGTCTATTTCTATTTTATTGGGGGGCCAATGGATAGAGTTGAACGGTATGTATTAATCATTAAAGAAATGTCATTGCCGCGCGAGCGCTTTGTTTTTATGGATAGAGTTCCAACATCAGTAGTGCCCAAAGTGATGAAGGCATGTGATATTTTAACTATTCCTCTGCCTTGGAATGAACACTTTGCTTTTTATATGTCTCCAATGAAACTTTTTGAGTACATGAATGCGGGTGTGCCTATTTTTGCAACGAATGTCGAGTCACTCCAAGAAGTGATTGCGCATAATGAAAGTGCCTACATGGTTCAACATTCGAATCAGTATGAAATGGAAAAGGGACTAGTTGAACTTGCTAATGATGCTAAATTGAGAAACCGCCTGGCGAATAATGCTATAAGCGAAGTTCAAGAGTACTCTTGGGATAAAAGAGCTAAAAGAATAATTAATTTTATTAATTCGAACGGATTAAATTTAAATGTTGGAAATAATCTATGATCTTTAATGAAAGAAAAACTTGCGAAGTATGTAGCTCGCAAAGCTCAAAAAAATTGGTCGAGTTACCATACGAAAGTAAAGAGCTCGAGACATTTCTTGTCAAATATTATGAAAATCGAATTCCAACATCACTTTTGGCTGGACAAAAAATGATTCTAAATCAATGTCAGGATTGTGGATTTGTTTGGCAGGTTCATACTTTAACAGAAAAATATGCAACAGAGTTGTATAGTGCTTGGATTGATCCAGCTAAGAGTTTAGAAAAAAGTCTAAATCACAACAGGAATTACTATAAATCGCTTCTTGATGATGTCTTTTTTGTTTCGACATTGTTCGATAAAAAACCAAAGCAGATCAAGGTATTAGATTTCGGTTTAGGATGGGGAAATTGGTCAAGCGCAGCTATTTCAATGGGAATGGATGTTTTTGGTTTTGAGTTGTCAGCCGAGAAAATTGAATACACGAGAAAAAAAGGTATCAAAGTCATTTCTGATTTAAATGAATACGAAAGCTATTTTGATTATGTTCATGCAGAGCAAGTATTAGAGCATCTCGATCATCCCTTTGAGGCCATGACAGTAATTGAGAAAATTGTGAAACCTGGAGGCTTGATTCGTATTTCAGTCCCCAATTTTCCAAATTATTCCATTAACAATGAAAGCTACAAGGCCAAGCATGATGCCTTACACCCATTAGAACACATCAATACATTTCAAAAGAAAAATTTACATTTAATGGCTAAAAGATTGAAATTAGAAAAAATGGGATTCTCTCAATTCCTAAAAAATCTAATGAAAAATCCTAAGTATTGTTCATTATTTTTTAGAAAGTATATGGGGGCTCAGTTAAGCAATTCAATATTACTTAAAAAAAATTAATACACATTTTTTCCAACAAACCCCTTTAAGATGGTTAGAAAAATAATTTTAAAATCTAAGAAAATTGACCAATTTTGAACATAGTATAGATCGTATTCAATTCGTTTTTCCATCTTTTCGATAGTATCGGTTTCACCTCTTAGCCCATTGACTTGAGCCCAACCAGTGATGCCTGGTTTGACTTTATGTCTTTGCATGTAATTATCGACTTTGTCTTTGAAGTCTTCATTCATCGAAATGGCATGGGGGCGGGGACCGACGATGGACATGCGACCTTGGAGAACATTAAAAAACT